>FZPU01000136.1_pt1 | contig 43235 bp, 35 predicted proteins | sample 1534781 | NCBI WGS metagenome assembly FZPU01 (sample SAMEA104161949, study PRJEB21768) | metagenome | isolation source: underground water
TTTTTTTTAATGATACGGCGACCACCGAGATCTACACTCTTTCCCTACACGACGCTCTTCCGATCTTTCAAGGTTGTTGCCGTTGCGGATGTGGATGCGGGATTGTTCGGCACTGGGGAGACGGAAATTATTTCTTCTCAGGATTTGCAAATCACCTCTGCATTGCCACCTCTGGTGCGCGAAGGCGACAGCTATCGCGCCATAGTGAGTCTGCGCAACACGACGCAACATGTGATGACACTTAATGTGCAAGGTAGCTCTGGTGCGCAAACATTGGCCGTACAACAATTGCAACTGGCAGCGGGGGAAGCCAAAGAAATCTTCTGGCAAGTTACCGTGCCCAGCAAGCTGGATGCATTGCCGTGGCTGATTGAAGCAATAGATACACAAAGTAACACAGCTCTGGATCGTATCAAGCTGACCCAAAAAATCCAACCGAAAGTGCCAGTCACCACCCAGCAAGCTATGTTCATGCGGGTTGAAAAGCCGTATAGCGTTGGTACTGCCTTGCCCGCAGGAGCTATACCCGGCATGGGTGGCATCGAAGTGCGACTAAGTGCGCGGTTGGCCGATCAGACCGATGGCATTCAACGCTTTTTCAGAGATTATCCATTTAGTTGTTTAGAGCAAAAAGTTTCGCTTGCGGTGGGGTTACAAGATGCAAAGCGCTGGGATGAGATCGTCCGCAATTTGGCGGGGTATCTGGATGCACAGGGCTTTGTGCAATATTTCCCAGGAGCCGGGCGTGGCAGCGAAGCATTGACTGGATATATGCTGGTGATGGCACATGAGAACGACATCAAGCTGCCTGAGGATGTCGAAAAACGGATGCAGAAAGCTTTGCTGGATTTCGCCGAAGGCAGGGTAAAGCCTGACAATTGGCTATGGGGCGAACGCCAGTATTTGGATGAACGTCACTTGAATACGCTTGAAGCTCTTTCCCACACTGGTGTGGTGACGGGACGCATGTTGACGGCGTACGAATTTAAGCCGATCAAGATGGCGACCATTACCTTGATTGATTGGTATTCACTCTTGCGGCACGTAGCTGATGCACCAGATCGCGCCGCGCGTTTGAAGCAAGTCGAGCGCGAATTGCGCAACCGCATGACTTATGCGGGTGGTCGGCTGGTATTCACCACCGAAGGTGACGATTACTGGTGGTGGTTGATGGTGAATGGTGAGGTTAATGCTTTACGCTTAATCAGCCTCACCATGGACGACCCCGCATGGGAAAAAGATATGCCTGCCTTGATGCGCGGCGCAATGTTGCGTCAAACGCATGGACACTGGTCCACAACAGTGGCGAACGTGTGGGGTAGCTTGGCGCTGAAAAAATTTGGCGATAAATTCGAGCATGAAGCGGTGAATGGGATAACCACAGCCAAAATCGATGCTGGAAAGGAAGCTCAATACGACTGGTCAAAACCACCAGCATCCAACATCACAGTTGGCGGCGATCCGGTTCAACTGCAATTGTCTTGGCCTGCGGCTGCGGGTAGCCATGCGTTTAGTCTGTCTCATCAAGGAAGTGGTCAACCTTGGGCAACTGTGATGTTGCGCGCTGCTGTGCCGGGCAAGTCGGTGGTGAGCGGTTATCACATTCGTCGTTCCATCACTGCAATTGGGCAGAAAGTGAACGGGCAATGGAGCCGGGGCGATTTGGTACGGGTGCGCATTGATGTGGATTCTGACCAATCCATGAGTTGGGTTGCACTGTCTGATCCTATTCCGGGAGGGGCAAGCATTATTGGAAACACCGCACGTGATTCTCAAATTGCCCAAGACGATGAAAATCAATACGACGGCACTCGAAACGATGCATGGCCTGCATACACTGAACGCGGACAGGGCTTCTTCCGTGCCTATTACAACTATGTGCCCAAAGGCCATTTCTGGTTCGAATACACATTACGACTGAATAATCCCGGTAGCTTTTCGTTACCACCAACACGTGTTGAAGCGATGTATGCGCCGGAAATATTCGGCCAATATCCCAACGAAAAAGTCATTGTTAAGCAGCCATGAAATTTGCTTGGTTGTTGTTTTGCCTGATCTGGTTACCTGATGCCACAGCTCAAATCAGCTTTGCGGAAATTCGCGCACAGTACGTCCCGTCGGAAGCATGGTTGCTGGCAAGCGACGGGGCAGTATTGCAGCAATTTCGCCTAGATCATTCTGTGCGCCGCCTGGCATGGACACCTCTTGAAGAGGTGTCACCTGCTCTGTTGCGCGCGCTGATTTATTCGGAAGATAAGAAATTTTACGAACATAGCGGTGTGGACTGGAGTGCTGTTGCTGCCGCCAGTTGGCGCAACCTTTGGAACAGCAAGACTCGTGGCGCGAGCACGCTGTCTATGCAGATGGCAGGGTTATTGGATGAGTTAGAAGATAAAAAAACGGCGCGTGCCGGACGGCGCACTGTGCTGCAAAAAATCGCTCAGGTATCCGCTGCAATCAATCTTGAAAAGCATTGGCAGAAAGATGAAATTCTTGAAGGATATCTCAATCTGGTGAGCTTTCGCGGTGAATTGCAGGGAATCGCTGCGATGAGCTTTGGCTTGTTTGATAAAGCACCATCCGCATTAGATGCTCGTGAATCGGCGCTGGCGGCGGTTTTGCTCCGCGCCCCCAATGTATCGCCACGCCGTGCAGCCGAACGCGCATGTGTGTTGTTAAAACAATTAGACAATGCAGAGCAATGCGCCGACCTTGAGGGCTTCGCTGCACTGAAGCTCAGTGCTCCATTTAATATACCCATGTCTGATGATGCCCCGCACCTTGCGCGCAGTATCCTCAAAATGCCCGGTCAGATTGTTCGCAGTACACTAAATTCCAGTCTGCAACGCTACGCCAACGAACAACTGCGCGCGAATCTGATGCAGTTGGAACACCGCAACGTGCAGGACGGCGCAATAGTAGTGCTGGATAATCAGACAGGCAAAGTGCTGGCTTGGGTTGGCTCCAGTGGCAGTTTATCCGAAGCACCTGATGTTGATGCGGTGGTTGCTGAGCGGCAGGCTGGCTCGACGCTCAAACCTTTCCTGTATGCCATTGCGCTTGAGCAACGCGCGCTCACCGCCGCTTCCATTTTAGATGATTCCCCGGTGCGTATTGCCACGTCAGGCGGACTGTATGTGCCGCAGAATTACGATAAGCACTTTGTCGGCCCGGTGAGTTTGCGCGTGGCATTGGGTAGCTCACTCAACGTGCCAGCGGTGCGAACCTTGTTGCGTGTTGAGCCGGATGTTTTTAAGCAGCGACTTAATCTTCTTGGCATGGAAACACTAAGGGAGTCGGGCGACTACTACGGCTACAGCTTGGCTCTGGGGTCAGCCGATGTGCGTCTGCTCGATCTGACCAATGCCTACCGTACGCTCGCCAATCAGGGGCAATGGCGGGATGTGCGGTGGTTGCAAAACGTAGCACTACAACGGAAGGCGCGTCGGGTTTACACAGCCCAAGCAGCCTACATCGTGGCAAACATACTAGCCGACCGCAGCGCACGTTATCACACCTTTGGCCTCGATTCCGCGCTGGCGACACGCTACTGGACTGCTGTTAAAACCGGAACAAGCAAGGACATGCGCGACAATTGGTGCATCGGTTTCTCCCGTCGTTACACCGTGGGCGTGTGGGTGGGTAATGCCGGTGGTCAGCCCATGCATGACGTTTCTGGCGTGGATGGGGCTGCGCCAGTGTGGCTGGCAATCATGGACTATCTGCATCGCAGTCGCGACGGCCTAACTTTGCGCAGCGACCCGCCGCGTTTAGTAAAAGGTGTCGAACGACGACAGATAAAATTTGAGCCTTCGTTCGAACCCCCGCGCAGTGAAGTATTTTTGGCAGGCACTGCGCAATCGATCATAGTGGCGAACAGTGAAACTCAAGACCGCATTAACGGACATACAGGCCCGGTTGTCGAATCCATCGCGCGCATCGCCTATCCGGGAGTAGGGACGATCATCGCGCTCGACCCAGAGATTCCACAAGCCCAACAGCGCGTTGTGTTTAAAGCCACTTCATCCGTCGGTTCGGGCTGGCAATGGTTTCTCGACAATCAGTATTTTGGTGTCGCCACCAATACTGCAATTTGGCTTCCAATGCCGGGCAAGCATACTCTCGTACTGCAAGACAAAAATTCGGAAGTAATTGATTCCGTGCATTTTGAAGTGCGCGGCGCGACAGAGAAGGTGCATCAGGCTACTGATTAAGAATTTGAGCGACTGCTGTTGCGGAGGGCAACTGACTGCAATGGGTCGATAACCGAATTTTGATCCGCAATATTGGCTTCGAAAAAGTAGTCAGTCGGAATCGACCGCAACGTGTGATAACTATCTTACGCACACCAAAACAACCAAGCCCGGTAACGCCGGGTTTTTTGTTTATGGGAAAAATTTCAGCGTCGAACATGGTTGATTTTCATTTCTCGCGCCGCGCGACATTTTTCATGCACCAACGTATCGATGCCTTGAAGATCGCCTATTGACGGGCATCTCCACGCGGTTGTGGGTCACTGTGCGGTTTTCAGTTCCTTGATCGCGCCGCTTAACACGTGCCACGCCGAGCGCAGGAAGAGGGCGGCGAGTGCGAGTCCGACCACGATGTCGGGCCAACCGGAGTGGGTGAGCCATACGCCCACGGCGGCGAACAATACCGAGGTGTTGGCGATGATGTCGTTGCGGCTGCACAGCCACACCGAACTCATGTTGATGTCGTCCGCGCGATGCCGCCACAGCAGGAAAAAGCAGATGCCATTTGCGCAGAGTGCCAGCAGCCCGATTGCGCCAATCGTCTCGAACACGGGAAGTTGCGGATAGGCAATCCGATAGACCGCTTGCCCCAGCACAAACACACCGAAGGCCGCCATGATGATGCCTTTGAACAACGCGGCACGGGCTTTCATACGGATGCTGCGCGCCACCACGTACAGGCTGAACGCATAGACTAGGGCATCGCCCAGCATGTCCAGCGAATCCGCCACCAGCGAGATCGAGTGGCCGAGCAACCCCGCCGTCAGTTCGACCACAAACATGACGGCGTTGATCGCCAGTACGATTTTCAACGTGGAACTTTGTCGTTCACGCAATGCTTCGATTTCACACGATTTGCCGCTGCAACAATCAGCCATTACTTATCTCCAAAAAAATTTTCAAAGGCGATTCTTTATTTGTGTCCGATTTTAACAATCAGCCACCGTTTCTTGTCGTTTTCCTTCATTTCAAAACGAACGCTGTCTCCGATTTTGATGTCTGCGGGCAATGGATTTTGCAGCGCAAACCACATGGTCATCGGCGGCCAGTCCAACTTGGCGATGGTTTCGTGCGCGATTTTCACCTTGCCCGCTTTGGCGTTGATCGCCTTGATGATGCCGATGCCTGTATAGGTGACGGCGGGTTGTGCCGCCATCGTGTGGTGCGACGTGTCGTGTTCGTGAGAGGCCGCTTGAGTCAGTCCGCTGCTTGTGACGAATGCGAAGGCGAGTGCCAGGGTCAGTTTGTTCATGGTGTTTCCTTTCATTGAAAAAAATCATTTAGACCCAAACCCCCTCCAACTCCCCCTTGTCAGGGGGAGAGCAGGCTCGGCTCCTCCCCTGATAAGGGGAGGCTGGGAGGGGTTAGGTTTTATAGAGCTATCCGGGTTCATGGTGGGTTGGAGTTGGAAGAAATTTCGCGTTGCTTGATAAATGCGTAGATCACCGGGATCACCAGCAGCGTCAGCACCGCCGAGGAGATCATGCCGCCGACCATGGGCGCGGCGATGCGGCGCATGACTTCGGAGCCGGTGCCGCTGCTCCACAGGATGGGCAGCAGACCCGCCATGATCGCCACCACGGTCATCATCTTTGGGCGCACGCGCTCCACAGCGCCGTGCATGATGGCGGCGTGCAAATCCTCGCGACTCGGGAGCCGCGAGGCGTTCGTTCCCTCCCCCTCCCTCACCCCATGCCCTCTCCCAGAGGGAGAGGGAGTCAATTGAGGGTTAGGGTGGGGATGGGTTGTCGAGTGTGCGAGATTTTCCCCCATCCCCCTCCCAGCCTCCCCCTTGAAGGGGGAGGAGTGATGTGGTTGGCTAGGTCGCGCCGCACATTCCGCCAATTTTTCCTGCCACGCATGTTCCAGATAGATCAGCATCACCACCCCGGTCTCCGCCGCCACGCCGGCCAGCGCGATGAAGCCCACGGCCACCGCCACGCTCAGGTTGTAACCGAGCAACCACAGCAACCACACGCCGCCGACCAGCGCGAACGGTACGGACAGCATCACCACCAGCGATTCGGTGACTCGTTTGAAGTTGAGATACAGCAACAGAAAAATGAGCAGCAGCGTGATGGGAATCACGATTTTCATTTTCGCTGCGGCGCGTTCCATGTACTCGAACTGTCCGCTCCAGGTGGCGTAATAACCCGGCGGGAATTTCACTTGCTCGGCCACTGCTTTGCGCGCATCGGCCACATACGAGCCGATGTCGCGGTCGCGGATATCGACATAGATGTAAGCGGAGAGCAGCGAGTTTTCGGTGCGGATGGAGGGCGCGCCTTTGCTGATGCTGACGCGGGCGAGTTGGCCTAGCGGAATCATCGCGCCTTCGCCGTTATTGAACATCCCGGTTGGCACTAAAACTTCGCGCGCGATTTGTTCCGGTGAGCTGCGCAAGTCGCGCGGATAACGCACACTCACGCCGAAGCGTTCCAGTCCTTCCACGGTGGTGGTGACCATTTCGCCGCCCAGTGCCGTGGCGATCACATCCTGCACTTCGCCCACGCTCAAGCCGTAGCGCGCCAGCGCCAGTCTGTCCGGCACGATGTCGAGGTAATAGCCGCCGGTAATGCGTTCGGCAAAGGCGCTGGTCGTACCAGGCACCTTCTTCACCACCGCTTCGATCTCCTTGGCGAGACGTTCCATCTCATCCAGGTTCTTGCCGAACACTTTGATGCCGATGGGCGTGCGGATGCCGGTGGACAGCATGTCGATGCGCGCCTTGATCGGCATGGTCCACGAGTTCGCCACGCCGGGGAATTGCAGCGCCTTGTCCATCTCGGCGATCAGCTTGTCGGTGTCCATGCCGGGTCGCCATTCCTCCTGCGGCTTGAGGTTGATCACCGTTTCGAACATCTCCAACGGTGCCGGATCGGTGGCGGTCTGTGCGCGTCCTGCCTTGCCATATACCGACTCAACTTCGGGGAAACTCTTGATGATCTTGTTCTGCGTTTGCAGAAGCTCTGCCGCTTTGGTTACCGACAGACCAGGCAATGCGGTGGGCATGTAGAACAGCGTGCCCTCGTTCAGCGTCGGCATGAATTCGCTGCCCAGTTTCATGGCGGGATACAGGCTTGCGACACAGACCAGCACTGCAACAGCGAGTGTGGATTTTTTGTATTTCAACACCGCGCTGATGAGCGGACGATAGCCCGCGATCAACCAGCGGTTCAGCGGATTCTCGGCTTCCGGTTTGATCTTGCCGCGAATGAACAACAGCATCAGCACTGGCACCAATGTCACGGAGAGCAAGGCAGCGCCTGCCATGGCGAAGGTTTTAGTGAATGCCAGAGGCGCGAACAGCCGTCCTTCCTGTGCCTCCAGCGTGAACACCGGCAGGAAGGATACGGTGATGATGAGCAGCGAGAAGAACAGGGAAGGGCCGACTTCTTTGCAGGCGGCGAGGATGGCGGCGGCGCGGTCGGCAAGAAGTGTTCCCTCATCCCCAGCCCTTCCCCCGGCGGGGGAAGGGAGCAGAGCCCCTCGCCCACCGGGAGAGGGGTTGGGGTGAGGGAACGCCCGTTGATCGCGCGCCGATTGTTCCAGCCTCTCCAAATGCTTATGCGCATTCTCGATCATCACAATCGCCGCATCCACCATCGCGCCAATCGCAATCGCAATGCCGCCCAAGCTCATGATGTTGGAATTCAGATTCAAAAAGCGCATGGCGATGAAGGCGATCAGCACGCCTATGGGCAGCATCACGATGGCGACCAGCGCGCTGCGCGCGTGCATCAGGAACACCATGCACACCAGCGCCACGATCAATCCCTCTTCCAGCAAGGTGCGCTTGAGTGTGGCGATGGCGCGATGGATGAGTTCGGAGCGGTCATACACGGTTTGAATCGAAATGCCTTCTGGCAATCCCGGCGTGATTTCAGCGATTTTGTTTTTGATGTTCTCAATCACCTCTAATGCGTTTTCGCCGTAGCGCGCCATGGCGATACCCGATACCACTTCGCCCTCGCCGTTGAGTTCCGCGATGCCGCGCCGCTCGTCCGGCCCCAGCTCGACGCGGGCGATGTCGCGCAGCAACACTGGCGTGCCGCGATCAGCTTTCACCACCAGATTCTCGATGTCACTGATACCGTGCAGATAGCCTTTACTGCGCACCATGTACTCGGTCTCGGCCAGTTCCACCGTGCGCCCGCCGACATCGCGGTTGCTGTCACGAATCACCTGTGACACTCGGCTCAGCGGAATGCCGTAAGCGCGCAGCTTCACCGGATCGACGGTCACCTGATACTGCTGTACGAAACCGCCTATGGAGGCGACCTCCGCTACGCCGTGCGCCTTGGTCAATTGGTAACGCAGATACCAATCCTGCATGGTGCGCAGTTCGGCGAGGTTGTGTTTGTCGCTGAGTACGGCGTACTGATACACCCAGCCCACGCTGCTCGCGTCCGGTCCCAGTTGCGGCGACACACCTTGTGGCATGCGACCGGCGATGCTGTTCAGATATTCCAGCACGCGCGAACGTGCCCAGTAGATGTCGGTGCCGTCCTCGAAAATCACATATACGAACGACGCGCCGAAGAACGAGAAGCCGCGCACCACCTTGGATTTCGGCACGGACAACATCGCTGTCGTGAGCGGATAAGTCACTTGATCCTCGACCACTTGCGGCGCTTGGCCGGGATATTCGGTATAGACGATCACCTGCACGTCGGACAAATCAGGCAAGGCATCCAGCGGCGTTTTCACCAGCGCATAAATTCCCGCCAGCGTGATGAACAAGGTGGCGAGCAACACCAGAAAACGGTTGCGCGCTGACCACTCGATGATTTTTGAGAGCATGTCAGTGTCCCCCGTGCTGCGCTTGCAGCTTGGTGATTACAAATTCGCCCGGCGTGCGCTCGACGAGCTCGAAGCTGATAGCGCTGCCCGGCTTGATGCCCGCCACCAGCGAGGAATTGGTCAGCGCGAAATCCATGGTCATGCCCGGCCATTTCAGCGACGGGATAGCCTGGTGGGTGATACTCACCGTGCCGTCGTCGTTGATGGCATTCAACGTGCCGTGCGCCTGATGGCCGACGGCCTTGTCCTGTAGGTCGGGCTTCAGCCCGACTTGTCGGGATAAATCCCGACCTACAACTGCTGCGGGCGCTATGGCTGACATCCCGCCCAATGCCGCCTTCAAATTGCTTTCCGAATCCAGCAGGAAGTTGGCCGAGGTCACCACTTGTTCGCCATCCGCAATGCCTGACAACACTTCGACATAGTCATCGCTGCGGCTGCCCAGCGTGACGGCGCGCGGATCGAAACGTCCTTCTGTCAGACGCACCAGCACTACCTGACTGTTGCCGCTGTCGATCACCGCCGAACTCGGCACGCTCAGCACTTTGCCGCTGTTGCCCACATTGATCTGCGCGTTGGCGAACATCGCGGGTTTGAGCATGCCTTTTGGATTTGATAATTCGATGCGCACTTGCACCGTGCGCGTGGCGTTGTTCAGCGTCGGGTAGATGAAATTCACTTTGCCGTCGAACGTGCGCTCGGAATAAGCGTCAACGGTGACTCGCGCCTTGCCGCCGATGCGCACTTGGGCTACGTCCTGTTCGTTGACCTCGGCGATGACCCACAACGAAGACAGGTCGGCGATCTGATACAGCGTTTCGCCGGACATGAAGCGCATGCCTTGCACTGCTTTCTTTTCCAGCACGATGCCGCTGACCGGCGCGCGGAAGGTCACGCGCGACGGATCGTTATCATGTTTGGTGGCATCTGCAATGTCCCAGTTCTTCAGGCGCGCGGCGCTGGCATCGGCGAGTTGCTGCATGCTGGCTTGCGCATCTGCTCCGGCATCTTTCAGTGAAGCCAGACCCTGCAAAGCCAGCGCGTGTTCGCGCTGCGCCGATACCAGTTCCGGGCTATACACATCGAACAGAGGCTGGCCTTTGCTCACTGCCTGGCCGGTGGTGTTCACGTACAGGCGTTCCACCCAGCCATCGAACTTGGGCGAGATCGCATAGGTGCGGCGTTCGTTGATTTCAATACGACCGGTCACGCGCAGTGTGCGTTTCAGTTCGCGCATCGCCGCCGCTTCGCTCTTCACGCCCAGCTTCTGTATCTTGTCGCTGCTGATGCTGAGCTGATTTGACGAGGTGTCGTCGCCTTCATACACCGCCACATAGTCCATACCCATCGCATCTTTTTTCTGCACCGGAGACGTGTCCGGCAAGCCCATCGGGTTGCGGTAGTACAGCAGCTTGCGCTCGGCTTTTGCCTCACTCCTCAATCCTCGCTCCTCAATCGTGCCATGCGTGCCGTACCAGTATCCGGCGGAAGCCACGCCCAGCAGCAGTAGTGCGCCAATGCTGATTTTTACGATGCTGTTCATAATGACACCTCAAATCTTTCGTCATTCCGGCGCAGGCCGGAATCCAGTCCTAAAAACAATTCCCACCGCAACGCGGTGGACAAAACCCAAAGGCATGTTGGATAAAACCGCTGGATTCCGGCCTGCGCCGGAATGACGGGATTTTGAAAATTCGAGGTTTTCATCATTCTTCTCCCAACAATTTTTCAATATCGGCCAGGCGCAATTGCATATCGGTTTGGGTTTGCAAATGCTGCTGGCGTGCTTTCAGGATTTGTTTTTGCGCTTCGACCAGCAGGGCGAAATCCACTTTGCCGTTTGCGTAACCCGCCAGCGCCGATTGATAGGTGAGTTCGGCTTGCGGCAACAGGCGCGTGGCGATCAGCATTTCGGTGCGGCGCGCGCTGTCCAGTGCGGAGAGCGCTTCCGACAGTTCGGCTTGCATCTGGTCGAGCAGCGCCTGTTTGCGCGCGTTGCTGGCGGACAGCATCGCCGCCGCTTCGCCTTCCTGCGCGCGGCGCGACGATTGCTGCAACGGGATGTTGAGTTCCAGCATCAAATCCCATTGCTTGATCGCGCTGCCGCTGCGTGTGGGCGAGATACCCAGCGTGAAATCCGGGTAGCGGTTGGCGAGGCTCAACTCGCGGCTTTTTTCAGCTGATTGGATGTCCGCGTCGGCGATGCGCAGTTGCGGATTGCGCGCGAGCAAACGTACCAGCATCGCGGCTTCATCGAGTTCGGCCACAGACGGCATCGCGCGCAGTTGTTTGGGTTCGGCCAGCGCCGCATTCGACGGGCGCGACAGCAGTGCGTTCAGTCGCGTATGGCTGTGGTGGCGCTCGTTCTGCAACGCGATCAACTCGCCGCGCAGCATAGTCTGCTCGACCTGCACTTGAATCACATCCTGCTGGCTGGCGAGGCCGTTGGCATAGCGCGTCCGCGCGATCTGTTCCAGACCGTCCAGCAGCCCCAGCGTCTGCTGCGCCAGCCGTTCGCTTTCGACGGTGAAGTAGTACATGGCGTAAGTGGATTTGATGCGGTTCGCCAGCTCGGTCCAACCCGCATTCACTTGACCGTCGGCCTGCGCCACTTTGCTGGCGGCGGCTTCGCGTTGTAATTCGCGCTTGCCGAACCACGGCAGACTTTGCGTCAACAGAAAACGCGTTTCGCCGCTTTGATTGGTGACATCCATCGGCTCGATACGCAGCACCGGATCAGGCAAGGCATCTGCCGGTTCGGCACGCAGCGCGGCGGCTTCGGCATCGAAGCGCGTGGCGGACAGTCCGGGGTTGTGCTCGCGCGCATAGTCCAGCAGCCCGTTTAGATTGCCGCCCAGCGCGCTCGCGTCGGCTGAAGTTTCCAGCGGCGCGCGCGATAACGCGCTGCTGCTTTGCAGCATGCTTTCTGCCGCGCCGACCGTATTCGGGCCGAGCGCGCAAAGCAAACTGAGAATAATCAAATTGGTTTTCATGTTCTGCATCCTTGTTGCATTGCAGCAGAAGCCCCTCTCTCTAACTCTCTCCCGCATGCGGGAGAAAGGACAAACGTGAAAGGCAATCTGCAATTCCTGCCAACGGACAGCCGCAAGCGACCGCCGCACGGTGCGAGACGAAGATCAGGCTACAGAATCAATAGACGGATTTGTCCCGCGTCAGGCGCGGGCGAGAGGCGGCGGAACGAGCGGGGCGGATGTGAAGGAAACGAATGCAACCAGATACGGCGTGCTTTCGTGTGCGGCGGTTTGCACGGCAACCACGGTGACAGCAGGCACTGCCAGATAAGCGCTATAGGCCAGATGGCAGAGTCCGCAACTGCCGCACGACGAATTATGTTGATCCGTTGTGCCGCCCATATCTGCCATATCGCAAGGCTGGTCGCCGGACATCATCATCTGCGCCATTTCGGCTTCGTGGCTTTGTCCTTGCTGCAATTGCATAGCCAACGATGCCGCCAGCGCGTTGCCGCTAAACAGCGGCAGCCACAGCAGCATCAGTACAGCTACGAATTTTCTGGAGAAGTGAGACATGGATGCAGTGTGGCAAAGTGCCCCGCGATAGTCAATCGGATAAACACCTATGCCTGCCGCTGTTGGTTGGCGTGTGAGAATGAGGTAACCTGCGCGGGCAGAGCAGGTGGTGTGCAAATATGATCGAAGTAGTTCAACGCAAAACAACTGATGGGGTAAGCCATGAAGGGTGATGAGTTATTTCGTGTCGTTCGAATATATTTCGCGGTGTTGGCGGTTATCGGCACGGCGGCTGCGCTGGTGTTCACCATCTATTTCACTGAAGACAATATGCGCTGGGCAACTTTCCTCACCGGGATTCTGGTGGCCGCCGTGTTGTCCGAAGCGGTGCGCATGTCACGCTCGGAATGGATGGTGATGCGGCGCACGGCGCAGTTGTCGCAGGCGAAAGACCGGCTGGAACGCGAAATGATTTTGCGCAAAGGGCTGGAGAGAAAAATCGGCCTCGACAAAGGGCGCTTGAATTTGATCGACGACAAGTTTCAGACCATGGTGGTGCTGATCGATGACAAAGGAATTTGCCGCTACCACAACCGCGCTTTCCGCGAATGGCTGAACATAAGGCCGGAGCTGATCGACGGCCAACATCTGCGCCAGGTTGTCGGGGCCAAGGCTTATACGGAAATTGCCACCGCGATCCGCCAATCGCTGGACGGGCAGGATTTGCGCTATGACCGGGTACACGAAATGTCGGATGGCGCGATCTATCGTTTGGCGATGGAGCATGTGCCGCAATTCGATGCTGAAGGCAAGGTGACCGGATGCTACATTTTGGCGGACGACATTACTGCGAGCAGTGATCTGGCCGCTTCAGCAAAGACAGACGTTTCGCATGAGAGAGCCGCTGCAACGGCTTCGGGTCAGAGTGCCTCTGCCGCTCAGGACATGTTCATCGATTCCTTTTCCGAACAGATTACCGGGCAGACTGATGCGGGCAAGCACATCATGGATGCGATCCAGAAAAGCCAGTTCACCCTGTATTGCCAATTGATTTCGCCCATGGCGGATGAGGCCGGCGAGAGCGAGCATTACGAGATTCTGGTGCGCTTGGTGGAAGAGGAAGAAGGCCTGATGCCGCCCGGCGCATTTTTTCCGCTGGCTGAAAAACACGGGCTGATGCCTTATCTGGATCGCTGGGTGGTGCAGCATGTGCTGGAGTGGGCTTCCGGCAAAGAACAGGCTAAGGTGCGGCGCGAGGATTCGGTATTTTTTCTGAACGTGGCACCCGCCACCATGGGCGACCCGGAGTTCCCGGATTTTCTGCGAGCGACGCTGGAAGAATATGGCTTGCCGCCTGCGGTATTGTGCTTTGAAGTGCCCGACACCGAGCTTGCACTGCGCGGGATGAGTGTTGCCGAATTCATCCGGCGGGTGCGGAGTGTAGGCTGCCGTGTCGCACTCAGCGGATTCGGACGGGACGGCGTTTCGTTCGACCGGATTCGCGGTTTTCAGGTGGAGTTTCTGAAAATCGACGGCAGCATCATTCTCGACATGCTCAGGAATCCGGTGAATCTCGCCAAAGTGGTTTCCATCAATCAGGTGGCGAAAAAGATCGGAGTCAAAACCGTGGCCGAACTGGTGGAAAGCGAAGAGCTCATCGTGAAGCTCAAGGAAATCGGCGTTGATTTCGCGCAGGGTTTCGGTATCTCAAGGCCGCGCAGCTTGAAGTGATTCGATTTCAAAAATCAAAAACCTTGCCCGCAGATTTCGCAGATTAACCAGATTAAACCCTGATAAATCACTAGCAACTTCGCTCCTACAGTCTTTTGGGCTAATGTTTTTTCCGGGTTTAATCTGCGTGAATCTGTGTAATCTGCGGGCAAATGTCTTTCGTATTGTCAGCTGGATTGCGTCCTGCACCTGAATGACGAATTCGGGAATATATCCATTGTCAGCACCGCATACAGGCGGTACAGTTCGCCACATCCACACACAAAAAGAAGAGGGTGCGACATGGCGATTTTATTGTTGGTAACGCTGGTGGTGGCTTTGTTGCTGGCCTTTTTCCGTTCTTCCATCTGGGGCTGGCTGACCGCTCTTGCCGTTCTCGTGCCGATGCTGGCGATGGCCAGTCGCATCTCCGATGATGCGTTGAAAATACTCATTATTCTGCTCGGAATTTTCATCGCGGTGCTGGGCATTCCTTTCCTGCGCCGCTTGCTGGTCAGCAGTTTTATTCTCAAAATTTTCCGCAAGATTTTGCCCCAGGTTTCGCAGACCGAGCAGGAAGCGCTGGACGCTGGCACAGTGGGTTGGGACGGCGAACTGTTCAGCGGCAACCCGCATTGGAAGCAATTTCTGGCGCTGCCCAAGTCCGGCATCAGCGAGCGCGAACAAGCCTTCCTAGACAACGAAGTCGATCAACTGTGCGCCATGCTGGACGACTGGGACATCTCCCATGTGCGTCAGGATTTGTCGCCCCAAGCCTGGCAGTTCATCAAGGACAAGGGCTTCTTCGGCATGATTATTCCGAAGGCCTTCGGCGGTCTGGAATTTTCCGCGCAGGCGCAATCGGCGGTGGTGACCAAGGTCGCTTCGCGCAGCGGTTCGGCGGCGGTGACAGTGATGGTGCCCAATTCGCTGGGCCCGGCTGAGTTGCTGTTGCACTACGGCACGCAAGCGCAGAAGGATAAATATCTGCGCCGTTTGGCCAAGGGCGAAGAGATTCCCTGCTTCGCGCTGACCGGGCCGTTTGCCGGTTCGGATGCGGGATCAATTCCCGATGTCGGCATCGTCTGCCACGGCGAATTTGGCGGACAGCAGAACGTGCTGGGCGTGCGCGTCACTTGGGAGAAGCGTTACATCACGCTGGCTCCGGTGGCGACGCTGCTCGGGCTGGCGTTCAAACTGTTCGACCCGCAAAAAATTCTGAGCGAACAAGTCGAGCGCGGCATCACGCTGGCGCTGATTCCCACCGACACGCCGGGCGTGAATGTGGGTCGCCGCCATCTGCCGCTCAACTCCGCTTTCCTGAACGGCCCGACCACCGGCACTGACGTGTTTATCCCGCTGGACTACATCATCGGCGGCGCGGAACGTATCGGCCACGGCTGGCGCATGCTGATGGAATGTCTGGCGGCGGGGCGCTCTATCTCCTTGCCCGCCAGTTCCACCGGCGGGGTCAAACTGGCAGCGTGCAGCAGCGGCGCGTATTGCCGCGTGCGCAAACAATTCCATGTGCCGGTGGGCAAATTCGAGGGCGTGGAAGAAGCACTCACGCGCATCGGCGGCCACTTGTACGTGATCGACGCGGCGCGCACCTTGACCGCGCAAGCGGTGGACAGGGGCGAGAAGCCGTCGGTCATTTCCGCCATCGTCAAATATCACTGCACCGAACGCGGGCGCATGGTCATCAACGACGCGATGGACGTGCACGGCGGCAAAGGTATTTGCCTCGGGCCTGACAATTATCTGGGGCGCGCCTACCAGCAAACCCCCATCGGTATCACCGTGGAAGGCGCGAACATTCTCACGCGCAGCCTGATTATTTTCGGCCAGGGCGCGGTGCGTTCGCATCCTTACGTGTTGCGCGAAATGCATGCGGCGCACGATCCCGACACCAAACGCGCGGTGCACGAATTTGATGCCGCGCTGTTCGGACACATCAGTTTCAGCCTGAGTAACGCGGTGCGCAGTCTGGTGTATGGACTCACCGGCGGGCTGGTCATCGGCGTGCCTACCGAGCAACCGACCAAGCGCTACTATCAAGCATTGACGCGCTACTCGGCGGCGTTCGCCTTCGCGGCGGACGTGTCCATGCTGGTGCTGGGTGGCGAACTCAAGCGCCGCGAAAAACTTTCTGCAAGATTGGGCGATGTGTTGAGCCAGATGTATTTGTGCTCCGCCGTGCTGAAACGGTTCGAGGATGATGGTCGCTTGGAATCAGATTTGCCGTTGTTGCACTGGGGCATGCAGGACGGCTTGTATCGCATCCAACTCGCGTTCGACAGCGTACTGCAAAACTTCCCCAACCGTTTCGCCGGACTGATGCTGCGCACCATGATTTTCCCGCTAGGCCAATGGCGCAAACCGCCCGACGACTACATCGGCCACCAAGTTGCCTCTCTGCTGCTCAAACCCGGCGAAGTGCGCGACCGCCTGACTGCGGGCATGTACATCCCGAAGGTGCGCCGTGCCGCACCTTTCCCTCTCCCCAACCCTCTCCCGCAAGCGGGAGAGGGGGCAAACGTTTCGCTTCGCGAACCAGTTGTTTACGACGAGAACGATGCCATCGGCGCACTGGAAGCCTCGCTCGCCAGCACGCTGGCCTGCGAACCGCTGCAAGCCGGACTGGAAAAAGCGCGCAAAGAAGGCAAACTGAAATCGCGCGAAGAGATGCAGCAGATCGTCGAAGCGCGCGAACAGGGGCTCATCGATTCCGAGCAAGCACTGCAACTGCAACGCGACTACGCCCTGCGGCGCAAGGTCATCATGGTGGATGACTTTGCGGCGGAGGAATTGCGGGCGGGGAAGTAGGGTGGGCACGTATTTTGTGCCCACGCGGTGCGAATTTAAAGGAGAGTATTGATGAATATCGCCGAAAAAATTTTTGAAGTGGCCAAGCCGTTGCCGGAACCGTTGGCGCTGGAAGCGTTGCATTTCATCGAATACTTGAGCAGCAAAAATTCGGATCGTGCGGAGTTGTCCGATCTAACACGCGCGCAGGAAACAGCGATGAAACACGTTTGGGACAATCAGGATGACGAGGTTTGGAATGATGTTAAAACGCTCTGACATCGTACAAATCCCATTTCCATTTTCCGACCTGACGCAACAAAAGCGCCGTCCGGTTTTGCTGCTCACCGCACCTGATGCTTTGGGTGATTTTCTTGCCACGGCAATTACCTCTCAGGCGGGACATGTTGATGGCATTCCGCTACAGGACGACGACCTTGTTGAAGGCAAGTTGCCGAAAGCAAGTTGGGTGCGTGTTTCCCCTAAAACTAAATACCGGAGTTGAGGTGTTTGTAGGTGCGAATTTATTCGCACGCTTAACGAGTTATGTGCGAATAAATTCGCACCTACAAAGACAGCACAACGCTATGAAGTAGTAGTGTGATTATTAAGGTGAGTATTCCCGCAAGCCAGTACCCACAGGGTACAAGAACCTCTTCGAGGTAAATACGGGCATCTCCATAATGTGCATCATGTAGATAGCCTATTGACGGGCGTTGCGGATGAGGTGGTGATTTTGCAGTGCGCGGTCAGTTGGGGGGAGAAGCTGTTTGACGATTTGTTTCTGGATGAAAAGCAAAATACATTTTAGCCACAGAGAACACAGAGACCACAGAGAAAGACATGTGGTTGTAACGTTCGGTTGATGCGCATTTGGGGTGGAGCAACAAAACGTTTGGGTATCTCCTCTTTCTCTGTGAACTCTGTGTTCTCTGTGGCTAGATTTGAGGTTTTAGAATAAAAAATCGGAGGGGTGAAATGCAAACACAAAAACAAAATCAGGATGTGATCACGCCGGAGCAGGCGGTGACGTTGTATGGCTTGTTTCTGGAACGGGTGCGCCGTTCGCAGGACAAGATCGCCTACCGCCATTTCGATATCCGGCAGCAGGTGTGGGTCGATTTGAGCTGGGGGCAGATGCGCGATCAGGTGGCGCGCTGGCAGGCCGCGCTGGCGAAGGAAGGGCTGGCGAAAGGCGACCGCGTGGCGATCATGTTGCGCAACTGCCCGCAGTGGGTGATGTTCGACCAGGCGGCGATGTCGCTGGGGCTGATTACCGTGCCGCTTTACACCGTGGATAGGCCGGACAATATCGCCTACATCGTCAACGATTCGCAGGTGAAAGTGCTGTTGTTCGAGACCGCAGAGCAGTGGCAAACCCTGAGCGGCGTGGTGGGGCAGATGGGGTGCGTGCAGCGCTTCATTTCGCTGAATGAATTCGCGCACGCAGAGCCGCGCCTGATGTCGGCTGCAAAATATTTGCCGACCGCAGCCGAGTTGCAACCTGCCCCTCTCCCCAACCCTCTCCCGCAAGCGGGCGAGGGGGCAAACGATGCGCTGCGCGCAATGGGCTCTAAAGAACTGGCCAGCATCATCTACACCTCGGGCACCACCGGCAGGCCGAAAGGCGTGATGTTGAGCCACCTCAACATGTTGAGCAACACGCACGCCGCGCTGGGAACGTTTGTGGTGCGCGAAGACGATCTGCTGCTGTCTTTCCTGCCGCTGTCGCATACGTTCGAGCGTACCTGCGGCTATTACCTGCAAGTGATGACCGGCGCGCAAGTGGCTTACGCGCGCTCCATCCCGCTGCTGTCGGAAGATTTGCAAATCATCCGCCCGACCATTCTGATTTCCGTGCCGCGCATTTACGAGCGGATCTACACCGCCATCGAAACCAAACTGGAAGATGCCAGTTTCATCCAGCGCGCGATGTTCAAGCTGGCGGTGGACGTGGGCTGGGCGCGCTTTCTGCACGAGCAGGGACGCGGCGGTTGGAAGCTGTCTTTCCTGTTGTGGCCACTGTTGAAAAAACTGGTGGCGGACAAAATCCTCAACCGTTTTGGCGGGCGCTTGCGCACGGCATTGAGCGGCGGCGCGGCGTTGGCGGCGGACATTTCGCGCATGATCGTCGGCCTCGGTTTGCCTGTGGTGCAAGGCTATGGCCTCACCGAGACCAGCCCGATTGTCACCGGCAATCACATGGAAAATAATTTCCCCGACAGCGTGGGGCAACCGTTGCGCGGCATTCAGGTGAAGCTGGGTGCGCAGGGCGCGCTGCTGGTGAAAGGCCCGAACGTGATGATGGGCTACTGGAACAATGAAGCGGCGACCAAGGCCATGATCGACGAAGACGGCTGGCTCAACACCGGCGACATCGCGCACATCAGCGACACCGGCCATGTGTACATCACCGGCAGATTGAAAGAGATCATCGTGCTGTCCAACGGCGAAAAAATGCCGCCCGCTGACATGGAAGCCGCCATCCTGCACGACCCGCTGATCGACCAGATCATGATCTACGGCGAAGGCCGCCCGCACTTGATCGCGCTGGCCGTGCTCAACCCCGAAGTATGGCTGCACATCGCCGCCAAAGTCGGCGTGCGTCCCGACATGCCGGAATCGTTGACCGACAGCAACGTGGAAGCCAAAGTGCTGCGCCGCATCGCGCGCAATCTCTCCGGCTTTCCCGGCTATGCCAAAGTGCATCGCGTGCTGTTGCTGCGCGAACCGTGGACGATCGACAACGGCCTGCTCACGCCCAAGCTGAGTTTGAAGCGCGATAAAGTGGTATCGCAGTTCGCCGCGCAAATCGAACAACTTTACAAGAAACGCTGATATGCCATCCGAACATACAACCACCACTTTACCGCAGCGCGAACCCACCATCCGCGTGGCCGCCATGCCTTCCGATGCCAACTACACCGGCGACATTTTCGGCGGCTGGCTGATGGGGCAGGTGGACATCGCGGGCAGCATCCCCGCCGTCCACCGCGCCCGTGGCCGCGTCGCCACCATCGCGGTGAATTCATTCGTGTTCAAAGCACCGATATTCGTCGGCGATGTGGTGAGTTTTTATACGCACATCGTGAAGACGGGCACCACCTCCATCACTGTGGATGTCGAAGTCTATGTGCAACGCGACCCCGCCAACCCCACCTGCCACAAAGTCACCGAAGCCACGCTGACCTATGTCGCCGTGGGCGAGGATCGCAGGCCGCGAGCGTTGCCGCTGGAAAAGTAATCCGAGCGAGGGGTTTGTAGGCCGAATTCATTCGCACAAATTTCATGTTTTGTGCGAACCCCACGGGGTGCAAGAACTTCTGTGAGGCAAGTTCGCAGCTACGCATCGTTCTCTGTGGTTGTTGGGTGAGTTGGTGGATGAAACCTGGCTGCTTGATCTGGAGCGGAAGAACTTCATGGAGCTGCTGGCGACGGAGAAGACGCGGGCGAGGATTGAGCACATGTTGAAGAACGGGAAGGCGTTGAGAAATTGATTCGCGTTGAAATTTCCAAAGCAGAGGGCTAGGGTATGAAAATAAAATTTCGAGAATATGAATATTCAGATGATGTTTCTTTGGGAAAAGGCGGCTCTGCAACTGTCTTTAAAGCAACAAAGGATGGAAAAGAATTCGCACTAAAGATATTTGATAAATCTGCACTCGAAGAATTCGGAGCGGGTGAGACAACGAGAATTGAAAGGCAGCTCGTACTTAAAAATCATCAGATTGAGAATCTAATAAAAATTTTTGATGGCGGCTATGATGATGAGAAAGAAACATTTTTTTTGGTTATGGAATATTTGCCTTGGCCTTCTTTGGAAAAATCTATTAAGGGATTACCAAATGAAGCTATACCCACCCTTATGGCACAGCTTGCAAAGGCTGCAAAGGAATTAGAAGAGCTTGGCATTGTTCATCGAGATATTAAACCGGCAAATATTCACATTTCACCGGATTATAAATTGTTGAAACTTCTTGATCTTGGCGTAATGCAGCCAACGGACCCCAGAGAGGAGGATGTTTCAGAAGGTCGATTTGTTGGTACGTTGAGATATGCGCCACCTGAGTTTTTACTTCGTAAAGAAAACCGTGATTTGGACGGACATCGAGCGATCACGTTTTATCAAATTGGCGGGGTATTGCACGATATGCTTATGAAGAAATCTTTGTTCTGGGAGTTTAGTAAGCCAAAAGCAGCTTTATACAAGGCTGTTGAATTTGAAGTCCCAACTTTTGAAGTTGATAGGTCAATGGATTACTGGGCCGCCTTGGCAGATAGTTGTTTGGCGAAAGATCCACGTCATCGACTCAAAAATATTTCCTGGAATGATTTTTTTGAGCAATCAAGTAAAGATGTTGACGATAGAGTTAAAACAATTGGTCGCAGGTTGGCTTATGTGTCCGAACAACGGGTGAGTCGTGCAAATAGCAGTCTCGATCAAGTAGATAAAATTAATCATCAGTATTTTTTTATTGCGACTAAACATGTGTGTGAAGCAATAGCGAAAATTATTCGAAATGATGAGTTATTTCCATTCGCAAAAATTGCGCCTACGGAGAAGGATGTGTCCAATCTTGGAATGACAATGCGCTGTGAATTATTCCGTAGAGCAAATGATGCTGTTTCGATGGGAGTGCTGGTTATATCTATAAACAGGGAGCTTGAAGATAGCTCGGAAATTTCCGTAAAAGTTGAACTAGGCGATATTGTTCAGGCTGAGCAAGGACAGTTAAGTGAGCGTTGGCTAATGAATAAGGCAGAGGCACTTGTTTGTGATGTGTTAGATAAATGGCTTGAAGTTTGCTCCCATGAAATATCTATAGCGAGGCAACTATGAATGGTAGCTGGTGGGTTGGTGAAGATGATCTTAAAGATGAACAGAAACGAGCTGTTGATTCTATCCCGATAGATGATTCGTATTTAGTAGTGGGATCGCCGGGAAGTGGCAAAACCAACGTTTTGTTACTACGTTCAAAGTACCTTCGCGCGAAAGGAAAAAGCAGAATACGTTTTGTAACCTTTACATCTACGTTGCGCAATTTTGTGCGGCACGGTGGCGTTCAATACAAAATGAACCCTGAAGAAATTGTTACATCCTCCCATCTTTTTTTGGAGTTGTTGGCAGATAACGATGAATCTCTTCCGAGAATAGATGATGAACCGTTTATTAAGTACAGAAACCGTTTGGCTAGTGCTACAGGTAGCTTGTTAGATCGACATCCAGAATTAGAAAGAAGATTCGATGTCCTTTTGATTGATGAGATTCAGGATTACACAGCTGATGAGATTCAGGTGTTGCATCGCCTATCTACAGTCATTATTGGTGCAGGGGATGAAAATCAACGTATTTACCAAGAGGGTGGTGCCATACTGAAATTTGAAGGGTTGGTTGCTACGAAGATTACATTGCCGAGACACTTCAGGAATGGAAAGAAAATTTGTTTGGTTGCAGATGCGATTTTTGCAAATTCGGCGAATCCTCCAAACATATATGCAATGGCAAATTACGATGAAACCATGATGCCTTCATCCGTAATAAAGGAAATATGTCATAACTTCCCCAAACAAATCGAGAAAATTATTGAGGAAATTCTGGTTCAACTCAGAGCATATCCCGGTGAGTTGATTGGTGTCTTGTTTCCAAAAAATGATGAGGTTGATGAATTTTGCCTTAAGGCGCGGGCGAATGAGGATATTGCAAAGGCATTGTATAGGGTCAAGGATGAAGAGAGTGTTTGGAGTGACGAAACCAGAATAATCGTGTCAACGATACATTCTGCAAAAGGTTTAGAGTTTAGAGCAGTTCACTTTGGTGCGTGCGAGAGTATCGGGCCAGTGGGTCGGGAGAATCAAAAACGATTGGCCTTCACTGCTATAACAAGGGCGAAAACTTCGTTATGTTTTTATTGGTCGGGGAGTGTGCCGCCATACCTCACCGATGCAATACAGAAAGCAGATGATGAGGTTAAGGATGTAACCTTTGGAAGCCTATTTTCATAATTGGTGGTGATAATGGAAAAATATAAAGTTGGTGTTGATCAAGTAATGCAGTTGATAGCGGCCTTACTCAAGAATGATTCGGAAGTTGGTATTCGACGGCTAGCTGCATCGCTTGGTGGAAATGGTGACATAGTGATTGAGTTGGAATCTTCTGCTCGGGGGCGAGCGAGACTTTCAATCTTAGGTAGCGATATTGATATAGAGGAGCTTTGTGTTCGTGTATGTACATTTCAGCCGAGCGCTCTACCTATTAGCTCTTTTGTGCAACTTATTGCGAAATCAAATACAAACAGCAAAAACTTAGTGAGTAAAGAGTCAATACCTACAATCGGTATTGAGACCTTGTTTGGGATTGCTGTTGGCGAGTTGATAACTCGTCTTAACGGGGAGCTTTCTGGCGAGTGGATTTCCTACGGGAGGCTGTCAAGAACGTTCTCATATTGTTATGCGCAATTCAACTGGCAGCATCACCCTCTTCCGATTGATGAGGCATGGAAAAGATGGCGTGATTCACGCAAGATGTTGGGGAATGAAGATGCCATCGAAATGGAAAATGAAATTTTTGTTTGCATTGGGTTAATAGAGCAAGCAAGAGGATTGAGAGGCTCTAGTGCGAATGGTGGTGTGTTTGATTTACTTGCCTCCGATAAGTTAACTGCCGAGATTGTTGATCAGTTAAGGCGGCATTTGCCAAGTATTCAACCATACCTTGCTGAGTTTGATGGCTCTCTTGAAAATAGGCTTAGGGTTTTTGATAAATGTGTTCAGGCAATTCAAAAATTGCAAAGTGATGCAATTGAAAAATCGATTTTTGTGGCAGCGCTCGCAAACAAAATATTGCCAGGCAGTGGCGCATATTTTCATATTTTGAAGCCATTAGCTCAGAATTATCCTGGGCTATTTGTGTGGTATGGATACCTGTCTGCATGTGACGGTGGACGCAGATTTACAGAAAGATTTGCATCTATTTTTCGTAAGTTTGTTGATGCAATAGAAATTTCAAAAACAGAAGCGATTCTTAAGGCAAATGTTGATTATTGCGAATTGCAGGTGATGCATAGGGCGCGTGAAGTTGAATCACTACGGCGTGTTACGGAAGGTAGTTTTGTAGTAATCGATCTTGGACTTGGCCTATTGGCACAAGTACCTTTCGCTGCACGAATGGAAGGTAAGGGCGTGCTTGATGTTTTAGATTTAGTTCCGCGTGCACATGTCGAAATGTTGTTGAGCGAAGCTGAGAAAATGCTGCAAATTGGGAAGCTATTGGGATATGGCGCAACGTTGAATGATCGCGTTTTGGAAAAGAAACCCAGAAGTAAATCCGCAAAGCCAAAAAGCAAAGCAAGGGATGAGAAAGCGCCGGGGAACTTATTTTAATGATGGCAACCCGTGATACGGGGTAACTACGCAATTGTTTAGGTGTGGTTGTTTTCTTAAAACACAATTTGCCCGCAAGCCAGTAAACACGACCATCTCCGCAATGCGCATGTTGCAGATCGCCATTCGGCGCGCCTCGCGGGGCAATTGAGTAGGGGAAGTATCACGGTACATTTTGCATGAGTAAAAATACTGAAAAGCCGGATGAGAACAAGCGGTCTGTGCAAGCCGCCGGGCTTGTCGCGCTTGTTCGTCCGGGCGAAAATGAATCCACACAGGAGAACCACCATGACATCCAGTCAATTGCAGCAACTCGACCAACGCTTGAGCCAGTGGCGGGCAAGCCACGCGGACGCAGCACAGGTGCGGGCGGCGTATCGCCAGCAGGTGGTGCGCTTCACGCTGAGTTCGATGGCGCTGGAGAACGAGCCGGTGAATCCGCAGCGGTTGGCGCAGTTGATGAATCAACCCGTCCGCTAGAGGCTACGCGCGAGCTGGCAACGACTGCCGGGGCGCTGACTTATACCGATGTTTCTGAACGCCTCGCGGTGAATATCGCGCATTGTCTGAATGCCTTGCTGGATGAAGCGCCCGATGACATCAATATCACGCCGCATTGGATACGCGGTATTCACCAGCGCATCGCGGGTGAGTTGTTCCCGGAATGGGCAGGTTGTTTCCGCAGTGTCGATGTTCAAGTGGGCACGCATCTGCCGCCGCCCGGACACGATGTTCCAATCCATGTCCAGAATTTCTGCCTCGATCTCGCCGAGCGCTTGCGCCATTTGCGCGACGCGGAGTCAGTTGCCGCGCTGCTGGCTTGGGTGGACTGGCGTTTTCAGTGGATTCATCCATTCAAGGATTTCAATGGCAGGACGGGGCGCATCGTGCTGGTTGTGTTGGGCTACAAACTCGGCTTGCCGCCAGTTGATCCTGCGGCTGCGGAGTCCGGCAAGGCAGATTATTTCGGCGCATTACGCGCGGCTGATGCGGGTGATCTGAAGCCGTTGACGGAGTTGTGGCTGGCGCGGTTAGGTCGCGCGGATTAATTTGACTATTTTTGAAATGCTGCTTGCCCGCGAGCCAGTAAATACGGCCATCTTCGCCATGTGCATATCGTAGATCGCCTATTGACGCGCCTTGCGGGGCAGTTCATCAGCCGCAGATTGCGCAGGCGGAGTGGGGTGGGATTTAGTTCGCTGTGCGGCTGGCCGATTGAAATTGGCATAGGTTGGGAGTGCGGATTTCTCCATTCTTGAAATAAGAATGTTGACTTATTAGCTACGCTGTCATTAGTATCCGCATATCAATTCTCATTTCAAGAATTAAGAATATGGCGAAGATCAGCAATAAGCAGCCGGTACTTAAGCCGCAAGATTTGTATGTCTTGCTGGCATTGTTGAGCCGTGGCGGCGGGAGTGTCGGTTATCCCGAGTTGGCGCAGCAGACGGGGTTGGCGGTGTCGGCGGTGCATGGGGCGTTGAAACGCGCGGCGGTGGCGCAGTTGGTGATGTTTCAGGAGCGTCGTCCGGTGGTGTTGAAAACGCAGTTGCGGGAGTTTCTACTTTATGGGGCGAAGTATGTTTTTCCTCCGGTGTGGGGTTCGCTCACGCGCGGTGTGCCTACCGGTTATGCGGCTGCACCGTTGAATGCGGTGATCGCGCCTTCTGCCGATCCGGTACCGGTGTGGCCTCATCCCAAGGGCTCGGTGCGCGGGGTGAGTTTAGCTCCGTTGTATCCTTCAGTTCCGGCGGCTGTGCTGAAGGATGAGCGCTTGTACGCCATCCTTTCCTTGTTTGATGCGCTGCGTAGCGGACAAGCGCGCGAACGCAATGCCGCGCAAAAATTATTGGATGGATTTTTCCAATGAAGCCGCAGCATCCGAATGTGCCCAAGGTGGAACTTGTTGCAAAGGCGCTCGGAGATTTGCGAGAACGGTTGGTGTTTGTGGGCGGCTGTGCGGTGGATTTATTGTTGACCGATATGGCTGCTGCGCCTTCGCGTGTGACTTACGATGTGGACTTGGTGGCGCAGGTTGCTGCGTTGTCCGGTTATCACCAGTTGGAAGAGGATTTTGTCAGACTGGGATTTAAGCGGGATATTTCCAAGGACGCGCCGATTTGCCGCTGGCGGCTTGGCAATCTGGAGGTGGACTTGATGCCGACGGATACCAATATTTTGGGCTTTGCCAATAGGTGGTATCCACTGGCGATGCAAACGGCGCGGCGAATTGTGCTGCCGAGCGGAACGTCAATACGCTTGATTGCCGCGCCCGTTTTTCTTGCTACAAAATTTGAGGCATTTGCGGATCGCGGTAACGGTGATTTACTGGGTAGCCACGATTTGGAAGACATCGTCAATGTGCTGGATGGCAGGCCGGAGATCGTTGCAGAAATCGCCGCTAGCCCTATGGAATTGCGGCGTTACTTGGCGGATAGATGTAGTGCTTTACTGGCGATGCCAAACTTTATGGATGCTTTGCAGGGAATGGTGTTCCCGGATGAATCGCTTGCGGTACGGGTGCAGATGTTGGTTGAGAAGTTTAGAGAGATCTCGCAATTTTGTAACTGAGCAGAGCCGCGTCACGGTTTGATTTTCCATTCGTGTCTCATCAAAACGCAAAGTATTTTTCGCCATCAATGTCCCCGAAGCTCACACAATCAAAAGCGTTTCTCATCTGGATGTGGGTGTTGTTTGCCTGTCTCGTTGTTTCGCCGGTCATGGCGGAAGTGTCTGTTCCGGTACTGGCTGCGCGCGTTACCGATCTGACCGGGACGATTTCAGATAATCAGCGAGCGACGCTGGAGGGCACGCTGAAGAGTATCGAGGAGGAGTACGGTAGCCAGATGGCGGTGTTGATCGTGCCGACCACGCAGCCGGAAACCATCGAGCAATATTCCATTCGCGTGGTGGATCAATGGAAGCTCGGCAAGAAGGGCGAGGATAAAGGTCTGTTGCTGCTGGTGGCGAAGAACGACCGCAAGGTGCGCATCGAAGTGGGATACGGGCTGGAAGGTGTTATCCCGGATGCGCTGGCGTGGCGGGTGATTGATGAGACCATCACGCCGCGCTTCAAGCAGGGCGATTTTGCGGGCGGCATTCAGTTCGGTGCGATGCGGCTGGCCGGGCTGATCGCGGGCAAGTCGCAAGCCATTGCCAGTGCGCAGGCTGACTTGGAGAACCCTCCTTCCGATGCGAATTCAGCGCAATCCCTTCCGGGATTATTCACTGATGAAACGGGCACTTTCTCCGACGAGCAAAGCAGCGCGCTGACGGGAGAGCTGACCGACTACGAGGTGAAGAATGGCAAACACATCTTTGTGTTGGTCGTTGCCACTACGCAACCTGAAACCGCAGAACAATATGCTGTGCGTCTCATGAAATATTGGGAGGTCGCGGGAAATCTGGATGTGGACAGGAGTGTGTTGTTGCTCGTCGCAAAGGACGTGGGCGCTGCGCATATTCTGGCCGGACCGGCGTTGCAGCAGCGCATCAAGGCCGGTGCGATTGAAAGTGCCATTACCGATTCCATCGAGCCGCAACTGGGGAAAGGCGAACTCATCGGAGCCGTTCAGACCGGCGCGCGCGATGTCGAAAAGATACTCGATGATGCCGCGCAAAACATGACTTTCAGCGAACGCACGATAGACGAGATCAGCCAACTTCCGCTGTGGTTCTTGCTGGTGATGGTTGTGCTCGGAACTGCCTTGCGCTGGTTTCTGGGGCCGCTCGGAGGCGGTTTGGTGATGGGCGGCATCACGGGCGGTGGCGCGTGGTTTATCTCAGAGACGATAGAAATTGCGGTTGCCTCTGCCGCTGTGGGATTTATCTTTGTGTTGGTTGGCATCATGAACTGGCTTGCGATGGGTTTTTTAGGTGGTGGTTCATCCGGCGGCGGGGGCGGATTCTCGGGTGGCGGTGGTGGGTTTGGCGGTGGAGGTGCATCGGGGAGTTGGTGAACAAGTAGGGGATGATGGGCGGCCCATCCATGATGTTGAAGGTTGGCGCTGGTCAGACCGAGTGTGGCTGGAAGGGCGTAACCGGGTATGTTATGGTGCGGCGCATGGCGAACTCAAAAATGCGTTCGCTCAAAACGGCTAGGTGACGGTATGCAACAGCTCGCAGATACCGGACGGTACAACTGGGCGTTGGGTCTTCCGCTGGGTTGGGGGAGATTTTTGGCGTTGAAAACGAGAGGACGAAAAATGAAAAAAATAGTGTTGCTGGTCGGCGGTGCGTTGTTGAGCTGGAATGCGTTTGCGCTGGAAGTGGCGGGTGTAAAACTGTCCGATACGGTGCAGGTAAATAATGTGAATTTGCAGTTGAACGGTGCTGGCCTCCGCACCAAATTCTTCTTCAAAATTTATGTCGCTGCCTTGTATCTGCCGCAAAAGCAAACCTCGGCGGAGGCGATCATCGCGGATGAACGCGAGCATCGCGTGGCATTGCATATCAAGCATGAATTGAGCAGCGGGAAATTGTTCAATGCTTTTAACGAGGCGATTGAAGCGAACCATACGCCTGCCGAGTTGGCGGCGCTGAGTGCGCAGATCAAACAGTTGGCGCAGATTTTCGATGCGGTGAAGGAAGTGCAGCCGGGCGATGTCATCACGCTCGATTACTTGCCCGCCAGCGGAACGCAGATCAGCGTGAATGGCACGGTGCGCGGCACGATTGCGGGCGCGGCGTTCAATCGCGGGGTTCTCAAAATTTGGCTGGGCAACAAGCCGGTGCAGGATGATTTGAAGAAGGGAATGCTGGGTGGCTGATTTGGAAATGAATACCTCCAAATAGTCCGTCATTCCGGCGCAGGCCGGAATCCAGTTTCTTAAAAAAATTCCATCGTAACGCGATGGACAACACCCAAAAGCATGTTTGATAAAACCGCTGGATTCCGGCTTGCGCCGGAATGACGGTTTTTTTTGAGGTAACTAAATGTCGGTTGAAGCAAAAGATCATTTCGATGTCGATTACGATTTCATCGCGCACCTGAACGGCGAGTGCATCGCGTGGGCAGGGATGGACGGCGATGCGCTGCAACGCGCGTTGCAGGCGCAAGGTGAGGATTGGTACGGGTTGGTGAAGGAACGCTGCCCGCATTTGTTCGCCGCCGCGCCGGTGTTTATCACCGAGTTGCAGTTGCAGCAGATGCAGGCGGTGATTGCTGCGGTGGAGGAGGTGGTCGGTGCGCCGGAGCCGCATGCTGCGTTGGGTGTGTTCTACGGCTACGACTTTCACCTGAACGAGTTGGGCGCGCATCTGATCGAGATCAACAGCAATGCGGGCGGCGCGTTTCTGAATGCGTTGCTGATTGATAGTCAGCGCGAAGTTAAGTTGTATGGTTCTTCGCCTGTTTCTGATGATTCATTCGAGCATGTTTTCATCGAGATGTTCCGCAACGAGTGGCGTTTGGCGCGCGGTGATGCGCAACTGAAGACGGTTGCCATCGTGGATGAACAGCCGCAAGCACAATATCTCTATCCCGAATTTTTACTGGCACAGCAGATGTTCGAGCGCGCCGGTATCGTCGCGCACATCGTCGATCCTGCCGCGCTGCAAACGCGCGAAGACGGTTTGTATTGCATGGAGCAGCGTGTCGATCTGATTTATAACCGTCTCACCGATTTTGATCTGCAACAACATCTGCACATTCGTTCCGCGTGGGAAAAACAGCAAGTGGTACTGACTCCGAGTCCCGCGCATTTCCAACGCTATGCGGATAAACGCAAGCTGTCCATGCTCTCCGATGGCGACTGGCTGCGCACTGCGGGTGTGTCGCAAGCCAGTATTGACGGGCTTCTTCAAGGGGTTCCTCAAACGAGAATAGTGCGCGCGGAAGATGCGGAGCAATGGTGGGCGGAGCGCAAGCAGTGGTTCTTCAAGCCGGTGAGCGGCTACGGTAGCAAGGGCGCGTATCGCGGCGACAAGGTGACCAAGCGCGTGTTCGAGGAGATCATGCAGGCGGACTACGTGGCGCAGCGGTTGGCGTTGCCGGGCGAACGCAAGGTGTGCGTGGCAGGCAGTGAGCCGCAATCGCTCAAATTCGATGTGCGCTGCTACGTGTATGACGGCGACATCCAGCTTATCGCAGCGCGTCTCTACCAAGGCCAGACCACTAATTTTCGCACGCCGGGCGGCGGCTTCGGCTTGGTGCGGCTGGTGGATTGATCCTCTCTAACCCTATACCTTCAATGTAGATATATAGGCTGTTATATAGGTATTCCTGCATATTGCGCAGTCGCTAGCATCGTCGCAAAATCTGCTCACGGTCGCCGCATTTGCCTATCGACCTTTCAGGGAGAAGGCCATGAACATCTCATTTCCCAATCGATATTTTTCCGGTATCAGCCTAAGCGACTTGGGTTTTCACATCGACCAGCAAAACCTGCGTGTGCGAACCGAGCAGCTGCGCACTCGCATGGAGATGCTTCCCTGGCTCGTTTTGAGCCAGGTGGTGTTGCAGCTTCTGTTCGTTTGGCTGTTCTGGGAACAAGCTCCCCACGATCAGTTGCTGATGTGGCTGGCGGCTGTTTATGCGTTGCACGCGGCGGAGATGGTCACGTGGGGCATGCATAGACATGAGTTGAACAGTATTCAGGAATGCCGGAACTGGCATATCCATTTTTCGATTTTTGCGATAGCTGCCGGGATTCTTTGGGGGCTGGCCGCATATAGTTTTTTCCCGGACGACATTGCTTATCAGAGTTTGTTGATCTGTGTGATGCTGGGGCTGGTGGCAGGGGCAGTCACCATGAATCTGGTGCATCCTCCCGCGTTGTATGGCTATACGTTCGGCATCATGTTTCCGCTCATTGTCCGGGCAGCGCTTGAGAACGATGAGTTCCACTGGATTATGGCGTTGATGCTGTCTTTGTTTCTGGTCGTTGTATTGGCAACCGGGCGCGGATTGAGCAAAACATTTTTGCTTTCGCTCCAGCAGCGTTTCGAAAATCTGTCACTGTTGCAGCAACTGACCATTCAGGAAGCGCAAACCGAAGATGCCAGGAGAGAGCTCGAAACGGCCAACAATGTGTTGCGCGATAATGAGTCGAAGCTGGAGCAGATGGTGCAGGAACGAACCGCAGAGCTTTGGCAAAGAACGCGCGAGATCGAGCTGATTAAAGACACCACGATCATGGCGTTGTCGTCACTGGCTGAGATACGCGATAACGAGACAGGCAACCACATTCGCAGGACGCAGAACTACATCCGGGCACTCGCCGAAAACCTGAGGGATCATCCGCGTTTTCACCATTTTCTGACGAATGACAACATCACGCTGCTTTATAAGATCGCGCCGTTGCACGACGTGGGAAAAGTGGGGATTCCCGACCGCATACTGCACAAGCCGGGCAAGTTGACCAAGTACGAATTCGAAATCATGAAGACGCATGCCGCGCTGGGCGGGAACGCCATTGCTGCTGCGGTGATCGGCTTGGATTTTTTCAGCCCATTTCTGGAAGCAGCGCGGCAGATTGCGATGAGTCACCACGAAAAATGGGATGGCAGCGGCTACCCCGAAGGGCTGTGCGGCGATGCCATCCCCATTCCGGCACGTCTGATGGCGTTGGCCGATGTTTACGATGCCATGTCTTGCCGTCGCGTCTATAAATCGGCGATTGCGCACGACGAAGTTGCTGAGATTATTTTTGATGGGCGCGGAAAACATTTCGATCCTGATGTGGTGGATTCGTTTATGTCCATTCAGCCGCAATTTGTGGAAATAGCCGGGAAGTACGGTGATTGAGGCGAGCGGTTTGTTGTTGGTTCAAGTTGAAAATGTGAGGGGATTATCATGATTAAAGAGCAGGTGATGAAAGCTCATCTTGAGCAGAGAACGCAGGTTGAAGATTATGTATTCGGAGAGTCTTTGGAGTTGCCCGAGGTGGCGGCGGCCTGCCAAGCGGATTGTCTGTTGGGCAGTTGGCTGCACAGCGAGGGTAAAAAGAATTGCATCGATGTTTGCCTGCTTGATTCGTTGTGCAGCAGTTGCGAAGAGTTTCGCGAAGCCGCAGCCCAAGTGTTATTGCTGGCGAAGATGGGTGATCTGGAGTTGGCCCAAAATTCTTTGCGTCCGGGCGAGGTGTTTATCGATGCATCGGACGAGTTTCAACATAACCTGGTGGCTTGGGACAGACGCTGCACGGGATTGATGGAATCCAGATTGTAAGCCGGATAGTTTGTTGTATCGGCTTCGCAAGTTGTGGAGGTCGTCCGACACTATTAGCTTTTGCGCATCACCGTTGGATGCGCGCTATTGCACGGGTTAGGGTGGGGTGGAATAATCTCCGAGCGACGACGAATGATTCAAGATGGACGAATAATTCAAGGTGCAATTTGGAGAGAATGATGGATGCCGCATTTCTTCACCATATGCTGCCGCATTCCTGGCCGGGTGACTTTGTCTTCCGGGTGGATCAGGACAATCTTCGAGTGCGTACCGAGCAGTTGCGCAACCGGATGGCGGTGTATCCCGCACTCATCTTCAGTCAGGCGGCTCTGGAACCGATTGTGGTCTGGCTGCTCTGGGATCAAGCCCTGCATGCTTACTTGCTGTTGTGGTTGTCCATTTTTTTCAGCCTTCATGCCGTGGAGGTTGCAAACTGGATCTTGCATAGAACAAATCTCAATTCACTCCAGCAGTGCCGTAACTGGCACATGAGCTTTGTTTTTTTTGCGATGACTTCCGGGGGGCTGTGGGGAATCGCGACTATGTTGTTTTTCCCTTCCGATATAGATCATCAGTGGCTGTTAATCTTAACCATGCTTGGATTGGTTGCGGGCGCGGTCGCAACCAATCCTTCCCTTCCTTTCGTTTTATATGCCTTTATGCTCGGTGTCATGCTCCCGCTCATCGCGCGAGTGATGGCTGTGGACGACCACATTCATTGGCAGCTTTCCCTGATGCTGTTGGTTTATTTGGGACTGGTACTGGTCGCAGGGCGAGAGATGAACAGGGTGTTCATGCTGTCGCTACGGCAGCGTTTCGAAAACTTTGAGCTATTGCAGAAATTGACGGCGCAGAAAACAGAAATTGAGGAAGCCAGAAGAGAGCTTGAACTGGCCAACAATGTATTGCGGAACGACGGAACGAAGTTGGAGAAGCGGGTTCAGGAACGCACGGCACAGCTTTTGAGTAGAACCCAGGAGATGGAGATGATCAAGGATACGACGATCATTGCCCTATCGTCGTTGGCCGAGACACGCGACAACGAGACTGGGAATCACATCAGGCGGACGCAGAACTACATCAAGGCGCTTGCGGAAAAACTGAAATACCATCCGCGTTTCAAGCATTTTCTGACGGACGATAACATCAGGCTGCTTTACCGGATCGCTCCGTTGCACGATGTGGGGAAGGTCGGCATACCGGACTACATACTGCATAAGCCCGGCAAATTGACCGATGAAGAGTTCGAGATTATGAAGACGCATGCCGCTCTGGGCGGCAACGCAATTGCTTCCGCAATGAATGGGCAGAACTCTGCCAACCCATTTCTCAAAATTGCGTACCAGATTGCAATGAGCCATCACGAAAAGTGGGACGGAAGCGGTTACCCTGAAGGGTTGAGCGGAGATGAGATTCCCATTCCGGCGCGGCTGATGGCGTTGGCGGATGTCTATGATGCTTTGTCCTGTCAGCGCGTGTATAAAGCGGCGATGTCGCAGAATGAAGTGCTAGCGATCATCCTCGACGGGCGTGGCAAGCACTTCGATCCAGACGTGGTCGATGCCTTTCTGGCTGTGCAACAGCAGTTCATCGAGATTGCGGACAAATACCGCAATTGAGCTTTGATGCTGTTGGTCAATATCCGGCGATTTGTCTGGAGTGCAACTTAATGGCCTGTTACATTTTGCCGACCACGATAGGTATGCGCTGTCTGCCAAACTGTCCCTCGTACTTGCCGAAGTGCCCCGCTAACTTCGTGCCGCAATGCGAACATTCCCCGTTTTCAGTGACCGCGTAATTGCGGATCAAATACCAGTCGCGCACGATGAGCGGCTGTTTGCAATTCGCACAATAGGTTGTGCTGCCGGATAGGTCATGCACGTTGCCGGTATATACGTGCAGCAATCCGGCAGAGTGGGCGATCTGCCTCGCTTCGGTAAGTTTGGCTGAGGGCGTAGCGGGGATGGCGGTCATCTTGTAATCGGGATGAAACGCCGTGAAGTGCAGCGGTATGTCTGTGCCCAGTTCCTTGGCGATCCATTCGCACATCTTGCCGATTTCATGCGCCGAATCGTTGAGGCCGGGGATCAGCAGCGTGGTCAGTTCGACCCACACTTGGGTTTCCTGCCGCAGGTATTTCAGCGTGTCCAGCACGGGTTGCAGATGCGCGCCGGTCTGCTTGAAATAAAATTCGTCGGTGAACGCTTTCAAGTCCACATTCGCCGCGTCCATTTTGGCGTAAAACTCGCGGCGCGGCTGGTCGTGGATATAACCAGCCGTCACAGCCACTGTTTTGATGCCGCGCTCGTGGCAGGCATCGGCCACATCCATCGCATATTCGGCAAAGATCACCGGGTCGTTGTAGGTGAATGCCACGCTTTTGCATTCCAGTTCGGCGGCACTGCGCGCGATGGCTTCAGGTGTGGCCTGATCGGCCAGCTTGTCGAAGCTGCGCGATTTCGAGATGTCCCAGTTCTGGCAGAATTTGCAGGCAAGGTTGCAACCCGCCGTGCCAAACGACAGGATGCTGCTGCCGGGATAGAAATGATTGAGCGGTTTCTTCTCGATGGGATCGACGCAGAAGCCGGAGCTGCGCCCGTAAGTGGTGAGCACCATCATGTCATTGATGCGACCGCGCACGAAACACGCACCGCGCTGTCCTTCGTTCAATTTGCAGTCGCGCGGACACAAGTCGCATTGAATGCGCCCGTCGTTCAGTTTGTGCCAATACCTGGCTGGATATTGTTCGGCAATGCTGATTGGTTCACTCATGTGATTCCCCTTCGCGCCACTTCTGTACGCTGTAACGTGAAAGGCGGATGTCGTCCGACCAGTAGTCTTGCGGTAGCCCGGCTTTGTTTTTTAAATGAGCTATGAACACCTGCGGTTGCGGCAACTGTGCCCACACTTGCGGCAGGAATGTGGCACGGTAGCGGCCAAGCTCGATAATTACGCCGTCTATGCCGGGAATCAGTTGCTCCAAGGCGTTTTGTTCACTGCTGAACTGAATGGGCTTGGGTGGGCTGAGTTGCGACACTTCGATGACTACTTCGGCGAACTCTTCTTTGCTGAGAGGTTGGAAACGCGGATCCTTAAAAGCGGCGGCGATGGCGTTGTGCTTTACATCCTCAATGAGCGGACGATGCGCTTCCAAGCTGCCGATACAGCCGCGCAATTGTCCGTGCAACGTCAGCGTGACAAAGGTTGCGCCGGGTTCTTCCAACCAAGCGCTTCGCGGCAGATCGTGCGATATGAAGCCAAGCTCTTTGGCGATGGCCGCACGCGCCAAATGCAACAGGGTTTGACCTTTGTCAGTGTTGAGCATGATTGTTCTCCCCGGTAAAAGCGAACGCGGCATAGCCAACCACTCTGTCGCGCGAACCCGCCGTATCGCCGGAGTTGCGCAGATTGAGCAGATGCGGCGTGAGATGGTGTTTGCGCGCCGCAACAATCAAACCGCTGATCGGCGTGCCGCCGCATGCCTGTTCGTGAGCGACGGGTTGTTTCAAATGAAGGATGTCATTGCAGGTGTTGTTGTCCACGATCTGCGCGGTGGCGTAGGGCAGGTAATGCGATAAGTCGGAGCTGACGACGAGCAGCGTTTCCTCACCACCCCAAACCGCCTCCAGCACATCCGCTACTTCTTCCGCTGTTGCCATGCCTACGGCCAGCGGTAATAAGGTGAATTCACCCAGTACGCTTTGCAGGAAAGGCAGTTGCACTTCTAGCGAATGTTCTTGTGCATGAACTTCATTGCTGACGACGACCTGCGGCAGATGTGCAATGTTACGCATCGCCTCCACATCCAGTTTTATTCGCCCCAGCGGTGTGGCAAATGCCTCTGCATCTGGCAAAGCCAGCCCGCGTACTGCCATGCGATGAGTAGGGCCGAGCAAAACGACGCGGCGAATATGCGGGGCGATATTTTTTAGTGCGGCATAAGCACTGGCGGCGATTGCGCCGGAATAGATGTAACCCGCATGCGGCGCGATCAGCGCTTTGGGATTCAATGTTTGCGGGTGCGACTCGGCAAGATAGGTCTGCACATCATGCGCAAGCTGCTTGGGCTCGGCGGGGTAGAACATTCCGGCAACGGCAGGGGGGCGAACAGCAGGCATGGCGATCTCCCGTTAATGTTACTCAGGATATGGCGGCTGGAGGCAAAGAATCAAGTCCTGATTCGAGTGGTGATTTTATTTGTCTTTGTTACATGCCTTCGCCGTAGAAAAAATCTTCAGCTTCTTCGGCATAGTCGGAGTCTATGTCTTCAGGCGCTTTGGTCTTGCGCGACCCTTTGCGTGTCAGGGGTGGGGAGGGGCACTGATCTGTTTTGATGGAGGGATTCCCCTTGCCAGCATTCTTGTGTTGCGAATCTGGAAGGGGAAAACCGGCTTTTTCTGCTTCTGGCGCAGGCATGATATGTAGTGCCTGATCAGACTAAAGCTACGATGCTTAATATCCGCCGCTATTGCGGTAGATGTAATTGCTTAGCTCGGAAGATTTTGCGTTCATGTTCCGCACAATGCCATGCACGTAACGCACGATGCCGCGCATGATTTTGTGAGCAGTCATCGGACGTGAGCAAACCAGTTCGTCAAACTTGGCGCTTGGCATGACCAGCACTTTGGTTTCTCCTATCGAGTAGAGTGCCGCGCTGTGCTGTGAAGGTGCCCCGCCAACGAAGGTGATGATGCCGGCCAGATCGCCGGGCTTAAGCGTGTGAATGACGGTCTCTCCATCGCCACTTTGAATCTTCACCTGTATTTCGCCTTGCGCGAGAATGTACAAATTGTCCGAATGCTTTTTATCGCCCGGACGTATGATTAAATCACCCGCTTTAAAGCTCTGAACATCGAATAATTCCTCGAAAATCTCAATTTCAGCATCGGTCAATTCTTCGTTAATCGTTGAGATGCGCAGAGTATCGCTTACTAATGACATTTCACTTTCCTTTCGATTGGTAATTCATGTTGACATGGTGCTGCTTGCTTCCCTGATCCCTCCCGGCATCAATTGATTAGCATCATAACCCGACATCGAGATTGCAGCACCCACTACGATTCTTGTTGGCAGAAATGTTTCAGAAAAAACGCAGTCGTGCATCGTCCGGGATGTTCATGCCAGTTGATTGTGCGCGTTGCAGCAATTCCCAATAATAGCGGTAGGAGGCGCGGTCATGCAGCTTGCCTTCGTATTGGATCGGACCCCAAGCAGCGTTCTGGGCGGCTATCAGCAGGTTGGCGGCTTCGTTGACCTCGGTATAATCGGGACGCATGGATTCGACGATGGGCAGAATCTGGTTGGGGTGGATGCTCCACATGCGCAGGAAGCCGAACTCAAGCCGGGCGCGGCGCGCATCTTCCCTGACCACGGCTGCGTCGCGTATTTCGGTGGTGACATTGTGGTTGGGTACGATGCCGTTGCCCAGTGCGGCGGCGGCGATTTCGCACTTGGCGCGAGCGACCAAGGTGTGGTTGAACTGGCCGGGCGAGCGCATGGCGGTGGCGGGAATGGCTCCATGATGCGCGGAGACAAAGTCCATAAGGCCAAAATCCAAAGTTTCAACATGGGGCAAACCCGCAATCTCCCAGGCTTGGTGCAGAGCGCTTGGGGTTTCAATCAATACGTGGACGGGAATTTCGCGGGCGATGCCATAGCGTTTTCTCAGTTCGTCTAGTGCCGTAATCTGCGTCAGAACATCGTCGGCAAATTCCGGTTTTGGCAAGACGATGTAGGCCACGCGTTGTCCGGCGCGGCCGATGATGATGTCCAATTCCGCTCTCCAGATAGGATGCCTGACATCGTGGATGCGGACTCCGACACGACCGAGGCGATTTTCGCCAGATAGCAGCACCCCGGCGATCATGTCGGCATGTTCCAGCTCTTTGCCTGCGGGTGCGCCGTCTTCGCAGTCGGCGGTGATGTCGAAGAGGGCTTGCCCGTTGACCGATAGCTCGGTTTGTATCTGGAGTGCTTTATTTAACATCTTTTCGCTTCCGGCGAAATGTTCACAGGCGGCTAGTTGGGGGAACGGGCGACCGCCTGCGTAGAGTATTTTGCTGGGGTGCAGAAGGTTATTCATGTGTTGAATTCCTTAAAATCGGTCAAAAAATATTTCGATTTGAATGCGCTTGGTGAAAGAGAATTCTATGTCATTGAGACCAAAAACATACCAAAAATGAGTTGTTGAGTGAAATTATCAACTAAGTAAAATGAAGTAAGTAGTAAAACATTAAGTAATATTAAATACTATTAGAGCTTAAAGGCGGCAATTTCGGCTTGCCTTAAAGTCTGAAAATTTGTTCTATTGCATTTTTTAATACCTCATTATTAAAACCCACTTGTCAATCTTGCAAACTTCTTTATAATCGCCACCAACAAAAATTCATAATCGGTTGCGGGGAAATTTATAATTGATCGCATATGTTATTAAGTAACTTGTAGCCGATTTGTTGCAATCACATAACGCAAACCTCAACTCAAGCCGCAGTGCGGCAAAAAGGTTAGGTACAGGGGAGACATAAAGATATGGTGAACGCACCGGCAGGGGCGAGTGGCAATTTGTCGCCATCGCAGTTAGATGGGCAGCAAGATCAGGCGTTGGGTCGCCTAATCACGGTTTACATTATGGGCAAAGCCTATGAGGTGCCAGCCGAGGCAACCATCATGGGAGCCATCGAATATGCCGGTCACCAGATTATCCGTGGTGCTGGCTGTCGCGAAGGTTATTGTGGTGCCTGCGCCACCATCTACCGCCTTCCCGGCGACTACAAGATACGCACTGGTCTGGCCTGCATGACCATGGTGGAAGAGGGCATGACGCTGGCTCAGGTTCCTTCGGTTCCTGCCGAAAAAGCGATTTACGACATCGAGAAGCTCAAACCCAACGTTACTGCCATACAGGAAATGTACCCGACGGTGTTCCGTTGTGTCGCCTGCAACACCTGCACCAAATCCTGTCCGCAAGGCCTTCAAGTCATGGATTACGTCCAAGCCGCCAAGCGTGGCGACATTGCTGCGGTGATGGATTTGTCTTTCGACTGCGTCGTTTGCGGGCTGTGCATGCTGCGTTGCCCCGCCGAAATCACACAACCTCTGATGGGTATCATGGCGAAGCGCCTGTATGGCCGCTACCTGCGCAAGGAAAGCCATGAGCTGGTGGAGCGCGTCAAAGCGGTCAATGATGGTGCTTACGAGGCGGAATATGCCGAAATGATGTCGATGAGTCGCGAGGATTTGTCGAAACGTTACTACGCCCGAGATTCGGAATAAAGGGGAAGCAGATGTATCCAGATTACATGGAAGAATCGTTGCGCAAAGTGGTTGAAACTCGACCCAAGCGTTTGGAATTGGCAAGAAAATCGGGTCCGGTATATCCGCCGATGGATGCTGAAGAGCGTCAAAAGGTGCTGGAAGGTTTCCACCCCGACTATGAGCCCAGTGCTCGCCGTGCGGTATGTGTCGGCCCGAATAAGGGTGAGACGTTGACTACCGAAGTGGCCGATCTGCTGGAATCCCATTCCTGGTTGCGCAGCGAACAGGTTGATTTGTCCAAACCCGACATCGAAACGGATGTGTTGATTATTGGCGGCGGCGGGGCTGGTTGCAATGCAGCTCTGGTCGCCATGCGCGAACATGGCGTGCGTTCTGTGATCGCCACCAAACTGCGCATGGGCGATGCCAATACCATGATGTCCCAAGGCGGCATGCAGGCCGCTGTCTCGCGCACCGATTCACCGACCCGTCACTATCTGGATGCTATTGGCGGCGGACACTTCGAGAACAAGCCGGAACTGGTCAAAGCGCTTACCGAAGATGGTCCTGGTGTGGTCAAGTGGTTGGAAGATCTCGGCGTGGTGTGGGACAAAGAAGAAGATGGTTCGATGAAGGTCATGCACGGCGGCGGCACATCCCGTAAGCGCATGGTCTCCTGCCGCGACTACACGGGGGCCATGATTATGCGCACCCTGATGGACGAGGTGCGCAACCATCCAGACATGATTGAAGTCAAGGAATTCATGCCTGCCGTCGAATTGATTATGGACGACAAAGGCAATTGTGCCGGTGCTGTTCTATACAACATGGACAGTGAGGAGTTCATTACCGTCAAGGCGAAGTCCACCATTATTGCCACTGGCGGTTATGGTCGACTGCATATTCGCGGCTATGACACCACCAACCATTACGGTGCGACGGGCGACGGCTTGGTCATGGCCTACCGTGCGGGTGCCAAGCTGATGTATATGGACTCCGTGCAGTACCACCCGACTGGGGTTTCTTTCCCCGAGCAGATCGCGGGCTTCTTGGTCACTGAGGCGATTCGCGGTGCGGGCGGCCAGCCGTTGAACAAGGATGGCGAACTGTTCGTGTTTCCGCGCGAACCGCGCGACATCGAGGCTTCGGCCATCATTCGCGAGTGCGTAGAAAACGGGGGCGGCGTTCCGACACCGTCCGGTCGCGTAGGTGTGTGGCTGGATTCCCCGCTGATCGACATGTTGCACGGCGAGGGTTACACCGAAAGACATTTCCCGGCCATGTATCGCCAGTTTATCCGCTACGGCATCGACATCACCAAGCTGCCGATGCTGATCTACCCGTCGCTGCATTACCAGAACGGCGGTATCGAGATCAACGAGCGCTGCGAAACCGACTTGCCTGGTTTGTTTGTGGCAGGCGAAGCTTCCGGTGGCTTGCACGGTCGCAATCGTCTGATGGGCAATTCCGTGCTCGACTACAACGTGTTCGGTCGCCGTGCGGGCAAATATGCCAGCGAGTACGCCAAGACCGTCAAACTCGGCAAGCTCAGCGTCGCGCATCTCGATGCATATGAAAAACAATTGGCGGATGCCAACGTGCAAACCGATCTGGTCACGCCAATCCTGCTGCCGTCTTATGCGCCAAAAGATGTCAAGAAGCGCCAACTGGTACGCGGCGGCAATGCGTTGCCCGGTTCGTCGGTGTTGCAAAACCGGCTGCATGACGATGCGTTCAGCCCAGCGGGAGCGAAATAAACCGATGAGCCACGTAGATGACAAAGTAATCGAGCTGGCGCGTGCCGCGCTCAGCTTCGAGTTCAGTAGCGAGCCTTTTTTTCGCCATGCTGCCGAGATGACCCGGAATGACAGCGGGAAAAAGATGTTCCTTCGTCTGGCAACAAAAGACGACGAGCGCATGGATGACCTGACCCGCTTGTTCGGCAAGATCATTGGCAATGAGCAATGGGTGCGTCTGGTAGCCGAAGCGGCTACTAACACAGTACCTTCGACAGTGGTCGCCGAAATGGATGCCGAAGTAGCACGCCGTGGGCATGGCGTTGTGGCCGACGACACACAGGCATTGCGCCTTGCCATGGAGTTGATTAGGCGCTTTATCCATGTGTTCAAGGATCTGGCTTCTCATACCAGCGACAGGGACATTATTAAACTGGCGGACAAGATACTGGAAGGCGAATTCTACCGGTATGACGATTTACAAGCGCAACTGGACAGTGTGATCAATACCGGCTTGTGGCTAGACAGCCCCGAGTTCCGCATGGACGCGAAGTTCTGAAAGGCCAGCCATGAATACGACCATGCGTCTCTCTTCCAGTGCCGGCAAAGCTTTTGTAGCCAAAGTTGAAAAGATCAGCGGCCAGAAATTGCTGGCTTGTTACCAGTGCGGTAAATGTTCCGCCGGTTGCCCGATGGCGGCCTATATGGACATCTTGCCCAACCAGATTATTCGCATGGCGCAACTGGGCATGCAAAAGCAGTTGCTGGCTTCGCCGGCAACGGCAACAGCCGCTTCCTGCCCCTGGGCGAAGGCCGTTTCCTGGCCTTGACGCAGGAATTGCGCGACCGGCTGGCCGAGATGGCGTCGGTGGCTGAAACCCACGCCCGCAAAGGCCAGAGCCTGGCCGAAATCCGGGTGCCTACCGTGGCCGCGCCCTGGTTGCAGCAGGTCAGCGACGGCGTGCAGATCGAACACGACGCCGCCTTTGCCGCCCGCCTGCAGCGCCTGGACAACGCACGCCGCCTGGTGCCCGCCATGCCGGCCACGCTGCAAGCCACGCTGCGGCCGTATCAGGAAGAGGGCGTGGAATGGGCGCTGCGCCTGGCCCACGCCGGCCTGGGCGCCTGCCTGGCCGATGACATGGGCCTGGGCAAAACACTGCAGGCACTGGCCGTGCTGTTGGCCCGCGCTGCCGGCGGGCCAACGCTGGTGGTGGCACCGACCTCGCTGCTGGGCAATTGGCGGGCCGAGGCGCGGCGCTTTGCGCCGTCCCTGCGCTGCCACCTGTATGCCGAGGCCGGTGGCCCGGGTGAGCGCAGCCAGTTGCTGGGGCAACTGGGCGCGCAGGATGTGCTGTTGGTGTCCTACCCGATGCTGCAGATCGACGCGGCGGCGTTTGCCGGGCGCCAGTGGCATACGTTGGTGTTGGATGAAGCCCAGGCCATCAAGAACGCTGCCGCCAAACGCAGCCAGGCGGTGTTTGAGCTGCAAGCGGACTTCCGTCTGGCCTTGTCGGGCACCCCGATCGAGAACCGACTGGGGGAGCTGTGGTCCATCATGCCCAAGGCGGCGTGCAGGGCGGTCACGGTGCCGGCCTGGGGCGCAGCCACGATGAGTTGGCGACGGGCATCGTTT
>FZPU01000007.1_pt1 | contig 41604 bp, 43 predicted proteins | sample 1534781 | NCBI WGS metagenome assembly FZPU01 (sample SAMEA104161949, study PRJEB21768) | metagenome | isolation source: underground water
GTCGGCTTACTTGAGGGTGGCGAGACGCTTCTTGGCTTTGTCCGACGCGTCGCTTCCGGGGAACTGCGTGATGACTTGCTTCAGGGTTTTTTGCGCCGCGAATTTATTCTTCAATTCCAACTGGCACTCGGCGATATTCAGCATCGCTTCCGGCACGCGCGGATGGTCTTGAAATTTGCTGACCAGCGCCTGATAGCTATCCAGACTGTTGGCGTAATCCTTGGACAGAAAATACGCATTGCCCATCCAATAGTTGACGTTGGCCTCATGCACCGATTGCGGAAATTGCTTGAGGAAATCGCGGAAAGCAATCGCCGCGTTCTGGTAATTCTCGGCCTTATAGAAACCGTAAGCCGCTTCAAACGTTTTGTTTTCACCGACGGGATTGGCGGCTATATCTTTGAAACCGTCAGCCGCGCTTTTCGCGTTCTGCACCGGCAGCGCGGTTCCATCCGCCGATTCAAAGCGGCGCACCCGCGCATCCAGATCAACGTAATAATCCTTTTGCCGTTTCTCCGCATCCTGCAAGCTGTGCACCAGCTCTTCGTTCTGTCCGTTCAGTTTGCGCAACTCGGTGGCCTGCGCCTCCAACTGCGTTTGCAATTCCAGCAGCGCGCGAATGCGTATTTTGCTGTCCTCGTCCGATTTCGCCAGCGCTTCTTCCAACTTGAGAATGCGCGCTTCCAGCACCTGGACTTGTTTGCGCGCATCTTCATCGGCAAACAGCCCCGCCGAAGCGGGGCCGCTCACCAGATACACACCGAGTAACAGCCAGCGCAGCTTGAACACGATGGCTTACTCGCCAACCTTGATGTCGGCGCGACGGTTTTGCGCCCAGGACGCTTCATCGTGACCGGATGCGCGCGGCTTCTCTTCGCCGAAACTGACTGTCTCGATCTGGTCTGAACGCGCTCCGCCCAACACTAGCGCCTTCTTGGTGTTATTGGCACGGCGCTGTCCCAAAGCCAGATTGTATTCGCTGCTGCCGCGCTCATCCGCATTGCCTTCGACGCGCGCCGACAAACTCGCATGACCGGAAAGATTTTTGGCCTGAGCCAGAATCGTGTCCATGTCCGCTGCCTGCACCGCATCCACATCGAACGGGAAATAAACGCTGCCTCCACTTTGCGCGTTATCGCTTGCCGCCGCTGCGGTTCTGGCTTCGTTGGTGTATTGCACTTCCTGCGCGATGCTCGTTGCCGTTGCGGGCATTACCGCAGCGTTTTCGGGCGCGGCCTTGGCCGCAGCGGATGCCGGAGAAGGTGCGGCATTGGCCTGCGCGGTCACTGCCGCTACGGCAGCGGTCGTTGCGGGCTGAGCATCCGTAGCGGGCTGGTTCGCTGCCGGAGTCGCCGCAGCTGCGGTCGTTTCAGACTGGGTCGGCTTTGTATCGGCAACCTCGGCTTTGGGCGGGTTGCTGCCGCAGGCCGCCAACAGATTGAGCAACACCACGCTAAAAATCAATTTATTCATCGCATCGTCCTCTTAAAAATCATTGTTTTTGGAAAGGCCCCCAAGTCGGTTCGCGTATATCACCGGACTGCGCCACCATTTTTTGCTTCACTCTGCCGTCGCTGGAAATAGTCGCCAATATACCACGACCCTGCGACTCGCTTCCAAACAGGATCAGCTTGCCGTTAGGCGCAAAACTGGGCTTTTTCTCCCATCCGCCAGCGGTCAAAGTTTGCATTTGCCTGCTCGAAAAATCTTGCGTCGCGATGTAAAACTTGCCGCCTTCATAATGCGAGAACACAAAACTTTTTCCGTCCGGGCTGAAGCGCGCGGAAAAATTGTTGCCGCCTTCAAAGGAAAGGCGCTCGGCGGAGCCGCCGTCCAGCGCCATCCGGTAAATCTGCACGCTGCCGCCGCGATCCGAAGTGAACAGCAGAAATTTTCCGTCCGGCGAAAAGTTCGGCTCGGTATCGATAGACTGGCTGAAGCTGATGCGGCGCAAATTGCCGCCATCGCTGTTCATCAAATAGAGCTGCGAACTGCCCTCGTGCGTCAGCACCAGCGCCAACTGTTTGCCGTCCGGCGACCACGCCGGCGCGCTGTTGCTGCCGGGAAAACTCGCCAGCAAAGTGCGCTGGCGCGTACTCAGGGTCTGCACATAAACCATCGCGCGCCGCTGCTCGAAGCTGACATAGGCCAGCTTCTTGCCATCCGGCGACCACGCCGGAGAAATGATGGGTTCGTTGGAAGACAGCAAACTTTGCTCGCCATAACCGTCGCTGTCCGCCACCACCAGACGATAGCGCCCCTGATCGCGGCTCACATAAGCGATGCGCGTGCTGAACACTCCGGCGCTGCCGGTCATGCGCTCATACACCATGTCGGCGATGCGGTGCGCGATGTCGCGCACCTGCCCGCTCTGCGCCATCAACACTTGCGTCTCCAACTCGGTGCGCCGCACCATATCCAGCAGGCTGAACTTGACCGTCACATTGCCGCCACCCAACTGCTTGATGCTGCCCATGAGCACCGCTTCCACCCCGGACCACTCGGCATATTTCACCTCGCCCGGCTCGTGCGGCACCTTGCCCGCCGCATCCACCAGCTTGAATAAACCGGTACGCAGCAAATCGTTGGCCACCACGCTGGAGAGACCGGACTCGCCCGGCTCTTCACCGGCAAAGCGCACCACGGAAATTGGGGTCTGGTGCTCGCCCGCACCGGTAATTTCGATGCTCAGTTCGGCCTGCGCCGAGCACGCAACAGATGACAAAAAGAGGAAGCCCCATAAACGCATTTTCAAAATCCCTTACGGCCAAAATCCCTTACGGCCTGATCGTCAGGCGCAATTCTCTAAACATCTTCTGCAATCCGCTATCGGCGGGCACCGGCAGCGGCTGCGCCTTATAGATCGCGCGCTCGGCGGCATCGTCATACGCCGTATTGCCGCTGCTCTTTTGCAGCACCGCATCCATCACCATGCCGCCCGGCAACAGCGTCACCTTGAATTCCGCCACCGCGCTGTCCGGCACATCCGGCGGCATCACGATGTTGCGCCGTATCTTGCTGCGAATCATATCCTGATAACGCCCCACTTCCGCCGCCGTGGCGGCATCCACCTCGGCGCGCACGCGCGCCTGCTCGGTCTGTCTGCGCTTCTCCGAATACTCGGTCAACTGGCGCTGCTCCTCGGCATCACGCTGCGCTTTGAGTTCCTGCTCGGTCGGTTTGGCGGGCTCCACCTTGCTGACTTTTTTCTCGCGCATCTCGATGTCCGCCTTGACCGGCTGCGGCGGCGCGGCCTTGGTCACCGGCGCGGGCACTGCCTCGGCGGGCGGCATCACTTCCTGTTGCTGCGCGACCTCCATCACCGGCAAGTTCGCCCACAACTCGACCGCGAATTCTTCGGGCGGATGCGGTTGCCAACGCATACCGGACATCAACAACGCAAAGAAGGCCGCATGCACCGCCAGAGCCAATGCCCCTGCTGGAAATAAATACAGCTCCCGATATGCCGATGCGCGATTCATTTTGCCTTGGTAAGCAAACCGATCTTCTGAATGTGCTGCTGTTGCAACATATCCATCACGTTAATCACTTCCTCGTAACGCACTTTTTTATCGGCGGAAATCACCACCGATTGCTCCGGGTGCTGAGCCAATTTCTGCTTCAGCAACGCGCCCAGCTCGTCAGTTGAAACCGGCAACTCCTGCTCGCCTTTACTGTGATCGCGCAACGCCAGCGTCGAATCTTTTTTGATAATCACTTCCAGCGGTGCAACCGGCGGAGCCAGCGACTTGCCCACGCTGGGCAGATCAATCTGACCGGGATTCATCAGCGGCGCGGTAATCATAAAAATTACCAGCAACACCAGCATCACGTCGATGTAAGGCACGACGTTGATCTGACTGATCGGCAGATGCGAAGAGCGCCTACTCTGCATCATGGTTGCCTCTGGAGCACGTTGGAGAACTCTTCAATGAAACTCTCGAAGCGCGACGACAAGCGCGTTACGTCGTGCACGTAGCGGTTGTATGCCACCACCGCCGGAATCGCGGCGAACAAGCCCATCGCCGTCGCCACCAGAGCTTCGGCGATGCCCGGTGCGACTTGCGCCAGCGTCGCCTGCCCCACGTTCGACAAACCACGGAACGCATTCATGATGCCCCACACCGTGCCCAACAACCCCACATACGGGCTGACCGAACCGACCGTCGCCAAAAAAGACAAATGCGATTCCAGATGATCCATCTCGCGCTGGTAGCAGGCGCGCATGGCGCGGCGCGTACCGTCCATCAGCGCCGCGCTGTCCACGCCGTGCGTCTTTTTCAGTTTGACGAACTCGGCAAAACCCGCCGCAAAGATGCGTTCCAGCGCGCCCTGATCCCGGCGCGACACCAGCGTCGCGTGCTGGTAAAGCCCCATCAGATCCGGGTTGCTCCAGAACTCATCTTCAAATTCGCGCGTCTGCTTCACTGCCGCGCGCACCGCAAACAGCTTGAGAAAGATGTACCACCACGACATCAGCGATACCAGCAGCAACAGTCCCAGCACCAACTGCACCAGCAAACTGGCGTTGGCGATCAGATGAACGAACGACAAATCCTGAATCATATTCATATAGCACACCTCTACAAATTTCGTCATTCCGGCGAAAGCCGGAATCCAGCGATTTTATTCAAAATACTTTTGGGGTTTGTCCTTGCTATGCAAGGAATTTAATTTTCATCTGGATTCCGGCTTTCGCCGGAATGGCAGCAGACTTAATCCCACTGTTTACGCAACACCTCCGGCACACTCACCGGCTTGAACGTCTGCATATTCACGCACACCAGATGCACCTCGCCTTCGGTCAACAACTCATCTCCGCGCAGCACGCTTTGCGTCAAAGTAACGCGGCTGCGCCCGATGTCTTTCACCAGCGCCGTCACCGTCACCAGATCGTCCAGCAGCGCGGGCTTCAGATAATCCATCTTCAACGAGCGCACCACAAACGCCACGCCGAACTCTTTCAACAAGCCACCGTTGCTGTACCCGAACGTGCGCAACCACTCAGTCCGCGCCCGCTCCATAAAGTTCACATAGTTAGAGTGATAAACCACCCCGCCCGCGTCAGTGTCTTGAAAATAAACACGAACCGACATACTAAAAATCTGGTCTTTCTTTTTCATTTCCTGTTTCCTGGTTGCGTCCAACTCAATTTGTAACCAACTAGTCTTCCTTTGCCTCTCGCGCATTTTCCAACAACGCGCGATCACGTTCCAACTCGGCGCGCAACTCCTCTTCTGTCGGCAACACCAAGCGGTATTTACTGGCAAACAACTGCTCGTTTTCATGCAGCACGGAATATCGCACCACAGAAGCATCCTTGGTCGCGCACAAAATGATGCCGACCGTCGGATTATCTTCCGGGCCGCGCCTCATGTCGTCGTACATGCGCACATACATGTCCATTTACCCGACATCCTGATGTGTCAACTCGCCGGACTTCAAATCAAACAGCACAAAACATTTGAGCAGGTAATTGTAGAAAACCAGATCAACGTAAAAATCCTTGGTCTCCGTACTGACGCGCTGTTGGCGGGCGACAAAAGCAAAACCTTTTCCGAGTTCCAGCAAAAAGGATTGCAGCTTGTCCATCAACGCTTGTTCCAGTTTGGACTCAAGCAGCTTGCCCGTGCCGGGCAGCCCCAAGAACTCCAGCATTACGGGGTCGCGCACGAACTCTCGGGGAGTCTGTGGCAGTGCTGCGATCAGGGCATCGGCCTCGGCAGCCACGTCAGCCTTGTCACCGCTGAGCAACAAACGCTCGAAATATAGCGTGCCGATCTGCCGCTCCAATGCCCGCGAACTCCAGTTCTGCGCCACTGCTTCGTTCACGTACCACTGCCTTGCCTCGGCGTTATCGACACGAAGCAACAACCGGTAGTGCGTCCAACTCAATTCGCGACGCAGTGCGTCGCGAATTGGAAAGGCCAGAAAAAAACCACGCATGTGCCGTAGGTTGGTGGCATCAAATCCCCTCCCGAATTCCGCAGTCAGCAACTCCGCCAGCTTGGGTAACAGCCGCTTGCCGTATTCCGCGCGTGCCGCACCGCCCTGCTCGAATTCCACAATATGCCGCCCGATCTCCCAGCAAGTGCGCACCTGGATCGCATCCACCGAGCGCAAGGCACGACTGCGCGCATCGCGGATGAGTTCGCGAAGTTGCGCAACCAGTGATTGCACGTCCGGGTCGTTTTGATTGTTTGGAAAGTCAGTCATGGTTACAGGCTGTCATTACACCGTTGGCTTGCCAATGCTGCTCATTAAAACCTTCGAGTTGTTCAAGATGATTACTGCTCATCCCACAACTCCTTACTGCCCCCGCTACGCGGCTGCACCAAACCAAAATGCAAGTACGCATTCGCCGTCGCCATGCGCCCGCGCGGGGTGCGTTGCAGGTAGCCTTGCTGGATCAGGTAAGGTTCGAGCACGTCTTCGATGGTGTCGCGCTCTTCGCCGATAGCGGCGGCGAGGTTATCCACGCCGACCGGGCCGCCCATGAATTTTTCGATCACGGTCTGCAACAGTTTTCTGTCCATTACATCCAGACCCTGCGAATCCACGTCCAGCATGATGAGCGCAGCATCGGCCACTTCGCGCGTGGCATTGCCGTCGGCGCGCACGTCGGCGTAGTCGCGCACGCGGCGCAGCAGGCGGTTGGCGATACGCGGCGTGCCGCGCGAACGTTTGGCGATTTCAAATGCACCATCGTCCGAGATGGGCAGTTCCAGCAAGCCCGCCGAACGCGTGACGATGCGCTGCAATTCCTGCGGTGTATAAAACTCCAGCCGCGCCACGATGCCGAAACGGTCGCGCAACGGATTGGTCAACATACCCGCGCGCGTAGTCGCACCCACCAGCGTGAACGGCGGCAGGTCGATCTTTACCGACCGTGCGCCCGGCCCTTCGCCGATCATGATGTCGATCTGATAATCCTCCAGCGCCGGATACAGAATTTCTTCCACCACCGGCGACAAACGGTGAATCTCGTCGATGAACAACACATCGTGCGGTTCCAGATTGGTGAGCAGCGCCGCCAGATCGCCCGCGCGTTCCAGCACCGGACCTGACGTATGGCGGATATTCACCCCCATCTCGCGCGCGATAATTTGCGCCAACGTGGTCTTGCCCAAGCCCGGCGGACCGAACAGCAACACATGATCCAGCGGCTCTTTGCGCCCCTTCGCCGCTTGGATAAAAATCTCCAGTTGCCCGCGAATCTTCTCCTGCCCCACATACTCGTCAAGCTGCTTAGGCCGCAAAGCCCGCTCCAGCGCTTCCTCTTGTTTGGAAGCAGGCGCGGGGGAAATGATGCGCGGTTCGGCGGTTAGGTCGTCGTTGTGGATCATGCTGTTTTTTCTTTGGTTAAGTCTTGCGGATTCGGGGCATCACACACCGTCGCCAACCACGCGACGAACTCGGGCGAGTTGCGCACGGCATTTAAGTCTTTGTCTCCTCGTAAATGGGCGCAGTTCGGTAATTTTTTATGTGTGTGACTAACACTTAACCATTTCAGGCACTGCTGAACATCACCACGCCGCCCATATACACAAGCCAAGTTGTAAGCCACCAGATCGGGGGCTGCGTCAGAGTGTGACAGCAACAATTGCTCAGCCTTTTCCAGCAAAGTTTTGCTCTGGCTTTCATCACCTCGCGCGAGAGAGTTCACTTCATGCAGTATCGCAGCTCCCCAGTCGTTGGCAGCATGGTGAAAGTCTGGGTTGAGGCTAAGTGCCAGTTGATATTTTTTTTCAGCCACTCTCCACAGAGTACGTGCTTTGGCTATATCTTGGACTGACTGCTCTCTTGCCTCAGCATCGAGCGCAACACCCCAGTTATAAAACGAATCATGTCTTTTAGGATTGATGCTGATAGCCAGTTGATATTTCTCTTCTGCCAATTTCCATAAAATGCTCGCTGCAACTAGGTCTTGTCCTGACAGTGCGAGTGCTTCGGTAGCCAACACAATCCCCCAGTTGTTGGCAGCTTCGTATCTATCAGGTTTTATGCTGAGTACCAATTGATATTTCTCGCCAGCCAGCTTCCATAATGTACGTGCCGTAGCAAGTTCATTAGCAGGCAATGCCTTCGCTTCTGCATTCAGCGCATTTCCCCAGTTGTACGCGGCTTCTTGCATGTCAGGTTTGATGGATAAAGCCCGCTGGAATTTTTCTCCTGCGAACTTCCAAAATTCGCGCGCCTTAGCAATATCATGAATTGATAAAACACTTGCCTCCTTTGAAAGTGCGTTGCCCCAGTTATATGCAGCTTCGCTCTTGTCAGGTTTTATGCTAAGTGCTTGTTGGTATTTTTCACTCGCCAATTTCCATAGTGTTCGTGCAGAAGCAAGGTCTTGATCGCAAATAGCACTTGCTTCCGTAGCTAACGCCACCCCCCAGTTATATGCAGCCTCATGCTTATCTGGCTTGATGCTAAGAGCAAGTTGATATTTTTCGCCAGCCTGTTTCCATAAACTGCGCGCAGTTGCTAACTCTTGCACTGGCAAGGCGGCAGCTTCCTTATGTAATGCATTACCCCAATTCAAAGCCGTTTCAGACTTATCGGGTTTAATCGTAAGTGCTAGTTGGTATTTTTCGCCTGCAAGTTTCCAAAAAGCTCTTGCTGTCGCCAAATCATTGGCAGCTATGGCCTCTGCTTCGGCGGATAAAGTATTCCCCCAATTGTTTGCAGCGTCATGATCGTCGGATTTGATGCCAAGTGTCAGTTGATATTTTTCTTCTGCCTGCTTCCATAAAGTGCGCGCAGCCGACAAATCTGTGGCAGATAAAACATCCGCTTCAAAAGCTAGTGCATTTCCCCAGTTGTATGCTGCTTCGTGCATGTCGGGTTTAAACGCAAGAGCTTGCTCGTAATGCGGCGACACCTGTCGCAACCAATGCAATTTTTCTACCCCATCATGCTTATCACTTAAATTCTCAGCCCAATATCCGGCATTGAACTGAGCGTTAGCGTCGTCCGGCACAAGTGTAATCAGCGCATTCCAGAGCGCATACGCTCTGTCTGCCTGTTTAGCTTGACTGGCAGCAATCGCTTCGGCACGCAGACGCAGTATCGGATCAGATGTTTGGTCGTTTTTAGTTGCATCAACTAGTTGCCGAATCCCCGGAATTGATAATGACACCACCCCTTCTCTATAAGATTTCATTTCTTCATTGAGCTTTGCGGACTCGTTTACGCGCTCGCGAATAGCTTGCACTTGCATTTCAGCTTCATCGCGCCACTGCTTTATTTGATCTTTATCTTTCTCAATTATTTCCTTGTCTTTTTGAACCATGAAATATGGAATGGCGATACCAGCAACAGGCACAAGGAGCGTTAATGCAGCTAACATTACCGCCAAAAAATCCATCCACCAATCTATCTTTTTGCGCTGGCCATCTAATTCCAACGCATGAATTTGCTGCACTCTTGCATCAAGCTCTTTAACCCTATCTTTGATTTCCTGAACCTCCGCGCTGTTATCGCTCGCAGCTTTCGCTGGCGCGGGCTGGGTTGTCGGTGCAACCGGGCTGTTGCCGGAATAGGCGGGCGATACGCTCCACGCGACCAGACTGCCCACCAGCAATGGCGCGAAGACCCAGCGCGATAAAAGACGGAGTGACAGTTTGTTTTTCATAGGCGCAGTTGAAATTTGAAGTCGTCTTTATGAATCATATCGGCATTCTGTTTTCCGCTCTGGTGTAACACTGCATACTTTTTTGAAACGTTGAATTATCAAACTTCCTGCCCTCTCCCGCAGGCGGGAGAGGGTTGGGGTGAGGGACGTTGAGACAATCCAATTTGGATAATGCTCACAGACCCTCATCCCCAGCCCTTCTCCCGCCTGCGGGAGAAGGGAGCGCGCGCAATGCAGTTCAGCGTTTCTAGCTCTTGCCTTGCCTCACATACTCCGGGTTGAATTACCCGCCGCTCACCCAAACAACCTGAAATCAAACGGAAAACTCCCGTGAGATTTGATTTTAATTTTTTTGGTATCGCGGTGGGCGGGGTTGATCAAATAGTTTTGCGTGTGGGGCACAATCGCGCTGGGGACGGACAGCAGCGCGGTCTCGAATTCGCTCAACCATTTATCGCCTAGCACCCGGCTTTCATCCAAGTTGTTGCGCCAATCGGCGCTCAAGCTGGCTTCGTCCACTTCGGCGATGGGCAGGTTATCCGGCACATCCACTTTCAATAATTGGTAGCTGTCCGGCAAGTTAACGGGATCGCCGAGTTCCAAATGCACCAGCACTTCCAGCAGCGCCGAAGCGGGCGAGCTGGCGGTGTAAACCACGGGCGCGCCCGCATTGTGCCAGCGCGCCGCCGCGCGCAAACCGCCTTTGCCGGATAGGTCGAGGTGGTTGCTGATGCGCCAAACGATCACGCGAAGAAGCCTTCGTCGATCTGCACCAGCATTTCTTCGACCATGCGGCTGCCCACGTCGGTGGCCAACATGTCGATGGGCGTGTTGCCCTCAAAACGTTTCATCGGCTGGCGCAACCACGCCATGGCTTTTTCCTTGTTGCCGAACACCGACTCGGTTTGCGCCACTACGCGCGCCAGACGCACCGCGCGGTCGGACTCATCTATCGTCAGCCGCTCTTCATTAGCACGGCGGTGCGCCAGCGTTCTTTGCGGCGCGACCAGGTTGATCTCTTGCTTGCTCACGCCTTCGGCCAACAGGCGATCAATCACACTGAGCGGCAGGCGGTTGTGAACCAAGTTCACTATGTCCATGTCGCTGGATATACCGCTAGTCAGTTCATCCGGTGCGAGCAGCACGGAAAACAGGGAGCGCTCGCTACGCAGGCGTTGTTCGCGCGCTGAATACACTGCTTGCAGCGAGGACACTTTATTCGCGTCGCCCGTTAATGAAGCGGCCCGTATGGCTGGCTTCTTGGCAACCGATTTTGCAGCGACAACAACTTTGGTTTTGGCTGGGGCTTCAGACTTATTGACTAACATGGCACACCTCGCTCTGGCAATTTGCCATAAGATTACAGGCAAATTGCCAAACACTCAAGTGCCTCCCATGTCAGGAGCACCCCAACCGAAAATATATGAAAGCGGATTTATCCCTTGGACAACAACTTCAACGCCTGCCTGATGCCGTCCGAAACGCCGACATCCTTGGGCAATTGTTTGGCCGCCCAGTCGGCTTCTTTCTCGTTGTAACCCAAGGCCTGCAGGGCGTTGATGATGTCGCTATTGGCTGAGGCGACGGGCGCGCCTTGCGTTGCGTCTGCGCCGGTCACGCTGAATTTGCCTTGCAGTTCCAGCAGTAAACGCTCGGCGGTTTTCTTGCCTACGCCAGGGATTTTGGTGAGACGACCCGCGTCTTTGTTCGCCACGGCAAGCGCCAGATCGGAGAGGCTCAGGCCGGACAATACCGACAGAGCGAGCTTGGGGCCGACACCGCTGATCTTGAGCAACTGGCGGAAGGCGATGCGTTCTTCCTGCGTCAGAAAACCGTACAGCAGATGCGCGTCTTCGCGCACGATGAGCTGGGTGTGCAGCAACACTTTTTCGTTGAGCGCGGGCAGGTTGTAGAAGGTGCTCATCGGCACGTCAAGTTCGTACCCCACGCCCTGCACGTCCAGCAAAATTTGCGGCGGGTTCTTTTCCAGCAAGGTACCGCTGAGTCTTCCGATCATTTCAATTTGCTCCTGTTAACAACTCCCTTCTCCCGCAGGCGGGAGAAGGGTTGGGGATGAGGGTCTGTGCGTACCAGATAGTTTGGTTATAACTCAACAACCCTCACCCTAACCCTCTCCCGCCTGCGGGAGAGGGAATGAGTAGCTTGCCACCTGCCCGGGAACACCCGTCAATAGGCGATCTACAACATTCACCTATTGAAGATGCCCGTATTTACCGCCTTGCGGGCAAGATGGCATTTGAAAATTATTTGCTAAACAACAACGCCAGCGACAGCAACGACCCATGCACCATCATCGCGCCGATGGTGGCCTTGATCGCGTCGCCCAGTTGTTGCGGTTGCGCCGCGTGTTGCAGCAGCAGGCGCGCGGCTTTGATGCTGAGCGGCAGCGCGAGGAAGGCGATCAGCGCGAGCATGGGCAACCAGCCGAGCAGCACGCTGACCAGCAGCCAGGCGTAACACAGCAGCACGATCAGCGAATAGCCCCAGCGCGCGGTTTGTATTTGCAGGCGCGCCACCCAATGCAATTTGCCGGCGGCGGTGTCGGCGGTGCGGTCGGGGAACTGGTTGATGTAGAGCAGATTGGTCACCAACAGCGCGTAGGACAATCCGGCGATGAACGGCGTGCTGTCGAAGCCTTTGCGCTGCACGAAATCGCTGCCGACGGTGATGGCGAGGAAGCCCGCCGCGACGCACAACTCGCCCCAGCCACGGCTGTTCAAACGGAAAGGAGGCGCGGAATACGCCCAGCCGATGAACAATCCGGCGAGGCCGACATACATCAGTTGCGGCGCGGAACGTTCCATCAGCCACAGCCCGGCGACGGCCACGCAGGCCATCAGGGCGAAACCGTAGTTGCGCGTCTGCGTCATGGTCAGCACGCCGTTCTGGATGAAGCGGCTGCCGCCGGTGAACGGGAAAATGCGGTCGGTGTTTTGCGCGTCGGTGCCGTTCAGCGCGTCGTAATAATCGTTGAGCACGTTCACCCCGGCATGGGCGAACAGCGCGAACAACAGCGTAACCATCGCCAGCGAAATATCAAAAGCGAGCGCATCGTGCCAGGCCACCGACAAGCCGATCACACACGACATCAGGCTTGCCGTCAGAAACGCCGGGCGTGTCGCGGCGAAATAGCGCGCGAACGGATTTTGAAATGTGGCAAGCGTCGGTTCCAGTGGTTGCATCGTCATACCAGTCTCCCATTTTTCACACGAAATCCTTTGGTCGCCAGCGCGCCCAACCCCATGCCGCCGTGCGCGTGACAGATGGCGCAAGCCAGCGCATCCGCCGCATCCGGGCTGGGCGTGCCGGATAATTTCAACAAGCGCTTCACCATTTCCTGCACCTGTTCTTTATCGGCATGGCCGTTGCCCACCACCGCCTGCTTCACTTGCAGCGCGGTGTATTCCGCCACTGGCAGATCCGCCAGCACCGCCGCGCAAATCGCCGCCCCGCGCGCTTGTCCGAGCAGCAACGTGGATTGCGGATTCACGTTGACGAATACTTTTTCCACCGCCACCTGCTGCGGCTGATGCTGCGCGATGACCTCGCCCAAACCGCTCATAATCACCTTCAAGCGTTGCGGCAATTCGCCATCCGGCGTTTTGATGCAACCGCTGGCCACGTAATGCAAATGCTGGCCTTGCTTGTCGAGGATGCCGAAGCCGGTGATGCGCAGGCCGGGGTCGATGCCTAAGATACGGATTGAGGATTGGGGATTGAGGATTGAGTTGGTCGGCATGATGCGTCGAGCAGCGAGCTACTCCCCAATCCTCAATCCTAGCTCCTCAATCCTGAATTTCATTCCTCAATCACCGCCGTCGTATAAACCTGCTGCACGTCGCCCACATCCTCCAGCGCATCCAGCAGTTTCTGCATCCTTACCGCATCGTCGCCGGTAAACGCCACTTCGGTTTCCGCTTTCATGGTGACTTCGCCCATTTCCGGTTTGAAGCCCGCCGCTTCCAGGCGTTGCTTCACGTTGACGAAATCGTGGGGCGAGGTGATGACTTCGATGCTGCCGTCGTCGTTGTTGATGATGTCTTCCGCGCCCGCATCCAGCGCCACTTCCAGCAGCGCGTTTTCGTCGGTGCCGGGAGCGAAGATCATCTGTCCGCAATGTTTGAACAGGAAGGCCACCGAGCCGTCGGTGCCGAGGTTGCCGCCGTATTTGGTGAAAGCGTGGCGCACATCGGCCACGGTGCGCGTCTTGTTGTCGGTCATGCAATCGACCATCACCGCCGCGCCGTTGATGCCGTAGCCTTCGTAGCGCAACTCCATGTAATCCACGCCCTCCAGCTCGCCTGCGCCGCGCTTGATGGCGCGTTCGACGTTGTCCTTAGGCATGTTCTGGTCATAGGCTTTTTCCATCGCCAGCCGCAGGCGCGCGTTGATGTCGGGGTCGCTGCCGCCCAGTTTTGCGGCGACGGTGATTTCCTTGATGAGGCGGGTGAATATCTGGCCGCGCTTGGCATCCTGCCTGCCTTTGCGGTGTTGGATGTTCGCCCATTTACTGTGTCCGGCCATGGTGATTCCTCAAAGATTCGCAATAGGCCGGATGTTACCACCCCGCGCAGCCTCAACCAAAATGCCGCGACCACAAACGAACAGGCCGACATCAAGTCGGCCTGTTCGTTTGCTGAATCACGCAGAAATATTAATCCATAAAACCTCAGTTCAGCCCGCAGATTACACAGATTAACGCCGATTAAACCACAGGCAACCCCAGTTTTTTGCCACACCTTTCGGGAGAAGCGAACCCCGACAATTTGCCACAAATAATCTGCGTGAATCTGTGTAATCTGCGGGCAAAAAAGGTTTTTATTTCGCGCCGCCCTGCATCTTCTTCATGTCGCATTTGTCGCCCATTTGTCCGGGCATCATCTGCATGTTTCCGGGCAATTCTTCCTTGGATACCTTGCCGTCTTTGTTGGTATCCAGTTCGTCGAAATTCGCCGATACCATAGGCATCTGTTCCGCTTCCACTTTGCTCAGTGCGCCATCATGGTTGGTATCGGCAGCATCGAAATGCTGCTCCATCATCGTTTGCCCTGCGCCCATCATCTTGCCGTGCACGGCATTCAATTCGTCCGGGCTGAGCTTGCCGTCTTTGTTGGTATCCAATTCCTTGAATCGCGCGTCGTGGAAAGCGGCGAATTCCTTCTTGCTGATCGTACCGTCGCCGTTCGTGTCCATTTGCTTGAACATGCCGCCACTACATTTGGCGCAAGGTTTGCCGTTGCAGGCCAGCACCAGCGGAGCCGCGCCCAGCAGGCAGGCCGCCAGCATCAGTTTGGATAATATCTTCATGTTTTCTCTCCTAATTTAGTTATTGAGTTCGTCCGCACCGCAAGCAGCGCGACACGGATAGGTTAACACGAACGAAGTTGGCGACAGGTCATCAGGTTATAATCCGCCGGACTTTTTTCAGCACCTCCCAATGAACATATTTTACGAAGAAGACGGCGGTTTCAAGGTTGGCAGCATCATGACCGACAACACCACCTCGCTACAGGTTGAAAACACCCACGGCAAACGCAGCAAAATCAAATCGGCCAACGTGATGCTGCGTTTCGCGCAGCCCGGCATGGCCGAATTTCTGACGCAAGCGGAACAAATCGCCGCCGATATCGACGTGGAATTTTTGTGGGAAGCCTCGCCGCCGGAGGAGTTCGAGTTCGGCACATTGGCGCAGGATTATTTCGGCCACACGCCGACTCCCGTCGAAGCGGCGGGCGCGCTAATCCGCCTGCATTCGTCGCCGATGTATTTCTACAAAAAAGGCAAAGGCCGCTACAAAGCCGCACCGCCCGACGCGCTGAAATCCGCGCTGGCCAGCGCGGAAAAGAAACGCTTGCAAGCCGAACTGCAAGCGCGCTTCATCGAACAGCTCACGACATTCCAGTTGCCTGCGGAATTCGCCGACAAGCTATCCATGATCCTGTACCAGCCAGATCGCAACACGATTGAAGTCAAAGCGCTGGAAGCCGCCTGCGCCGCCACGCATTTGTCGTCGGCACACCTGCTGCACCAGTGCGGCGCACTGCCATCCACGCACGATTACCACTTGAACAAATTCCTGTTCGAGCATTTCCCGCGCGGCACAGGCTTCCCCGAAGTCACCGTGGAAGAGCATCCAGAATTGCCGAAAGCGCACGTCAACGCCTTCAGCATCGATGACGCGAGCACCACCGAAATCGACGACGCGTTCTCCGTAGAAAAATTGCCCAACGGCAACTGGCGCATCGGCGTGCATATCGCCGCGCCCACGCTGGGAATCGCGCCCGGTTCGCCGATTGATGTCATCGCCGCGCAGCGTATGTCCACCGTATATATGCCGGGCGACAAAATCACCATGCTGCCGGACAACGTGGTGCAAGCGTTCACGTTATGCGCGGACAAAGTGTGCCCCGCGCTGTCACTGTATGTGGAAGCGGATGCGGAAACGCTGGCCGTGGTGAGCAGCGAAAGCCGCGTCGAGCGCCTGCACATCGCCGCCAACCTGCGCCACGATACGCTCGAACCGTTGTTCAACGAAGAGACGCTGGCGGCGGGCAAGCTCGATTACGCCTACGCACCCGAACTCAACCTGCTGTGGAATTTCGCCAACAAACTAGAAGCCGCGCGCGGCAAATCCGCCGACAACAGCACGCAGCAAATCGACTACACCTTCCACGTCGAGAACGACCGCGTCACCATCGGCAATCGCCTGCGCGGATCGCCCATCGACAAGGTTGTTTCCGAATTGATGATTCTCGCCAACAGCAGTTGGGGCAAATTGCTGGACGACCACGATGTAGCGGGAATCTATCGCACGCAGAACAACGGCAAGGTCAAGATGAGCACCGTCGCCGCGCCGCATCAAGGCTTGGGCGTGGCGCATTACGCGTGGTCGAGTTCGCCGCTGCGCCGTTATGTGGACTTGGTGAACCAGCGCCAGCTCATCAGCGTGCTGCGTGCAGAAGCACCGGCCTATGCGCGCAACGACACCGCACTGTTCACCATCCTGCGCGACTTCGATACCGCCTACACCACCTACAACGAATTCCAGCGCAACATGGAACGCTACTGGTGCTTGCGCTGGCTGATTCAGGAAGAAGAAAAAGCGGAAGCCCTCACCCCAACCCTCTCCCGCGCTGCGGGCGAGGGAGCAAACGAACCGCTGCGCGGCCTATTGGTTTCTGCCACGGTATTGCGCGAGAATCTGGTCAAGCTCGCCGACATCCCGCTGGTCGGGCGCATCTCGTCGCTGCCCGAGACACCGCCCAACACCAAAGTGACATTGGACATCGCCTCGATTGATTTGCTTGATCTGAATTTCGAGGCGCGGTTTGTGGGCGCAATTCAAGAGGCTGCATGAAAAGACTCCTCGTCAGCGCGCTGTTAATCAAAGAGCGCATCGCGTTCGCCACCGCGTTTTCGTTCGCGCTGCACGCCTTCGTGCTGTTCGGCATCACCTTCACGCTGCCTGACGGGCGCAATTTCATTACCAAACTTTCGCCGCTGGAAGTCACGCTGGTCAACAGCAAATCGAAAAACAAACCAAATAAAGCGCGTGCCTACGCGCAGCACAATCTGGATGGCGGCGGCAATGTTGAGGATGATCTTCGCGCCGGAACACCCTTCCCCGTGCTGGGCGACGACAGCCGCACCTCATTGGAACAATCCACGCAGCGCGTGAAAGCGCTGGAAGAAGAACAAAAACGGCTGCTCACGCAAAGCAAAAGCAATTACCGCCTCGACCAGGACAAGAAAATTGCAAAGCCGTTAGATAGCCAACTCAGCGGGCAGGATCTGGTGGATAGCGCGCTAGAAATCGCGCGCCTCGAAGCCGAGATCGCCAAGAACGTTTCGCAGTATGAAAAAATGCCCAAGCGCAAATTCCTCGGCGGACGCTATGAAGAGTATCGCTTTGCGCGTTACGAAGACGACTTCCGCGCCAAGGTGGAGCGCATAGGCACCCTGAATTATCCCGAAGCCGCGCGCCAGCAAAAACTCTACGGCAAACTCCAACTCACCGTCGAAATTCGCGCCGACGGCAGTGTGGCAAAAGTCGAAGTCACCCACTCCTCCGGCCAGCGCCTGCTCGATGCCTCCGCCATCCACATCGTCAAACTCGCCGCCCCCTACGCCCCCTTCCCGCCCGACATCCGCAAGGATGGATTCGACATCCTCAGCATCACCCGCACCTGGACGTTTACCAGCAGCGACAAGTTGGAAAGCGAGTAACGGTTTTTACCCGTTTTTCAAACACCTTCTTGCCCGCAAGGCAATAAATACGGGCATCTCCATCAAGCGCAAGGCGTAGAACGTCTATTGACGGGCGTTCCCATGAAGTTTGGCAATTGAATTACATCATTTCATCGCGCGAAGTATCTTGCGCTAGAATGCCGCGCATGTTGCGCTCTGCCTTCCTGAAATCCCTGCTCATCCTCGCTCTGCTGTTCGCCCAGCAAGGGGCGATGACGCACGCCATCGGGCACGCGCTTATGGAACAAGCGCAAGACCAGTCGCAGCCGAACGACAAGCATTGCGAGTTGTGCGCGGCCTATGCGCAGATCGGCAGCGCGATCGGCAGCAGCCTTGTGCATTTCGATTTCGCTTCAACCTTTGAAGAAAAACTTTCCAGCCATTCCGTTTCATTCCTCTCCTTCGCGTTCACCGCTTTCGCGGCACGCGCACCGCCTTTCTCCGCTTAAGTTCGTTCTTCGCCCTCGCGTTTGAAATGCGAGGTGTTTCATTTTTTTCGGAGCAAACCATGTTAAAAAAATTCTGCTTTCGCGCGACCATCGTCGCGCTGTGCGGCCATGCCGCGCTGGCCCAGGCCGGCAACGACAACGCTTTCAATCCGGCCTTTTCACTCATCCTGTCCGGCACTTTCGGCAGCTTGCAGCGCGACCCCGCCATCCCCGCCACCGGCTTTGCCATGAACCCCAATCCGGGACATGAGCAGGGTTTCAATCTGGGCGAATCGGAGATGGGTATCGCGTCCAATATCGACCCCGAGTTTCGCGGCGTGGCCACGCTGGCGCTGGCTTCTGCCGGAGGCATCAGCGTGGAAAATGCGTTCGTGCAAACCACTGCGCTGGGCGACGGGCTCAACCTCAAATTCGGGCGCTATTTTTCCGGCCTGGGTTATCTCAACGAACAGCACGCGCACGCTTGGGATTTCGTCGATCAGCCACTGGTATATGCCGCGTTGTGGGACAACCAGTTGGGCGAAGACGGCGTGCAACTGAAGTGGCTCGCGCCCACCGACATGTTCGTTGAAGTGGGCGGCGAGATGGGCAAAGGCCGCAGCTTCCCCGGCACCGACCGCGCCAAGAACGGCAACGGTGCCGCCGTGTTGTTCGCGCATGTCGGCGACGACATCGGCGTAGAGCACAGTTGGCGCGCCGGTGTTTCGCTGCACCGCACGCACGCGGCAAATCGCGTAAGCGACAACGTGCCGGACTTGTTGCATACGCCGAACGGCGTGAGCAACAGTTTCAGCGGCGACAGCCAAACCGGCGGCTTGGACTTCGTGTGGAAGTATTCGCCCAACGGCAATTTCCGCGAACGTTATCTGAAAGTGCAAAGTGAATATTTCCGGCGCAAGGAAAACGGTGCGCTGACTTACGACACTACGGGCGCGAACACCACCGACATTTACGCCGTCACGCAGAGCGGCTGGTATGTGCAAAGCGTGTATCAGTTCATGCCGACCTGGCGCACGGGTGTTCGCTATGACCGTCTCGATCCGGGAACCGCCACGGTGGGCGCGCTGAACACGGGCAACATCATCGGCAATTACGCGTTCAATCCCTCGCGCGTCACGGCGATGATCGACTACAGCCCCAGCGAATTTTCGCGCATCCGCTTGCAACTGGCGCACGACAACTCGCGCCAAGGGCTGCCGGACAACCAAGTGCTGGTGCAATACATCATGAGTCTGGGCGCGCACGGCGCGCACCAGTATTAAAACAACTACCGTCATTCCGGCGAAGGCCGGAATCCAGTTATTCAAATAACCCCCGCAACGCGGGACAAAGCCAAAAGCATATTGAATAGAACCACAGGATTCCGGCCTATGCCGGAATGACGAAACTGAAAGGGCAATGCCATGAAAAAAATTCTCTCTGTATTTTCTCTGCTGCTACTCAGCACTCAAGCCCACGCCGCCCTCAACGTGTTCGCCTGCGAACCCGAATGGGCGGCGCTCACGCAGCAACTCGCAGGCGACAAAGCCAGCATCTACACCGCCACCGGCGCGCTGCAAGACCCGCATCAGGTGCAAGCGCGCCCAAGCCTGATCGCCAAGGCGCGCAGTGCGCAACTGCTGGTATGTACCGGCGCGGAACTGGAGGTCGGCTGGATGCCGGTGGTGTTGCGCGAATCCGCCAACGACAAAATCCAGCCCGGCAGCAGCGGCCATTTTGAAGCGGCGCAATACGTCACTATGTTGGAAGTGCCGACAAGATTGGATAGAGCCGATGGCGATGTGCATGCGGCGGGCAATCCGCATATCCAGACCGACGCGCGCAATTTTCTGCCGGTGGCGGAAGCACTCAGTCAACGCCTGATCCAGCTCGATCCGGCCAACACCGCGTTCTACCAACAACGCTTGGCTGCGTTCAACCAGCAATGGCGCGCGGCGATTGCGAAATGGGAAAAGCAAGCAGCACCGCTGAAAGGCATTCCCGTCATCGTGCAGCATAGAGGCTTCCCCTACCTCAACAACTGGCTGGGCTTGAAACAAGTCGCCGAACTCGAACCCAAACCCGGCATGGAACCCAGCGCGGCTTACCTGGGCAAAGTGCTGAGCGATTTGCAGCAACACCCGGCACGCATGGTGTTGCGCGCGGCGTATCAGGATGGACGGCCTTCGGAATGGATCGCCGAACGCGCGCATGTTGCCGCTGTCGTCGTGCCCTATACCGTGGGCGGCACACCGCAGGCGACGGATTTGTTTGCGATGTTTGACGACACGATTGCGCGACTGCTGGCGGGATTAAACCACTAACAACTTTATCCGTAATTTGTAGGGTGGGCACGTTTTTGGTGCCCACGCGATTCACGCATAAACGATAAACGCGTGGGCACAAAAAACGTGCCCACCCTACGCAAAAAAAGGATTTTAAATACCATGAACCCCATCGAACTCACCATCCTCCTCCCCGCTTTCCTCGCCGGTTTGCTGGTACTCGCCACGCACATTCCGCTGGGCATGAAAGTGCTGCAACGCGGCGTGATTTTTGCCGACCTCGCGGTGGCGCAGATCGCCGGTCTCGGCGTGGTCATCGCGGGCTTGCTAGCCCTCACCGACAAACCGCTGCTGGTGCAACTCATCGCGGCCATCAGCGCGCTGTGCGGTGCTGCACTACTGGCGTGGATCGAACGGCGCGTGCCCGAAGTCAAGGAAGCTTGCATCGGTTTGACCTTTGTACTGGCCGCCAGCCTCGGCATTTTGCTGATGAGCCGCGACGTGCATGCGGGCGAACACTTGAAAGATATGCTGGTCGGGCAGATCCTGTGGGTGAACGCCGAGCAATTGATCGTCACCGCCATCCTCACTGCCGTACTGCTCGCGTTGTGGCATTGGACCAAATTGAAAAACAGCAACCTCGGTTTCTACGGCTTGTTCGCGCTGGCCGTCACCGCCTCGGTGCAACTGGTCGGCATCTATCTGGTCTTTGCCAGCCTGATCGTGCCCGCGCTGGCCACTTACCGCGTCAAGCAGCGCCGCATGACAATTGCCTTTGCCATCGGTGTTTTGGGCTATGCGCTCGGCTTGCTGCTGTCGGCCTGGTTTGATTTACCCAGCGGCGCGACCGTGGTGTGGGCGATGGCAGTGGTTGGATTTATCGCAGCATGGTCACTTTCAGCAACTCGTAGGGTGCAATAAGCGTAGCGCATTGCACCGGATGTTTTGGCTTAATCTTGCGGCGCAATGCCCGTTGGTTATTGCGCCCTACAGCGATATATTTTCTTTACAATGCGCGCACTGATTTTTCCGCGCATTGAACATGACCGACAAATACGCCGTCATCGGCAACCCAGTCTCGCACAGCAAGTCGCCGCTGATCCACACCCTGTTCGCGCAACAAACCGGACAGGACATGAGTTACGAGGCGATTGAAGCGCCGCTGGACGGCTTCGCAGAGACCATTGCACAACTGCGCGCAGAAGGCTACCAAGGCTGCAACGTGACCGTACCGTTCAAGTTCGAGGCTTACCAGTTATGCACCCGTTTGGGCGACCGCGCACGCGATGCCAAGGCGGTAAACACGCTGATCTTCCGCGACGGCGAAATCCTAGGCGCGAACACCGACGGCGCGGGCTTGCTGGCTGACATCGAAAAAAATCTGAACTTCAAATTGATGTGGAAAGACGCGCTGCTGCTGGGCGCGGGCGGTGCGGCGGCGGGCGTGTTGTGGCCGCTGTTCAACGCCGGAGTGGGCATCGTCATCGCCAACCGCACTATTGAAAAAGCGCAAACGCTGGCGGACGAATTCAAAGGTTCGGGTACGGTGTATGCGCGACGCTACGACGAGTTGGCAGGCAAGCAATTCGATCTGGTGATCAACGCGACTTCCAGCGGACTGAAAGACGAATTGCCGCCGTTGCCGGACGGTATTTTCAAACCCGGCGCACTCGCTTACGACATGATGTACGGGCGCGAAACACCGTTCATGGAATATGCACGCAACCAAGGCGCTGCGGTCATCTCCGACGGCTTGGGCATGCTGGTGGAACAGGCTGCCGAAGCGTTCTACCTGTGGCGCAACGTGCGCCCCGACACCCAACCCGTGCTGGAAAAGTTGCGCGCATGAAGCTGCCCAAGAGCCTGTTCTGGCGCGTCACGCTGGCGTTATTCGCGCTGATCATGTTGTATCAGTTGTGGCTGTTCGCGCACGTCTGCTGGTGGATCAAATTCAACCCGTCCAGCAGCGCGTTCATGGAAGACCGCCTCGAAGTGATGCAGGACAAAAATCCGAATGCCGAACTGAAACACCAGTGGGTGGATTACTCCAAAATTTCCAACAATCTCAAACGCGCGCTGATCGCTTCCGAAGACGCGAAGTTCGTCGATCACGAAGGCTTCGATTGGGATGGCATCGCCAAGGCTTACGAGAAAAACAAGAAGAAAGGCAAAATCGTCGCGGGCGGTTCGACCATCAGCCAGCAACTGGCAAAAAATTTATTTCTCTCCACCAAACGCACGCCGTGGCGCAAAGGCGAAGAAGTGCTGATCACACTGATGCTGGAAGCGGTGATGGACAAGCAGCGCATTTTGGAGATTTATCTGAACGTGATCGAATGGGGCAACGGCGTGTTCGGCGCGGAAGCGGCGGCGCGCCATTACTTCGGTGTCAGCGCCGCAAAACTCAGCCCAGAACAAGCCGCCAAACTCGCCGCCATGGTGCCCAACCCGCGCTACTACGACAAACACCGCGAAGCGCGCGGCATGCTATCCAAGACGCTAGTCATTCTGGACCGCATGCCGGACGCGGAGATTCCGTAACGCGATTTGCCTGTACGGTTTTAAATCGCGTTGATGGAACTCAGCCCGCCCATGTAGGGACGCAGCACTTCGGGCACGCGCACGCTGCCGTCGGCTTGCTGGTAGTTCTCCAACACCGCCACCAGCGTGCGCCCGACGGCGAGGCCGGAACCGTTCAGCGTGTGCAGCAATTCCGGTTTGCCTTGCGCGTTGCGGAAGCGGGCTTGCATGCGGCGCGCCTGGAAGGCTTCGAAGTTGGAACAGGAGGAGATTTCGCGGTAGGTGTTTTGCGCGGGCAGCCACACTTCGATGTCGTAGGTGGTGGCGGCGGAGAAGCCCATGTCGCCGGTGCACAGCTTGACCACGCGATACGGCAGTCCGAGTTTTTTCAGGATCGTTTCGGCGTGGCCGAGCAATTCTTCCAGCATCTCGTAGGATTTTTCGGGATGGACGATCTGCACCAGTTCCACTTTGTCGAACTGATGCTGGCGGATCATGCCGCGCGTGTCGCGCCCATACGAACCGGCTTCGCTGCGGAAGCATGGCGTGTGCGCCACATACTTCAGCGGCAGCTTTTCCAGCGGCGTGATCGTGTCGCGCACCATGTTGGTCACGGGCACTTCGGCGGTGGGGATCAGATAGAAATTCTTCTCGCCTTCGTCTCCCATCACACGCGGCACTTTGAACAAGTCTTCTTCGAACTTCGGCAACTGGCCAGTGCCGCGCATCGACTCTGCGTTCACCAGATACGGCACGTAGGTCTCGGTGTAGCCGTGCTGCTCGGTGTGCGTGTCCAGCATGAACTGGGCAAGTGCGCGGTGCAGTCGCGCCAGCGGGCCTTTCAGCAAGGAGAAGCGTGATCCGGCAATCTTGGTGGCAGTATCGAAATCCAGCCCGTTCAGACCTTCGCCGATGCTGACGTGATCTTTCACTTCAAATGAGAACTTGGTCGGCTCGCCGACTTTGCGCACTTCGAGGTTGTCCGCTTCCGATTTGCCGACAGGCACGCTGGCATGCGGTGTGTTGGGGATGACCGACAGGAACGCGTCCATTTCTTGCAGCACTTGCGGCAACTTGGCTTCGAGTTGCTTCAACTCGTCGCCCAACGCGCCCACTTCCGCCATGATCGCCGAGGTATCTTCGCCCTTGGCCTTGGCTTGTCCGATCAGCTTGGACGAAGCGTTGCGCTTGGCTTGCAGCTCTTGCGTGCGCGTCTGGATGGTCTTGCGTTCCGCTTCCAGTTGCTCGAACTTGGCGGTATCCAGCGCGTAACCGCGTGTCGCCAAGCGTGCGGTCACTGCGGCCAAGTCGTTGCGTAGTGTTTGTATGTCTAACATGAGAACCTCAATTCAAAATCAATCTAGCGTAGGGTGGGCACGTTTTTTGTGCCCACGCGTCAATTTTTCGAGCGCCTACCGCGTGGGCACAACACCGTGCCCACCCTACATTTTCTTTTTTGCCTTTTCATCCAGCTCGCGCAAATGCGCAAGCTTCTCCGCAATCTTCGCTTCCAGCCCGCGTTCGGTGGGCTGATAAAAACTCACTTCGGGCATGCCGTCGGGGAAATAATTTTCGCCTGCGGCATAACCATTGTCCTCGTCGTGCGCGTAACGGTAGTCTTTGCCGTAGTCCAACTGCTTCATCAATTTGGTCGGGGCGTTGCGCAAGTGCAGCGGCACTTCGCGCGAGCCGTCTTCCTTGACGAAGGCGCGGGCGGCATTATACGCGACGTATCCGGCGTTGGACTTGGCGGCCACGGCGAGATAGAGCACGGCTTGCGCCAGCGCCAGTTCGCCTTCGGGCGAACCGAGACGCTCGTATGTTGCGGCTGCATCGTTCACCAACTGGATGGCGCGTGGGTCGGCAAGGCCAATGTCCTCCCACGCCATGCGCACGATGCGCCGCGCCAGATAGCGCGGGTCGGCACCACCGTCCAGCATGCGCGTAAACCAATACAGCGCCGCGTCAGGGTTGGAGCCGCGCACCGATTTGTGCAGCGCGGAAATCTGGTCGTAGAACGCCTCGCCGCCTTTGTCGAAACGGCGCAGTTTTTGCGCCAGCGTGTTGTCGAGGAAGGCAATGTCGATGTGGCTTATATGGGCCGCTTCGGCGGCAGTCTGCATTTGTTCCAGCACATTGAGCAAACGGCGCGCGTCGCCGTCGGCGTAACCGATGATGCGCTCCTGTGCCGCCGCGTCGAATGCGATGCCGGGCAACGCTTCTTGCTGCGCGCGCTCGAACAGTTGTCCCATTTCCGTTTCCGACAACGATTGCAGCACATACACCTGCGCCCGCGACAGCAACGCGTTGTTCAACTCGAACGAGGGATTCTCGGTGGTTGCGCCGATGAAGGTGACCAAGCCTTGTTCGACGAAAGGCAGGAATGCGTCCTGCTGCGATTTGTTGAAACGATGGACTTCATCCACAAACAAAATGGTGTGGCGACCGCTTTGTTGCAGTGTGCGTTCGGCCTGAGCAATGGCATCGCGGATGTCCTTCACACCGGACAACACCGCCGACAGCGGCACGAACTCGGCATCAAAAGCCGATGCCATCAAGCGCGCCAGCGTAGTCTTGCCCACGCCCGGCGGGCCCCACAAGATCATCGAATGCAGTTTGCCGGACTGGAACGCGAGGCGCAGCGGCTTGCCTTCGCCCAGCAGATGCGACTGGCCGATGACTTCGTTGATGTGCTTGGGACGCAGGCGCTCGGCCAGCGGCGCGGCGGGTTGGTTGGGGGCGAACAGGTCAGACATTTTTTGGGGCTTTCCAGATTCCCTTATCTGCATCCGCCAGACGTTTGACCGCGCTATTCCCCAACAATGACTGCATCTGGCTAATGGCGATGTCGTTCAATTGCGCAAGGCGCGCAGGCTGCTCAAGCCCCTGATGAATCAGCACCGCGTTGATGCTTTCCAGATTCGACAGCACCACCAGCTGCTCAAGCGTGGCGAAGTCGCGCATGTTGCCAGCCGCCTCCGCATTCGCCTGCCGCCACTGTGCCGCCGTGAGACCGAACAACGCCACGTTAAGTAAATCCGCCTCGCTGGCGTAAATGATGCCCGTCTGCGCCTTGGTCAAGCGCGGCGGAATCAAGCGCTCTTTGATGGCATCGGTGTGAATCTTGTAATTGACCTTGGACAAGGTGCGCTGAAAACTCCATTCCAGCGATTTGGCGTTGGCCTCCTCGTCTTTGAGACGCTGGAATTCTTTGATGAGGTAGATTTTAAATTCCGCGCTAATCCACATCCCAAATTCAAACGCAATATCCTTGTGAGCGTATGTTCCGCCATATCGGCCAGCAGATGCCTGTAGCCCTATCGCGTTGGTTTTTTCCACCCACTCCTTGACGCTGATCTTGTAGCTATTCAAACCCGCCTGACTTTTAATTGTGGCGAATTCGCCATAATTAAAATCAGGGTTATAAACAGACTCCCAGATACCCAGAAACTCGACTGTGTTCCTGTTCCTCAGCCAATCGGAAATAAAAAAGTCACCGTCTTTTGCCTTCATCATATCCGTCAGAGATATGTAATCCTGCCCGAAGCGAGTAGCAACCGTGACTTCCGCCCCTTTGACTGTAATGACGCGATTTTTCATTCGCCTTCTCCACCGTTTGAATTATTCCCCCAACACATCCGCCCCCTTGGGCGGTGCGAATTGAAAAAGTTTTGACGACAACGCGGGGTTGCTTTTCAATTCGGTGAAGTGCAGCACGGTGCGATGGCCGAAGGCATCGTGCAATTCCATCACCACCAATTCGGACTTGGCATTGAACGCCATGAGGATTTTTTCGAAGGTGGATTCGCTTGATTTCGGCACGGCTTGCAGCCATTCCAGACCGTCGCGCGCCTCGATGTCTTTCAGCACGAATCCGCTTTCGATTTCGTTGCTGCCGGAAAGCAGCGCCGCCGGACTGTTGCCCAGCGCGGCATCCAGCTTCTTTACCGTGGCCTGATTCAGGTCAACGTCATACATCCAAAATTTCTTGCCATCGCCGACGATCAGTTGTTCGTAAGGCTTGCGGTATTCCCAGCGGAACTTGCCTGGACGCACGAACTGCATGGTGCCGGAAGCCTGCTGCATGCGCTTGCCGTTCTTGTCCTGCACTTCCTGCGTGAAGTTGGCTTGCGCGGAATGCGTGGCGGAGATGAAAGACTTGAGCTTATCGGTGGCGGCGGCTTGGGCGGCGATTGGCAGAAAAAGAAACAATATAAAAATAGATTTCAACATCAAAATTAGCCCAACTCGCGCTTCAAGCCTAGTATCAATTTATTCAAGCTAGGCGAAAACGGGGTTTCAAAATTTAGGTGGGGCGAAATTTGTTCCGCCCATTTGGTTTTGTCCGGTGCTCCAACCGCAAGGTTATGATCAAGACATTCGGCGAGCTTCTCCCAAGCACCAATCCGTGCATCGGGTGAAATATTTTTTATCAGACCAAGCTTGGCTTTTGGAAATGCTTTTTTGATTGCATCGTTGTCCGCCAAAAACCAAGACTCCGTTTCCTCAATAGCCAATCGAAACAAAACGCGCGGCGGCTTAGTCGGAAGCGCAAGCAGCAATGCATTAAGTTCTGCGAGCAATTGCACGCAATCATCATTGTCCACATCAGCCAGAACAAGTACCAAGCATTGCTCGTCCATGTATTTCCCGAATCCACGAAGTTTCGCGGGTAATTGGTCAAATAGTCCGCGATGCTTTGGATCGGGTTGTGCAAGTGGGTTGGCTGGTAACTTACCGCGTCCACGGTGGTAATGTATTCTGAAATCTACATGTTCATTTAAGCCAAAATGCCGTATCAAAACTTCACGAACAACGGGAACATCTGATACTCCCTCTGTAAGTACTTCAATAAACATTTATGGATTCCCTCGACCAAAATGATCGCTGAACCACAAGCTTCCCATGGGTAACCCTTCATCAAAGAGCGCCTGAACACCTTTGATGTCCGCAGCACGTACCAATGTGCTAAAGCCATCTTTTCCCTTGTCCAAAATCCAGACTTCCTCTGGCGTTAAGGCATCGACAAAGTTGGGAGCATGTGTGGTAATCAATAGCTGAGGGCCTCGCGACATCTCCGCATATTCCTTGAATTCACTGGCCAAAGTAGCCAGTAGTTGGTGATGTAGCCCATTCTCGGGCTCTTCAATACCAACTAACGGAGCGGGAGATGGGTCTTCCATCAACAACAAATAAGCCAGCATCTTCAATGTGCCATCAGACATATCCTGCTGATAGAAGGGCGTATCAAAACCTTCCATTTGAAATTCGAGTATTAGCCTGCGATCAACTTCAGGTATGGGTTTGATACTGATTACTCCCGGAATTTTTTTTGAAATACGCGCAAGCGCTTGCTGAAATCCTTCCGGGTTCTTGCGTTGTATAAACTGCAAGTATCTTGATAGATTTTCACCCTTCCGATCAAGGTGGGGGTCTGCGCCCGCTTGACTTGGCTTACGCGCCAACTCTGGCACGAAATACGACAAATACCATCCAGTCAAAAAATCCCTAAAGGCTGCAACGCGTTCGTGGTTTGCCAATGTCCCCAAGGTGGCGATGCCCAGCACTTGGCGATCTTTCATTTTTACGGGGATACGCTTACTACCCTCCGGCTCATCCTGAACCCCTCCACCAGACCCAGTTTCGGGCTCAAATCCAGCCGTGCCAGACCATGCATAACCTAGTCCGTTCGTTAACTCCAAAAAGGAATACGGCTGTCCACTCTTTTGACCATGCCTCCTTTGTCTAAGTCGTTCATAAACCACCTGCGCACGCCCCTGAGCATCGCAATTGATATGAAGCGAATAGCTGATTGGCCTAGCCCTCTCAGTTTCTCGATAACGTATTTCAAATTCAATTGGCTCTGTTAATCCTTTTGTTCTGATCTGCTCAAAGCCACCACGATGTGGCTTGTCACATGCTGCCTCTACTCCTTCTGCCAGACAATCCCCCAAGAAACCGAGTGCATCCAGCAAGCTTGATTTGCCCGCCCCATTCGCACCGATGACCGTAACCAAGCGCGGCAATGCTGCTTGCGTCTGCTCGTAAAGTGTCCGTCCCAGCGTCACGTCTCGCAAGGCGCGAAAATTTTTGATCTGAATTCCTTCAAGTATCGCCATGGTTTTTCCTTATTCCTGCCGTGCCGGAGCCAGCACTTCCCGGTTGCCGTTGCCCTGCATCGGCGACACCAGCCCGGCCTTCTCCATCTGTTCGATCAAGCGCGCGGCGCGGTTGTAGCCGATGCGCAGGTGGCGCTGCACTAACGAGATGGAAGGACGGCGCGTTTTGACCACGATCTCGACCGCCTGGTCGTACAGCGGGTCGGCTTCGGCATTGCCGCCGCCGTCCAGTTCGCCGCCTTCCGCGCCCGGCTCTTCCAGCGAAGTCAGCACGCCGTCGATGTAATTCGGTTCGCCTTGCTCTTTCAGATATTCGGTGACTCTATGCACTTCCTGATCGGAGACGAACGCACCATGCACACGCTGCGGGTGGCCGCTACCCGGCGGCAGATAAAGCATGTCACCCTGTCCCAGCAAGGCTTCCGCGCCCATCTGATCGAGGATGGTGCGCGAGTCGATTTTGCTCGACACCTGAAACGCCACGCGCGTCGGCACGTTGGCTTTGATCAGTCCGGTAATCACATCCACCGAGGGGCGTTGTGTTGCCAGCACCAGATGGATACCGGCGGCGCGCGCCTTCTGCGCCAGACGCGCGATGAGCTCTTCCACCTTCTTGCCGACCACCATCATCAGGTCGGCCAGCTCGTCGATGAAGATCACGATGAACGGCAATTCTTCCAGCGCCTCGGGATTTTCCGGCGTGAGCGTGAACGGGTTGGTCAGCGGTTCGCCCGCTTTGATCGCCTCGTGGAATTTCTGGTTGAAGCCGGCGATGTTGCGCACGCCGAAGTGCGACATCAGCTTGTAGCGTTTATCCATTTCCTGCACGCCCCAGTTCAGCGCGGAAGCGGCCTGACGCATGTCGGTAACCACGGGCGCGAGCAGATGCGGGATGCCTTCGTACACCGAGAGTTCCAGCATCTTGGGATCGACCAGCAGCAGGCGCACTTGCTGCGGCGTGGATTTGTACAGCAGGCTCAAAATCATGGCGTTGATCGCCACCGATTTGCCCGAGCCGGTGGTACCAGCCACCAGCACGTGCGGCATCTTGCCGAGGTCGGCCACCACCGGCTTGCCGGAAATGTCCTTGCCCATGGCGATGGTCAGCGGCGAATGCATCTCGGCATACACTTGCGAACCGAGTATCTCGGACAGCTTCACGATCTGCCGTTTCGGGTTGGGTAACTCCAGCGCCATGAAGGCTTTGCCGGGGATGGTTTCCACCACGCGGATGCTCACCACCGAAAGCGCACGCGCGAGGTCTTTCACCAGATTGGTGATCTGGCTGCCTTTCACGCCGACAGCAGGGTCGATCTCGTAACGCGTGATGACCGGGCCTGGATACGCGCCCACCACTTTGACTTCCACGCCGAAATCCTTGAGCTTGCGCTCGATCAGGCGCGAGGTGAATTCCAGCGTTTCGGTGGAAACGACTTCGACTTGCTGCGTGGCCTGATCCAGCAGATGCAGCGGCGGCAGTTCCGAATCGGGCATATCGAAGAACAGCGAGACTTGTTTTTCTTTTTCCACGCGCGTGGAACGCGGCACTTCGAACACCGGCATTTCGATGTGGATAGGCTGGTGATCTTCCACGCGCTTCTTTTCTTCTTCGACGATCACATCGCGCTGCTGCATGGCCTGCACGCCGATGCGTTTGTCCTGCCAGGTCTGCCAGCGATTGCGCGCCCACCAGAAAAATGTTTCCAGCGAGCCGCCCAGCCAGTCAACAAAACGCAGCCACGACAAGCCGGTGTAGAAACTGAAACTCACCGCCATCAGCACCAGCAGCAACAAAGTCGCGCCGGTAAAGCCGATGCCGTGCGCCAGCGCGTGCCCCAGCACCGCGCCGAACATGCCGCCGGGCGCGAGCGGCAACGAAACCTGCCAAGTGTAAAGACGCAGCGCTTCGAGCGCGCTGCTGGAAAACAGCAGCACCAGAAAGCCGAGCAGGGAGACCCACAGCGCGCGTGGCTCAAACAGACTGTCGGCACGCAGATTGCGATAGCTGGCCCACACCCGCTGCAACATCAGGGTGACCCACCACCACGCGGAGAAGCCGAACAGATACAACAGAATGTCGGACGACCAGGCACCGAGCACGCCGCCGGGATTGTGCGTGAGTGCTCCGCTGGCGCTGTGCGACCAGGACGAATCGGCGCGGTCGTATCCGAACAGAATGAGAATCAGATAGAGCGCCACCGCCACCAGCAACAGCCAGCGCGATTCGCGCAACAAACCGAGCAGGCGTTCAGGCAATGGCGCGCGCGGAGTGTCGTGCAACGCCATCAGTAGCCTTTGATTTTTTCGTTGTCAGCAGCCTCTTCCGAGGCGATGAAACCAAAACGGTGCGCGGTCGCCACGGCATCGACGCGCGTGCCGACATGCAAGGCCTGATAGATGGCGGCGACGTGAATCTTGACCGTACCCTCGGCCAGATCGAGCTTGATGGAAATATCCTTGTTGGTCATTCCGGTACCTATCAATTGCAGCACCTGCAACTGGCGCGGCGTAAGGCCGTATTTGCTGGCGCGCTGGCTGCGCTTGTCGGTCAAACTCATGCCCATTTCCAGCTTGGAAACGGCCTGCTGCAACAGTTGCGGCGGCACATACACGCCGCCGTCCAGCACCATGCGCAAGGCGGACAACATCACTTTGCTCGGCGACATTTTGGAGATGAAACCCATCGCGCCCAGATCCATTACATTCTCGATGTCGTCGCGCTGGTCCGAACCGGACACCACCACCAGCGGAATATCGGGATAGCGTTGATGCAGCAGTTGCAGCGAAGGCACGCCGTCGCTGTCCGGCATATTCAGGTCGAGCAGGGCGAGATCGAAATTGGGATTCTCTTTGATCAGCCGCAGCGCTTCGGTGAAATTTCCGGTATCAACGATTTCCACCTCGTCGGCGAGTTGCTGCAACACATAGCGCATGCCGTCGCGGAACAACGCGTGGTCATCCACCAGCAAAACTTTGATTTTCATTCAGACTCCCCCTATTCCCTCACCCGCCATCATACCATTCACGGCTCGGTCGCCGCAGTGCCCTGCATGACCAGAAACATCGCGGAACGCAAGCGCATCGGCGCGATCGGCTTGTGCAGCAAACTCGCCCCGCTTTTCTGGATCGCCTGCAATGTTTCCGCGCCGGTATCGCCGGTGACCACCAGTATCGGCAAATCGCCCCAGAATTCGCGCATCTGTTTCATCACGCTCAACGCCGTCTGATTGTTCGGCAGGCGGTAATCGCACACCAGCAGATCCGGGCGCACGGCGGCAATATCCAGCGTGCGCAACATCTCCGCGCCGGTCGCTTCCGCAAACACGCGGCAGCCCCAACCCTGCATCAACTCGGCGGTGAATTCGCGAATATCCTGATCGTCCTCGACCAGCGCAATCACCTTGCCATCCACGTCGTAGCGGGTCTGCGTGATCACGAAAGGCCGCGCCAATACATCCGGGTCGCCTTTTTTTACGCTGAAACTGAAGGATGAACCTTGTCCCGGCTCGGACTCCACCTTGACGTGATAGCCCAGCAACTCTTCAACGCGGCGCACGATGGCCAAGCCCAGACCCAAGCCTTTGCGCCGGTCGCGGTGCGGATTATCCACCTGGTAATACTCTTCAAAAATTTGTTTGATCACCTCGGGGCGGATGCCGATGCCGGTGTCTTTCACCGCGATTTCGACATGGCTGATGGTGCAGTTGCATTGCACACGCACCCGCCCGTGGTCGGTGTAGCGGATGGCATTGGAAATCAGATTACGCAGCATGCGTTCCAGCAGGAACGGATCGCTGTACACCACCGCCGCGCAATTCGTGCCGCACTGCTCATGCTCGTTGTTATAGGGCAACTCAAGCAACAATCCCTTGGCTTGCGCCAGCTGGGCGAAGTCCACATACAGCCGGTCGAACAAGTCGTACAGCGCGAAATGCTGCAAGCGCGGCTGAATAATGCCCGCATCCAGCCGCGACACATCCAGCAAGTCGTCGAACATATCGACCAGCGCATTCACCGACTTGCCGATCTGTTTGGCGAGGTGGGCGGTTTGCTCGTCCTTGGCGGTATCCTGCAAAGCCTCGGTGAACAGGCGCAAGGCCTGCAACGGCTGGCGCAGGTCGTGGCTGGCGGTGGCCAAAAAGCGGGACTTGGTGACATTGGCCAACTCGGCCGCTTCCAGCGCCCGCGCCGTCTCTTCCTCGCGCACGCGCAAGGTGTAGAGCAGCGCTTCCTTGTCGAAACGCTGCTGTAAAGACAGTTCGAATGTGCGCATCAACTTGAAGGCCGAGCTGAGCAGGAAGCTGCCGTAGATCAGCAGCATGAATGCGAGAAACCAATGCTGCTGGTCGTTCTCCCACGCCACGCGGGCGATCAGCGGCGCAAGCACCAGCACCAGATAGATCAGCAACGACGGGCGGTGCAGAGTATTGATGGAAATCGCTGCCGAGGTGAAGCCCATCACCACGCAGATCAGCAATGCCTGATAGCCGAGATCACCCGACACGAACATCAGCACCCACGCGCTGCCCCATGCCAGCGCGCCGATTGTGGTATTGCGCTTGAAGCGCGCATCCCAGCGGCGGCATTGCCCGGCATCCTGGGTCAATTTGCGATAGCGCCACCATTGCGACATTTCGAACACTTGGGTGATGTTGGTCACCACCAGCCAGCCCAGCAAAACATCATGCGCCACCACGCCCCACATCACCCAGACCAGCAAATAGGCCATCGCCATGGCGGGCAGAATCATGGCCGGATACATGGCGACGCGCGCGCGCACTTGTTCGCGGCGCACCGGCAGATTGGTTTCGTTGACTTCGAAGCGCAACAGTTCGGCCAGCGAAATCATTTCAATGCCTTTAACAGACGGATGTCCTGCACCAGCAATTCAGGCTGTTGCGCGAACGGCGAAAGCAACACTGTCTTGCCGCCCGGCGAGATCAGATAAGTTCCGGCTGAATGATCCAAAGTGTAACCTCCGCTTTTGGTAGGCTGCTTTTGATAGGTGATGCCGAATGCCTTGGCCGCTTGCGCGGTGGCCTGCGCATCGCCCGATAATCCCATGAAGGTGGGATAAAACGCGGGCGGATATTGCGCCAGAAGTTCGCGCGTGTCACGTTCCGGGTCAAGCGTCACGAACAGCACCTGCACCTGATCGGCATCCTTGCCCAGTTTCTCCATCACCAGCCGCATATCCGACAGCGTAGTGGGACAGACATCTGGGCAATGGGTATAGCCGAAGAATAGCACCACCACTTTGCCGCGAAAATCCGCCAAAGAGACTGGTTTTCCGCTGGCATCGTTCAGATGGAAATCGGCTTGCGCATACTGCGCGGATACGTCGCTGGCTTTGAATGGAGAAGGCAGTTTTTGCTCGCCGCACGCGGCCAGCAGAAAGAATGAGAAAAACAGAATTAGACTACGCCGCCACATGACACGCTCCCGCCCAACCGTTTGTGTAAAACGTATAGCCCACCTTGTACAAACCATATACCCCGAACAGCGCCACCAGCGATCCCGCCGCCAGCCGCACGCGCGGCGACTGCACCCAGCCTTTGATGCTTTCCCAGAACAAGCCTATCGCCAGTAGATTCGGCAGCGTGCCCAGGCCGAACGCCAGCATGATGAGTGCGCCCTGCATTGCGCTGCCACTGGCCAGCGCGGTGATGAGCACGCTATACACCAGACCGCAAGGCAACCAGCCCCACAGCGCGCCCAAGCCCAAGGCGCGCGGCACGGTATTCACCGGCAACAATTTTGTCGTGTAGGGTTGCAGATGTTTCCACAAACCGCCGCCCAGTTGTTCCATGCGGCGCACAGCGCCCCACACGCCGGCGAGATACAAGCCCAACAGAATCAGCATCAAACTGGATAAAGCAAACAACAGATGCTGCACCGGAACAGCATCGCGCATCAGCAAACCCGCCTGCCCCACTGCGCCAACCAGCGCGCCCGCCAGCGCATAACTCGCCATGCGGCCGCCGCTGTAGGCCAGATGGAATGGCCAGCGCGCAGAAGGTCGAAGCTCCCTTGCCCCGGCAGGGGCAAGACGGTTGGCCCCTCGCCCGCCTGCGGGAGAGGGTTCGGGTGAGGGTTTCGACATTTGGGTGGTGAAGATGCCGACGATGCTGCCGCACATGCCCAGACAATGCACACCGCTCAGCAGACCGACCAGAAACACCGCAATCAGACTAAATTCAACCATCGGTTTATTTGTTCTCCAGCAACTGCACGTTCAACAGAGATGCCAACAATCTGGCATCCGGCTGCGTTTGATAAGGAATGATGCCCAACAACGGCGCTGCGATGCGCTCGCGCAAGGCTGCTATGTTCTCCTGCAACGCGGGCATTTCGGCATCCACCACGTTGGCCACCCAACCCGCGCATTCTAATTGGTAATCGGCAATCACGCGCAGGGTCAGCAGCGCGTGATTCATACACCCCAAGCGCATGCCCACCACCAGAATAACGGGCTGACCGAATTGTCTGGCAAGGTCGGCGCTGTCCTGCGCTTCATTCAGCGGCACACAGAAACCGCCCACGCCTTCCACGATCACTTCATCCGATTTTGCTGCCAGCGTTTGATACGCCGTCAGGATGCGCGGGAACGCTATGCGCACCCCGTCATGGCGCGCCGCCAGATGCGGCGCGATGGCTTGCGGGAAACAGTAGGGATTGATTTGCTCATAGCTCGTTCGCACCGTGCTGGCGGCGAGCAGTTGCTTGGCATCGTCGTTGCGCCCATCGTCATCACAACCCGCCGCCACCGGTTTGAAACCGGCCACCCGTTTGCCCTGCGCGGCAAACGCATGCAGCAGCGCGCAACTCACCAGCGTCTTGCCCACGCCAGTGTCGGTGCCGGTGATGAAGTAACTCATAATTTGAAATTGGTTTTGATGATAGAGCGCCCATCCACCAGATCTTTCGGAGCAGGCTTCCACGCATGCCCGTAGATGATCTCGAACGTCGCGGGTAATTTGCCGTCGCGGCGCAGGGTTTCGTAGTTGGCGATCACGCGCTGCCACGCGGCTTTGCCCATCATGCCCGGCGCGCGACCGGCGGTGGCGTTGTGCGCGCCTATGCTTTTCAAATCCTGCATCACCGCACGTACATCGTTATAGGTCAGCGTGATTTTTTCCATCTCCATCACCGGATTGGCGAAGCCCGCTGCCACCAACATGTCGCCGATGTCGTGCATGTCGGCGAAGCGGTTGGTGTGGCTGTAGCCGTCCACATCATGGAACGCGACGGATAATTCGCGCAGCGTATCCACGCCAAAACTGGAGAACATCAGCAGGCCATCGACTTTAATCACGCGCTGCAATTCGACGAAGGTGGCGGGCAGATCGTTGCACCATTGCAACGCCAGATTCGACCACACCATCTCGACACTGTTTGAAGCCAGCGGCAAGGCTTCGACATCGGCGCACAGATAACTTTCTTTTTTACCGGCGAATAATTTCTGCCACCAACTAGCCGTGCCGCGCGCGTGTTGCAACATGCCGAGGGCGATGTCCAGCGCGGTGATCTGCGCCTGCGGATAGCGCTCGCCCAACTGGCGCGTACCCCAGCCCGTGCCGCTGCCGACATCAAGCAAGTTCGCCGGTTGGATTTTGATGCAGTCCAGCTTCTCCAGCATGCGCGTGCACACCTCGCGCTGCATCACCGCCGCCGCATCGTAATCTTTCGCGGCACGGCTGAACGCGCGGCGCACTTGTTTTTTGTCTATTTCAAATTCATTCATAAAAACTCTTTCCCGCAGATTACACAGATGAAACAGATTTCAAAACCACATGGTTTTAATCTGCGTCAATCTGCGGGTCGCCTTTCAAAAAATCATTGATTGCCGCTACAAATATTTCAGGGTGCGACAGGAACGGCGCGTGTGCCGCGCCTTGTATTTCAAACAATCGCGCCGACGGCATTGCTTGCGCCATGTAGTGCGAGGCTTGCGGCGGCGTGAGTTTGTCGCGTTCTCCGGCGATGACCAACGTCGGCTGCCGGATGTTCTTCAGTTCGCCGCGAAAATCGTCGTCGCGCAGGATGTCCAGTCCGGCGCGCAACGCCGCCATGTTCGGTTCGCCGCGACTGAATAATTTCTCGCGCAACCGCGCCAATAATTCGCGTTCGTTTTCGCTGCCGCGCAATTGCAATGAGATGAAGCGGCGCAAGGTGGCGGCATGATTTTGTTCCAGTTCGGCTCCGAATTTTTCCAACACTTCGCGCGCCATTCCGTGTTGCCAATCGCTGCGCTCGGCGAAACACGGCGTGCTGCTCACCAGGATCAAACGCCGCACTTGCTCCGGCTCGCGCGCAGCCCAATGCAGCGCGATCTGCCCGCCCAGCGACCAGCCGCAGACGGTGAGCGGTTCATCGAAATGCGCCGCTAACGCCTGCACCAGCGTATCCAGCTTCGTTTCAGATAGCGCAGTGCTCGCACCGCATCCGGGCAGATCAACGCTATGCACTTGAAAATTTTTCGCCAGCTTCTGCGCCACATCGCCCCACACGTCGCCGTGCATGCCCCAGCCGTGCAGTAATACCAGCGGCGCTCCGCTCCCTGTTACTTCAACATGCAAGCTCATGCAAAGCTCCAATGAGTTGATCCACATCCGCCGCGCTGTGCGCCGCCGACAAGGTGATGCGCAGACGCGCCGTACCTTGCGGCACAGTGGGCGGGCGGATGGCGGCCACCCAGATGCCGCGCGCGCGCAGGGCTTCGCTTAATTTCAATGTCGCCTGATTGTCGCCGATCAGCAGCGGCTGGATTGCGGTGTGCGAAGGCATCAATTGCCACGGCAGGTTGGCCAAGCCCGCGCGCAACTGCGCGATGAGTTGCTGCAAATGCGCGCGCAGTGTCTCGCCTTGTTCTATCAGTTGCAGGCTCTGCAAAAGCGCCACGGACAAGGCGGGCGGCGTGGCGGTGGTATAGACGTAGCTATGCGCGTGGTTGATGAGGGTGTCTATCACCACCTGCTCCGCCGCGACGAATGCGCCGGACACACCTGCGGCTTTGCCCAAGGTCGCCATGTAGATGATGCGCTCGGAGCTCCCCCACCCCAACCCCTCCCCCGGGGGGAGAGGGGCTTCAAACAGCGAGCCGCGCCCGTGTTCGCCTAGCACGCCGAAGCCGTGCGCGTCATCGACGTACAACCATGCATCATGCTGCTCACACAGCGCCAGTAGTTCGCGCAACGGCGCGATGTCGCCGTCCATGCTGAACACCGCGTCGGTAATAACCAGCTTGCGTCCGCTTGTGGTTTGTTCCAGCAACGTTGCCAGTTGCCCCATATCGCCGTGGCGATAACGCTTTACAGTGGCGCGCGACAGCAGCATGGCATCGTTGAGCGAGGCGTGATTGAGCTTGTCGGCGAACACCGTGTCGCCCTTGCCCACCAGCGCCTGTACCGCACCGAGGTTGGCCATGTAGCCGGTGGAAAAAAGCAGTGCCGCCGGTTTGCCAACAAAGGCGGCGAGTTGTTGTTCGAGTTGGTGGTGCGCGGCGAAGTGGCCGTTCACCAGATGCGCCGCACCCGCGCCCACGCCCCATTGTTGCGCGCCTTGTTGCAATGCTTCGACCAACTGTGGATGGTTGGCGAGGCCGAGGTAGTCGTTGCTGCAAAACGCCAGATAGAGTTTGCCGTCCACGAGAGCGTGCGTTGTTTGCGGACTGGTCAGCGTGCGCCGGCTGCGCAGCAAGCCTTGCGCGGCGCGCTCATCCAATTCGTTTTGCAGTTCATGGTAAATATTCATATTTTAGAACATGCAACCCCGTGAAGATGCCCGTCAATAGGCGATCTACATGATGCAATTGATGAAGACTGGCGTATTTATTAGCTTGCGGCGATGTTGCGATTATTCACCCGCCATCGCCGGACATTTATCCGCCAGCGGATACATGCCCAGCTTAGCCATCAACGCGCGGTCGCGTTCGACTTCGGGATTGCCGGTGGTCAGCAATTGGTCGCCGTAAAAAATCGAGTTCGCTCCGGCGAGGAAACATAACGCCTGCACCTCGTCGCTCATCTGTTGCCGCCCGGCGGACAGGCGCACATAAGCGCGCGGCATGGTGAGGCGCGCCACGGCGATGGTGCGCACGAAGTCCAGCGGATCCAGGTCTTCCGCGTCCGCCAGCGGCGTGCCTTCGACTTTGACCAGATTGTTGATCGGCACGCTTTCGGGATACGGGTTCATGTTGGCCAGTTGCGCGATGAGTCCGGCGCGCTGCGTGAGATTTTCGCCCATGCCGACAATGCCGCCGCTGCACACATGCATACCCGCTTTGCGCACGCGCTCCAGCGTGTCCAGACGATCCTGATAATCGCGTGTGCTGATAATGTTGCCGTAAAACTCCGGCGCGGTATCCAGATTGTGGTTGTAGTAATCGAGTCCGGCGGCGCGCAATTGCTCGGTCTGTTCGTCGTTCAACATGCCCAGCGTGGCGCAGGTTTCCATGCCCAGCGCGCGCACTTCCTTGACCATTTCCACCACGGCGCTCATGTCTTCCGCGCTCGGTTCGCGCCACGCCGCGCCCATGCAGAAGCGCCCCGCGCCCGCATCCTTGGCGGCTTGGGCGGCTTTCACCACTTCGCCGACTTCCAGCATTTTTTTGTTTTCCACGCCCGCGTGAAACGACGATTGCGTGCAATAGCCGCAGTCTTCTGAGCAACCGCCGGTTTTGATCGACAGCAAAGTGGAAAGCTGCACTGCATTCGGATCGAAATGCATGCGCGTCACTTGTTGCGCGTGGAAGATCAGGTCGTTGAATGGCAGTTTGAACAGGGATTCAATCTCGGCCACGCTCCAGATTTTTGCGTCGGCATTTTCGGATGGGGCTTGCGTTTGTTGGTTCATGTTTGCACTGAGGCACAAAGGCGGTAAATTGGAAGGCGTGCATCTTCTATAAAGGCCGTCACCTTGTCAAATCTATTGCAGAAGTTTTTGAACATCAGTTCGAGAATTGGGCACACCCTTCCCGCGCAGCCTTGTCTGTTGTGCGGCGCAATGAGCCGCGACGGCCTGTGCTGCGCGGCTTGCCATGCCGACCTGCCGCGCCTGCCAGACGCGCATTGTCCGGTCTGCGCCCTGCCGACTTTCGCTGGTGAAATCTGCGGCAAGTGCCTGAAAAAATCGCCGGCATTCGAGCGCACGGTGGCGGCTTTCAGCTACGGCTTTCCGCTGGACCAACTCGTCAAAGCGCTCAAATTCCAAGAGAGTCTGGTGCTGGTCAATCTGCTTGCCGACGAACTGGCGCAGCGCATTGATGCACGCCCGGATGGCATTGTCGCCATGCCCTTGCACCCGCAGCGCCTGCGCACTCGCGGCTTCAACCAATCGCAATTGCTGGCGGCGCGCATCGCAAAACGCATCGGCGTTCCGTTGCTGAGCGATGCCTGCCAGCGCGTGCGCGACACGCCGCCGCAATCTTTGCTGCCGTGGAAAGAGCGCGACAAAAACATTCGCGGCGCTTTCGAGGTCACGCTTCCCGCAACTGTTTGCGGCAAACATATCGCCATCGTGGATGACGTGATGACCAGCGGTGCTTCCATCGGAGAGTTAGCGCGCGCATTGAAAAAAGCCGGAGCGCGCGAAGTGAGTGCTTGGGTGGTGGCGCGGACATTGCCGCACCATTAAGCGCCCTACAATTCTTTGAGTTTTTGCTGCACGAACGCGGTCAATTCCGGGCTCAAGGTTTGCGTCGCCAGTGCGCGCTGGTACGCGGCCTTGGCCTCCGCAACACGCTGTTCGGCCTGCAATGAAATGGCATAGCCCATCAGCCAGATGCCGTTGTTGGGCGCGAGCTTCACGGCGACCTGATAGCTGGTCAACGCTTCTTTATGCCGCCCCTCGCGCTGCAACAGCGCCGCGTAAAACGCCTGGTAGTCGGCATTGGCTTCCGCCTGCGGCAAATTGTTTTGCAGCGTCTCCAGCGCCAGACCAGTCTGTCCCAACTCGACCTGCACCCGCGCCAGTGCCATGCTGAATGCAATATCCAACGGCTTCAAGCGCAGACCTTCCCGTAACGCGCGCTCCGCATCCGCGCCGCGCTTGCTTTCCACCAGCAACGCGGCCAAGGCCAAGCGCGCCTGCTCATGCTGCTCATTCATTCTCAATGCCGCTTCGTAACCGGCCAGTGCCTCGGCGACATGTCCCTGCCGCTGCGATTGCAAAGCCTTGCGAAACTCGGCATCGGCCTGTTGCGTGCGGCTGATTTGCTTGAGCGGCATTGCTGCCGAAGACCGGTCGTTGGCTGCGGGCTGGCGGATTTCAGCGGGCTTTTGCAAGATCGGAAGAGCGTCGTGTAGGGAAAGAGTGTAGATCTCGGTGGTCGCCGTATCATTAAAAAAAAA
>FZPU01000106.1_pt1 | contig 41258 bp, 47 predicted proteins | sample 1534781 | NCBI WGS metagenome assembly FZPU01 (sample SAMEA104161949, study PRJEB21768) | metagenome | isolation source: underground water
TTTTTTTTTAATGATACGGCGACCACCGAGATCTACACTCTTTCCCTACACGACGCTCTTCCGATCTATCGCATCGCGGCGGGATTCGCCAGCGTGCGCGAGATCGTCGGTCGCGTGTGGCTGTATGTGCTGGCCGGCATCGCCATCGGCGCGGGCATTCACGGCTATGTGCCGCAAGATTTCATGGCCAGCTTCATGGGCAAGGAGGTGTGGTGGGCGGTGCCGGTTTCCGTGTTGGTGGGCGTACCGATGTACACCAACGCCGCAGGCATTATCCCCATCGTCGAAGCGCTGCTGGCCAAAGGCGCAGCGCTGGGCACGGTGCTGGCGTTCATGATGAGCGTGATCGCGCTATCGCTGCCGGAGATGGTGATCCTGCGCAAAGTATTGAAGCCGAGATTGATTGCTACGTTTGTCGGCGTGGTGGCGGTGGGCATCATGATTGTGGGATATATGTTTAACGCGGTGGTGTGATCCCATGCAACCTATCGAAAATTTGTGGCAGGAATACCGTTCACGTTTGCGTAACTACATCGCCAGGCGGGTGCGTGAACGTGAGGCGGTTGACGACATTCTTCAGGAGGTCTTCCTCAAGGTGAATGCCAAGCTGCACACCGTCAGATCGCACGGCAGCATCCCGGCCTGGCTGTTCAGGATCGCTGCCAATGCGATTGCCGACCATTACCGCTCGCACAAACAGTGGGAGGAACTCCCGGACGAAGACGAGCTGGCCGCCCCCGAAAATGAGCGGGACTATATCGCCGAACTGGCGACATGTTTGCAGCCGTTGATCGCCGACTTGCCGGAAATTTATCGCACGGCGCTGGTGTTGTCCGAGATCGAAGGGCTGCCGCAAAAAGAAGTGGCGCGGCGACTCGGTATTTCCCTGTCCGGGGCAAAGTCCAGAGTGCAGCGGGGCAGAGAGAAATTGCGCCTGCGCTTACTCGAATGCTGCGCGATTGAAACCGGGCGCAACGGCATCACTGGCTACGAGCAACGCAACGGAAATTGCAAGGTTGAATGCTGCTGACAGATTGGCTTGCGTCTTTTTTTACAGCGTCCCGTCTATAGGGTTACGACGCAAGCAGCGCCGCAATTTTTGATGGAGAGATTTATGGATGCTTTGAAGAATGACAAGATTCGCCAGGAAGTGCGCCAACAATACGGGCGCGTGGCCGAGAGCAACGGAGCCGGCTGCGGTTGCGGCCCGTCATGCTGCGATACGCCCGCTGCCAGCGCGGAGACGCTGTCGCAAGGACTGGGCTACAGCGCCAGCGATGTCGTTGCTGTCCCGCAAGGCGCGAACATGGGGCTGGGATGCGGCAATCCGCAAGCCATCGCCGCGCTGAAAACGGGAGAGGTCGTACTCGATCTGGGCAGTGGCGGCGGCTTTGACTGTTTTCTCGCCGCACAGCAGGTTGGCACTAGCGGTCAAGTTATCGGCGTGGACATGACTCCCGAAATGATTTCCAAGGCCAGGGTCAATGCGGACAAAGGCGGCTACCGCCATGTCGAATTCCGCCTCGGAGAGATCGAGCACCTGCCGGTGGCCGACGGCACGGTAGATGCGATCATCTCCAACTGCGTCATCAATCTTTCGCCGGACAAGGCGCAGGTTTTTCGCGATGCCTTCCGCGTGCTGAAGCGCGGCGGTCGTCTGGCAATTTCCGACATCGTGGCGACGGCGGAACTGCCGGAGGAAGCACGGCGCGATCTGGCGCTCTACACCGGTTGCATGTCCGGCGCATCGTTGATCGCGGAACTGGAGAGCATGTTGCATACGGCAGGATTCGCACGCATCAGCATCACGCCCAAAGACGCGAGCCGCGAATTTATCCGCGACTGGGCACCGGGAAGCAAGATCGAGGCGTTCGTGGTTTCCGCCAATATCGAAGCGGTCAAACCTTAACGCTTGCCTGCGCATAAGTCGGTAACTATTTGTGGGGCTTCCGTCCGGTAGCTCTTTTGCCGGACGGGCAGAACAGCCATTTTTTTGATGCAATTTTTTTACAAGGAGTGGAGGCAATGAAAAATATCAAAGTCCTCGGCACCGGTTGTGCCAACTGCAAAACCACGATGAAACTCATAGCAGATGCGGCGAAAGAAAAAGGTGTGGAGATTGAACTGGAGAAAGTCGAAGACCTTCAGGCCATCATGTCCTACGGCGTGATTTCTACCCCCGGTGTGGTGCTGGACGGCAAAGTGGTGCATGCCGGTGGCATCCCAAACCGCGATAAAATCGCGCAATGGTTAACGGTTTAAGGAAAGGCAAGCAATGAATCCCCACAAGAAATTTCATCTGGTGTTTTCTGTCGTGATGGCCGCGCTCATGGTGTTCATCATGACGTTCATCATCACGCTGGCCAATGTGGGCTGGATCGACGGTTTTGTCTATCTGTGGCTGAAGGCTTTTGCCATCGCTTATGTGGTCGCTGTGCCGGTGATCTTTTTCCTGGCTCCGCTTGCGCGCAAGCTGACCGGACGAATTCTCGGCATGCCCGCTTAATTCGGAGAATTTGAAAAATGGATAGCCAACACGCGACCGATTTTCATGTGCGTCTCAACGGCAGGTTCTACGGCATCCTGCAATGGCGTGATCTGGATGCGTTCTGGGTGCGGGTGAAAAACGGCGAATGGTATTTTTACCAAGTGGGAGAAACGCTGCCGGTACAAACATTGAGCGGCGACGATCTCGCGCTACGCGTGGATGCGTTGAACAAGCTGCTGCGCGACGACCACGATTGCAGCGTGTGCGGCATCGTCCTTGCCGACCATCTGGAGCACCCCACGTTAATCAAAATCTATGATCCCAACACGCTCGGCTCATCTTGCAGCAGCAGCGCCACTCCTGCGCGCTGGATACTCAGCACCGCGCAGCCCGAATACATAGCCAACCACGCTCCCACGCCCAACAACCGCAGACGTTGGTGGCAGGTGTTTCAAACTACATAATTTCATCTGCTCCCGGTTTTGCAGCCGATTTTCAAGGTCAACCTCATGGGAAGGCGCATGGATAGGCGATCTACGGCTTGTACATGATGGAGATTGGCGTATTTATTGCCTTGCGGGTCAGTGGGCTTTTTAAAATCTGCTGTGCAAACCCGTTTGTAGGTGCGAATTCATTCGCACATTACTGGTTGAGCGTGCGAATGAATTCGCACCTACCTCCCCTTAACTGTGGCGCAAGCGGCGGTTTCTTTTGCCCAGCCAGACATGCAGCGGCAGCAGAAACACCAGCGCCACGCCCAATCCCTGATGCAACCAGCTGAAAGCATCGCGCCAGTCTTCGTGCGGCGGGTAATACAGCGTCAGGCCGCTGGCCGCCAACAACAGCAACGCTACCGACAACACCGCGCCGCTCGCGCGGTTGCGTTGCGCGCGCCAGTTGCCTTGCTGGTGCAGGGCGAACAATCTTCCCGTCAGCCACAGCAGCGCGTAAGCCGCCACGCCATGCAGCACCAACAAACGGTGTCGCCACAGGCGCAGCGGGTTGGCGAAATCTTCCGCGTCCAGATTCCAGCCCAGCGCGATCCACAGCGCGCCGCTCAGAATGACGAGCCAAGTAGCCACCAGTATTTGCCTGCGTGCAGGCTCGGCGAGATGCATGCCCCATGCGCTCATGGTTTGCCTCTTGTGATGATGTGCTGGTCGAACAGCAGCGCGAGCCGAGTCAGCCGACTCAACGCGCGCACCGACAGTGTTGCGCCGGAAATGCCGTCAATGGATTTGTCCAACTTGTATTCGGCATCCAGCCGCGCTCCGAAAAACTGGGCGGTGAACGCCGTGCTTTTCACTTCCCAGCCGCGACTTTCGCGATAGACCAGCACCTTCACGCGCAACACCGCACCACTTTCAATTGCGATGCCAGCAGTGATCGGCATCTCCTTGCCGATCTCGTCCAGCACCCAAACCGTGCGCTGCCCGGCGCGCCAATAGCGCAAGCGCGGGGCAGGGTAGTCGTGTCCCAGAATGCCGCGCACGGCGGGCAACAAGTCGCCGCTGAGCCAAAGCGTTTCCGCTGCTGGCGCGCTGGTGAAAGTCTCGCCCAGAAAACGGCTGACCTCGGTTTCCTGATCGGCCGCCCACACCGGAAAAGCCAGCACGAGCAGGAAGATCATACGCAGGGCGGCCATTTCAGAACTGGTAACCCAGACCGAGGTTGAAGCCGTCCAGCTCGTTGGCGGCGGCGGGCGTGGTTTGGTTTTGATAATCCAGCTTCACCACTACATCGGGATGCGGCCAGAAATTCACGCCGAAATCAGTCTGGCGGTAGGCGCTGTCGGTCGCATCGCCCGCCTTGTTGTCCCAGCGGCTATGGCGTGCGAACACGCCCCATTGTTCGGAGAATTTCCACGCTGGTTCGACATACCAGCCGTTTTGTTTGTCCGCTCCCAAGGCTTTGGGCCCAGTGCCATCCAGATTCCACCCGGCGTACAAAGCGCGCATACCGAACGCGCCTTGGTTGATGACCGCGTGCGTTTCAAACAGCGTGGCCGCACCCGCCGTGGTATCGGCACTTTGCGTGATGTCGGTTTGGTGATGCAGCGTGGCGGCCAGCTCCACGCCCGGAATGCCAGTCCACTTCATGCGGACGGTATAGGCAGGGTTCTTGGCCAAGGTTCCTTCCGCTAATTCCTGACGAGCTTTGCGCACGTCATAGTTGTCCGCAGCATCCGCTTTCATGCCCGAGGTGATGGCGGCATCCAGCGTAACTCCATTGTCATAGCGTGCGCTGATTCCTGCCCCGCCTTCCCACCATGTGGCCGGGATTATGTTGGTTTCAACCGGATTTCGTTCTACTCCGTAAAAGGTGGGCGGCTCGTGGGTTTCGTTGTTGATGCCCGCCGGGATCAGGAACGAGCCAGCCTTGATATTCAGGGTCTCATCCAGCGCGAAATCAAGATAAGCTTGTTCTAGTTCAACCGCACCATTGCCGCCTTCCACCGTATTGTGTTCGACTTCCAGTTCCGAAAAAAAACGCACGCGTTCATCGAACTGATGCCCTATGAATAATACGAAGCGGTGCATGTCCAGCTCGTCCTTGTTCGTTCCGCCGTTTTGGCTTTTCAGTTTGTTCAGATGTAATTCGCCATAGCCGCCGAACGTGGTTGCCGCGCGTTTTTGGTTTTCCAGCACGTTCAGACGCAACTCCAGTTCTTGCAGGCGCGCTTCTGCGCTCGTTTCGGCCAAAGCGGGCGCGGCGAAACAGGCCAGCAGTGATATGGCGAGGGCGGTACGGTATTGATAGCTAAACATGGGTTTATTCCTTAGGTTATTGATTATTTGGTTGGCAAAGTGTTTTTGGTGTTTTCTTCCATCATTGCGAATGAGAACTGTTCTCAATATAAATGATAATGATTCTCATACGCAAGATATTTTGTTAAAGTCGCTACCTAGCGCTATATGGAAGAAAAAGAGGGAGATATGGAAAGCGAAGATCTGCGCAATGTCGGGCTTAAGGTGACCACACCGCGTTTGAAAATTTTGGGTTTTCTGGAAAACGCTACAGAAAAACACATGACTGCCGAAACGATTTACCGCAAGCTGGTGGATAGCGGCGAGGTGATCGGGCTGGCCACGGTGTATCGCGCGCTCACCCAGTTCGAGGCGGCGGGATTGATTACCCGCCATCATTTCGAGGGCGGCCAAACTTTTTTTGAATTGGAACGCGGCCCGCACCACGACCACATCGTGTGCATACGCTGCGGCAGGGTGGAAGAGTTTTACGACAAGATGATCGAAGACCGCCAGCGCGAGATCGCCGAAAAATTGGGATTCACCTTGAGCGACCATGCGATGACGCTATATGGCGAATGCAGCGGCGGATGCCCTGCTGTAAAGTGATAACGAGTGTTTCTGCAATCCGTTTTTTTGCGGTTCGGCTATACTTGCCAAGCCCATTTACCAAGGAGAAGTCATGAAAAAAATCGAAGCCATCATCAAACCGTTCAAACTCGACGAAGTGCGCGAAGCCTTGTCCGAATTGGGAGTGAGCGGCCTGACTGTCACCGAAGTAAAGGGTTTCGGGCGGCAGAAGGGGCACACCGAACTTTATCGCGGCGCGGAATATGTTGTGGACTTCCTGCCCAAGATCAAAGTCGAAGTGGTCATCAGTTCAGCCATGCTGGACACCGCAGTCGAAGCCATCGTCAAAGCCGCCAACACCGGCAAGATTGGCGACGGCAAGATTTTCATCTCCTCCGTCGAACAAGTGATCCGCATCCGCACTGGCGAGACGAACGAAACGGCGCTTTAGTATTCGACCATGAGACTGACGCAAACCCAACAGATCACAATACGCGAAACGGTATCCGGCATTATCGGTTCGGGTGCGCGTGTCTGGCTGTTCGGTTCGCGCTGTAACGAAAATGCTCGCGGCGGCGATCTGGATTTGCTGATCGAAAATGATGCGCTGCCAACCACCCTGCAACGCGCCCGTGTCAAACTGGCGCTGGAATCCAGCCTATCCATGCCGGTTGATATCGTCGGCATCCAGCGCGGTATGCCGCCCAGTGCATTCCAGCGCATCGCGCTGGCGACGGGCATCCCACTGGGGGGCGCGTGATGAACGAAAAACTCCTTGATGCGGAACGCCTGTATCTTTCCAGCTTGCTCGAAGCAATCCAGCGTTGCGTTTTTTTCCTGCATGCATCAGACAGCAAAATCGTTTGGCCGCTTAATGCGGGCGAACTTGCCGCCAGAAAAAAAGATGAGCCATTGTTTGAATCCTTGTCCGCCATCAATGAACGCTTTGCCAAGTTGCAAGACACCATAGGCGCGGCGATGCGGCATTCCGCCGTGTTGATGGGCGAGCCGACCGACAGCTTTCTCAAGGTGCTCGCCTTTTTTGAGAAAAACGGGGTAATCGAATCGGTTTCGTCGTGGCAGTTATGCCGCACCGCGCGCAACCTTGCGGCGCACGATTATGAAACTGCCTACGCGGAGATCGCGGAACATTTCAATACCCTGCACGACCTGCGCCCCATGCTTTATCAAACCTCAGCTCGCCTGCTTGATAGTTGCGCAACCAATCTTGGGGTTAGTCCTTTGACCGAAGATTTTGCGCGCGAGTTTTTTGAAATCGTAACGATCAAACCGTGATCGAGTTGCTTGCCGCTCTTCCGTCGAGCAATTGATCCGCATCCGCACCGGCGAGACGAACGAGACGGCACTGTAATTCAGCAGTCGCATCTATACGAAAACGCCACAGCAACTTTGCTGTGGCGTTTTTGCGTGTGCGGCAACCCGATCCTGCCCGCGAGCCAATATCCACGCTATTCGCCATCAAGTATAGGCATTGTGAAGATCGCCTATTGACGGGCATCTTCACGATGTTGTTTTCAGAAACGGGAGGCCGCGCATTGCTTGTTCGAATGTTAAGAAATTGTGAAGTGCTGTACTTGCTTTCCCGCGCGTGGTTAGATTTCAGCCGAGCTGGCGCAGACCAGTGAAAATTATTTTTAACCACCAATCCGCATAAGGGGAGTCAATATGTTGAAGCAGCACTGGGTTGGCCTACTGGCCGCCGTTTGTATTTCCGCACCTGTTTTCGCCAACGAGCATGAACACGGCGACGTATCTGTGGCGCAAGCCATTATCCGGGAGATTCAGGCCGATGACAGCGCCTACATTTCCGCCCACAAAACCGCATTTTTTCAGGAACTGGCCAAAGGGCAGCATCCGCGCGCGACCGTGGTGACCTGTTCCGATTCCAGAGTGCAATCCAACATGATGGACAAGTCGCCCGAAGGTGACCTGTTCATGGTGCGCAATATCGGCAACCAGCTGGCGACCTCCAAAGGCTCGGTGGAATACGGCGTGAACCATCTGGCTTCTTCCCTGCTGATTATCATCGGCCATTCTTCTTGCGGCGCGATCAAGGCGGCGGGCGGCGATTATTCCGGCATCGAGCCTGACATCAAGAAGGAACTGGACACCATCAGTATCGCTAAGGGGGCAGCCAACATCGATGGCGTGAAGACCAACGTCAACAACCAAGTCGCCGCCGCACTGAAGGAATTCGACGAGAAGGTGAAAGCAGGACATTTGCTGGTGGTGGGGGCGGTGTATGACTTTGCCGACGACATGCACCAAGGCGCGGGCAAGCTCAACATCATCAACGTCAACGGCGATACCGATGGCGGCAAAATCAGCACCGCACTGAGCACCCTGTCTGCGGAGGCTGAACACGGCGAACACACTCACCACTGAGTTTTGTTTTTCCTTTGACAGAGCGGCGTTCGCCGCTCTTTTTGCTTTGAGCAATCCATCTTGCTGGGCAAGCGTATGGCGTAGATCGCCTATTGACGGGCGTTACGGGGCAGGTGCCAGTTCAGGTTTGATCGGGTTCGGCTGATTTGACGCTCTTCAGCAGCACCCACACCGCACCGCTTCCGCCTGCATTCGGCGGTGCTTCGCAGAACGCCAGCACTTGCAGGTGCTGGGTCAGCCAGTGGCGGGTGTTGACTTTCAATATCCCGTCGCGCCCTTCGCTGCGCCAGCCTTTGCCGTGGATGATGTTGATGCAGCGCAGTCCGCGCTGCGTGGCATCGCGCAGAAATTCTGTCAGCATTTTTCTGGCTTCATCATTGGTCATGCCGTGCAAGTCGAACTCGTCTTGCGGCGGCCATTTGCCGCGACGCAAGTCGCGCAACATCATGCGGCTGATGCCGTTGCGCGCGAACTCGGTGAGCGCGGTGTCGCCTGCTCCGTGGTCGCTCAGAGTGTCTGCAACTTGAGGGGAAGAGGGCGCGGCGCGCGAGGTTGTCCGGCGCGGCTTGGGGTTGGGGGTGATGCGGTCGGTGGGCGGGAGCGGCGTTACGCCTTCCAGCGCTTGCCGGAACAAGTCAATTTCAGGTTGTTCCGGCTTGGCTTTCAACGATCAGTGCGAGGCAAGATACTTGTCCGCATCCAGCGCCGCCATGCAGCCGGTAGCGGCGCTGGTGCAGGCTTGGCGATAGATTTGATCCTGCACGTCGCCCGCCGCGAACACGCCGTCTATGCTGGTGGCGGTGGCGTTGCCATTTTGTCCGCCGTGGGTGTTGATGTAACCGTTGTTCATCTCCAGTTGCCCGGTGAAGATGTCGGTGTTGGGTTTGTGGCCGATGGCGATGAACACGCCCATGAGCTTGATTTCCTGCGTTGCGCCGCCTTGCACTTGTTTGATGCGCATGCCGGTCACGCCGCTGTCGTCGCCCAGCACTTCGTCCAGTGTCTGGTTGAGTTGCAGGGTGATTTTGCCTTCTTTCACTTTTTCCATCAGGTGGTCGATCATGATGCGTTCGGCGCGGAAAGTGTCGCGGCGGTGAACCAGCGTGACATGCTTGGCGATGTTGGCGAGATACAGCGCTTCTTCCACGGCGGTGTTGCCGCCGCCGATGACGGCGACATCCTGGTTGCGGTAGAAAAATCCGTCGCAGGTGGCGCAGCCGGAAACGCCTTTGCCCATGAATTTTTCTTCCGAAGGCAGGCCGAGATATTGCGCCGACGCGCCGGTGCAGATGATGAGCGCATCGCAAGTATAAGTTCCGCTATCGCCATCTAACACAAACGGTTTCTGTTGCAGTTTGGCGGTGTGGATGTGATCGAAAATAATCTCGGTGTTGAATCGCTCGGCGTGTTGCTGAAAGCGCTGCATCAGTTCCGGCCCTTGCACACCGTTCGGATCGGCAGGCCAGTTGTCTACTTCGGTGGTGGTCATCAGTTGGCCGCCCTGGGCTAAGCCAGTGATGAGTACGGGCTTGAGGTTGGCGCGCGCGGCATACACGGCGGCGGTATAACCGGCGGGGCCGGAGCCAAGGATAATCAGGCGATGGTGTTGCGTAGCTTTTTCCATGATGTATGTGCGGCTTTCTGACGTTGGTGAATCCATTGAATTTAGCAGTGACGCGGCTTGCTGTCGAGTTAAATGCGCCGCCCATTCATTGACATTGAATGCACATATACGAGGAAAGTGATCATAAACATCTCGTTTGCACCCAAATACAATCCGCGTTATTGACAGGGTTATTGACAGCCCACCAGAACCCCCGTAGATTCACTGCACTTGCAGATTCACCCCTCGCTCTCAGGTATCAGGCACGTTGCGAAAATACCAAGATCAAGCGCTGGCGCATTTTGATGCCAGCGACGGCGGGTCAACGTAGGGTAGGTACGAACTTGTGCCCACGCGGAAATAGTCTCCGCAGCAACCTTAAGACGCGTTGCCAGCAGCATTCCTTGATCTACCAAGGGGAATCACGTGATTGCAAGCCATCCCATCATTTTTTTCGCTTACGCGATAAATTGTTTCCCCCCGGCTTTCGCCCCGCAGCCCGCAGCATTCGTTCGTCGCCGCTGCACTGTTTCTGAATCCCTGTTTATTTCCAACTTCCGCACTGGCGTGCAGGGAATCATTATGTCTTTTGTTTTGCAACATGGTTCGCCAGTCAGAGTTTGTCTTCCGCATGTTTCAATTTTCCAAAGGAGATCAATATGAAAAAATACACTCGGGAATTGCAAATCCTCGCCGCGCTGGGAGCGACAGTTGTCATCTTGTCGGGCTGTGGCGGCGGAGGAACAACGTCGGCAACGGCAGACACCACCGCCCCGACCATCACGGTAGTCCCGTCGGTATCCGGCACCACCGACATCGCGACCACCCTATCCGTCACCGTCAACGAAAACGCCACAGGCTACTACTTGGTGCAACTAGCAGCCGCATCAGCCCCGACAGCAACGGCGGTGCAGGCGGGTACATCATTTGCAATGACCGCCAACGTAGCGGCAACTCAGACCGTCAGCGCGTTGACGTTTAACACCGCTTACAATATTTACTTTGTCGCCAAGGATGCGGCGAACAACGTGCAGACGGCGGTGCAGAACGTGGCAGTGACCACCCAAGCCGGATACGTGGCGCAGGGCGGATTGATCTGGACACCAGACAACATCGGAGAAGGGGTAACTTATGCAACGAGTAATCCAGGCGGGCATTGGTTCACTTGGCCTGAAGCCAATGCCTATTGCGCCAGTTTCTCAGTCAATGGTGTAGGCGGCTGGCGTTTGCCGACTCTATCCGAGCTGAGTGCACTCTATGCAAGCGGAGCAATGAACGGCCAGGCGTGGACGCTGTACTACACCTGGTCGTCCGATCTGGTCAGTGCGGGTTCTCACTACAGCTTCGGCTTGGGTGACGGTGTCACTGGTAATAGTGCCGATACGCTCTCAGGCAAAGTCTCGTGTGTCCGTTAGTGCCTAGCCTTTGAAATTTGATAATTGATAGGTTTGGGGTTTATTGATTAAACGTAGGTTTTGAAATTGAATGTTATTTTTCGGAAAAACGTTCCGTGCGAAACGCGGAGCGTTTTTTTTGTGCGCACATCTTAGTGTTTGATGGAATCCCACAGTTATTGTGTGAAAGCTATTTGGCCATATTTCAGGGAAGTTTTACTAGTAAAATGCGGCGACCCGTCACCCATACACACCATGAAGAAACGATTACTGCTGATTCTGTTGTCCATCCATTTTTCCGCACTGGCGGCGGACTTGCCGGGCATCCCGGTGTTCATTGACGAGATGGTGGCGAAGCACCAATTCAAACGCGAAGAGTTGCAGCAGGCATTCAAGCTGGCCGAGCGCCGTCAGGATGTGATCGATGCCATCAGCATGCCCGCCACCACCAAACCCTGGGTGGAATACCGACCGAACTTCATCAACCCGCAACGCATCAGCGGCGGCGTGCAATTCTGGAATAAACATGCGCGCGCTTTGCAGCGTGCCGAAAAAAAATACGGTGTGCCGCAGGAAATCATTGTCGGCGTGATCGGCGTGGAGACGATGTATGGACGCAATGCCGGGCGCTACCGCGCGCTGGATGCGCTGACTACGCTGACTTTCGATTTTCCGCGCCGCGCCGATTTTTTCCGCGATGAGCTGGAAAGTTATCTGGTGCTGGCGCGCGAGCAGGGCTTCGATCTGTTATCCATTCAGTCGTCTTACGCGGGCGCGCTGGGCATCGCGCAATTCATGCCGAGCAACTTCAGGCGCTATGCTGTGGACTTCAATGGCAACGGCAAGATCGACATCATGGATGAGCCGGTGGATGCCATCGGCAGCGTGGCCAATTATCTAAAACATTACGGCTGGCGCGGCGGCGAGCCGGTGGCTTTGTTGAGCAAGGTGGAAGATGCAAGCCGTGTAGGTAATGTTGCCGACTCGCGTCCTTTCATCGCGTGGAAAGAAGCCGGCGTGACGGCTGTGGAAAAACAGAAAGGCATTCTGCCGCCTGCCATGCTGCTCGATTTCACCGCCGAGTCCGGCAAGGAATACTGGCTGGTGTTCAATAATTTCAACGTCATCATGCGCTACAACACCAGCAGCTTCTACGCGATGTCGGTGTATCAGCTGGGCGAAGCGGTGCGTCACGCACGCGCTTCGGAAGCAAAGAATTAACGGCGGATGCGCCGCGCGCCGTTGTAACGCGTCTGCCAATAGCCGAGTTGCATCTGTTCGGTACGCACGCTGTCGCCACTCTTGGGGGAATGCACGAATTTCCCGTCACCGATATATATCCCGACATGCGAAAAAGGATTGTGCAGAGTGTTATAAAACACCAGGTCGCCGGGGCGCAATTCGCTTCGAGAGATGGGTGTGCCGACATGGCTGATCTCTCTGCTGGTGCGCGGCAAGCTGATGCCCAGCGAGTGGCGATAGACATGGCCGACAAAACCGCTGCAATCGAATCCGCTGCTAGTTGAATTGCCGCCATAGCGGTACGGCGTGTCGGCCAGACTCACCGTGTACATCACCAACTCATTCATCTGATCGTCAGATGCGTCCTGTTGGCGGACGGGAGGCGATGCGCAGGCGGTCAGCAGCAACAGAAAAATGAAAAACAGTTTATTCATGGGAGCGGAATGTAAGGGGAAGTGCCTGCGTCTGTAAACCCGAAAAACTTTTTGCCCGCAGATTACGCAGATTTCTCAGATTAAAAACAAAAAAAATGGACAGGCAAAACTGTTCTTAAATCTGCGTTAATCTGCGAAATCTGCGGGCAAAGGTTTTCTAATAAACAAAAAGCCGCTGCACGTTGCCGTGCAGCGGCTTTTTGTTTTGGTATTGCGCTTATTTCAGTTTTTCGATGCCCAGCATCTTGAGGATGCTGCCTTCGTAGAACGGTTCGGAATTGCCTTTCTTCATTTTGCGGATGAAGTATTTCTCGAACGCGACTTTGGCTAGATGCACCCACTTGCCTTCGGAGAACCAGTTCACGTTGCGCGGCGGGATCTGAGGGATCGCCACGAAGGCAACGCCGCTTTCGCCGAAGTCGGCCAGACACACTGCGTTCCATGTGGCTTCGGTGTCAGCCGGTTCGCCGGTCAGATCGGCATGGATGTTGTGCACGGTGGCAGTTACCATGGATTCGATCATGTAGCCGGTCTTGGGTGTGCCGCACGGAACCGGTGTGGCTTCCACCGGAGGAATGGCGACGCACACGCCGACCGCGAAGACGTTCTTGTACTTCGGGTTGCGCTGGTGCTTATCGACCACGACAAATCCGCGCGCCTGCACCAGACCGTCGATGCCGAACACCGCATCCACGCCCTTGAATGCGGGCAGCATCATGCTGTAGTTGAAAGGCAGTTCGTGTTTTTTCTTTTCGATGCCCATGTCATCATGTTCGGTGACGAACATTTTGCCCGCTTCGATCTTGGTGACCTTGGCATTGCAAATCCATTTGATGCCCTTGTCGCGCATGGCGGATTCGAGGATGCCGTTGGAGTCGCCCACGCCGCCCAGACCGAGGTGGCCGATGTAAGGCTCGGAAGTGACGAAGGTCATCGGCACTTTGGTGCGGATCTTGCGCTTGCGCAGATCGGTTTCCATGATGAAGGCATATTCGTATGCCGGACCGAAGCAGGAAGCGCCTTGCACCGCACCGACCACGATGGGGCCGGGGTTCTTGCAGAAACCTTCCCATTCGTCGTGCGATTTCATGGCGTGATCGACATGGCACACGGAGTAGGTATGGCCGCCGTGCGGGCCAAGTCCTTCAACTTCCTCGAAGGCCAGCTTGGGACCGGTGGCGATCACCAGATAGTCGTAATCGAGGTTCTTTCCATCGTTCAATTCGAGCTGGTTTTTATCGGGATGAACGCGCTTCACGCCGGTGGAGATGAACTCGATGCCCTTGCGCTCCAGATAGGTGCGCACCGGGAATTCGATCTGCTTGCGTTCGCGCCATTTAACGGCCACCCAAGGGTTGGACGGAACGAAATGGAAATTTTCGCTGTTCGAGACAACCGTGACTTTGTGTTGTTTGTCCAGCTTGTCGCGCATTTCGTATGCTGCCGGCATGCCTCCGAGTCCTGCTCCCATAATGACGATGTGTGCCATATTTTTTCCTCTTTAGTTATAGATTGATGGAACGACTGCCTGAGTCCACCTCAAAAAATCCAAACTTCGTCGCAATACTGCGTTGCTCACAAAAAATTGCTCCTTACATATCCAACATATGCTGCGTCGCAATTTTCTGTTCGCGCCTTGTCTTGCTTAGAATTTTGAATTTTTAGAGGCGGCCTGTATCACCTGCTGCCTTGCTGCTTTGATCCAACTTGATTGTTCGAAGATGAATCGTTTTCCTGCGGCGAACCTTGCTCCTTGGCGAACAACACGGCCGCCTTTACCCGCGACGACAAATTGAGCTTGTTCAGAATGTGCCGCACATGCTGCTTGACCGTGTCGTAGCTGATTTTCAAGGTGATCGCGATGGCTTTGTTGCTTTCGCCGCGCGACAGCAATTGCAATATCTCGCGTTCGCGGTCAGTCAGCAGTTTGAGCGAGTTCTTCGGCTCCTGGCCGGGTTGGTCGCCGCGCAACATGTCTATCATTTTTACCGTCATGGTCGGGGCAACCACCAGTTCGCCTGCGGCCACGCGGCGGATCGCATCCACCACTTCTTCCGGTGCCATATCCTTCAGCAGGTAGCCGCGAACTCCGGCGCGAATCGCGTTACCCAGGTCCACTTCCGAATCGCTCATGGTCAGCATCACGGCGGGAATGGTGCAACCATCCTTGCGTAGCAGCTCCAGCATTTGCAGGCCGTCCATCGGTTTCATGCGCAGATCCATGACCAGCAGGTCGGGCTGCTCCTTGATAAGGGCGCGCAGATCCTCGATGGTACCGACTGCGCCCAGCACATTAAAGCCGTAGCAACGGGCGAGCAATTCTCCCAGTCCGCGCCGACATAGGCTTTGGTCATCCACCAGTGCGATTTTTAGTATTTCAGTCATGCGCCATTCTCCAATTCATTTCCGGTTCAGGAAAAAATAATTGTACGCATGTTCCCAGCCCTTTGGTGCTTTCTACTTTTATTTCGCCGCCGATACGGTGCGCGCGTTCGCGCATGATGATGACTCCATAATGTCCTTCCACCGGAGAAAACGTGCCGACACCGTTGTCTTCCACGGTAAACACGTAATAGCCGCACAGGTGATCGACGATCAGACGGGCATGGCTGGCGTTGGAATGCTTGGCGATATTGGACAGCGCTTCGCGCACGATGTGGTAAGCCTGTATCTCGTGTTCCAGCGGTAGATCGAGGTCGGCCACGCGAATGGAGCAATCGAGCACGATGTTGTGCTGCTTGCGAAATTGCTCGGTCAGCGTTTGCAATGCCTGCAATATCCCCGCCGGATCCATCTCGTTGCGAAAATCGGTGATCAGCGCGCGCACCGCTTTTTGGCCGATCTCCAGCGCTTCGTCGATGTCGCGCGCATATTTGGTCGCCATCAGCTCGTTGTTGTTGCGCAGCGCATCGCTCAGCAGCGTGGTATTCATGCGCGCATAGTTCAGCGTCTGTGCCAGCGAATCGTGGATCTCGTTGGCGATGGATTGCCGTTCCTTCAATAGTTCGGCACGCTTGGATTCGCGGTGGAATTTGATGTGGTCGATCAGGCTGGACAGCAGGTCGGAGAAGCTGATCGCCATGGTCGATGCGGCACCGGAATCGGATTGCGGTTTGTCGAAGAACAGCGTGAAAACGCCCAGCATCACTTCGGGGGAATTGCGACTTTCCAGCGGGATGGAGATCACCGAGCGGAAGTGCAGGTGAGGGCGGTCGCCGTGTCGCGTCACGCAGGTTTCGACATCGGTGGAACACAGGCCATGCTTGAATGCGTCCTTGCCGCAATTTTCGCAGGCCAGTTCAACAATGCGTTCGGCTTCCAGTTCTTCCCCGGTCAGTCCGACCGCGCTGATGACCTGCAAGGTTTGTTCGTCCGGCAGCAGCACGCGCACCACACCTGCTCGGGCATGGATGAACGCAATCGCGGATTCCAGAAAAGTGTTCAACAAGGATTGGAGGTCGCTGTTGCGGGAGGCGGAGAACTCCTGCTCCACGCAGGCATCCAGACCGCCGTTCTTGCCGGGAAGCACGAACTCGGGATCGCGCGTCCAGAAGAACGCGGCGTTTTCCACTTCGTCAACCAACTTCAGCTTTTTACTCATTGCATTCGCGATGATGTCCGAAAGTTCTATCGAGTTCGATATTGCAGAAGCGCACCCGGCAGGTAGATGCGGTGCGTCAGGTTATGCCGCTTCCCCATAAATTTCAACAATACACAGCATGAATTCTGTAAGCTACCCCATCAGGGCTATGACACCCCCCACCCGATATGGTTATAGACACTTAACGCGAGAATTCGGCCTAATGCGACGCAATTTCAGAGGCATAAAATTGGTATGAAAATCTGTATCGTTTCAGACAGTCATGACCGTTCTCCACCCCTGGTGGAAGCGATCAAGGAAGCGCAGGCAGCGGGGGCGCAAGCCGTTATACACTGCGGCGACCTGATCGGTGTCAACACGTTGCGCGCCTCACTCAAGCTGGGTATTCCCATCCACGCCGTACACGGCAACAACATCGGCGATGTGGCTTCGCTCTACCGCGTGATGTATAAATCCGACGGATTGTTCAACTACTACGGGCAGGAAGCCGTGCTGGAACTGGGCGGTCGCAAGATATTCGTCACCCACATGCCCAATCACGGATATGCCTTTGCCTGTACCGGCGACTATGACTTGGTCTGTCACGGTCACAGCCACACAGCGCATGTCGGCATGCAGTCCGACATCAGCGGCGGGCACACATGGCTGGTCAATCCCGGCTCGGTTGCGGGCATAGACGCTCCCGGCGTGAATGCCATCCCCACCTGGATTCTCGGAGACCTGGAGCGCATGAATTTTGAAATACGTACTTTGCAGCAACCTACATCGGAGGTTTGAGTGAACGCTTCTATTGCAACAAACCAGACTATTCTCGTCGTCGGCGGCGGTATCAGCGGCATGACGGCAGCGCTGGAGGCCGCCGAATGCGGCAAACAAGTGATCTTGGCCGAACGCGATACCAGCTTGGGCGGACGTACCGCGCTGCTGTACCGCTACTTCCCCAAGATGTGCCACCCCACCTGCGGCCTGGAAATCAACCTGCGCCGCCTCAAAGCTAACCGCAATTTGCGCGTGATGACCCAGACCGAGGTAGTGTCGGTGACAGGCCAGCGCGGCGATTACAACGTGACGCTGAAAATTTCTCCGCGTTTCGTCAACCAGAACTGCACCGCCTGCGGCGAATGCGCCAAAGTGGTGGAGGCCGAGATTGCCAATCCCTACGAATACGGCTTGTCGAAGACCCGCGCTGCATATTTGCCGCACGCCATGGCTTATCCGCAACGTTATGTGCTGGATGCTTCCATCGTCGGCACAGCGGATGGCGAGAAGGCCAAAGCCGCGTGCAAATATAACGCCATCGAACTCGACATGCAGACCGAAACGGTCGAGCTGAAAGTCGGCGCGGTGGTGTGGGCGACTGGCTGGAAACCTTACGATGCGGCCAAGATTCAGCCTTACGGTTACGACCGTTTCGACAACGTCATCACCAGTCTGGAATTTGAGCGCCTCGCCGATCCGCACGGCCCTACCGGCGGCAAGCTGCTGAGGCCAAGCGATAACAAAGAAGCGAAGAACATCGCTTTCATCCAGTGCGCCGGTTCGCGCGACGAAAACCATTTGCGCCACTGTTCGCGTATCTGCTGCATGGCCTCGTTGAAGCAAACGCAATATGTGCGCGAGGCTTACGGCGAAGAGGGCAAGTCCACGGTTTATTACATCGACATCCGTTCCATCGACCGCCTCGAAGATTTTTACCAGAAGGTGCAACAAGATCCGACGGTGAAGTTCGTCAAATCCAAAGTTGCCAACATCAAATTGCACGAAGCGAGCGGCGATCTGGTGCTGCACGGCGTGGATACCGAAGGTTATCACCGCTACGCAGAGCAACATGATCTGGTGGTGCTGGCGGTGGGCATGGAGCCGGAAAGCAACGGCATCGCCTTGCCTGCGGACATCATCACCGATTCGTCCGGATTTATCGAAGGTTCGAAGGACGGCGGACAATTCTCTGCCGGTGCGGCGAGCAGCCCGCTGGACGTTAACCGTTCCGTACAAAGCGCCACCGCCGCGTCGTTGCGCGCGATCCAAGTGGTACACAAAACCTCTGCTAGCGAAGGAGCAAGATAATGGCTGAGATGAAGACTGCTGCGTATATCTGTTCCGGTTGCGAACTGGGCGAAAAGCTCGATGTTGCGCAATTGACCAAGATCGCGCAGAAGGAAGGCAAGATGGCGCTGGTGCGCGAGCACGCTTTCCTGTGCAATGAACAAGGTGTGCAGATGATCCGCGACGACATCGAAAAAGAAGCCGTCACGCATATTTGCATCGCGGCCTGTTCGCGTCGCGCCAAGACCGAAGCGTTCAATTTCCCGACGGTCGCCATGTCACGCGCCAATTTGCGCGAAGGCGTGATCTGGGTGATCGCGGAAGGCGAGAAACACGACGAAGTGCGTCAGGAAATGGCGGACGACTACGTGCGTATGGCTTGCGCCGAAGTGAAGAAGATGACGTTGCCGCAAGGCAACCCCAACCACGCGCACAACAAACGTTTGTTGGTGGTGGGTGGCGGCATGTCGGGCATGACCTCGGCGCTGGAAGCGGCCGAAGCGGGCTACGACATCGTTCTCGTCGAAAAAGAAGCGCAACTCGGCGGCTGGGCAGCCAAGTTGTGGAAGCGCGTACCGTTCAAGCAACCGTTCGCCGAACCGCAAGATACCGGTCTGGCCGAACTGGCAGCCAAAGTCAGCGCGCATCCGCGTATCACGGTTCACCTGAGTTCCACCGTCGCCGAGACTTCCGGTGCGCCGGGACGTTTCAGCATACAAGTAAAGGGCGCTGCGGGCATCACCACCGAAGAAGTGGGCGGCATCGTGCAAGCCACCGGCTTCACTACTTATGACATCAACAAACTGCCGGAACTCGGCGGCGGCCAAGCCAACGTAGTTGACCAAGCCGGTCTGGAAGCCTTTGCGCGCAGCGCCAACGGGGCGACCATCAAACGCGCCGACGGCAAAGAAGTGAAATCTGTGGTGTTCGTGCAATGCGCCGGACAGCGCGACGCGAGCGGCACGCATTTGGCTTATTGCTCCGGCCACTGCTGCGCCACCAGCGTCAAGCAGGCCATGTATTTCAAGGATGCCAACCCGCAAGTGGATACGGTGGTGATGTTTACCGATCTGCGTTTGCCGGGCATGGGCGAAGATTTTTACCGCAGCGCGCAGCAGAAGGGTGTGATTTTCACCAAGGGCAAAGCTTCCGCTGTGGAAGCATCCGGCGATGGCTGCGAAGTGAAATTCCGCGACCTGATTCTGGATGAAGACACTTCCCTGAATGCTGATCTGGTGGTGCTCGCCACCGGACAAGTGCCGACTGCCGGGGTTGATCTCGAAGCGTGGAATCCCATCGTGACCGCTGCCGACGGTGGCTCGGACGAGGCCAAGCAAAAGAAAGTGGAGATGCAAAAAATCTCCGTGCTCAACCTCAACTATCGCCAAGGCCCGGACATGCCGCAGTTGAAGCAGGGCTTCGCGGATTCGCATTTCATCTGCTTCCCCTACGAAACGCGCCGCACCGGCATTTATGCCGCAGGCCCGGTGCGCCGTCCGATGGACATGCTGCAAGCCACGGAAGACGCGACCGGCGCGGCACTCAAAGCGATTCAGGCCGTGGAAAACGCCAGCATCGGTCGCGCGGCGCATCCTCGTTCCGGCGACTTGTCTTATCCGACTGCGCGTCTGGAAGGCTGCACCCAGTGCAAACGCTGCACGGTGGAATGTCCGTTCGGCGCGATCGACGAAGACGAAAGACGCTTCCCGGTTTTCAACGAAAGCCGCTGCCGCCGTTGCGGCACTTGCATGGGCGCATGCCCGGTGCGCGTGATTTCGTTCGAGAACTATTCGGTGGATACCGTCGGCATGCAGATCAAAGCGGTGGACATGCCGGACGAGTTCTCGGAAAGACCGCGCATCCTGATTCTCGCTTGCGAGAACGATGCCTATCCGGCGCTCGACATGGCAGGCTTGCAACATCATCTGTACTCGGCTTTTGTGCGCGCCATTCCCGTGCGTTGTCTCGGTTCGGTGAACACCATCTGGATCACCGATGCACTTAACTCCGGCTACGACGGCGTGATGTTGATGGGCTGCAAACACGGCGACAATTATCAGTGCCACTTTGTAAAAGGCTCGGAACTGGCCAACTACCGCATGAGCAAGATCGACGACACGCTCAAGCAACTGGGTCTGGAAAAAGAGCGCGTTATCACGCATGAAGTGGCGATCACCGACAACGCGCGCGTGGCCAAGCTGATTAACGAGTATGTCGAGAAGATCAACGAGATCGGTATGTCGCCCATGAAGGGCTTCAACTAAGGAGCGCGTAAAGATGACCGTACAAAATCAACAAGCAATCGCGCGTTACAGCAACGACTTCCTGCGCGAAGTCGAAGAGCGCGTCGAGGATGGCGAGTGGGTCAAGATGTGTATGCAGTGCGGCGTGTGCGCGGGTTCTTGCCCGTTGGGTAACGCGTGGACCCACACTCCGCAGAAGCTGTTCATGATGATCCGCGCCGGCAAGCGCGAGGAAGTCTTGACCTCGGATTCCATGTGGATGTGTACCTCGTGCTACAACTGCATCGCCCGCTGCCCGCGCAAGCTGCCGATCACGCACATCATGCACGGCTTGGCGAACTACGCGCACCGCCTGAACATTGCCCCCAAAGGCCAGCCGACACGCGAAGTTGCGCGCTTGTTTTGGAACAATCTGGCCAAGACCGGTCGCGTCAACGAGTTGAAATTTTCGCTGGCGATGTATTTCAAGGACGGCATCGTGCAGGGCATCAAAAATTCATTGGCGATGCAGAGCGTCGGTCTCGGTCTGGTGAAAGCCAAGCGCCTCAATCCGATGGAACTGTTCGGCGGACACAAGTGCAAAGACACGGGCAGTTTGAACAAGATGATCGCCAAAGCGCGCGAAATCGAAGACCGTAAAAAAGGCTTCACTTCCTGAGGGAACGGATAACAGTCATGGCTAAAAAACAATACGCTTTCTACCCCGGTTGCTCCTCGCAGAAGGGCGCGTCGGCTTCCAACTTCAGCACCTCGCTCGATGTGATGTGCGACAAACTCGGCATCCAGCTCAACGAAATCCCGGACTGGAATTGCTGCGGCGCATCCATCGGTTATGCCGAAGGCGGCGAGTTGCCGCGTCTGGCCATCGGCGCGCGCAATCTGGCGTTGGCCGAACAAAATCTGCCCGGACAGGACATGGTGTCCGGTTGCCCGGCATGCTGGCTGGCTTCGCGCGAAACGGCGGAGCGCCTGAATGCACACGGCAACTTGATGGCCGAGACCAATGAAGCGCTGAAGGAAGTCGGCCTGAATCTCAAAGGCTCGGTCAAACCGCGCCACATGGTCGAAGTGCTGGTGGAAGACATCGGCTTCGAGGCCATGAAGCAGGCAGTGGTCAAACCGCTGCAAGGCATGAAAATCGCGGGCTATGTCGGTTGCCAGACCAACCGTCCGTTCGGCATCGCCGGAGAATCGTTCGAGAACCCGCAATATCTCGACAAGATGATAGCGGCCATGGGTGCGGAAGCGGTTACCGGATACGACCAGAAAGTCACTTGCTGCGGCGGCGCGCTGGCGTTCTCCGAGCCGGAAAAAGCGCAGAAGCAGATTCGCAGCATCATCGAATCGGCCTACGACCACGGCGCGGAAATGATCGTCACGCCTTGCCAGTTGTGCCAGGCCAACGTCGAGGTTTACCAGTCCGAGATCAACAAAAAGCAGGGCACCAAGTTCGCCATGCCGGTGGTGTATTACTCGGAACTGATGAGCGTGGCCTACGGCGGCAACGCCAAGCAAGCCGGGCTGGACGGTCACATCATCCAGCCGAAGAAGTTGCAGGACATCGCCAAGTAATTCAACTACGCGCGTTCGCCCTTATGTATTGCGGGGCGAACGTGGCGCTATAATCCCGCCATCCAAAAAGAACACACAGGAGAGCGGAGACCATGCAACACCTTACCCCGAAACAAGCCTACGAATTTCTGCAAGCCAATCCAGAAGCGGTGTTCGTCGATGTGCGCAGCGAGATGGAATACATGTTCGTCGGCCATCCGCGCGGCTCGATTCACATCCCCTGGGTGGACGGCCCGGAATGGGAGATCAACCCGCAATTCGTGGCGCATGTACGCAAGGCCGCCAGCGCTAACCGCCCTGTGGTGCTGATCTGCCGCTCGGGACGACGTTCCGCCGATGCCGGACTGGCTTTGGAAAACGCGGGATTGAAAGAGATATACAACGTCACGCACGGCTTTGAAGGCGATCTCGACGACAGCCATCACCGCAATTCGCACAACGGCTGGCGCTTCGACAACCTGCCTTGGGCGCAAACCTGATATTGAACCGGATTAAAAAGATACCATGAACACTATTCCAGACTTCAGCGAATCCCAACAAAAACACGTCGCCGCTTTGCTGTTCGAGCGCTACGGCAAAATCGTGCCGATCCAGCTTGCCGACAGCGAATTGCAACTCGGCGGCGATCCTGCGCAACTCACGCTTTGTCCGACGTTATATTGGAACGAACGCGGTGCGCACTTCGTCGTATGTAAGGTCGCGGCGGATCGCTATCGCTGCCAGTTCTTCTATTCCGAAGCCGAGCACTACGGCACGGGACGCGAAGAATACGACGACCTCGACAGCTGCGTGGTGACCCTGCTGCAAGTGCAGTCCGATCACGAATGCCAACTTGCCGAAATCTCTTCCGGCGCTACCGCTGCCAACCTCGACGACGATTATCACGGGCCGCTGGTGGTGTAGATTTTGTGCGGTAGCAGGTTGCGGCTTGATGCATTAGGCACGCATCGGTCACGGCGTTGCCAACTCAAGGAGAAATTATGAAAAAGATTCTGCTTGCTGCGCTGTTGCTCGGATGCTCTGCCCAACTTTTCGCTGCGGATTCCATCAAGCTTGCCATCACTGGCCCGTTCAGTGGCGGCTCAGCGCCTATGGGCACTTCCATGCGGGATGGTGCCAAGCTGGCCATCAACGAAATCAATGCGGCGGGCGGTATTTCCGTCGGCGGGAAAAAACTGAAGATCGAAATCATCGAACGCGACGATGAGGCCAAGAATGATAAAGGCGCGTTGATCGGGCAGGAACTGGCTTCGATGGATGGCCTCTCCGGCGTGATCGGTTCGGTCAACACCGGCGTGGTTATCGCAGGCGACAAATACTTGCAGGAAAAAGGCATCACCAAAATCATCTGCCCGGCTGCGGGTTCAGCTTCGATGACGCAATGGGCTGACAAACCGGAGAAACCCGGTGTAAAGGATTTGTCTATCTTCCGTTTTGCTGCACATGACGGAATCCAGTCGGCGATGGTGGTCGAAGAAGCGATCAAGCGCAAATTTACCAAGGTCGCCATCATTCACGATTCAACCAGCTACGGCGTTTCTGGACGCGACGATTTGCTGGCGCAGATCAAGGCGCAGGACAACAAGCTGGAAGTGGTTGCCACCGAAAAATTCAACATCGGCGACAAGGATATGACAGCCCAGTTGCTCAAGGCCAAGACGGCGGGCGCTCAGGCAATACTGATCTGGGGTATTGGCCCCGAACTCGCTGCCGTGTCTAACGACATGGGCAAGATCGGCCTGAAGATTCCGATGATTGGCGGATGGACGCTGTCAATGTCGAACTACATCGACAATGCTGGCAAGAACGGCAACGGTACCTTGATGCCGCAGACCTTCATCGAAGAACCCATCACCGCCAAGACGAAGAGTTTCATCAATGAATACCACAAACTCTACAAAGTGGATCGCATCCCATCTCCGGTCTCCGCCGCTCAAGGTTATGACGCTGTGTATATTTTCGCTGCCGCCGTGAAGCAAGCGCAGAGCACCGATACCCACAAGATCAAGTTGGCGCTGGAAGAGTTGAAAGAGCCGGTCAAAGGCGTGATCGCCACTTGGAAGCATCCGTTCTCGTCGTGGAATCCGGCTGATGAACAGACACACGAAGCATTCCGTCGCGAGAATGTCGTCATGGGCATGGTCAAGGATGGTCGCGTGGTCTTTGCTAATGCAGCGGAAAAGAAACGCCTTATCAAGCAAACGAAGTAATCCCCTGCAAATGGGGCTTTGATGAGCCTCGTTGACGTTCTCTGCGGTTCTGTTTATTAACGCGCCGGACACACGGCCAACTCGTCCCACTCCGTCGTATAACGCCTCGACACATTCTCCCGCCGCATCGCCCAAGTTTTATCCGTGCCTTCTCCCAACAACTTGAGCGTGCCGCTGCCCATGCTGCGGTTGATGCGATCCAGCGTTTGCATCAGCGCGTGCGATTTCTGTTGCGCCTGCACATCATCGAACAAGGTGCGCGGTCTGTCGGAGCGGGGGATGATTTCGCTCAGCATCACACCGGCCTTTTGATAGGCAAAGCCCGCGCGGTAAATCTGGCGCAACCCGTGTAGCGCCGCATGGCACAACAGGCGCGAGTCATCGGTCGGCTCGGGTAATGGCATCAGCATGGCTTGCTGGTATTGCGGGTCGCGTTCTTTGTGCGGGTTGGTGCGGATATACACCTGGATGCCGCTGGCCAGCGAATGTTGTTGGCGCAATTTTTCCGCCGCGCGGCTGGCGTAGGCAATCACCGCTTGTTCTAGATCGGGCAACAGCGAAGTCAAGGTGCCGAACGAGCGCGAGCAGATGATTTGCTGTTTGTCGGGCACCACATCATCCAGTTCCAGACAGGCCACGCCGTTCAGTTCTTCCACGATGCGCTCCTGCACCACGCTGAATTTTTCGCGCAATCGTTTGGCCGGAGCGCGTTTCAGATCAAGCACGGAATGGATGCCCATCTCGTTCAACTTACCCACGCTGCGCCTGCCCACGCCCCACACTTCACCCACCGCGACGGTGGCGAGCAGTTCGTCCAATTCCTTTTCCGCGAACGCATTGAAATCGCACACGCTGCCGAAGCGCGCATTTTTCTTGGCGACATGGTTGGCGAGCTTGGCTAAAGTTTTGCTGGGCGCGATGCCCACGCACACCGGAATGCCAACGCAGCGGCGTATGGTCTCGCGCATCTGCTGCGCATATTGCGTGTGCTCGGCGGGAATGCCGGTGAGGTCGAGGAAGGATTCGTCAATGGAATACACCTCCTGCTCCGGGCTGAACTGCGCCAGCAGCGACATCACGCGGTTGGAGAGATCGGCATACAGGCTGTAATTGGAAGAAAACGCGATGATGCCGTAGCGTTTGGCCAAGTCCTTCATCTGATACCAAGGCACAGCCATCTTCAGCCCCAGGTCTTTCACCTCCTGCGAACGCGACACCACGCAACCGTCGTTGTTGGACAGCACCACTACCGGCTTGCCTTCCAGCTTGGGCTGGAACACGCGCTCGCAGGAAACGTAAAAATTGTTGCAATCGACCAGCGCGATGGCGCGTTGTTTCATCCTGAAAACCTTATTTGCCCGCAGATTACACAGATTAACGCCGATTAAACAACAGGTAACTTCAGTTTATTGCCACACCTTTCGGGTGAAGCACATCTCGATAATCAGCCTCTGATAATCTGCGTGAATCTGCGTGAATCTGCGTGAATCTGCGTAATCTGCGGGCTGAACTGAGGTTTTAAGGTTCATACCTTGTGCACATTCCACTGCACCACGCCCCAGATGGAAAAATCCTGTTCCGGTTTGATGACCACCTCCGGGTAATCGGGGTGGGCGGCGCGCAGCACTTTACCGCGCGGGGTGTAGAGCAATTGCTTCACCGTGAACTCGCCATCCACCACCGCCACCACCACGCAGCCGTGAGCGGCGGGCACTGAGCGATCCACCACCAGCAAATCGCCGTCAAAAATACCCAGCTCGCGCATTGAATGTCCCGCCACGCGCATGAAGAAGGTCGATTCCTTGTGCTGGATCAGATGCTCGTCCAAGCTCAGGCTCCGCTCCACATAATCGTCGGCGGGCGAGGGAAAGCCCGCAGGCACGGCCTTGCGCAACAACGCGCGCTGGCGCTCGAACATCGACTTGTTGGGATGCGTCAGCGACAGCAGGGCGGGGTGGGCGGAGCGATGCGCGGGGCTGGCAAAATGATGATTGAGATGGGTCATGGCAATATCCAACAGAACGAACGTTCTTGCACTATAAAGAACGTTCGTTCTGTTGTCAAACGAATGAGGGCAAGCAGGACTCTGGCCTATATGTGCTCTAAACCACAGTCCATCTCTGTCTCGAAGCGCACACTGGCTGTTGATGACCTGATGTCGAATTCCATTTATGCAAAGTCCGTCTGCACCGCTAACGTCTGCCACGCTTGATGATAAAGCGAGCGAGGCTCTGCGCGTCTCGGAAAGCCGTTACCGCCGCTTATTTGAAACCGCGCAGGACGGGATTCTGATCCTCAACGCGCAGACGGCGCAGATCGACGATGTGAATCCCTATTTGATTGAGATGCTGGGTTACACGCATGCAGAATTTCTGGGGAAAAAAATTTGGGAAGTGGGCTCGTTCGCGGACATCGCGCAGAGCAAAGAAATGTTCGAGGTGCTGCAAACCGAAGGCTATGTCCGCTACAAAGACCTTCCGCTCAAAACCAAAGCGGGCGCGGAGATCGCGGTTGAATTCGTCAGCAATACCTACGACTGCGAAGGCATCAAAGTCATCCAGTGCAACATCCGCAACATTTCCGAGCGCAAGGCAGACCACGCGACCATCCTGCGCCACACGCAACTGTATGCCGCGCTGAGCCAATGCAACAAAGCCATCGTGCATTGCACCGGCGAGGAGGAATTGTTCCAGGAAGTTTGCCGTGTCGCGGTGGGCTTCGGCGGCATGAAGATGGCGTGGATAGGCATGACCGATAACGTGACACAGATGGTGCGGCCCGTCTCCAGTTTCGGGGATGACACAGATTATTTGGGCGGTTTGCAAATATCGGTGGATGTCGCCAGTCCGTTCGGGCATGGCCCTACCAGCACGGCCATCCGCGAAAACCAACCGTTCTGGTGTCAGGATTTTATGCATGATCCGCTCACTGTACTTTGGCATGAGCGCGCCGCGCGCGCCGGTTTGGCCGCCTCCGCCTCGCTGCCGTTGCACCGTGAAGGCAAGGTCATTGGCGCATTCACTCTGTATTCCGGCGAGGTTCATTCCTTCGACGAATCCGCGCGCAACCTGCTGGTGGAAATGGCCGGAGATATTAGTTTTGCGCTCGGCAACTTCGCCCACAAGTCGCAAAACACGCGGGCACAGGCGGAAATTATTTTCAAGAATACCCTGCTGCAAACGCAGCAAGACACCTCGCTCGATGCCATTTTGATGGTTGACGAGAATGCGCGAATCATTACCTACAACCAGCAATTCATTGAGCTATGGCGCATACCTGCGCAGATGGTGAGCGCGCGTCTGGATGCGCCCGTGCTGCAAACCGTGGCCGAACAAGTCACCGATCCCGAAGCATTTGTTGCCCGTATCCGCTATCTGTACGCGCACCGCGAAGAAAAGAGCCACACGGAAATAGCGCTTAAAGACGGCAGGACCATAGACCGTTATTCCGCCCCGGTCATCGGTGCGGACGGCAAATATTACGGGCGCATCTGGTACTTCCGCGACATCACCGAGCGCAAACAGGCGGCGGACGAAATCGAGCGTCTGGCTTTCTACGATCCGCTGACCAGCCTGCCCAATCGCCGCCTGATGAATGACCGCTTGCAGCATGCGCTGGCGGCCAGCGCGCGTCATCACAACTACGGCGCAATCCTGTTCATCGACCTCGATAACTTCAAAACGCTCAACGACACCAAGGGGCATAACATCGGTGACCTGTTGCTGATCGAGGTGGCCAAGCGGCTGCAAGCCTGCATGCGCGAAGGCGACACGGTGGCGAGAATTGGCGGGGATGATTATGTGGTCATACTGGAAGCGTTGAATATGGAGCCGACGCAAGCCGCTACCCAAGCGGAAAATGTGGGCGAGAAAATCCTCGCCATTATCAGCCGACTATATTCGCTACAAGGCTACCAATACCATTGCACCGCCAGCATCGGCATCAGCATGTTTCACAACCATGACAGCACGGTGGACGAGTTGCTCAAACGCGCCGATGCCGCCATGTACCGCGCGAAAGCTGGTGGGCACAACGGGCTGCGTTTCTACGATGCCGACATGCAGGCGGCACTGGAAGATCGCATGGCGTTGGAAAAAGATTTGCATCTCGCGCTGGCGGAAAACCAGCTCAAACTTTATTACCAGATGCAGGTTGAACACCGCGCGCATATTGTCGGGGCGGAGGCGTTGATCCGCTGGCAACATCCGCAGCTCGGCTTGCTTTCACCCATGCAGTTCATTCCCTTGGCCGAAGAAAGCGGACTGATATTGCTCATCGGCCAATGGGTGCTGGACACCGCCTGCGCCCAACTCAAGCAATGGGAAACCAACCCGCTCGCACGCGACCTGCAACTTTCCGTCAATGTCAGCGCGCGCCAGTTCCGCCAGCCGGATTTTGTCGAGCAAGTGCGCCAAACCCTGCACAGACATGGCTTGATCCGCCACCAGCTCAAGCTCGAACTCACCGAAAGTCTGGTGCTGGACAATGTGGAAGACACCATCGTCAAAATGCGGGCACTCGGCAAGTTAGGCATCCTTTTCTCCATGGACGATTTCGGCACCGGCTTCTCGTCGCTGGCTTACCTGACACAATTGCCGCTAGATCAATTGAAGATTGACCAATCTTTCGTGCGCAATATCGGTGTGAAACACACCGACGCGGTGATCGTGCAAACCATCATCGGCATGGCCGACAACCTGGGCATGGATGTCATCGCCGAAGGCGTGGAGACGGAAGAACAGCGCGCCTTTCTGCAACAACACGGCTGCGGGCTCTGCCAGGGTTATCTGTTTGGCAGACCCGTGCCGGTTGAAGAATTCGAGGCAAGCTTGAAGCAAACGTAAACAACGTTCATCATTCCGGCGAAGGCTGATACGATGGGTCAAGGTAGTTAACTTACTGGAGTAAATCATGAACAAGAAGAGCATGTTGTTGGGACTGGCTACAGCAACGTTATTGTCCGGCGCAGCGGCTTTTGCGGCAGAGGCGGTGAAAGTTAAAGACAGTGAACAACAGGCGCAAACCGCGAAGAAAAACCCAGTCGCGGCTGCCACACCGCGCGCCAAAGTGCGCAATGCTCCCGCCGCGAAAGCGCGCCCCGCACAACCCAAAAAAATAAAAACACAAGCCACACCACTTCCCGCAAGTAGTCCAGCTCTCGACGTGGCGGGCGAAAACAAATCAAGTCCCGAAATGGGCGGCGGCATGAAGGGCGGTATGGGCGGCATCCGACGCTAGGCAACACGCCCGCAAGCCTGCAAATACGGGCATCTTCAGGATGCAGTTGTTGTAGATCGCCTATTGATGCGGCTTGCGGGGTGGAATGCTTATCCAGTGCGTTAGCACACAGAGCAAATTCAGAATAAGGTTGATGATCTGCCACGCGTTACGGATTGATGGTCGCCCGTTGTTACCTATCCCAACCTCCATCATTCAAAAACTGTGAGCGCACCAACCATACTGAAGGAGTTGATATGAGCAACAAAAAAATATTTGTTGAACAACGCGCAGCAGGTGACTACGCAGTCAGGCGACCCAACTCGGAAAGGGCCAGCGATGTGCTGCCCACGCAGGCAGAAGCGATCAAGCGAGCGAAGGAACTGAGCAAAGGCGGTTCGCCCTCGGTCGAACGCGTGCGCAATACGGCAGGCGGCAAGCCGGATCAGTGGCGCAAAGCATAGCAACATCGTTTTTTTCGAGCGAGCAACAAAGGCGGGCACTTGAATCAAGTGCCCGTTTTGCTTTTCAGAATTGACAGCAGAACGTTCGTTCGGTATCTTTGGCGCGCAAGGTTGCTGATCTGATTAACGCAAATTAACGCAAAAAATGAGGAGATTTAGATGTCAGAGGTGAAGCAGGTTAAATTGACACCCAACGAAATTCGCACCGCCAAGAATGCGGCAGCGGCAGAAAAAACGTTAGCCCTCGCCAATAAATTGATGCTCGCCGCCAATCAGGCAGCGGCAGAAGCCCAACAGATACTGGAAGCCAAACAGCTCATCGCCGTTCAAAAAGAGGATGCGGCAACTAAGGCGCAAGCGGCTTATGCAACGGCTGTTGAAAAGAAAACGCTAGCCGAGCAGGAAATGAGCGCCGCAACGGCAGCCGGCGAACAAGCGCGCGCGGATGCCGAGGCGGCCAGAGCAGCCAAGCTCCTCGCTGCACAACAAGCTGCGGCTGCCAAACAATTGGCCATTGAACAAGCAAGGCAACGCGCGCAGGAAGCTGCCGCAGCCAAATTGGCGCAGGCAGAAGCCAGAAAAAAAGCGGCGGAAGAAGCGGCTGCATTGAAAAAAGCGCAAGCCGAAGCGAAGAAGAAAGCCGCCGAAGAAGTCGCTGCCCTGAAGAAAGCCGACGCGGAAGCCAGAAGGCTTGCCGCACAACAAGCGGCAGCAGAAGCCGCAGCGTTGAAATTGGCCGAAGCCGAGGCACGCAAGCTGGCGGCGCAACAAGCGGCGGCAGCGAAAAAGGCTGAGGCAGAGGTCAAGAAGAAAGTTGCGGAAGAAGCTGCTGCCCTAAAGAAAGCCGAGGCCGAAGCCAGAGCCATTGCAGCAGCAGAAGCAGCCGCAATGAAAAAAGCGGAAGCCGAAGCACGCAGGCTGGCGGCACAACAAGCCGCCGCTGAAAAGAAGGCCGAAGCAGAAGCTAGAAAACAAGCCGCGCTGGAAGCTGCCGCTATCAAGAAAGCGGAAGACGAAGTCAAAAAAGCCGCCGCACAAGAAGCCGCAGCAGCAAGAAAGCTGGTCGCAGAACAAGCCAAACTAGCCGCACAAGAACTGGCCGCAGCCAAAAAAGCGGAAGCCGATGCACGCAAGGCCGCCGCAGCTCAGGCGAAACAAATTGCACAGGAAGAAGCGGCGGCGCGCAAAGCAGCGGCCGCACTGAAAAAAGCCGAAGCCGCCGCTAGGAAAGCCGCGCTTGCTCCACCTGAACCGGTCTGGCCTTTCCCGGACGAGGAAAGCAAAGAGGCTGCGTGAACTGTCCCCCCATTGGAGATGCCCGTATTTGCTGCCTTGCGGGGCAGCGTAAAAAACCACAGGTCTAGTATTCTTGCGCGTGGAAAGTTACCGGCTTTACTGTTAGATTGCGCAGGGCGGACGGATGGGGCAATAAGTCCGGCTCCAAAATGTTTCAATAATCGGGAGAACCACGATGACTGAAAATTCTGTTGTATCAGGCAACAAGCGCAACATCTGGATGCGCGGCTTGTTCATGTTGTTGATGGCCATTGCGTTCCATGTATGCATGACGGTGCTGGGGATTGTGGCGGTCATCCAGTTCGTGATCGCGCTGCTGAACGACGCGCCCAACACGCGGCTGGTTGCATTGGGCCGCAACATGGGCAACTACCTGCGCCAGATCGTCAATTTCCTGACTTTCGCCACGGAAGAAATCCCGTTTCCGTTCAGCGAATGGCCTGATGCAGACTGACTGCGCAATGCAGCAAACCAGCCGCGCCACAGGATTTTCAAAGTGATATTCAGATGACAAAAACCGCCAGTTCCGCACCCGTTCATCGCTTGGCACTGCGCGTGCGCGAGATGGCGCAGTTGTTCAACTCGATGGATCCGACACCGTTCCTGAACAAGGATCTCGACCCGGAGGCCAATACCTTTATCGAGACCTGGGCCTCCGCTTATCCGCACGACAGCCGCTTTCATATCACCATCCACCTCGAACAGTGGCCGGAGTCTGGCGACCCGACCGAGATGCTGACCGGCGCGATTCACAACCACTTCGCCTACAAAGCCGAGCAAACACGCAAAGCGCTGAGACAGCTTCTGCGGCAAGGCCGCATGAGCATGGCGATCGGGATTGTCTTCGTTTCGCTCTGCCTGCTCGCGGCCGATTTCATCGGCAATCAAGGCAGCGGTGCCGGCTACAACATCGCGCGCGAAAGCCTGACCATCATCGGCTGGGTCGCCATGTGGCGGCCGTTGCAGATTTTTCTCTACGATTGGTGGCCGCTCCAGCGCCAGATACGCCTGTACCTGAGACTGTGCCACGCTCATATTCAGGTGGTTCAGGGCAAGTGAGCGTAACGGGGCGGAAATTGGAAAAGTATTTCGTCCTCATGAATATATTCCGCACCCGAATCAAATCACCAACTGCCCCGCAATGCCCGTCAATAGGCGCTCCGCATCCATCGCGCGGCGAACAATGCGGGCAGGCCTATATATTCTTGCGTATAGAAAGTTGCGCTCATTACTGATAAATTCCGCGCCCAATAGCGGTAAGGGTGAGGGCGCTGTTTTTGAACTTATAAACTCCCCAAAAATTTTTCAAAACTCAACGGCATCCAAGGCCGACAACAGGGAGCGAAGCGCATGAAGATAGGATTGGTGGTTGACTCAAGTTGCGATTTACCGAGCAGCTTTTTCGAGAATGACGACGTAGAGTTGATGCCGACCATGATTACGATGGGCGACCGTTCGTTCGAAGATCTTCGGGATGATGAGCAAGCGATCCAATTCCATTCGGACACGAGAGCCCGGATGAAACAGAAGAAGGAGATCGAAGTCGAATCGAGTCCGTTCACCAGCGGGCAAATCGAAACGCTGTTTCTCGAAAAGCTGGTGTGCAAATACGACCACGTGTTCTGCATCATGGCGACGCACGCGCGCAGCGACATCTACGATCACGCGCTGAAAGCATCGCGAGCCATTCTCACCAAATACAAACCGATCAGGCGCGAAGCGGGAGTCGCCGGACACTTTACGCTGGCCGTCGTTAACAGCAGGAACGTTTTCGCCGGTACTGCCGTACTCGCGGCAGAAGTGGTGCGCATGATCAAGGAGGGTGCTACCGCATCAGTGATCGACTCGCGGATCGGCGAACTGGTGGACCACACCTACTGCTATCTGGTGCCGCCCGACCTGCAACACATCTACAAGCGCGCTTCCCAGCGCGGCGACCGCAGCATCAGCTGGACCGGCTTCATGCTCGGCTCAATGCTCGACATCAAACCCATCCTGCTCGGACACATGGACCACACCAGCCCCGTCGCCAAAATGCGCCACTTCGATGCAGCCGTCGAAACCATGTTCGCCAATGCCACGCGCGCCGTGGAGGCGGGCTTGCTGGCCCCGGCGATATGCATGGGCTACGGCGGCGATCCGGCGGAGGTGCAGCGTCTGCCCGGATTCACGCGGCTGAAAGCGGCGGCCACGAAGTCCGGCATCGCGCTGCATATCGCACCGATGAGCATTTCCGGCGGCGTACATACCGGCCCCGGCTGCATCACCGTCGCCTTCATTTCCGACAAACACGACTTTGAAGAAAAAGTGTAATTTGAACCGGCCACTGCACCGAGATGCCCGCCAATAGGCGATCCGCATGCACCATCGCGTGAAGATGCCCGTATTTACTGCCTTGCGGGGCAGGTGGAATTGCAAAATCGACAGCCCGCCGCAATAGCACCGCAAGAGAATCAAATTCCGTCATTCCGGACAGCCCTCTATCCAACTTTCCCCCAGAGGGGGAAAGAGCAATCGCCTCCTCTCCCTCCGGAAGAGGATTGAGGTGAGGGTAGGCCGGAATCCAGCGGGTTTTATAAAAAATGCTGTAATGTCAGTGCACCTATATTTTGACTGGACACCGGCCTTCGCCGGTGTGACGAATAATTTGAGATAGCCCGCTATTTGACCTCCGCTTGAACTGAACCGAACCCGCCATGCTCGACCTCTCCCTCCTGTTCGCATTTGCCTTCTGCGCGGGCATGGTTGATGCCGTGGTCGGCGGGGGCGGGCTCATCCAGATTCCCGCGCTGATCAACGCGTTACCTAACGCGCCAGTCGCTACCTTGTTCGGCATCAACAAACTGGCCTCGGTTTGCGGCACCGCCGTCGCGGCGCGCACCTATATCGGCCGCGTGCAGCTTCCCTGGCGGCTGGTGTTGCCCGCAGCGGCCAGCGCCTTTGCCATGTCTTTCATGGGCGCAGCCGCCGTGTCGCTGGTGCCGCAAAGCTGGCTGCGCCCGGTCGTGCTGGTGCTGGTGGTCAGCATGGCGTTTTACATCTTCCACAAAAAAGATTTCGGCACACTCCGCCGCGCCCAACATTTCGGCAGACGCGAACTGATACTGTCCGTGCTGATCGGCGGCGGCATCGGCTTTTACGACGGCCTGTTCGGGCCGGGCACGGGCAGCTTCCTGATTTTTCTGTTCGTGCGCTACTTCGCTTTCGACTTCCTGCAAGCCTCGGCTGCGGCCAAATTCGTCAACATCGCCACCAACCTCGCCGCGCTACTGTTCTTCATCCCCAGCGGCAACGTGCTCTACACCGTCGCCCTCCCCATGATCGTCTTCAACATGCTCGGCTCCTTTACCGGCACATGGCTCGCGCTGAAACGCGGAGCCGGGTTCGTGCGTGTCCTGTTTTTGTGCCTGCTCGTATTGCTGATTTTCAAACTTGCCTACGATATGGTGGTCGCGTGAAGATGCCCGTATTTTTTGGATTGCGGGGCGGTGGCATTAGAAAAAATCCAAAACGCCCCCCCATCTCAACATCCATCCGCCAATGGAAATTCAAGTCATAAACTGCGGTACAGCGGCTAGCATTTTTAAGGAGAACAGCCATGACCATGAACGTAACTATGCCGCCAGAGTTGGAAGCGCGTGTGCGCAAGCAGGTAGGGTCTGGCAGGTATGGCTCGTCCAGCGAAGTGATCGGTGAAGCGCTGCGAATATTCAAGTCGTATGAAGATGTCAAAACAGCGAAACTCGACAGCCTGTGCCAGGATATTGCCAAGGGGCTGAGCGATGCGAAAAATGGTCTAAGGAATCTCTGATTAAGTCCTGAACGATTTCATTTCACGTTGTCAGAAACGCAGGTTGAATAAACGGATTAGAACGATGAAACAAATGACACTCTCTGCGAGCAACTTTGATCGCTACAGCAAGACAACGCGACGTGCGGCGTTTCTGGCTGAGATGGATCGCATTGTGCCGTGGTCGGCTCTGTGCGCCTTGATTGAGCCAGCCTATCCGAAGGCGGGGAATGGCCGCCCACCCGTAGGTCTTGAGTGCATACTGCGCATCTACTTCCTTCAGAACTGGTTCAGCCTTTCCGATCCTGCGGTGGAAGAAGCCCTCTACGAATCCCTGTCCATGCGTGAATTCGTCGGCATCGATCTGGGGCGGGAAGGCGCACCGGATGAAACTACCGTGTGCAAATTTCGCCACCTGCTGGAGCAGAATGAACTGGGCAAGCGTCTGTTCGAGGAAGTAGGCCGACATCTGCAAACCAAGGGGCTGAAGGTTTCGACCGGCATCATCGTTAACGCGACGATCATCAGTGCACCATCCTCGACCAAGAATCAGAGCAAGGCGCGCGACCCGGAGATGCACCAGACCAAGAAGGGCAATCAGTGGTACTTCGGCATGAAGGCGCACATCGGCGTGGACAGCAAGACCAAGCTGATCCATTCGGTGGTGGACTCCCCTGCCAACGGACAAGAAATCCGCAATAATCTTCAGCCACGCCGCAACGGGCAAAGCGGCAGGCCTATATATTCTTGAGCGTGGAAAGTTACTGGCTTTACTGTTATAGACTCGGCACGAATTATCCGTGAACTTTGCCGTGATTGAATTGCCGTATCGCGCATGGAAAAAGAAGACGCAAGAACACAAACAAGAGAGGCACTTCACGAAAGGCGCAAGCAAGTCATTCGCCTGCACCGGAAGGGAATGCCAGTCATGCAAATAGTTGAGCACTGCGGACTCAGTTGGTACGCCGTGAACACTGCGATCACGAGATATACGGCAGCGGGAGCGTTGGCACTCAAGCCTGCCGCGCGCGGCAAGAAACAAGGCAGCGGGCGCGTGTTGAGCGAAGCGCAAGAATCGGCAGTACGGCAAATCATCTGCGACAAGCGACCGGAGCAACTGAAGATGGAATTCGCGTTGTGGAACCGTGCTGCTTTCATGCAATTGATCGAGCGAGAATGCGGAATCAAGCTCTCGGTGCGCGGAGTGGGAAACTATCTCAAGCGCTGGGGATTCACCCCTCAGAAGCCGATCAAGAAAGCCTACGAACAACGACCAGAAGCGGTGCAGGAGTGGCTGGACAAAGAGTATCCGACGATTGAGACGCGCGCCAAGCTTGAGGAAGCCGAAATTCACTGGGGCGACGAAACGGCGGTGGTCAACACGGATGTGCGCGGTCGCAGCTACGCGCCGATCGGCAAGATGCCGGTGACCTTCGCGGTAGGCGGCACACGTCAAAAACTGTCGATGATTGCCACGGTCACCAATCAAGGCAAGACACGCTGGATGATTATTGATGAGGCATTCAACTCGGACAAACTGATCGAATTTCTGGAAGCGCTGATCAAAGATGCGGACAGAAAGGTGTTTCTGATTCTCGACAATTTACGAGTGCATCACAGCAAACCAGTCAAGGCATGGGCAGAGGAACGCAAAGAGAAAATTGAACTGTTCTATTTGCCCAGCTATAGCCCCGAGTTGAATCCAGAAGAGAGATTAAACGCTGACTTGAAGCACGCCATTTGTACAAAAGTGCCGGTACGCACCAAAGCCAAGCTGAAAGCCGCAGCAACCGAACATATGCAGTTGCTGGAAAAATCACCCGAACGGGTCAAAAAATACTTCCAAGACTCACGCGTAAAATATGCCGCATGATTCACGGATAAATAGTGCCGGATCAATAGTATGCGTGGGCGAAAGCGGGGCGAATAATGGGTGTCCCCGATTATTCGCACGAACGCTCGCTGATCCAGACCATAGGCCGCGCCGCGCGCCATTTGCACGGCACGGCGATTCTGTACGCCGACCGCATCACCGAATCCATGCGCAAAGCGATGTACGAAACCGACCGCCGCCGCGCCAAACAAATCGCTTACAACGAAGCGCACGGTATCACGCCGCAGTCGGTGGTCAAACGTATCAAAGACATCATCGACAGCGCCTACAGCGTGGATGACGAACGCTCATCGCTGAAGGCCGCGCAGACTCAGGCCAAGTATCTGGCGATGAGCGAAAAAGAAGTGTCGAAAGAAATCGCGCGCATCGAAAAGGAAATGCTGCAAGCCGCGAAAAATCTGGAATTCGAGAAGGCCGCGCAACTGCGCGACCAGTTGAAGAAACTGCGCGAGAGCGTGTTCTTTTCGCAGTTGTGAGAAACGTCATTCCCTCGAACGCGGGAATCCAGTGATTGAATATTTTCCGTAAAGCGGAACAAATCCAAACTGCATGTTTGATAACTTCGCTGGATTCCCGCGTTCGCGGGAATGACGATATACACAGAGGTCGTTGAAATAATGAAAGTCAAAGTTCTGTTCGTCTGCATGGGCAACATCTGCCGTTCACCCACCGCCGAGGCGGTGTTCCGCCAGCGCGTGGAGCAGGCCGATCTGCTTGAACACATTCATATCGATTCCGCCGGTACGCACGATTATCACGTCGGCGATGCGCCCGATGCGCGCATGCAACGTGCCGCCAGACAGCGCGGTTACGACATGAGCAAGTTGCGCGGTCGGCAAGTGGCGGTGGCGGATTTTGCCGATTTCGATTATGTGCTGGCGATGGACAACGCAAATCTTTCCATGCTGCAACGCTTGCGTCCGCGCGATGCGCAAAGCCATCTCGGTCTGTTTCTGGAATTCGTCGGGAAGCACGACGAGCGCGAAGTGCCCGATCCGTATTACGGCGGTGCGGATGGTTTCGAGCGCGTGCTAGCAGCCTGTCGGTCTTCCTCGCCAAGACAAACATAAAGACACCACCAACCCGCACCTGAGAAATGCTATAACTGCGGCCAATAAGCGAGCAATCGAGTGAACAAACATGGCCCGATTTAAACCCATCCAGCGCAACACCAACTACCTGTTCCCGCCCTTGATGGGCGACTGGCTACCGGAACACCATCTGTCGAGATTCGTTGTTGAAATTGTCGAGCAACTGAATATTTAAAGTGCGGTCGCTTTTTATTGTGCCTACGTTACATATGGCACAACGACCCTGCATATGATGTCCAGTGCGCGATCTAAATCATCCTTGCTGTGAACAGAGGTGACTGACGCTCTAAACCGCAAACTGTTTTCTGGCACCGCAGGATAACCCACAGGCGCGACAAACAGCCCCTCATCACGCAAAATTATCCCCAATTCATATAGTAGTTTACGGTTGCAGCCAATAATAATAGGTACAACTTGGCTGCACGAGTCGCCAGTGTTGATGCCCATGCGTTTTAGTTCGCCACGAAAATAAGTTGTGTTATCAAGTAGAATTGATATTGAGGATTTATCGTTCTCAACGATGTCAAGCACTGCAATAACGCTGGCCACGACAGAAGGTGGAAGAGCGCAGGAAAACCCATAACTGCTTGCAAAACAGCGCAGGTATCCCAAAAGATCCTTGGGTCCGGCCACAAAACCTCCCACGCTGGCAAACGCTTTTGAAAATGAACCATATTGGAGTACAACTTCCTGCTCACAATTGAAATGCTCAGCCGCGCCGCGACCATTCTTTCCGAAAGTCAGGATGGAATGAGCCTCATCAATAACGACTCCTACGTCATGTTTACGGGCAACTTGGCTAACGGTCGGCAAATCGCCAAGATCGCCGTCCATAGAGTAAACGCCCTCAAGAACAACAATCCTGCGTTTCCCAACATGCTTGGTTAACAGCTCGTCCAAATGATCGGCATCGTTATGGCGGAACAGCTCAAGTTTGGCGCTGGATAACTTGACACCATTCACCAAGCTAATGTGGCATTTTTCATCCAGTACTGCAACATCATCGCGCCTAAGCAAGCCAGCAAGCATTCCAAGCGCGCCGCCAAAACCACTGCTAAACAGCATGCAATCTTCACGTTGTAGGAATTTCGCTATGCGAGTTTCCAACTCGCGATGCAAATCCGTCATACCTGACAACAGTGGAGAGCCACAAGCGCCCACGCCGTAACGATCCAGAGCATTCTTGGCGGCTTCGATTACGCGTGGCTCATTTGCCATCCCCAAGTAATTATATGAAGCCATGTTGATTACCTTGCCACTGGGGCGGGTATTTAGACGGGTAACCGAGCGAGGACCATCCAGCAAACTTGGTTCGTAAAGCGAGGTTGCCCACTGGGTTTCCGTACGCCACTTTATCCAGCTGTCGGATGGCTGCAGCGGGTTTTGGGTATCAGAAAAATAAAAATCGGCGAGTGAGTAGGCGGTAGTATGGCTAGCGTCTGTCATTATGATATTTCCATGGTGTGTATGGACATCGTACTGAGTCAATGTGTTGTCACTGCGCGAACATTGGATTGATTCCTCCTTGTCTTTGAAGGCGGCGAGATAATACTACTATAAACCTACCTGTGACCCCAGTTCTGGTACATAGAAACTTGCTTTCAAACTAAAATTCCAAATACAATCATTCACAGTTTGCTTCTCAGTCGGGATTGGGGGGGGAATTAAAACATGGAGAATTGAGATTCTTGTTCGATTGTTAACTTGGCGCTACTATATTTCAAAAATATATTTCGAACTTATTCATAGCGCGATATTCCTTTTTGTTAAAAACAAGTTGTACAAGCCAATCTAGCTTACAAGTGGATTCGGTGGCCAAGGTTCCCAGTACACACTATTAAAAAAGGATTTTGATGAAGCGGGTTGTAGTTACTGGAATGTGCGTAATTTCCCCTTTAGGAGATACGCTGTCAGGCTTTTATGAGAAACTGATCGCTGGGACATCAGGCATTTCACGTTGGAAGTTCTTTGAGGATGCACGGGTCTATTCTAAGGTCGGTGGTGACCTGTCCGATTATGATGCCAAGGCGCGTCTTGCTTCCTTAGAGGGTCGCATCCCTGATGCTAATTTCTCGCGTGCCCGTAAGCTCATGCGCGGTGCTCCATGGTCAACCCGTATTTCGGTTCTCTCCAGCATCGACGCATGGCTAGATGCGGGGCTAGGTTTTGACCGCGACATGAGCCGCTGCGCCACGTTGCTGGGAGGCCACAATCTGAACGAAAACTACCTAATGCGTAACCACAAGACGTTCATGGAAAGTGAGCCAGATTGGATTGATGCGCAAGCCGCCTTGCTCGACTTAGATACCGATCACGTCTCGTCAATTAGCGAGGTACTGGGCAGCCATGGTGCTAGCTATACCATGGGAGGGGCCTGTGCTAGTGCCAATATAGCTTTGCGTAGCGCAATAGATGAGATACGCCACCACGGTCACGACATTGCGGTGATGACTGGCGCGGCGCTGGAATTTTCACCCATGGGCTTGCATGCTATGGCATTACTCAATGCCATCACCACCAACAGCTTCAACGACACACCTGAGCAGGCAAGCCGCCCCTACGACTTGCGTCGGGAGGGATTTGTGCCTTCGCATGGCGCAGGCACTTTGATTCTCGAAAGCTATGAGCATGCCCGCGCACGCGGCGCAAAGATTTACGGCGAAGTGCTAGGTTGTGTGGCTATGTCCGATGCCAATCATATGCCAAATCCTTCCACTGACGGACAAGTAGCGACAATTCGTCGTTTGCTGCAAGAGACAAATATCGCGCCTGAACAAATCGATTTTGTGAGTGCGCATGCCACATCCACACCTCAAGGAGATATTGCGGAGATACGTGCGCTTCGCGAAGTGTTCGGGGCGCATGCCAAAAATTTGTTTATCAAGATCGGAAGAGCGTCGTGTAGGGAAAGAGTGTAGATCTCGGTGGTCGCCGTATCATTAAAAAAAAA
>FZPU01000086.1_pt1 | contig 39840 bp, 31 predicted proteins | sample 1534781 | NCBI WGS metagenome assembly FZPU01 (sample SAMEA104161949, study PRJEB21768) | metagenome | isolation source: underground water
TTTTTTTTTAATGATACGGCGACCACCGAGATCTACACTCTTTCCCTACACGACGCTCTTCCGATCTATTGTTGAAGTGCTGCACAAGATTGAGAGCGGGCAATTACATCCTGAACAACAAAAAACTGCTTTGGCAACATATGCGGCCAAGCTAAGCAAAAGCGAGGCACAGCTGGAATGGTCCGACACGGCAGAGCAGCTTGATCGGGCAGTGCGCGGCTATTTTCCATTCCCGGTTGCGTTCACCCAGATGCGCGGCGTAGCGATCAAAATACTGCGCGCACATGTTCTCGATAAACAGCAAGTGGCAAGCGCACCAGGAACTATCATCGCGATGGATAAGCAAAGCATTCAGGTAGCCTGCGGACAAGGTGTGCTGGCACTTGAAACAATGCAAAAGCCCGGAGGCAAACCGCTGCCGGTTGCCCAGTTCATTCAGGGGTTTCCGCTCAAGGTTGGCGACTGTTTCGGCTCAGACTAATTATGCAATACGTACAAATCGAAGCAGCCAGAATTGTAAATAGCGTGATGCAGGGTCGCAACCTCACCCAGGTGCTATCCGAAAGCCTGCGCCAGCATTCCAAGTTCACCCCGCAGCAACGCGGCGCATTGCAGGATTTGTGCTACGGCACATTGCGTCACTACGGCAAACTGGTATTCATGCTGAACAAGCTGATGCAGCGCCCTTCCCGCGATGCAACACTGCAACACCTGCTGCTGATCGCGCTTTATCAAATCCAGTTCAGCAAAGCTGGCCAACATGCCATCGTGGATCAGGCTGTGCGCGCCGCAAAAATTTTGAATGGGACGGCTGGGGGGTTGGTTAATGGCGTGTTGCGCAACTTTTTGCGCCAGCGCGAGGCGCTACTAGAAGCGGCCAACCAAAATGAGGAGAGCCGCTATTCCTACCCGCAATGGTGGATAGATGCCTTGAAAAAGCAGTATGGCGAAAAAGCGGTTGCCATATTGGAGGCAGGAAATCTGCACCCGCCCATGACCTTGCGCGTAAACACCAGGCGCACCACTGTAATCGAATACCAAGCACTGCTTGCAGCGCAAGAAATCGAGGCGCGACCGGTAGCACCCGATGCGCTGATATTGTCGCAGCCGGTAATGGTAGATCGGCTGCCGAAATTCAAGGAGGGCTGGGTTTCAGTGCAGGATGCGGGAGCGCAATATGCCGCGCGTTTGCTGGATGTGCACGAGGGCATGCGTGTTCTGGATGCTTGCGCCGCACCCGGTGGCAAAACGGCGCACCTGTTGGAGTTGGTGGACATTGAGTTGGTGGCAGTCGATAAGGATGAACAGCGACTCATGCGGGTAAACGAAAATTTGCAGCGCCTGCAACTGAAAGCGCAAGTCATCTGCGGAGATGCGGCCACGCCGCAAGCCTGGTGGGATGAAAAACCGTTCCAGCGAATTTTGGCCGATGTTCCCTGCTCGGCATCGGGCGTGGTACGCCGCCATCCTGATATCAAATGGCTGCGCCGCGCGTCCGACATCGACTCGTTCGCCAAACAACAAGCCCGGATTCTGGAGGAGCTGTGGTCGCTGTTGGCGATAGATGGTAAATTGCTCTACGTGACATGCTCAGTCTTCAAGCGAGAAAATCAACAAGTGACCGATGCATTCCTGATGCACCACCCGGAAGCGGAACAGGAGAAACTCAACTTGTTGGACGAGGGGCAATTACTGCCGGATGAACAGCACGACGGGTTCTATTATGCGTTGCTGCACAAAAAAAATTAGGGAGTTTGCCAAGTCGATTTGTCTAATCGGCTTGCTCTTCTGCGCGCCGCAAGCCATTGCAGAAGGTATAGAGATCATCAAAGTCGAAGCGCGCTTGACCGAAGAAGGCTACCTGCTTTCAGCTGATTTTAATATCAGCCTGCCCTCGCCTGTAGAAGATGCTTTGAATCGCGGAGTCACTCTCTATTTTGTGAGCGAATTATCGGTTCAGCGCTCGCGCTGGTATTGGCTGGATACCGATATTGAAAGCCACGAACAAACCACCAAGCTTTCCTACAACATGCTGACCCGCCAATATCGAATTTCGCGCGGCGGCTTGTTCCAAAGTTTTGTCGAACTCAAAGACGCATTGCGCGTGCTGGGTCACCAAACAGCGCCGCCCATCGCGACATCCCTGCTGGATAACACGGATGGCGGCTACATATCGCGTTGGACGAAAAAAGGCAGCCAGATCAGCGCATATGCATCGATGCGTTTGGATATGACGCAATTGCCGAAACCGATCCAGGTGAATGCACTGACCAACGACCAATGGAATGTGGAGTCCAAGCGCTACCACTGGGATATTAGCCCGGATGCGCGGAAGGATGGGGATCAGCCGTGAAGTATCTGATTCTTAGTTGCGGCGCAGTGGGCGTATTGCTGCTGTACATGCTGTCAAGTGCCAGCGCCAATACCGATCTATTCTCGCGCAACTATTTTCTGTTGCTGGCATTGGCCGGGGCGATGGCGGTAGGGCTGTCGGTGCTGGTTGCCTATCAATTCTGGCAATTGCGCACCAAATTGCGTGAACAAGTTTATGGTGCCAAGCTGACCCTGCGATTAGCCGTCTTCTTCTCCCTGATCGCCGTACTGCCCGGTGTGCTGGTATATGGCGTATCGGTACAATTTCTCGGCAAGAGCATCGAGTCATGGTTTGATGTGCGCGTGGAAAAGGCACTCGAGGGCGGATTGAATCTGGCGCGCAGTACATTTCAGAACGGGCTTGACGAATTGAGCAAGAAAGGTCAATTCGCGGCACAGATATTGGCCAAACAAGAGCCGGCACAGCACGCCACTACGCTGGCTCGATTCATAGATGAAGGCGGGATACAGGAAGCTGCCGAATATGACGGCAAGGGCAATCTGCTGGTGATAGCAGGTAAAAAACACAACGATAAAATCGAAGCACCCACTCCGGCGATGTTGCGCGAGTCGTGGCAAAGAGGCAGTTACAGCACGGTGGAAGCCTTGCCGGATGACAGCCTAGTGTTGCGCGTATTGGTGCCGATTCGATCGGTCAGATGGATGGATGAACGGCGGGTGATGCAATTTTTGCAACCCGTCCCCAAGCAATTGGCTGCCGATGCCGAAACAGTACAAGCGGTTTACGGCGACTACCAGCAACTGTCGTTATCCCGCCTTGGATTGAAGCGGCTCTATGGAATTACGCTAACCTTGTCGTTGCTGATCGTGCTGCTGAGTGCAGTTTCTGCCGCGTTTTTTCTCAGCGCCCGTCTCAGCGCGCCATTGGCGGCGCTGGCAGCCGGAACACGCGCCGTAGCAAAAGGCGATTTCAGCAGCAGTTATCCGGTGCAAAGCCATGACGAATTGGGTGCCTTGACCGGGCTGTTCAACCAGATGACCGCGCAATTGGCCGCAGCAAAAAAACTGAGTGAACAACAACAGCGCCAGGTAGAAGATGCGAAGACCTATCTGGAAAGTGTGCTCGCACACCTCTCCTCTGGTGTGCTGGTGGTAGATGAAAAATTTCATTTGCGCTCTTCCAATTCAAGCACCAGCCATATCCTGGGGGTGCCGCTACATGAAATGAATGGCAAAAGCTTGCAGGAGTTGTCGGACGAAAATGTGTTATTGCGCCCGTTTTTTCAGGCGGTTCTGCAAGAGCTGGCATCGGCGGAAAACACGGCGTGGCAACGCCAGGTTGAGCGCAAGAGCAAAAATGGCGATCAAGTGCTGCTCCTGCGCGGAACGATTTTGATTACAGAGTCGGAAAAAGGCTACGTTGTGGTGTTCGACGACATCACTCACCTGCTGCAAGCCGAACGCCAGGCTGCATGGGGCGAGGTTGCCCGTCGTCTAGCGCACGAGATTAAAAATCCGCTAACACCGATACAACTTTCGGCAGAGCGCTTGCAACACAAGCTGCTAGCCAAATTGGAGGATCAGGACGCGCAACTATTGCAGCGCGCCACGCAGACTATCGTCAGCCAGGTTGCAGCGATGAAGAACATGGTTACGGAATTCGCCAACTATGCCCGAGCTCCTGCCGTGCGCATGGTGTCCATCGATATGCATCAATTGCTGAGCGAAGTGATGGGCTTGTATGAAGCCAACAGCAGCCCGATCGCGCTGCAGCTTGGTGCGCGGCAAACCATCGTAAATGGCGATGCGACGCGCTTGCGCCAAGTGATCCACAACCTTTTACAGAATGCGCATGATGCTTTGCAGCAAACCGAGCATCCGCAAATCGTTCTAGCCACGGAAAGCGATACCGAAGGAATATTGAAATTAACCGTGCGCGACAACGGTAGCGGCATCCCGGAACATTTGTTGGGAAGATTATTTGAGCCGTACATGACCTCCAAAAAGAAGGGGACAGGACTGGGCTTGGCCATCGTTAAAAAAATCATAGAAGAGCACGGTGGAAAAATAAGCATTGAAAGCCGACCATCGGGCGGGACATGCGTGAGCATAATCCTGCCGCTGGTTACAACGGAAGTAGAGGAGATTTAATGTCAAAAGACATTCTGGTAGTGGACGACGAAGTTGGCATACGCGAACTGCTTTCCGAGATTTTGTACGATGAAGGTTATCAGGTTCACCTTGCGGAAAATGCGGAACAAGCCCGCAGCTTTCGCCAACATCACACACCCGATCTGGTGCTGTTGGACATCTGGATGCCGGATACCGATGGCCTGACGCTACTCAAGGAATGGGTCGCACAAGATCAGTTGACCATGCCGGTAATTATGATGTCCGGCCACGGCACGATAGAGACGGCATTGGAAGCCATACGCATTGGCGCATCGGATTTTCTGGAGAAGCCCATCGCCCTGCAAAAACTGCTGGCTACAGTAACCAAAGCCATAGTGCAGGGCGTTCCATCGGTGCAACCGCAGCAGCAGGAAGCACCGCAGATTGAGGCCAACGATGAGGGTTGTGCCCAGATTTCATTGCCCCTAGATTTGCCATTGCGCGAAGCGCGCGAACATTTCGATAGTGTGTACTTCAACTATCAAATGCAAAAAGAGAACGGAAATATCACGCGCATTGCAGAGAAGGCGGGCATTGAGCGAACACATCTTTACCGGAAGCTGAAGCAATTGGGTATTAAGCCGATAAAAAAGGGTTTTGGGGAAAACCAATAACTTCACTCAGGTATTCCCGCGCTGCCAGCGCGGTTGCCCATAGCCGTATCACTAGGGCATAATTAAAAATCTTTCAATGAATTATTAATCGGCAATCTGTAAGCGCAGTAACTTAGGAGACAGGAAAATGGCAGCGGCACGCAATGTAACCCCCCCGAAATATAATGACATCACCGGCGCGATACGCATGCTGGCGGTGGATGCCGTACAAAAGGCCAATTCTGGACATCCCGGCGCACCGATGGGCATGGCGGAAATCGCCGAAGTGCTGTGGAACCATCACCTGCGCCACAATCCGGCCAATCCGAAATGGGCTGACCGCGACCGTTTCGTGCAATCCAACGGCCACGGCTCCATGCTGGTGTATGCCCTGCTCCACCTGTCCGGCTACGACCTGCCGATAGAAGAACTGAAACGTTTCCGCCAGATGCATTCCAAGACACCGGGTCACCCCGAGTACGGCTATACCGTCGGCGTGGAAACCACCACCGGCCCGCTTGGCCAGGGCATCACCAACGCCGTGGGTATGGCGATGGCGGAAAAATTACTGGCCAACGAATTCAACAAACCCGGCCACGAGATCGTCAACCACCACACTTATGTGTTCATGGGCGACGGTTGCATGATGGAAGGCATCTCGCACGAAGCTTGTGCTTTGGCCGGTACTTGGGGCTTGGGCAAACTGGTCGCTTTCTGGGATGACAACAATATATCCATCGACGGCCACACCGATGGCTGGTTTACCGACGACACGGCAAAACGTTTCGAAGCCTACGGTTGGCATGTGATTGCCGACGTGCAAGGCCACGATTCTGAAGAACTCAACGATGCGATCAACGCGGCCAAAGCCGTTACCGACAAGCCCACGCTGATTTGCTGCAAGACCATTATCGGTGCCGGTTCTCCCAACAAAGAAGGCACGCACGATGTACACGGCGCTGCGCTGGGCGATGCCGAAGTGGCTGCAACACGCGAACATATCGGCTGGAAATATCCGCCGTTTGAAATTCCCGCGCATGTGTATGCCGCATGGGATGCGCGCACCAAGGGCGAGGGTCTGGAAAAGCTGTGGAACAACAAGTTCGCCGAATACACGAAAGCCTTCCCCAAAGAAGCCGCCGAGTTTGTGCGTCGCACCAAGGGTGATTTGCCAGCTAACTGGGCGGAACACGCAGCCAAGGCTATCGCCGCAGTCAACGACAAAGCCGAAACCATCGCCACGCGCAAGGCTTCGCAAAATTCCATCAACGCACTGGTTCCGGCCTTGCCTGAATTCCTGGGCGGCTCGGCCGACCTGACCGGTTCCAACCTGACCAACTGGACAGGCGCGCATCATGTTTCCGGCAAGAAGCCCGGCAACTACATCAGCTACGGCGTGCGCGAATTCGGCATGTCGCACATCATGAACGGCATGGCGCTGCATGGCGGCTTGCTGCCGTTTGGCGGCACATTCCTGATGTTCTCGGAATATGCGCGTAACGCATTGCGCATGTCGGCTTTGATGAAACAGCGCGTGATCTATGTGTTCACCCACGACTCCATCGGTCTGGGCGAAGACGGCCCGACACACCAGCCGGTCGAGCAAACCACCACCCTGCGCTTTATCCCCAACATGGACACCTGGCGTCCGTGCGATACCGTCGAATCCATGGTGTCCTGGGTGAGCGCGGTCGAACGCAAGGACGGCCCGTCATCGCTGATTTTCAGCCGCCAGAATCTGGCGTTCCAGAAGCGCGATGCGGCGCAAATCGAGAATATCCGCAAGGGCGGTTACGTGTTGTCCGAAGCAGCGGGCGGCAAGCCGCAAGCAGTCATTATCGCCACCGGTTCTGAAGTCGATTTGGCCATGAAGGCGCAAGCCGCGCTGGCGACCGAAGGCATCAACGTGCGCGTGGTGTCCATGCCCTCGACCAATGCTTTCGACCGCCAAGACCAAGCTTACAAAGATAGCGTGCTACCCAAGGGCAGCAAGCGCGTGGCGGTTGAAGCGGGCGTGACTGGCCTCTGGTACAAATATGTTGGCTTGGAAGGCGCAGTGATCGGCATGGATTGTTTCGGCGAATCCGCCCCTGCACCCGAGCTGTTCAAGCACTTCGGCTTCACCGTGGAGAACGTGGTGAAGACCGTCAAAGGCGTGCTGTAAAGCGATAAGAATTTTTATTTCTATTCAGGAGAAGCATCATGGCAATTAAAGTTGGTATCAATGGATTCGGTCGTATCGGTCGCATGGTATTCCGTGCGGTGGCTAAAGATTTCCCGGAAATCGAAATCGTTGCCATCAACGACTTGCTGGAGCCGGACTACTTGGCATACATGCTGAAGTACGACTCGGTGCATGGCCGCTTTCAGGGCGACGTGTCGGTCAAAGGCAGCAATCTGGTGGTGAACGGCAAGAGCATCCGCCTGACCGCCGAAAAAGAACCCGCCAACTTGAAGTGGAACGAAGTGGGCGCTGACATCGTGATCGACTGCACCGGCTTCTTCCTGACCACCGAGTCCTGCCAGGCGCACATCACTGCCGGTGCCAAGAAAGTGGTGCAGTCCGCGCCTTCCAAAGACGACACACCGATGTTCGTGTATGGCGTGAACCACACCAAATATGCGGGCGAAGCCATCGTTTCCGCCGCGTCTTGCACCACTAACTGTCTGGCTCCCGTAGCTAAAGTGCTGAACGACAACTGGGGCATCAAACGCGGCCTGATGACGACCGTACACGCGGCCACCGCCACGCAAAAAACCGTTGACGGCCCGTCCAAGAAAGACTGGCGCGGCGGTCGCGGTATCCTGGAAAACATCATCCCCTCCTCCACCGGTGCTGCGAAGGCCGTGGGCAAGGTCATTCCCGAACTGAACAAGAAGTTGACTGGTATGGCTTTCCGCGTACCGACTTCCGACGTATCCGTGGTTGACTTGACCGTGGAACTGAACAAGGAAGCTTCTTACGCAGACATCTGCAAAGCGATGAAGGCTGCGTCCGAAGGTTCCATGAAGGGCGTACTGGGTTACACCGAAGAGAAAGTGGTCGCTACCGATTTCCGTGGCATGAGCGCACCGTCGGTGTTCGATGCCGATGCCGGTATCGCGCTCGACAGCACTTTCGTCAAGGTGGTGGCATGGTACGACAACGAGTACGGCTACACCTGCAACATGCTGCGCTTGGTACAACACGTCGCAAAATAATCCTCCCCGAAAAAGGGCTGGCTGCTGCCAGCCCTTTTTTCTTCCAGTTTGAAAAGGAAAAAACATGTCCGTTATCAAAATGACCGACCTGGATCTCAAGGGCAAACGCGTCCTGATCCGCTCCGACCTGAATGTGCCTGTCAAAGAAGGCAAAGTCACTTCCGATGCGCGCATAACCGCCTCTATGGCCACCATCATCGCGGCGATGAACGCCGGTGCGCATGTCATGGTCACCTCTCATCTGGGTCGTCCCGAAGAAGGTGTGTTCTCTGAAGAAAACTCACTCAAACCGGTGGCCGATGTTATCGCCAACAAGCTGGGCAAGCCGGTGCGATTGATCCGCAACTGGGTGGACGGCGGCTTCAACGTGGCCGAAGGCGAACTGGTGTTGCTGGAAAATTGCCGCTTCAACAAGGGCGAGAAGAAAAGCAACGAAGAACTCTCCAAGAAATACGCCGCACTGTGCGATGTGTTCGTGATGGATGCCTTCGGCACCGCGCACCGCGCCGAAGCTTCGACCCACGGCGTGGCGAAGTTCGCCCCAGTAGCTGCCGCAGGTATCCTGCTGACGGAAGAACTGGAAGCCTTGACTAAGGCGCTGCTCAGCCCGGCGCGTCCCATGGTGGCCATCGTCGGCGGCAGCAAGGTTTCGACCAAGCTGACCGTGCTGGAATCGCTGTCCGAGAAATGCGAGCAACTGGTGGTCGGTGGCGGTATCGCCAACACCTTCCTCAAAGCCATGGGCAACAACGTCGGCAAATCGCTGTGCGAAGACGACCTGGTGCCGACTGCGCAAGCGTTGATCGAAAAAATGAAACAACGCGGCGCTAACATCCCTATCGCGGTGGATGTGGTTTGCGGCAAGAAATTCGATGCCAACGAACCGGCTGTGCTGAAGAACGCGGCTGACGTGGCCGACGACGACATGATTTTCGATATCGGCCCCCAATCCGCGCAGGAACTGGCCGACATCATCATGAAGGCGGGCACGGTGGTATGGAACGGTCCGGTCGGAGTGTTTGAATTTGACCAGTTCGGCGAAGGCACTAAAACTATCGCCAAAGCGATTGCCGAAACACAGGCTTTCACGCTGGCGGGCGGCGGCGACACCATCGCGGCAATCCAGAAGTACGGCATCTACGACAAAGTGTCTTACATCTCCACCGCAGGTGGTGCGTTCCTGGAATTTCTCGAAGGCAAAACATTGCCTGCCGTGGAAATTCTGGAGCAACGCGCCAAACAATAATCAACTAGGAATCACATGCTACGCAGAACAAAAATTGTAGCAACTCTGGGTCCGGCATCCAGCGACCAGAAAGTATTGGAACAAATGATCCGCGCGGGTGTGGATGTCGTGCGCATGAATTTTTCGCACGGTACCGCGCAGGATCACATGGCGCGCGCCGACAAAGTACGCGCCGCCGCCAAAGCGGCAGGCCGCACCATCGGTATTCTGGCCGACCTGCAAGGGCCGAAGATTCGCGTGCGCAAATTCGAGAACGACAAAATCGTATTGAATAAAGGCGATGCCTTTATTCTCGATGCGTCTATGGACGGTCTGGGCAACCAGCAGCGCGTGGGGCTGGATTACAAGGAATTGCCAAACGACGTGGATGTCGGCACGGTGTTGCTGCTCAACGATGGCATGCTGGAATTTCATGTCACGGGCGTAAAAGGCACGGAAGTGCATTGTGTGGTGGTGCGCGGCGGCGTGTTGTCCAACAACAAGGGCATCAACCGCAAAGGCGGCGGACTCACCGCTCCCGCGCTCACCGACAAGGACAAGGAAGATATCAAGACCGCCGCGCTGATTAAAGCGGACTATCTGGCGGTGTCCTTCCCGCGTTCGGCGGACGACATGAAACTGGCGCGCCAGTTGATGCATGCCGCCGGTGGCAATAGTTTGCTGATGGCCAAGATTGAACGCGCCGAAGCGATTCCGGTACTGGCCGAGATCATCGACGCGTGCGATGCCATCATGGTGGCGCGTGGCGATTTGTCGGTCGAGGTCGGCGATGCGGCCGTGCCCGGCCTGCAAAAGAAAATGATCAAAATGGCGCGCGCCAAAAACAAGTTGGTCATCACCGCCACGCAAATGATGGAGTCGATGATTACCAATCCGATTCCCACGCGCGCCGAAGTGTCCGACGTGGCGAACGCCGTGCTGGACGGTACCGACGCGGTGATGTTGTCGGCGGAAACAGCGGTGGGCGATTATCCGGTCGAAACTATCGAAGCGATGGATCGTATTTGCCTGAGCGCCGAAAAAGAAACCGAAGGCAGCCTGCTAGATCACCGTCTGGATCACAGCCAGTTCAAACGCGTTGACCAGTCCATCGCCATGTCCGCGCTGTATGCCGCTTCGCACTTCAAGGTGAAAGCCATTGTCGCGCTGACCCAGTCCGGCTCGACTGCATTGTGGATGTCGCGTATCAATGCCGGCACGCCGATTTTTGCGATGACCCCGATGGAAGCGACGCTAAGCAAAGTCACTTTGTTCAGCGGCGTACACCCCATCGCGTTCACTTCCGATTCCAAGGATTATTCGGTCACGCTGCGTCAGGCCGAAGATGAGTTGGCGCGTCTGGGCATGGTGGAAGAAGGCGATTTGATCGTGATGACCGTGGGCGAATCCATCGGCAAAGCGGGCCACACCAACACCATGAAAATCGTGCGCGTGGGCGAGCATCGCAAAAGTTAAGCAGGAAAAACAGCAAACGTAATTGTAAATATTTCAGGAGAATAAAATGGCACTCGTATCCCTACGTCAACTACTCGATCACGCGGCAGAGCACAGCTACGGCCTGCCCGCGTTCAACGTCAACAACCTGGAACAGGTGAAGGCGATCATGGAAGCGGCTGACGAAACCAATAGCCCGGTCATCATGCAAGGCTCCGCCGGTGCGCGCAAATATGCGGGCGAAGCGTTCCTGCGCCACCTGATTGAAGCCGCCGTCGAAATGTATCCGCACATCCCCGTCGTCATGCACCAGGATCACGGCGCATCCGAAGCCGTGTGCGTGCAAGCCATCCGCTCCGGTTTCTCCAGCGTGATGATGGACGGCTCGCTGATGACTGACGGCAAGACACCGTCCAGCTTTGAATACAACGTCAACATCTCGCGCCGCGTGGCCGAAATGTCGCACGCCGTCGGCGTGTCCGTCGAAGGCGAGTTGGGCTGCTTGGGTTCTTTGGAATCCGGCGAAGGTGAAAAAGAAGACGGCCACGGCGCGGAGGGTAAACTGAGCCACGACCAACTGCTGACCGACCCCAACGAAGCGGCAGAATTTGTGAAGCTGACCCAGGTCGATGCGCTGGCCATCGCCATCGGCACCTCGCACGGCGCGTACAAATTCACCCGTCCACCCACAGGCGCGGTGCTGCGCATCGACCGCATCAAGGAAATCCATGCCCGTCTGCCCAACACCCATCTGGTAATGCACGGTTCCTCTTCCGTGCCGCAGGAATGGCTCAAGGTCATCAACGAATTTGGCGGCGCAATGGGCGAAACTTATGGTGTGCCGGTCGAAGAAATCGTCGAAGGCATCAAGAACGGCGTGCGCAAAGTGAACATCGACACCGACCTGCGCATGGCCTCCACCGGCGCGACCCGCCGCTATCTGGCGCAAAACCCCAAGGACTTCGATCCGCGCAAATTCCTCGCCGCCACCACCAAGGCCATGAAGGAAATCTGCAAGTCGCGTTACGAAGCCTTCGGCTGCGCCGGCATGGCAGGCAAAATCAAACCGATCTCGCTCGACGCAATGGCAGCGCGTTACGCCAAGGGCGAATTGAATCCGATCATCAAGTAATTTTGCGTCAAGCAACAAACAAAAAGCGACCTGCGGGTCGCTTTTTTTACTCCCGCTTCTCGGGAAGGCGCATGGATAGGGCATCTACGACATCTGTATCGCGTAGATGCCCTATCCATGCGCTTCTTCACGCGATACCATAATCAAAATCGCCGCACGAACGTTTGCTGCCACCTTGCAAGTGGTGCAATGAAACAACCGCTGCGGTAGTAGAATCGCCCCAGCCATTCGCGGTTATTTGATGGATGCTAATACAAGGCAGATCAGAATGAAGCGTCAGCTCATATTTATCGCTACTGCAATAGCCGTATTTCTGTTGTACCTGTTTATTGCACCGCATAAAGCCAACCTATTTGAAGCGGCGGAGATCACGCCGGTTCAAACTTATTCGAGTGGAACCGGGATCGGCCGCGAACCGCTGTTGCCGATAGTGTCGGTTCCCACCTTCCCGCCCGCCAAAGTCGCGCTGGGCGACAAGCTATTTCACGATCCCCGTCTTTCGCACGACAACAGCCTCGCCTGTGCCAGCTGTCATGACCTGGCCAAGGGCGGTACGGATCAATTGCGTTTTTCGGTGGGCATCAAGGGTGCGCTGGGTGAGGTCAACGCGCCTACCGTGTTCAATTCCGGTTTAAGTATTGCCCAATTCTGGGACGGCAGAGCCACAACGCTGGAAGAACAAGCCGCCGGTCCGCTACATAACCCGATTGAAATGGGTTCCAACTGGAAAGAAGTGATGAGCAAACTCGTTGCGGATAAGGAATATCCGGCCATGTTCGAGCTCAACTATCGTGACGGAATTACACCTGCCAACATTGCCGATGCCATCGCCACGTTCGAACGCACTTTACTCACGCCCAATTCAAGATTCGACCGCTACCTGCGCGGCGAAAAGAAAGTGCTCAACGACGAGGAGCTGGAAGGTTATCGCCGCTTTGTCAATCTCGGCTGCGCCAGTTGCCATCAGGGAGTCGGCATAGGCGGCAACATGTTCCAGCGTTTCGGAGTGATGGGTGATTATTTTGAAGGTCGCCAGCCGAGCAAAGCGGATCTGGGGCGCTTCAACGTGACCGGGCTGGAAGAAGACATGCATGTTTTTAAAGTACCCAGCTTGCGCAATGTTGCGCTCACTCCCCCCTATTTCCACGACGGCTCGGCCAAGACACTGAGCGAGGCGGTGAGGGTGATGGGCAAGTACCAATTGGGCAAGGAGTTGTCGAATAAAGAGGTGATTTTGATCGTGGCGTTTTTGCATACGCTGAACGGCGAATGGCAGGGAAAGGTGCTGCATGAGCGTTAACCTTGAGGCAGTCCGCGCATTAAAACCGAGGCGCTACTTGCTGGTCAGCGCGGTGGTCGCTTTTTCGGCCTTGTTATTAACCGTGCTGTTCATACGTGCAGAATCCGTATCGCCGCAAGAACACTACGACTACACCAAAAAGTTGCGCGACTTGCGCGAGGCGGACGCAGAAACCAACGTTGAGGTTCTGGCAAATCGTCTGGAAGTTACGCGCAATTACGATGCGCTCACCTTGTTTCTGGAAAGATCGAAACAGGCGGCTTCTCACGCAACGTTCGTTCCGGCATTTTTGTCCGATAGCCATCAACTGCTGGTGACAGCTAAGGCGCGCGAATTGCAGCAGACGTTGGAAAGAAAATCGCGGCTGGTCGAGGTGTTCAAACGCCAGAATGCGGTGCTGAGAAATTCGCTGGCCTACTTCCCGGCGGCGGCGGACGATTTTCTCGGCGGCAGCGTTCCCGCCCAGTTGAAAAATCCGGCAGAGGATTATGTCCGGCATGTGCTGTCGTTTGCGCGCAATCCCGATGCGGAACGCGGCGTGCAAGTGGATGCAGCCCGCCAGCAGTTGCTCGCGGTAACGCATTCCCAACCCGGGCAGGCGGTGATCGGTAATCTGGTGTTGCACGGCGATGCCATCGTCAAATATTTGCCGGAAGTTAACGGCATCACCTACGAAATAAACGGACTGGAAACGGCTCAGCAACTGGAAGAGCTGAACCGCTATTACGCCATCGGCCACGAACAGGCGCAGCGCAGCGCCGAGCAGTACCGCAAATTGCTGTACGTGGTGGCCTTGTTGCTGACCGGCTATCTGGCTTATGTGTTTGCGCGGCTTGATCGCACCCGGCGCTCGCTGGCCAAAGCCCATCAGGAAGTCAGCCAGCGCTACGCCGCGCAACTGCTCGCGGAAGATCGCCTGCGCCTGCACTCTACCGCGTTCAACAGCTCGCATGAAGGCATTGTGCTGGCCGATGCCGCTGGCAACATCATCGACATCAACCCGGCATTCACGCGCATCACCGGCTACGAGCGCGCCGAGGTGGTGGGGCGCAATCCGAGAATGATCAAATCCGGGCATCACGATCAGGAGTTTTATGCGGCGATGTGGAAAAGCATTCTCGGCAACGGTAGCTGGCAAGGCGAGATCTGGAACAGGAACAAATACGGCGAGGTTTACCCCGAGCTGCTGTCGATTTCCGCCGTGCGCAATGTCGAGGGGATACTGACCAATTACGTGGCGGTGTTCGCGGACATCAGCCGCATCAAGGAGCAGGAAAAACAATTAACGCAGTTGGCCTATTACGATGCGCTGACCGGATTGCCTAACCGCGTGTTGTTGGCGGACCGCCTGACTCAGGCGCTTTCCCAGAGCAAACGCAGCTCGACCATGATGGCGGTGTGCTACCTGGATCTGGACGGGTTCAAACCGGTGAACGACATCTACGGGCACGATGTCGGGGACAGGCTGCTGGTGGAAATGGCGAGCCGCCTCAAGGATATTCTGCGCGGCGGCGACACCGTTGCCAGATTGGGCGGCGATGAATTTGTGCTGTTGCTGCTGGGGTTGAAGAGCATGGCCGAGTGCGAACAGGCTATCCAGCGCATGCTGCAAATTATCAGCCAACCGCTATCCATTGTGCCGAAAAAGCTCGCGGTGACGGCCAGCGTCGGCGTGGCCGTGTATCCGGCGGATGATGCGAACCCCGATACCTTGCTGCGCCACGCCGACCAAGCCATGTACCAGGCCAAGCAGGCCGGCAAAGACCGCTATCACATATTCGACCGCGAGCTCGACATCTACGTGCGCACGCGGCACGACCACATCAGCCGAATCGAAGAAGCGCTGGCCAACGGCGAATTCTCCATGTACTACCAGCCCAAAGTGGATATGCGCAAAGGAAAAGTGGTCGGCCTGGAAGGCTTGATCCGCTGGCATCACCCGGAACGCGGCTTGGTCTCGCCCATGGATTTTCTGCCGGTGATCGAGGATCACGACCTGATCGTGCGCATCGGCGAATGGGTGATCGAAACGGTGCTGGCGCAAATGGACCGCTGGCAAGACGGCGGCTTGTCGCTGTCCGTCAGCGTCAATGTGGCAGGCCGCCAATTGCAAAGCAGCAACTTTGTGCAGCATCTGGCGACGACGCTGGACAACTATCCGTGCGTGGCGAGAAAGCTGGAACTGGAGATATTGGAAACCTCCGCACTGGAAGATGTGGCCAAGGCATCGCGCATCATTCAACAGTGCCGCGACTTGGGTGTTTCCTGCGCGCTGGACGATTTCGGCACCGGCTATTCTTCGCTCACCTATTTGAAACGGCTGCCCGCCGCCACCATCAAAATCGACCAGAGCTTCATCCGCGAAATGACTTCCGATCCCGACAACCTGCTTATCGTGCAGGGCGTGCTCGGTCTGGCTTTCGCGTTCCAGCGCCACGTCATCGCCGAAGGCGTGGAAAGCGTCGAGCACGGCAGATTGCTGATGCAGCTGGATTGCGACTTCGCGCAAGGCGACGGCATCGCCAAGGCCATGCCCGCAGATCAAGTGGTCGCATGGGTGGCCGCTTGGCAACCTTATCCCGAATGGACGGAGATCAGGGATTTGTACTGGCTGGCCACGGATCGCCCGCTGCTGGTTGCCAAAGTCGAACACCGCAACTGGGTGGCGCAACTGGTTTACGCCATCAAGAGCGAACTGCCGCTACCCGGCGACGTTCTCGACAATCACAATAGTTGCAACTTCGGCGTTTGGTATAACGGGCGCGGGCTGAGCCAGTATTCGCATCTGCCCGAATTTGCGCAAATCGCCGCGCCGCACAACCGCGTGCACGAGATCGCCGGGGAGATCGACCAATGCTGGCGCAGCGGCCAGCTGGAGCAAGCCAGGAGCAAGATCGAAGCGTTACTCGCCCAGCGCGACGCAGTACTCGAAGCGCTCAACAGGCTGGAACTCAAAGTCGCGCAAAGCAGCGCAGGCGAAAGAGCCAGCCTGATGCGAGTGGCTGGCTGAATGCGCAGATGCCTGTAGATCGCCTATTGACGGGCATCTTCACGAGGTGACATACAAAAAATTACGCTGACTTGGCCGACCGCCGCGCGGATTTCGGCGCAGCCCCCTGCGATTCCTTCAGCAAAAACCGCTCGAATTCCTGCGCCGCAAGCGAAGGGCGTTTGTCTTTGCGCTGCACGATATACCAGTGGCGCACGATGGGAAAGTGATCGACATCCAGCATCACCAAGCGCTTGGTTTCCAGCTCCATGTCGATTCCGTGGCGCGAGATGATGCCAATGCCCATGCCCGCCTGCACCGATTGTTTGATGGCTTCGTTGGTGTCCATGGTCATGTGTTTCGGCAACGCGAGTTTGTGGCTGGTGAAGAAACGCTCCACCACGCCGCGCGTGCCGGAGCCTTGTTCGCGTAACAAAAAAGTCTCCGTTGCCAATTGTTTCGGCTGAATCTTTTTGGCGCGCGCCAGCGCGTGCGAAGGCGCGGCGATCACCACCAGCGGGTTTTGCATGAACGCCTCGGCGCGCATTTCCGCGCCTTCGGGCGGCTGACCCATGATAGCGAGATCGGCGATGTTTTCGGCGAGTTGTTTGATAACCGCATCGCGGTTGGCCACCGACAAACTGACCTGAATTTTGGGGTGTGCTTGAATGAATTTCGCCAGCAATTGCGGCATGAAATAGTTGGCGGTGCTGACCACCGAAATATTGAGATGGCCGCGCTCCAGCCCTTTCATTTCGTCGAAGGCCGTTTCCATTTCGCGCATCAGTTGCAGCATGGAACGCGCGTAGCGCAGTAACTCGTCGCCCGCAGTGGTGAGATGCAGTTTTTTGCCGACTTGCTCGAACAGCGGCAAACCGACAGCGGCCTCGGCTTGCTTGATCTGCATCGACACCGCCGGTTGCGACAGATACAGTTCCGCCGCCGCGCGCGAATGGTTAAGATGGCGGGCAACGCTCTCGAAGACTTGCAGTTGGCGGATTGAAATGGGCAGCATGGGAGCGATTTATACCATAAGCCGCCCTTATGGTTCGCATAAAAACAATTGACTATTGTTTATGGTTGGCGGGCGTATAGTTCGCTCCGTAGTCAACATCAACATAACGAGGAAAAGCAAATGGACCAGTCCAGTCGTTACTCAAACCTTGATCTCAAGGAAGCAGACTTAATCGCGGGCGGCAATCACGTGTTGACCGCATACATCATGAAGCCCAAGACAGGGCACGGATTTCTGGAAGTGGCCGCGCACGTCGCCGCCGAATCTTCTACCGGCACCAACGTCGAAGTTTCCACCACCGACGACTTCACCAAAGGTGTGGACGCGCTGGTGTATGAGATCAACGAAGAAACCGGTCTGGTCAAGATCGCTTATCCGGTTGACTTGTTCGACATCAACATCATCGACGGCCGCGCCATGATCGCTTCTTTCCTGACGCTGACCATCGGCAACAACCAGGGCATGGGCGATTGCGAATATCTGAAGATGCACGACTTCTACCTGCCGCCCAAGTACCTGCGTTTGTTCGACGGCCCGACCGTGAACATCGTCGATATGTGGCGCATGCTGGGTCGTCCGATCAAGGACGGCGGCTACATCGCCGGAACAATTATCAAACCGAAATTGGGTCTGCGTCCCGAGCCGTTCGCCAAAGCGGCGTACCAGTTTTGGCTGGGCGGCGACTTCATCAAGAACGACGAACCGCAAGGCAACCAGCCGTTCTGCCCGCTGAAAAAAGTGATCCCGCTGGTGGTGGACGCGATGAACCGCGCGCAGGACGAAACCGGCGAGGCAAAGATGTTCTCCGCCAACATCACCGCCGATGATCCCGCCGAAATGATCGCGCGCGCCGAATTCATCCTCGACGCGTTCGGCTTCAATGCACCGCGTGTTGCCTTCCTAGTGGACGGCTACGTGGCCGGCCCGACAGCGGTGACTGTTGCCCGCCGCAACTTCCCGGCGCAGTTCCTGCACTTCCACCGTGCGGGTCACGGTGCGGTGACATCGCCGCAGTCCAAGCGCGGCTACACCGCGTTCGTACACTGCAAAATGACGCGTCTGCTGGGAGCATCCGGCATGCACGTCGGCACCATGGGCTACGGCAAGATGGAAGGTGAATCTTCCGACAAGCTGATCTCGTTCATGCTGGATGACGATGTCGCGCAAGGCCCGTACTTCAAGCAGGAATGGCACGGCATGAAAGCCACCAGCTCGATCATTTCCGGCGGCATGAACGCGCTGCGTCTGCCGGGTTTCTTCAAGAATCTCGGCCACGGCAACGTGATCAACACCGCAGGCGGCGGCGCTTACGGCCACATCGACTCTCCGGCAGCCGGTGCGAAGTCGTTGCGTCAGGCTTACGAATGCTGGAAAGAAGGCGCAGACCCGATCGAATACGCGAAAGAGCACAAAGAATTCGCGCGCGCATTCGAGTCCTTCCCCAAGGATGCGGACAAGTTGTTCCCGGGCTGGCGCGAAAAGCTGGGCGTGCATAAATAAGCTTGAGTTGTATCCGAGCGAAAATGCGCCCCCACTTGCTGGGGGCGTTTTTTTCAGGGAAGCCAAGGAGAAAACATGACCAACATAGATCAATACAAAGTTCACAGCGAACCGTTTTATCAGGCACAGGGCGACGAAGTTACGCTGTACCAAGCGGCTTACGCGGCGCGTTTGCCGGTAATGGTGAAAGGCCCGACCGGTTGTGGCAAATCGCGCTTCATCGAATACATGGCGTGGAAGCTGAACAAGCCGCTGATCACCGTGGCCTGCAACGAAGACATGACCGCCAGCGACTTGGTCGGGCGCTATCTGCTCGATGCCAACGGCACGCGTTGGTTGGACGGCCCGCTCACCACAGCGGCGCGCATAGGCGCGATCTGTTATCTGGACGAAATCGTCGAGGCGCGGCAAGACACCACCGTGGTGATTCACCCGCTGACCGACCACAGACGCACCTTGCCGCTAGACAAGAAGGGCGAGCTGATTTCAGTGCATCCCGATTTTCAACTGGTGATCTCCTACAACCCCGGCTATCAAAGTTTGATGAAGGACTTGAAGCAATCAACCAAGCAACGCTTTACCGCGTTCGAGTTCGACTATCCGGCGGCTGCAATCGAGGCGGAGATTTTGAGCAAGGAAGCCGCAATTGAAATCGGCCTCGCCGCGCAACTCGTGAAGATAGGCCAAGCCGCGCGCAACCTGAAAGGGCACGGGCTGGATGAAGGTATCTCCACCCGTTTGTTGGTGTATGCGGCAATCTTGATAAAGGGCGGCGTTGATGCAAAAGCCGCCTGCCGCATGGCGCTGGTGCGCCCGATCACCGACGACGCGGACATCCGCGACACGCTGGATCACGCGATTGACGCGACGTTTGCATAAGCACTCGAAATTCATTGTAGGTGCGAATTTATTCGCACGATTTCAGGTTTTCGTGCGAATGAATTCGCACCTACAAATTCGTATTTAGCATCTTCAAAAAAGAGAAATCGTGTCCGAACCGGCAACCCTCAGCGCAGAGCTTCAACCCTACTGGGAGCGACTCAATGTCGGCTTTCCGCAGGTGCGCGCGGTGTTCGCCGAGTGCATGACTGAAGCGCTGGCTTTGCTCACGGAAGAAGGCATTAACTCCTACCTCGACAACGCGCGCTTTCTCGGCAAGATGGGGCGCGGGGTCGAGCCGATTCTGGTGTATCTGGAAGAAGCGCCAACCGTGGCGCAGCACGCGGGCGAGCATTCACTCTGGATGCTCAAGGACTTCGCTTACCTGCTGTCGAAGTCCACCAACTTCGGCGCAATCGTGCCGTTCCTGCAATCGGTCGCGGCGGTGTCGCGCCGCCTGCATTCGCAGGAATTGTTGCAACAATATCTCGACCTGTCGCGGCAACTGATGGACGACACTACCGGTTCGGTACACGGTCACCACAAAACCTTCGCCAGCCCCGGCCTGCCGGAGTTTTTCAAGCAAGCGCCCAAGCTGCTGGAAGTATTGTCGATACAGGGCTTGAAGAACTGGGCGGACTACGGCGCGCGTTATTACAACGATCACCCCGAACGGCAGATCGAATATTTCGCGCTGCACTCGGCAGACAGCAAAGCCGTGCTGCAACGCGAACGCCACGGCACGTTGCTGGTGGATAACGAGCGCAAACTCGATCTGTACATGCACGGTTTGTGGCAAGACAGCGACTTGTTCGTGCCCTATTCCGTGGCGTTCGACGAGCAGCGCAAACCGATGCCGTATTTCAATGCGGAAGGCATACGACTGCCGGATGTGTACGACGACTTCATTCTCCCCTCTCCCGCCCCTCTCCCCATGCCCTCTCCCAGTGGGAGAGGGAGTCTTATCGGGGCCGGGGGAGAGGGTGTGCAAGAAAGCCCTCTCTCCAACTCTCTCCCGACAAGCGGGCGAGAGGGCAATCGTCTTCCTGCGGAAGGGATAGTAATTCCCGGCATTGACCGCTACCGCGCCGCCCTCGCCCACATCGCCGCCCACCGCCGCTGGAGCAAGCCGGTGGTGGCCGACAACATCAGCCCGTTCCAGCGCATGGCGGTGGAGTTTTTTGAAGACATCCGCGTCGAGCAGTTGGCGATGAAGTTGTATCCCGGCTTGCGCAAATTGTTCATGGCGCTGCATCCGATACCGATTGAAGATGCCTGTGATCCCGACCAGCAATCGGCGGTGCGCCATCGCTTGGCGATGGTGTCGCGCGCCATGCTTGATCCGGCATGTACTTATCGCAACCAGGATGTATGCGACATCGTTGCGCGCTTCAAAAACATCATGCAAGCGGGCGATTCCTCGACCAGCGAGATGGTCGATCTGGCGATCTCTTTCATCGCGCGCACGCGCCGTCAGGCGGACTTGTCAGCCAACATCTATTTTGACAATACCGAAGTCGAATACCGCGACGACAACCGTCATCTGTGGATATTCATTGAAGAAGGCGACGAGGAAGAGGCGTTCGACAAGCCGGAGCAGGTCGAACAAAAAGAAGAATTCAGCGGCCTGCCGCCGCGCCACTATCCCGAGTGGGACTACAACACGCAGAACTACCGCCCGGACTGGGTGAGCGTGTATGAAGGTTTGCATCCGAGCGGCAATGCGGCGGACATCGACAGGCTGCTGGAAAAACATGCGGCACTGGCCAAGCGCCTGAAAAGAATTCTCGACCTGCTCAAACCGCAAGACAAAGTGCGTATCCGTTATCAGGAAGAAGGCAGCGAGCTTGATCTGGATGTGGCGATCCGCTCGCTGATCGACTACAAAAGCGGCGCGCAGCCCGACCCGCGCATCAACATGAGTCACCGCAACGACGGGCGCAGCATCGCGGTGATGGTGTTGCTCGATCTGTCCGAATCGCTCAATGAAAAAGCCGCAGGCAGCGAGCAAACCATTCTGGAGTTGAGCCAGGAAGCAGTGTCGCTACTGGGCTGGGCGGTGGAAAAGTTGGGCGACCCGTTTGCCATCGCGGGCTTCCATTCCAACACACGCCACGACGTGCGCTACCTGCACATCAAGGGCTACAGCGAAAAATGGGATGACGCTGTGAAAGGCCGTCTGGCGGCGATGCAAGCCAGCTACTCCACGCGCATGGGCGCGGCCATGCGCCATGCCGCGCATTATCTGGAGCAGCAGCCAAGCGACAAAAAACTGATGCTGATCCTCACCGACGGCCAGCCTTCGGACATCGACAGCAAAGACGGCGAACTGCTGATCGCCGACGCGCGCCAAGCCGTGAAGGAGCTGGATAGGCAAGGCATCTACAGCTACTGCATCAACCTCGACCCCAAAGCCGACGAATACGTGGCGGACATTTTCGGCAGGCAGTACACCATCATCGACAACATCGAACAGTTGCCGCAGAAGTTGCCGGAATTGTTCATCTCATTAACCAAATAGCCGCAGGGCATCTCTAAAAATCCAATTTTCGTCGCTATGCTGCGTTACTCACAAAAAATTGCTCCTTACATATTCGGTATATGCTGCGTCGCAATTTGTTGCTCGCGCCTTGCCTAGCTTAGAAACTTGAATTTTTAGAGACACCCTGTAGAGAGCAAAGCGCAATACCTGTAAAATCATCACCATCCAAGGAGAGCAGTAATGAGCAAAAGTTTGATCCAATTCATCATCGAAGAACAACGCGCGATTCCCGGCGCAACCGGTGACTTTACCGGCCTGCTCAACGACATCGTTTCCGCCTGCAAACAAATCGCGCACGACGTGAACAAAGGCGCGCTGATCGGCGTGTTAGGCAGCGCGGGCAGCGAGAACATTCAAGGCGAAACCCAGAAGAAACTGGACATCATCACCAACGAAGTGTTCATTAAAGCCAACGAATGGGGCGGCCATCTCGCCGCGATGGCTTCGGAAGAAATGGACGACATCTACCCGATTCCGGCGCATTATCCCAAGGGCAAATACCTCATCACCTTCGACCCGCTGGACGGCTCGTCCAACATCGACGTGAACATTTCTGTCGGTACGATTTTCTCCATCCTGCGCTGCCCCGAAGGCGTGACCAACCCCACCGCCGCCGATTTCATGCAGCCCGGCACCAAACAAATTTGCGCCGGTTACGCGCTGTACGGCCCGAACACCATGATGGTGCTGACCACCGGCCACGGCGTGAACGGCTTCACGCTGGACCGCGATGTGGGCGAGTTTTTCCTGACGCACCCCGATATGCAAATCCCGGAAGATACCGCCGAGTTCGCCATCAACATGTCCAACCAACGTTTCTGGGAAGCGCCGGTACAGCGTTATGTGGATGAATGCATGAAGGGCAAAGACGGCGGACGCGAGAAGAATTTCAACATGCGTTGGGTCGCTTCCATGGTGGCTGAAGTTCACCGCATCCTCACGCGCGGCGGCATTTTCATGTACCCGTTCGACACCAAAGACCCTGCCAAAGCGGGCAAGCTGCGCCTGATGTACGAAGCCAACCCGATGTCGTTCATCGTCGAACAAGCGGGCGGTGCCAGCTCCACTGGACGCGGGCGCATCATGGAATTGCAACCCGCCGGATTGCACCAGCGCGTGCCGGTGATCCTCGGCTCGAAGAACGAAGTCGAGCGTTTGGTGGGATACCACAAAGGAGTATAAGACATGACCAAGCCGCTTGTTTCCATTGTGATGGGTAGTTCGAATGACTGGGAGATCATGCAGCAGGCCGCCCGCGCCTTGCAGGATTTCGGCGTGGCGTTCGATGCGCGCGTGATCTCGGCGCACCGCTCGCCCGATCTGCTGTTCGACTACATCCAGGAAATGAGCGCGCAGGGTGTGCAATGCTATATCGCCGGTGCTGGCGGCGCGGCGCATCTGGCCGGTGTGATCGCCGGAAAAACTACACTGCCGGTGCTGGGCGTGCCCATTCCTTCCAAGTATCTGAAGGGCATGGACTCGCTGCTTTCCACCGTGCAAATGCCCAAAGGAATTCCGGTGGCGACCTTCGCCATCGGCGAAGCGGGCGCGGCGAATGCGGGATTGTTCGCCGTTGCCATGCTGGCGCTGAACGATAAACAATTGGCAAAAAAACTTGCCGACTATCGCAAGAAACAAGCCGAACAAATTGCTGCAACCACCCTGCCTACATTGAACTGATATGAACTCACTTCACGAATCAAATCTGACCAGCCTGAAATTTCTCCATCGCGGCAAAGTGCGCGATCTGTACGAAGTCGATGCCGACCATTTGCTGATTGTGCAGACGGATCGTCTGTCCGCGTTCGATGTGATTCTGCCCACGCCGATTCCCGGCAAAGGCGAAGTGCTCACCGCCGTATCGAATTTCTGGTTCAAGAAACTGGGGCATGTGCTTCCCAATCATCTTTCCGGCATTGACCCCGAATCGGTGGTGAAGACGGCGGAAGAAAAAGCGCAAGTGCGCGGTCGCGCGTTCGTCACCAAGAAGCTCAAACCGTTGCCGATCGAGGCCATCGTGCGCGGCTATCTGGTGGGTTCGGGTTGGAAGGATTACAAGAAAACCGGTGCGGTGTGCGGTATCCAGTTACCCGCCGGAATGTTGGAAGCACAGAAGCTGCCGCAAGCCTTGTTCACGCCATCCACCAAAGCGGCGGCGGGCGAACACGACGAAAACATTTCATTTGAACAAACCAAAAAATTGCTGGGCGCAGATATGGCCGAGCAGGTGAAAAATGCCACGCTGGCGCTCTACACTCAAGCCGCAGAGTACGCGCTGACGCGCGGCATCATCATCGCCGACACCAAGTTCGAGTTCGGCACCGATGCCGCAGGCAAGCTGTACCTGATCGACGAAGCGCTCACCCCCGATTCCTCGCGCTTCTGGCCCGCCGACCAATACAAAGTGGGCAGCAATCCGCCCAGCTTCGACAAACAATTCGTGCGCGACTGGCTGGAAGCTTCCGGCTGGAACAAGAAGCCGCCCGCACCGCAAGTGCCCGCCGACGTGCTGCAAAAGACCGCCGACAAATACCGCGAAGCACAGCGCCTGCTCACGGGCGCATGACTGCACCGACCGACCTGATCGAAGGCTTCCACCGTTTCCGCGAACAGCATTTCACGGACGACGATGCGCTTTACCGGCAATTGGTGCAGGACGGACAAACTCCCAAAATTTTAGTCGTCGCCTGTTGCGACTCGCGTGTGGATCCGGCGCTGGTGCTGGATTGCGCGCCGGGGGACTTGTTCGTGATTCGCAACGTGGCGAATCTGGTGCCCCCGGCAGAAAGCCGCGACAACGGGAGGCATGGCACCAGTGCGGCACTGGAATACGGCGTGTGCGTACTGGGTGTCGGCCACATCATCGTGCTGGGTCATGCGCATTGCGGTGGTATTCGCTCACTGTTCAGCGGAGCGACCGGCGAGCAGGCGAGCTACATCAACAGCTGGATGCGACTGGCGAAAGAGGCGCAGCACAAAGTGCAAAACGAAATGCCGCACGCTTCGCCCGAAGAGAGCGAGCGTGCCTGCGAACAGCAGGCCATACTTTGTTCGCTGGAAAATCTGCTGACTTTCGATTGGGTGCGCGCCGGAGTGGCGGCGGGAACACTGAAACTGCACGGCTGGTACTTCGACATCGAACACGGGCAGCTGCTCAGTTACGATGCAACTGCCCGACGATTTGCAGAAGTGTGATTAATTGTCGAACACAAGGTTTAAACCACCGGTTTTGGCCTTGCGAATTCAGCGAGAAAGGAACAGCCGCATCACGTTCCACCATGCTGGAATTGCGCTTTTAGCTTGGAGCGAGCAAGAGGACTTTAGTCCTCCGAGTCAAGCGGAGCTAACCCATCTGGTTTAGCAGCTGGTAGCTTATCCTGGATTGGCTTGAGTGGCGCAACTTCAATGGGTGTAAGGCCCTTCAGCTTGCGGTAGCGCTCCTTGTCCGCCGCATAACGTGCTTTGACGGCTTCCTGTTCCTTGAGGCTGTTATCGAGATCGGTCTGCATTTTTGTCACGCTTTCTTTCGCAGCGGTCAGATCATCCTCCAGCGACTTGGGTACTTTGCGTCCTTGCTGGTTAACAGTTTCCAGTTCTTTCAGCAATCCGGCCAGATTTTCCTTTGAAGACTGTAGCAACGCAGTGTAGCTGTTGGTTCGCGCCTGCACTTGCAGCAGGTTGCGGTCGCGCGCGAGGTCGATTTCCTTCTCCGAACTGTAAGTGTTGAGCAGCGCATTGTCGTGGCGCTCGGCTTCAACGCGCGCTTTTTCAGCAGCCGGATCATCCTTAAGAGATCCCCTCTTTCTCAATTCTTCGTTTTTATCCACGCGCTTTTCGGTGCGACCCTTATCAATTTGCATCGCTTCTCTACCGGCATATTCCGGCGGAATAATTTCGCCGTAATGCGTGGTGCCGTTCTCGTCCACCCACTTGTACAGCTTGGCCTCCGCACTCAAGGAAAACACCGCACACAGCGCGGCCACACCCAGCAACAATTTTGAATCGATCATCATTTCACTCCGTAACGTTCACGATAAGACTGCACAGCAACCAGATTCTGCGCCAACTCGGCCTGCCCCTGCAAATACGCCAACAAATCATCCAGCGCCGCGATGGAAATCACCGGCAGCCCGTAATCGCGCTGCACCTCCTGCACCGCCGACAACTCGCCCTGCCCGCGCTCCATGCGATCCAGCGCGATCACCACACCGCACGGCGTGGCACCGGCAGCGCGGATGATCTCGATGGATTCCCGCACCGAAGTTCCGGCCGAGATCACATCGTCGATAATCAGCACCCTGCCCTGCAACTTCGCGCCTACCGTATTGCCGCCTTCGCCGTGATCCTTGGCTTCCTTGCGGTTGAAGCAATACGGCACGTTGCGCCCCTGCTCCGCCAGCGACATGGACGTACCTGCCACCAGCGGAATGCCTTTGTAGGCCGGGCCGAACAACATATCGAATTCAACGCCGGAAGCGAGAATCGCCTGCGCGTAAAACTGGCACAGTTCGCGCAACGCCGCGCCGTCCTGGAACAAACCGGAGTTGAAAAAATACGGCGACAAGCGCCCGGCTTTGGTTTGAAACTCGCCGAAGCGCAACACATTTTGCGCGACGGCGAAGCGGATGAAATCTTGGCGGTAGGCGTGCATGAAATCCTCAAACAGCTACTAAAAATTGATGCCGTCATTCCGGCGAAGGCCGGAATCCAGCAAGATAAAAATGCATTTTGTTTAGAACCACTGGATTCCGGCCTTCGCCGGAATGACGAAGTGAGAACTCCATGGATAGAGGCCATTATAATGCCCGCATCCAATCCGCGAGAAACAACATGCGCATCATCACCCTCAACCTCAACGGCATCCGCTCTGCCTGCACCAAAGGAATGCTGGCCTGGTTCGCCCAACAAAACGCCGACATCTTGTGCGTGCAGGAACTCAAAGCCCAGGCCGCCGACATGACACCCGACATGCTCGCTCCGCCCGGCTACCACGGCTATTTCCATTACGCCGAAAAGAAAGGCTACAGCGGCGTGGGCATCTACAGCAAACGCAAACCGGACAACGTTATCGTCGGTTTAAACATTCCAGAATTTGATGCCGAAGGCCGCTACATCGAAGCACAGTTCGGCAACCTTAGCGTGGTGTCGTTATACCTGCCTTCCGGCACCAGCGGCGAAGAACGGCAAGCGGTGAAATTCAAATTCATGGAAGCATTTTTGCCGCACTTGATTGCGCTCAAACAAAGCGGACGCGAAGTTATCGTCTGCGGCGACTGGAACATCGCCCACACCGAAAAAGATTTAAAAAACTGGCGCGGCAACAAAAAGAATTCCGGTTTCCTGCCGGAAGAACGCGCCTGGCTCACCCGGCTGTACGGCGAAGTCGGTTTCGTTGACGTGTTCCGCCAACTGCACCACGAACTCGAAGCCTACACCTGGTGGTCGAATCGCGGGCAGGCATGGGCGAAAGATGTCGGCTGGCGACTGGACTATCAAGTTGCCACCCCCGGCATGGCTGGGAAGGCAGTAACGACGGGCATCTACAAAGAGCAACGCTTCTCGGATCATGCGCCGTTTATGGTGGATTACGCGGATTAACAACCTATGCATCAGTCCCCTCGCCCGCTGGCGGGAGAGGGTTAGGGTGAGGGTTGTTGAGCATTAAAAAGAGTATTTCTATCGCATAGACCCTCATCCCCAGCCCTTCTCCCGCCTGCGGGAGAAGGGAGCAAAACGTTGGCGCGCATTCAAAATATTTTCGAGGCTAATCAGAAAAATGAAAACAACCACCGAACCTTTCATCCTGCTGCTAACCGGCCTCACCCTGCTCGCCCTCAGCGCGATCACGCCGCACGACTACCCCACGTGGTGGATGGAAACCTTCCCCATCTCCATCGCCGTGCCCATTCTTTTCGCCACGCACAAAACCTTTCCTCTCACCCCGCTGCTATACCGCCTGCTGTTCCTGCACGCCCTCATCCTCATGCTCGGCGGGCATTACACCTACGCCGAAGTGCCGCTGGGTCAGTGGATGCAAGATTGGTTCGGTTTCGCGCGCAACAACTACGACAAAATCGGCCACCTCGCCCAAGGCTTCATCCCCGCCATGTTGTTCCGCGAACTGCTGCTGCGCCGCTCGCTCTTGCGCCACGGCAAACTGCTGTTCACACTGGTCACCGCCTGCTGCCTCGCTGTCAGCGCCAGCTACGAACTGATCGAATGGGCGGCGGCGGAAATGATGGGACAAGGCGCGGATGCCTTCCTCGGCACGCAGGGATATGTCTGGGACACGCAGTCGGATATGTTGATGGCGTTGATTGGGGCGGTTGGCGCGCAACTGCTGCTGGCGGGAATGCAGGACAAACAACTGGAAAAAATTCAACCCCACTAGCCCGCAAGGCGCGCCAATAGGCGATCTACGTCATGCAATGCGTGAAGAACGACTATTGACGGGCATCTACAGAGGGTAGGGTGGGCACAGTTTCTGTGCCCACGCAGTTTGCGGATGGAATTCAGCGTGGGCACTAATTGACTATAAATGCTAAAGGCTTATGCCAGCATGGGATTTAATTAAATAAATTCCGCAGGCTCCCAAAACGACAATCAAGATGCCAACCCCGATCTGTCCGATGGGTTTTTCAAACCAATGCTTCTCGTTTCTTCTCCGATGAAGCTCTCCGTTGATAGCAATAAATCTCGGCGATTCTGTTTTGCACGATGCAAGCAATACCATCAATTCGGTCTGCGAAATGCTTCGAAGCCTTTTATCATCTGGAATGTCGTAGTAGCCTTGGTTAAAAGAGTCATCATCACCAATTACGTTTTGGTTTTCAGTACGTTCTTGTTCACCCCAAGGCGCAACCTTCACCAACAACACCATTCCCGGCACCGCCAGCACTGCACACAGCAGGAAGAACCACATCCAGCCCATGCCCTCCACCAGCCATCCCGCCGTGGCATTCATGAAGGTGCGCGGGACGGCGGCGAGGCTGGTGAACAGGGCGAACTGGGTGGCGGTGTAGGCGGGGTGGGTGGTGCGGGCGATGAAGGCGACGAAGGCGGCGGTGCCGACTCCCACGCCGAAGGCTTCGAGGCCGATGACTAACGCGAGTTGCGTGAGTTCGGGCGCGCCGATGGCTGCGAAATGTCCTTGCGCGGCGAGCCACGCGAAGCCGAAGATGGACACCACTTGCACTACGCCGAACAGCCACAGCGCGCGGTTGATGCCGATTTTTATCATCCATAAACCGCCGAGCAAACCGCCGATGACCGCCGGCCACAAGCCCGCGTTTTTGGCGATGAGGCCGATCTCGGTTTTGCTGAAACCCATGTCCAGATAAAACGGCGTGGCCAGTGAGGTACACAGGCTGTCGCCGAGTTTGTAGAAAAACAGGAAGGCCAAAATCAGCAGCGCGCTGTTCCAGCCTTGGCGCGAGATGAATTCGTGGAACGGTTCGACCACCGCTTCGCGCAACGTCTTCGGCGGTGCGGCGCGGTGCGGTTCGCTCACCAGCAGCGTCATCGCCATGCCGGGCAACATGAACAGCGCGGTGATGATGAACACCATGCTCCACGGCAGATGGTCGGACAGGATCAGCGACAGCGAACCGGGCACGAGTCCGGCGATGCGGTAAGCGTTCACATGCACCGAGTTGCCCAAGCCCAGTTCGTTATCGCTCAACAGCTCGCGCCGGTAGGCATCGAGCACGATGTCTTGCGTGGCGCTCAAGAACGCGAGCAAAGTACAAAACAAAACTATCGTGGTCATTTCGGTTTGCGGCGAGAAACCGCCCAGCGCGGCGATCACCAGCAGCAGGCCAACTTGCGACAGCAACATCCAGCCGCGCCGCCGCCCCAGTGCGGGCAACACGTAACGATCCAACAGTGGCGACCAGATAAATTTCCAGGTATAGGGAAACTGGATCAGCGCGAACAGGCCAATGGTCTTGAGGTCGATCTGCTCACTGCGCAGCCACGCGGGAATCAAGTTGAACAACAGATACAGCGGCAGGCCGGAGGAGAAGCCGGTGAACACGCAGATCAGCATGCGGCGGGTGAAGAGTTGGTGCCAGACGGTCATTGGGATTGGGCTTTGTGGAAAGAGGGTTCCCTCACCCTAGCCCTGATGGAACTACTAGCCATTCGACTAGGCGGGCAAACAACGCCCGCCAAGTCGCTGGTTATCTCCCGGTGGGAGAGGGGACTTGGCTCCTTCCCCTTCCGGGGGAAGGCTGGGATGAGGGAACACTCTGAAAATTTACGCTGCATGTTCAAACCGATACACCGCCGTACTCCCGCGCAAATTCGGCAGCAGTTTTACGTCGCATCCGCCCGCCATCACATGCCGCCCCAAAATGCGGATGTGCAAATGCGCGCAGAGGATTTCGAAGTCGTCCAGCGTACACAGGTGGACGTTGGGCGTGTCGTACCACTGGTAGGGCAGCGCGTCCGACACCGGCATATTGCCCAGCATCACTTGCAGGCGGTTTTTCCAGTAACCGAAGTTGGGGAAGCTGACGATGCCTTCGCGTCCGACGCGCACGATCTCTTTCATCAGCGATTCGGTATTGCGCGTGGCTTGCAGCGTCTGCGACAGGATGACGAAGTCGAAAGACTGGTCTTCAAAATCCGCGATGCCGGATTCCAGATCGTTCTGGATCACGTTCACGTTGTTGGCGATGCAGGCGGCGATGTTGGTATCGCTGATCTCCACGCCGTAGCCGCGCACTTCGCGCGTCTCGCGCAAGTAACGCAACAAACTGCCGTCGCCGCAACCGAGGTCGAGCACCGACGAACCTTGCGGAATCCACGCGGCGATGGCGGCGAAATCGGGGCGGGCTTGGATGATGGAGGTGTTCATCACGCGCACTCCTTTGCCACGTTGTTCAAATAATTCCGCATCACCGCAAAATACTGCGCATCCTGCATCAGAAACGAATCGTGGCCGTGCGCCGAGGTGATTTCGGCGTAGCTCACGTCGCGTTTGTTGTGCAGCAGCGCATGCACAATCTCGCGAGAACGTTCGGGCGCAAAGCGCCAATCGGTGGTGAACGACACCACGAGGAATTTGGCTTTGGCCGCCGCAAACGCGCGGTTCAAATTGCCGTCGAGGTCGCGCGCGGGGTCGAAATAATCCAGCGCCTTGGTCATCAGCAAATAAGTGTTGGCATCGAAGTAGGCGGCGAATTTGTCGCCCTGATAACGCAGATAAGATTCGATCTGGAACTCGATGTCGTAACTAAAATTCAGTTTGCCGGTGCGTAATTCGCGCCCGAATTTGTCGGCCATCGCGTCGTCGGAAAGATAAGTGATGTGCCCCAGCATGCGCGCCAGACGCAGGCCGCGCGTGGGCACTACGCCGTGCTGGTAAAAATTGCCGCCGTGAAAATCCGGGTCGGTCAAAATTGCGCTGCGCGCCACATCGTTGAACGCGATGTTCTGCGCGGTGAGGTGCGGCGCGGAGGCAATCGCCAGCACATGGCGCACGCGCTCGGGATAAGACAGCGCCCACTGCATCGCCTGCATGCCGCCCAGACTGCCGCCGAGCACTGCCGCGAATTGGACAATGCCGAGAAAGTCGGCCAGACGAGTTTGCGATTCCACCCAATCTTCCACGGTGATAACCGGAAAACTTGCACCGTATTGTTTGCCGGTTAACGGGTCAATCGTGGCCGGTCCGGTCGAGCCGTGACAGCCGCCGAGATTGTTCAAGCCAACGACAAAGAAATTGTTGGTGTCTATGGGTTTGCCCGGCCCCACCATGTTGTCCCACCAGCCGAGATTTTTCGCATCGTCGGCATAATATCCGGCGACGTGATGATGTCCCGACAGCGCGTGACAGATCAGGATGGCGTTGGACTTGTCGGCATTTAGCGTGCCGTAAGTCTCGTACAACAATTCATAGCGCGGCAGCACCGCGCCGCTCTTGCACGTGAGCGGTGTGTCAAAAATGGCGCGTTGCGCCGTAACGATTCCAACCGAATTATCCAAAACAACTCCAAAAGAAAAAACCCGCACAGCTTGGGCTAGAGCGGGTTCACTCGCTTTAGCTGGAATATTTAACGTGCCCCGCAAGCTGAACTCAAATCGGCACGGGACAGAGTGTCCGTGTTTTGGCTTGGGCTGTCAATTCTACGGCCACTTCCATGACCCGGTAAGCTAGCCTTAAGTTTGCCCGCCTATTCTGCATAAGGTATCCGGCGCATCGCGCGAATAATCGCAACGCCGCCGAGCGTAGAATGCTGTCCGTTTCCACACGCGCTCCGGCGCGAGAAAGAAGTGCATGAACAGCAGGGCGAACAGATTGAACGCAGTCAAACTCATCGTCATCGTGGCGGGCGCATGTCTGCCGTTTTCGTCTTTTAGCGGGTTGCTGCTGGATCAACATCTTTCGGTGTCACCGCAAGCGGGCATGGTGTGGCGCGCGCCGCAGACGATGCAGATCGCCGAACCTGCGCCCCCTCAAACTACATCGGCTCCGATGACGCTGGCCGCGTTGACCGATCTGGCGCTGCGTAACAATCCGGCGACGCGCGAAGCGTGGCAAGCGGCCAACGCGCAAGCCGCCGCCTTGGGCATGGCCGAGGCGGGCTATTACCCGACGCTTGATCTGAACGTGCCGCTCACGCGCGGCAGAACCTCCATCAACAGCAGCAGCGGTGTCAGCTCCAGCAGCACGCAAACGCGGCTGTCGCCCAGCATCAGTCTGGGTTATGTGTTGTTCGATTTCGGCGCGCGCTCAGCCTCCAAACAGGCGGCCAGCTACGGTTTGCTCGCGGCGAATTTGAGCCAGAACCGCACCCTGCAAGATGTCGTATTGCGTGTCGAGCAAACGTATTACCAATTGTTGGGCGCGCGCCAGACTGTGGTGGCGGGCGAACAAACGCTGAAGAATGTGCAAGTGAGTTTCGACGTGGCCAACGCGCGCCGCCAGGCCGGGCTGGCGACTATCGGCGACGTGTATCAGGCCAAAACCTTGTTGGCGCAGAGCCGTTTGGCTTTGCGCCGCGCGCAGGGCGAAGTCAGCAAATTCAAGGGCGCGCTGTGCAATGCCGTGGGCTTGCCGGTCAACGCGCAACTGGAACTGGCCGCCACGGATGCGCAAATGCCTGCGCAGGAAGTGCGCTACACCATTGACGAATATCTGAGCAAAGCCAAACAAACCCGCCCCGATCTGGGCGCGGCCGAAGCGCAGTCGCGCGCGGCACATGCCAGCGCCGATGCGGCAAGCGCGCAAGGCAGGCCGACGCTGGCGCTGACCCTCAACGGCGGCAAAACTTTCAACAACGTGCAGAACGACGGCCTCACCAACGGCAGCAGCAGCGGCACAATCGGGATCAACCTGAGCGTGCCGCTGTTCAATGGATTCCGCACCACCAACACAGTGAAGCAGGCCGAGGCGCGCGCCGCGCAACTGGACGCGACGCGCGACCGCGTGGCGCTGCAAGTCGAGCTGGACGTATGGCAAGCCTATTACGATCTGGATACGGCGCAGGCCGCCATCGCCAGCGCGCAAGCTTTGTTGCGCAGCGCCAGTCAGGCGCGCGAAGTGGCGCAGGCGCGTTACAAGGCCGGAGTCGGCAACATGCCCGAGCTGATCGCGGCGCAAGCCAGCGAGGCCAACGCGCGCATGGAAGTCATCCAAACAGAAATGGCGTGGTACGCCAGCATGTCGCAACTCAATTATTCAATCGGTGTCTTTTCGTCTGAGTCGGAATCAAAATGAAAAAATATATTGTCTCGGGACTCGTTGTAATCGGCCTGGTCGGCACGGGCTACGCGGTCTGGTTTGCCACCGCGCCTAAAACCGCAGACATGGCCGCCAGCGCCGACAAACGCGGCGCGAAACCCACGCCGGTGCATCTGGCCACGGTCACCGCCAGCGCCGTGCCCATCGTGCTGGATGCGGTGGGCAATGCCGAAGCAGAGCAAAGCGTGGCAGTACGCGCCGAAGTGAGCGGCGTGCTGAAAAAAATACATTTCCGCGAAGGCGATGCGGTCAAGGCCGGACAGCTGCTGTTCCAGATTGATGCCAGCGTGTCGCAGGCCGAAGTGGATAAAGCGCGCGCCAATCTGGCGCGCGATCAGGCGGCGGCACGCGAAGCCCGCGCCCAGGCGCACCGCCTGCAACCGCTGGCCGAACTGGAATACGTGACGCAGCAGGAATACACGCAGGCGGTGGCGCAACAGCAGGCCGCCGAAGCCACGGTGCGCGCCGATCAGGCGGCGTTGAAATCGGTGCAGGTGCAGCTGGGCTTCGCGCGCATCACCGCGCCCATCGCAGGCCGCGCCGGAATATTGAATATCAAGCCGGGCAATCTGGTCAGCGCCGCCTCGGCCACGCCGCTGGTCACCATCAACGCCACGCGCCCGCTGCTGGTCGCGTTCAGCGTGCCGCAGCAACAATTGCAGGCGATACGCGAACAGCAGCGCACGCACAAACTGGAAGTCGAAGTGCGCCGCGATGCCGGGCAGGCGCTGCTGGACAAAGGCACGCTGGCCTTCATCGACAACGCCGTCGATACGCAGACCGGAACGCTGCGCATGAAAGCGCGCTTTCCGAATAAAGACGAGGCCGTGTGGCCCGGCGAACTGGTCGCGCTGCGTTTGATTCTGGGCGTGCAACAGGATGCGCTGGTGATTCCCGAAACAGCGATCCAGCTCGGGCAAAACGGCTCATACGTGTATGTGCTGGCCGATGGCAAAGCGCATGTGCAAGCCATCAAAGTGGCGCGCCAGTTGGGCAGCCAGGTGGTGATTGCCGAAGGTCTGCAAGCGGGGCAGCAAGTGATCGTGAATCCGCCCAGCAATTTGCGGCCGGAAGGTGCGGTTGAAGCGATAGTTGCCAAGGCGGCGGGCAAGGGTGGCAAACCATGAGTCGGCAAACAGTTTTTGTAGGTGCGAATTCATTCGCACAAATCGCTAAATTCGTGCGAATGAATTCGCACCTACAAATGCCGGGTGGATTTTAAAATGAGCATCTGGCGCATCTTCATTGACCGTCCGGTGATGACCACGGTGCTGGTCAGCGCGACCACGCTGTTCGGCGTGTTCGCGTTCATGCAGTTGCCGGTGAACGAATTGCCCAATGTCGATTTCCCCACCATTCAGGTGACGGCGGATCTGGCCGGGGGCAATCCCGAGAACATGGCGGCGACGGTGGCCACGCCGCTGGAGCGCCAGTTCTCGACCATCGCCGGACTGGATTCGATGACCTCGGTCAGCTCTGCCGGTTCGACGCGCATTACCCTGCAATTCAATTTGAACCGCGACATCGATGCCGCCGCGCAGGACGTGCAGACCGCGATCTCGCAGGCAACGCACAACCTGCCGCCGGAGATGGATAACGCGCCGCGCATGCGCAAAGTAAATCCGGCGGACAGCCCCATCATCTATCTGGCGCTGACCGCGAAAAATCTGCCGCTCACCGCGCTCAACGAATACGCCGACAATCAAATCTCGCAGCGCATCTCCACCCTGCCCGGCGTGGCGCAAATGCTGGTGTTCGGTTCGCAGAAATATGCGGTGCGGCTGTACCTTGACCCCAATGCGCTGGCGCAGCGCAAGCTGGGCATCGAAGATGTTTCCTCTGCGCTGCAAAAAGCCAACAGCAATTTGCCCTCCGGCACGCTGGACGGGCGCGACAAAAAATTCACGGTCAAGGCGAGCGGCCAACTGGAGAACGCCGCCGATTTCAATCAGGTGGTCATCAGCTATAACAACGGCACGCCGGTGCGCTTCGCCGACATCGGGCGCGCCGAAGACAGCATCGAGAACGACCGCGCGCGCAGCTGGTTCAACGGCGAGCGCTCTATCGTGCTGGCCGTGCAGCGCCAGCCGGGCGCGAACACGGTGGCCGTGGTCAACAGCATCCGCGCCCTGCTGCCGGAGATCAACCGCAACCTGCCGGGCGACGCGAAACTGGATGTGCTGTTCGACCGCTCCGAATTCATCAACGAATCCATCCACGATGTCGAGTTCACGCTGATGTTGTCGGTGGTGCTGGTGGTGCTGGTGGTGCTCGGATTTCTGCGCAACTATTCTTCAACGCTGATCGTCGCGGTGGTGTTGCCGATCTCGCTGATCGGCACTTTCGCCGCCATGCATGTGCTGGGTTACAGCCTCAACAACATTTCGCTGATGGCGCTGACGCTGGCCGTGGGCTTCGTGGTGGACGATGCCATCGTGGTGCTGGAGAACATCACGCGCCACATGGAAATGGGCAAAGACCGCATGACGGCAGCCATAGACGGCACCAAGGAAATCGGCTTCACGGTGATCTCGATGACGCTGTCGCTGGTCGCGGTGTTCCTGCCCATTCTGTTTATGGGCGGCATTCTCGGGCGCTTGTTCACTGAATTCTCCGTCACCATCGGCCTCGCCGTGCTGATCTCCGGCGCGGTGTCGCTGAGCCTGACCCCGATGTTGTGCAGCCGTTTTCTGCAAACCAGCCATCGCCATAACCGACTGTTCGACGGCTTCGAAAATTTGTTCACCCGCGTCGAACACGGCTACCGCGACAGCTTGCAATGGAGCATGCGCCACAGGCGTTTCATGATGTCGGTCGCCGCCGTCATTCTGCTGGTCACGGCATGGTTGTTCGTGGTCGTGCCCAAGGGCTTTATCCCGCGCCAGGACACCGGGCAGATCACCGGCTCAACGCGAGCCGACGAAGGCATCGTGTTCGAACAACTGGTCGCCAAGCAAATGCAGATCGCCGACATCGTCAGCAAAAATCCCAACGTCGCGGCAGTGCAATCCAGCGCGGGTCAGGCGGGCGGCGGCGTGTCGGGCGGCAACGTGGGGCGGCTGGTGATTCGCCTCAAGCCGAGAAAAGAGCGCAGCCTCAGCGCCGATGAAGTGATTCAGGAATTGAACAAACAAACGCGCGGCGTGGAAGGCATGAAACTGTTCCTGCAAAATCCGCCCGCGATCAACATCGGCGCGCAGCAAACCAACGCCGAGTTTCAACTGGTGGTGATGGGTTCGGATACCGGGGTGTTGTACGGCGCTGTCGGCGAACTGGAACAGTTGTTGCGCAACGAAAAAATATTGCTGGATGTGAACAGCAATCTCGAATTGCGCAATCCCGAAATTCAAATCAACATTCAGCGCGACCGCGCCGCCGCACTGGGCATCACCCCGCAGCAGATTCAATCCACGCTGTACGATGCGTATGGCTCAAGGCGCGTCACCAGCATCTACGCCGCCTCCGACCAGTATTCCGTGCTGATGCAACTGGACCCGAAATATCAGGCCGACATCAACGCCTTGAACGCGCTGTATATCAAGAGCGCCAGCGGGCAGATGGTGCCGTTGTCCTCCGTCGCCACCGTCAACAGCGGCGTGGGACCGATGTCGATTTCGCATTTCGGACAACAACCGGCGGTTACCCTGTCATTCAATATCGCGCCCGGTGTGTCGCTGGGCGAAGCGACCGACAGGGTGCGCCAACTCGCACAGGAAAACCTGCCGCAAGGCGTGACCACCACACTCACCGGCTCGGCTAAAACATTCGAAGACTCCATGACCGACCTGCCGGTTTTGCTCGCGGTCACCATCCTGGTCATCTACATGATCCTGGCGATTTTGTACGAACACTTCGCCCATCCGGTAACGATCTTGACCGCCCTGCCGCTGGCCGGATTCGGCGCGTTAATCATGCTGATTATTTTCCATCAAGACCTCAACATCTTCAGCTTCGTCGGCATTATTTTGCTGGTGGGGCTGGTGAAAAAGAACGGCATCATGATGGTTGACTTCGCCGTCGCCGCGCGGCGCGAACAGCATCTTTCCGCCATCGACGCGATGACCCAAGCCTGCCAGGTGCGCTTCCGCCCCATCATGATGACCACCCTCGCCGCGATTCTCGCCACCCTGCCCATCGCCTTAGGCTACGGCGCAGGCGCGGAAGCCCGCCAACCGCTGGGCATCGCCGTCGTCGGTGGACTGGTCTTCTCGCAATTCCTCACGCTGTACCTGACACCGGCGTTTTACGTGAGCATGGAGCGCGTGACGCAGCGCTGGGAAGAGTACAAGGGGCGCAAAGTGCAGGGCGAGATTTAGCCCGCTTACAAAAACCAAACATCGCGGAAACGCCCGTCAATAGGCGATCTACGCGAGGCGAAGGCAAGCGGGTTCGCGCAAAATCGCGCAGCTTCTTAGCTTCACGTTAGGCATACGTTCGACATAAGCGTGGCGAAGCGCGCTAAAATTGCCGCATCAGTTTTGATTGGAATCCAGATCATGAACACTCAACTCCTACAGCAAGCCCGCGTGCTCGACATTGACGAGCAAATCGAACTGGTTGAAGCCATCTGGGACGGTATCGTTAGTCGTAACGCCGCGCCGTCGTTGACCGAAGCGCAAAAATTGGAGCTTGATCGCCGTCTCGCAGATCACCTTGCCAATCCCGATGATGTAATTCCCTGGAGTGAAGTAAAAGCTGCCGCGCTTGCCAAAATCAGGCAATGAGCCTGCCCGTTTCTTTTCATCGCGCCGCCAGCGCCGAGTTCATCGAAGCAAGTGCGTGGTATGAAACCAAGCGAGTCGGCCTTGCTCATGACTTCATCGCCGAGATTGACCGCTGCGTGTCACTGGCATCTCAACACCCTCTCCAGTTTGCTGTGGTACGCGAGGATATTCGGCGTGTCGTCGCAAATCGTTTTCCGTACAGCGTGTATTTTCGCGCCGAGAAAAATCGTATCGTTGTCTTGGCGGTATTTCATGGCAGCAGGAATCCTGCTATTTGGCAAACCAGAGCCTAGCTCTACGCTTAAGCGGGGATGCGCAAAAAGTAGAGATACTGATGATTGTTTGAAATCGACCTAAGCCGCTTGTCATGGTCTACTCTTGGAGAGTCCGTTTAACGGCAAATACCAGTCGTTACGTCGGAATTTACCGGCCTGCGCGACATTTAGCGCAGGTTCGGTGAAATGAAATGTTAGGCATTGGCAGCCACCTTTAAGTAGGACACAAACGCAGAACAAGTAACAAGCATGAACTTCGCATCAGAGTACGTGATCGTTGCTTCATCCGTAAGGGAATGGCGAATACCAGAGGCATCGTTTGTATACACGTAGAGCTGAATAAACGCGCGAGACATAGCCGGATGGAGGTTTTGAACACGCTTCAGTGCATCGCCGAGAGTAGCTGAAGTGTTACCAGTTTCAAGCCGGCAAGCTGCCTCCACCGCAGAAATGGATTCTTTTACAGAGTTTCGGTAATCCGGGGCCTCTTTGTCACTGAGCATGCGGAGAGCCGCATCAAGGTGAGTACGAACAGGGGAGTCAGCAGTCGTCAAGGCAGCTTCGATTGCCTGAATTTCGTTCTTGTCGGTAATCTCCGCAATTTCGGTTCCAACGAAACGGTACGCAGCGTTGTGCTCTTCCAGTGTGTTATTTATCCACTTAAATGTTTCGTCCGAAATTAATTTGCTTTGATCGTTAGCAATCGTTTCAAGTAGGTTAGATCGGAAGAGCGTCGTGTAGGGAAAGAGTGTAGA
>FZPU01000052.1_pt1 | contig 39170 bp, 37 predicted proteins | sample 1534781 | NCBI WGS metagenome assembly FZPU01 (sample SAMEA104161949, study PRJEB21768) | metagenome | isolation source: underground water
TTTTTTTTTAATGATACGGCGACCACCGAGATCTACACTCTTTCCCTACACGACGCTCTTCCGATCTGCAGCAAACCGGCATTGAATCTGATGCGCAACCGCGCGGTGACCGACTTATTCGAGCCGGGTTCGACCATGAAGCCGTTCACCGTGGCGGCGGCATTGGAAGGCGGAAAATTCAAGCCGGATACCGTTATCAATACCGAGAACGGCGTGTGGACGGTGGGCGGACGCAAGATTCACGACACGCACCAGAAACGCTCGCTTACCGTGTCGCAAGTGATTCAGCAATCAAGCAACGTCGGCGCGGCCAAGATGGCACTGTCGCTGACACCGCAAACTTTCTGCCTCAGCCTGAGTGAAAACGGTTTCGGCGCGGCGACCGGCAGCGAGTTTCCGGGCGAGGCCACGGGCAAGCTGCGTGATTACAAAACCCTGCGCCCCATCGAACAAGCCACCATGTCTTACGGCAACGGCATCTCGGTCAATCTGCTGCAACTGGCGCGCGCCTACACCGTGTTTGCCAACGACGGCGAGTTGAAACCGATCACCTTGCTCAAACAGGAAATCCCGGCGGTGGGCATCAAGATTTATTCGGAAACCACGGCGCGCGAAGTGCGCGACATGCTGGAGCTGGTGGTGAAACCCGGCGGCACCGCGCCGCTGGCGCAGGTGGCGGGCTACCGCGTGGCGGGCAAGACCGGCACATCGCACAAATTGCAGAACGGCAAATATGTGGATCGTTATGTCGCCTCGTTTGTCGGCATGGCACCGGCCTCCAACCCGCGCCTGATCGTGGCGGTGATGGTGGATGAACCGGCTGGCAGCGAATATTACGGCGGGCTGGTGGCCGCACCCGCGTTCAGCAATGTGATGGGCGCAGCCTTGCGCACGCTGGATGTTCCCTACGATGCGCCGCTGAACAACGTGTTGCAAGCGCCCAAAGAAATCATCGGGGAGGACGCATGAGCTTCCACGTTGATGACCTGAAAAAACTCGGAGTCAATATCACGCGGCTGGTGTCCGACAGCCGCGCGCTGCAACCCGGCGATACCTTCGTCGCCTATCCCGGCGCGCAAGCGGACGGTCGGCGCTTCATCGCGCAAGCCATTGCACGCGGCGCGAATGCGGTGATCTGGGACGCGCATGATTTTGCATGGGACAGCGCATGGCAGGTGCCGAATATGGCAGTACATGATCTGCGCCATCAGGCCGGAGTGATCGCCGATCACGTTTACGGCCAGCCTTCGCACAAGTTGTGGATGGTCGGCATCACCGGCACCAACGGCAAGACTTCCATCAGCCACTGGCTGGCCGATGCATTCGGCAAGCTGGGTCGCCGCAGCGCGCTGCTGGGCACGCTGGGAAACGGCTTTCCCGGCGCGCTGCAAGCGACCGCGAACACCACGCCGGATGCGCTGCTGGTGCACGGTTTGCTGGCGGAGTACGCGCAGCAAGGCGCAACAACGGCAGTGATGGAAGTGTCCTCGCACGCGCTCACGCAAGGCCGCGTCAACGGCGTGCAATACGACGTGGCACTGCTCACCAACCTGACCCACGATCACCTCGATTATCACGGCGATATGCAAAGTTATGCCGCCGCCAAGCGCCGCCTATTCGACTGGGCATCGCTCAAATATGCGGTGCTCAATCTCGACGATGCGTTCGGCGCGGAGCTGGCGGCGCAGTTGCAGGATGCGGAGGTTGAGGTCGTCGGCTATGGCCTGAACAGTGAATCTTTGGCGCTCGCGGAAAATCTGGGCATACGCATGGTGTATGGCAACCTCACGCAAATTAATGCGCAAGGGCTGACGCTGCAACTGCATACCAGTTGGGGTGTGGGCGAGTTGCGCAGCGGATTGCTGGGGCGCTTCAACGCTTCCAACCTGCTGGGCGCATTGGCGGTGCTGCTGGTCAGCGAAGTGGAACTGGCCGATGCCGTGCGCGAATTAAGTTTGCAGCAGGCCGTAGTCGGACGCATGCAGACGCTGGGCGGCAACGGCAGGCCGACAGTGGTGGTGGATTACGCGCACACCCCGGACGCGCTGGAAAAAGTGCTGGCAACTTTGCACGAAGCAACCGCCGCTTCCGGCGGCAAACTCATCTGCGTGTTTGGCTGCGGCGGCGACCGCGATCGTGGCAAGCGCCCGATGATGGGCACGGCAGTGTCCAAGGTGGCCGACGTGCGCATCATCACCAGCGACAACCCGCGCAGCGAATCACCGCAAGCCATTATTGACGACATCATTCCCGGCATGCAGGGTGCGTATCAAGTCATCGCAGACCGCGATTGCGCGATCACACAAGTCATCGCCCAGGCGCGCGCCAACGACACCGTGCTGCTGGCGGGCAAGGGGCACGAGGACTATCAGGAAATCAGCGGCGTGCGTCATCCGTTCTCGGATAGCGCCATCGCGCAGCGCGCGTTGGGCGAGTGGAAATTGCAGGAGAAAAGCCAATGAACAAAAAATATTTCATTGGCAATGAATGGCGATGCGCGGCATTTGTAGGTGCGAATTCATTCGCACGCAATATTCCATCCGTGAAAATCGTGCGAATGAATTCGCACCTACAGGGGGGGGCGCAAACATGATGCTGCTCTCGCAAGCCGCACAAGCATTGCGTGCGAACAGGCACGGCGCTGATGTGAAATTCAGCGCCGTGTCCACCGACACGCGCAGCATTCAAGCAGGCGATTTATTCATCGCGCTCAAAGGCGAAAATTTCGACGGATCGAAATTTGTCGCCGACGCATTGCAAGCGGGCGCTGTGGCGGCGGTAGTCAACCCCGAGGGCTACGAGCGAATCCGCTCAATCCTAAATCCCCAATCCTCAATCCTGGTAGTACAAGACACGCGCCTTGCGTTGGGGCAACTCGCCGCGCACTGGCGCGCCCAGTTCGCCATTCCGCTGATAGCCATCACCGGCAGCAACGGCAAGACCACGGTGAAGGAAATGCTGGCCGCGATCCTGCGCGAGCAAGCAAGAATTGATTTTCACGATCGCTCCCTCTCCCTCCGGGAGAGGGTTGGGGTGAGGGAACACTCCGAAGAGGCCGAAGAATTGGTATTGGCCACCCAAGGCAACTTCAACAACGACATCGGCATGCCGCTCACCTTGCTCAAGCTGCGCGATACACACCGTTACGCGGTGATCGAGATGGGCATGAACCATCCCGGCGAAATCGACTACCTGACGCGCATCGCGCGCCCCGATGTGGCCGTGGTCAACAACGCCAGCGGCGCGCATTTGCAGGGACTGGGTTCGGTGGAAGGCGTGGCGCGTGCCAAGGGCGAAATCTTCGCCGGACTGGATGAGCAAGGCACGGCGGTCATCAACGCCGACGATGCGCATGCCGCCTTGTGGCGCACGCTGGCTGAGAAAAATCACGTGCTCGATTTTGCCTTGGAGCACAGCGCAAGCATTCGCGGCAAATGGCAGGCACACGGCTACGGCGGCGAGTTGCTGGCGCGCACGTCGGCGGGCGAGTTGCGCCTGAAGTTGCAAGTGCCGGGCGAACACAACGCGCGCAACGCTCTGGCGGCGGCGAGTGCCGCGCTTGCGCTGCAAGTGTCGCTGGAGTGCATCGTAAAGGGACTGGAAAATTTCGGTGGCGTGGCGGGAAGGTTGCAGCGCAAGCAGGCAATCAACGGCGCGACGCTGATCGACGACACCTACAACGCTAACCCCGCCTCGATGAACGCGGCGCTGGAAGTGCTGGCGCAGGCCGCAGGCAAGCGCATCTTCGTGCTGGGCGACATGGGCGAGCTGGGCGCGGATGCGGTGCTGTTCCACAAAGAAATCGGCATCACGGCGCGCGAACTGGGCATCGAAAAAATGTTCGCGCTGGGAACCATGAGTGCTGAAGCGGTGCGCGAATTCGGCGCGGGCGCGCAGCACTTTGCCGACATCGCCGCACTGCAAACCGAATTAGAAAAACAACTGGATGCGCAGACCACTGTACTTATAAAAGGGTCGCGCTTTATGAAAATGGAACGTGTCGTGCAGGCATGCGCGGCGCAGAAGGAGGAAACATGCTGCTCGCATTAGCTCATTGGTTGGCGCAGGACGTGCGCACGTTCGCCGTTTTCAACTACATCACGCTGCGCGCGGTGATGGCGGCGATGACCGCGCTCATCATCTCGTTCATGCTCGGACCGTGGATGATCCGCAAGCTGACCGCGCTGAAAATCGGCCAGTCGGTGCGCACCGACGGTCCGCAAACGCATCTGGTGAAAGCGGGCACGCCGACCATGGGCGGCGCGCTGATTCTGTCCTCGGTCGCCATCACCACGTTGTTGTGGGGCGACTTGAGCAACGCCTACATCTGGGTGGTGCTGTTCACCACGCTGGGCGTGGGCGCGATCGGCTGGGTTGACGACTACCGCAAAGTCGTGCACCGCAACCCGGACGGCCTTTCCGCCAAAGCCAAAATGTTCTGGCAATCGCTGATCGCGCTGGCGGTCGGTTTCTTCCTGTGGTCGCACGCCACGCTGCCCGCGCACACCGAACTCATCGTGCCGTTCTTCAAACATCTGGTGCTGCCGCTGGGCATGTTTAGTTTCATATTGCTTGTCTATCTGGTCATCGTCGGCAGCAGCAACGCGGTGAATCTCACCGACGGTCTGGACGGCCTCGCCATCATGCCCACGGTGATGGTGGCCGCCGCGTTGGCGATCTTCGCTTACGTCGCAGGTCACGCCGAGTTCTCCAAATATCTGGGCGAACCGTCCATTCCCGGCGCGGGCGAACTGGCCGTGTTCTGCGCCGCCATTTCCGGCGCGGGTCTGGCCTTCCTCTGGTTCAACGCCTATCCGGCGGAAGTGTTCATGGGCGACGTGGGCGCGCTGGCATTGGGCGCGGCGCTGGGCGCGGTGGCAGTCATCATCCGTCAGGAATTGGTGTTCTTCATCATGGGCGGCGTGTTCGTGGTGGAAGCGGTGTCGGTGATGCTGCAAGTGTCATTCTTCAAATACACCAAGTGGCGATTCGGCAAAGGCCAGCGCATCTTGCTGATGGCTCCGCTGCATCATCACTTCGAGCAAAAGGGCTGGAAAGAAACGCAAGTCGTGGTGCGCTTTTGGATTATCACCATGCTGCTGGTGCTCATTGGATTGGCAACATTGAAATTGAGGTAGTCGTTCGTAGGTCGGGTTTCAACCCGACAAGTCGGGCTAAAGCCCGACCTACAACAAGGAGAAACATTGAAACAGTTGAGCGAACAATCAGTGCTGGTACTCGGTCTCGGTGAGACCGGGCTGTCGCTCGCGCGCTGGTTGAGCGCGCAGGGCGCGCGGGTACGCGTGGCTGACAGTCGCAGCACACCGCCTGGTGTTGAAAAGCTGCGCGCCGAATTGCCGCAAGTCGAATTGCATTGCGGCGCATTCGTCGATGAATTGCTCGCAGGCATAGACCGCATCGCCATCAGTCCCGGCGTGCCGCTGGCCGAGCCGCTGGTGCAGCGCGCCATCGCGCGCGGCATTCCGGTCGAAGGCGACATCGAGTTGCTCGCGCAGCAACTCAATCCTCAATCCTCAATCCCCAATCCTAAAGTTCTTGCCATCACCGGCGCGAACGGCAAGACCACGGTCACCAGCATGGTGGGTGCGATGTGCGCGGCGGCGGGATTGGACACGCAAGTGGCGGGCAATATTTCTCCGGCGGTGCTGGATGCATTAAGCCAACGCGGCAACAGGCAACCGGAAATCTGGGTGCTGGAACTGTCCAGCTTCCAGCTCGAAACGACCCATACCTTGAATGCCGATGCCGCCGTGGTGCTCAACGTGACCGAAGATCATCTGGATAGATACGAGGGCATGAGCGGCTATGCCGCAGCCAAGGCGCGCATCTTCCACGGCGACGGCGTGCAGATCGTGAACCGCGAAGATGTGCGCAGCGTGGCGATGTTGATTGAAGGGCGCAGACAGATCAGTTTCGGGTTGAACGCTCCCGGAAAAACAAACCCCTCCCAACCTCCCCTTGTCAGGGGAGGAGCGGACGGCTCCCTCCCTGATAAGGGAGGGCTGGGGTGGGTTGGGGTTGATTGGGGCATCACGCGCGAAGGCGATGTGATCTGGCTGATGCAAGGCGATCAAAAAATCATGCGCGCGGACGAGCTGCAAGTCAGCGGTCTGCATAACGTGGCGAACGCCTTGGCGGCATTGGCGCTGTGCCGCGCCATTGATTTGCCGTTGCCACCGCTGCTTGCCGCGTTGCGCGCGTTCAAAGGCTTGCCGCATCGCGTGGAAAAAGTCGCGGAGATCAACGGTGTCAGTTATTACGACGATTCCAAAGGCACCAACGTCGGCGCGACCGAGGCGGCGTTGAACGGCTTGGGCAAACCTGCCGTGGTCATCCTCGGCGGCGAAGGCAAGGAGCAGGATTTCTCGCCGTTGAAAAATGCGGTGGCGCAGCATGCGCGCGCTGCCGTGCTGATCGGGCGCGATGCGCCGCTGATAGCGCTTGCGCTCGCCGGTTGCGGCAAGCCGGTGCTGCATGCACACGATATGGACGAGGCGGTGCGCATTGCCAGTGGCATCGCGCAAACAGGCGATGCGGTGCTGATGTCGCCCGCCTGTGCCAGCTTCGATATGTTCAAAAATTATCTGCACCGCGCCGAAGTATTCATCGCGGCGGTGAAGAAGTTGGATACGGAGGCGACATGCTCAGTCCCGCACTGAACGCGCCGCGCCGCAATGCGGTGGAATACGACGTGGTGCTGACCTGGATCGTCACCGCGCTGCTCGCCATCGGTCTGGTGATGGTGTATTCCGCCTCGATCGCCACCGCCGAAGCGGGCAAATACACCAACCATCAAGCGAGCTATTACCTGATGCGCCACGGCATGTTCATCGTGGTGGGGCTGGTGTGCGCGGTGATCGCGTTCCAGATACCGACACAGACCTGGCAAAAATATGCGCCGATATTGTTTGCCGTCGGTGTGGCCTTGCTGATTCTGGTACTGATCCCCGGCGTGGGACGCGCGGTGAATGGTAGCCGCCGCTGGCTGTCGCTGTTCGTGGTCAACCTGCAACCGTCGGAGCTTATGAAACTATTCGCCGTGCTGTATGCCGCAGATTACGCCGTGCGCAAAGGCGCGGTGAAAGACCATTTGCTCAAACCGTTCCTGCCGATGTTCGCGGTGATCGGGCTGGTCGGCGGGCTGTTGCTGCTGGAGCCGGACATGGGCGCGTTCGGTGTGATACTCGCCATCGCCTTGTGCACGTTGTGGCTGGGCGGCTTCAACCTGAAAATTTTCGGCGGCTTGCTGGTGCTGTTGCCGCTGCTGTTCGCCGCGCTGATCTTCTCGTCCGAATACCGCATGCAGCGCGTCATCGGTTTCATGGACCCGTGGTCCGACCCCTACGGCAAAGGCTACCAGCTCAGCCACGCGCTGATCGCCTTCGGGCGCGGCGAATGGTTCGGCGTGGGCTTGGGCGGCAGCGTGGAAAAATTGTTCTACCTGCCGGAAGCGCACACCGACTTTTTGCTGGCGGTGATCGCCGAAGAACTGGGGCTGCTCGGCGTGTGCGCAGTCATCTTGCTGTTCGCCTGGCTCATCGTGCGCGCCTTCGCCATCGGCCGTCAGGCGGCGATGTCCGAGCGCCTGTTCGCCGCACTGGTGGCGCAAGGCATCGCGGTGTGGCTGGGCGTGCAGGCCTTCATCAACATGGGCGTGAACATGGGCATCCTGCCCACCAAAGGATTGACGCTGCCGTTCCTCAGCTTCGGCGGCAGCGGCGTGGTGGTGAATTTGATTGCGGTCGCGGTGCTGCTGCGGATTGACTATGAAAACCGCAGAGTAGCGCGGGGACTTCCAATATGAAAAGTCAAAAGCAAATTTGCCACAGAGGACACAGAGATCACAGAGAAAGCCCATCGGGTTTCACTGTCTGTGCATTTGAAAAAAATGGGTTTATTGGCGATGAGTCAGAAAAACAAAGTGGCTCCATTGTTCACAGAGCAGGCAAAGCGAGTGCAGAGACTATCTCTGTGAACTCTGTGTTCTCTGTGGCTAAAAAAGGTTTTGAAATATGAACCGCACCATCCTCATCATGGCAGGCGGCACGGGCGGACACATCTATCCGGGCTTGGCAGTGGCCGACGCGTTGCGCGATCAGGGCTGGCGCGTGGTGTGGCTGGGCGCGCCCAACAGCATGGAAGCAGAGCTGGTGCCCAAGCACGGCTATCCGGTGGCGTGGGTGAATTTCTCCGGCGTGCGCGGCAAAGGGCTGCTGCGCCTGCTGACTTTGCCGTTCACTTTGCTGCGCGCGCTGGGGCAAAGCGCGGACGCGATATTCCGCCACCGTCCCGACGTGGTGCTGGGTATGGGCGGTTACATCACCATGCCGGGCGGTTTGATGGCCGCGCTGCTGCGCCGCCCGCTGGTGATACACGAACAGAATTCCATCGCGGGCATGAGCAACAAAGTGCTGGCGAAACTGGCGACGCGCGTGCTGAGCGGATTTCCCGGCGTGCTGAATACCAATAAATTACCTGCACCTGCCCGTGAACGCCCGTCAATAGGCGATCTCCGTAATGACGCAGCGGAGATGCCCGAATCTATTGGCTTGGCGAAGAGCGGCGTTTCTGAAAAACGAATTTGGTGCGGCAACCCGGTGCGCGCCGACATTGCCGCGCTGCCCGCGCCGCAAGTGCGCTATAGAGCGCGTAGCGGCAAGTTGAACGTGCTGGTGGTCGGTGGCAGTCTGGGCGCAAAGGCGTTGAACGAGGCGTTGCCGCAAGCGCTGGCAATACTAAGCGGCGACGCGCTCCCTCACCCCAACCCTCTCCCGGCGGGAGAGGGAGCAACCGTCTCGCTGCGCGAGTGTCCCTTTAATGTGGTACACCAAACCGGCAAGAAGAATTTTGAGTCGGTGCAAAAGTTGTATGAGCAAGCGGGCGTATCCGCCGACATCCGTCCCTTCCTCGACGACATGGCGCAGCAATACGCCAAGGCCGATGTGGTGATCTGTCGCGCGGGCGCGTTGACCATCGCCGAGCTGGCGGCGGCGGGTGTGGCGAGTGTGTTGGTACCGTTCCCGTTCGCGGTGGACGACCACCAGACGCACAACGCGCGATTCTTGAGCGAACACGGCGCGGCGGTGCTACTGCCACAAACCGAATTAAGCGCGGAAAAACTGGCGCAACTGCTGCGCGAAATGAGCCGGGAAAAATTGCTGACGATGGCGCAAGCCGCGCGCAGTCTGGCGAAGCCGGATGCGACGGAGCAAGTGGCACGGGTGTGTGTGGAATTGGCTAATTAACTGTGAAACGTGAAAGGTGAAAAGTGAAAAGTAAAAACACACTCTCCGAAATTCGCACGCAGCAATGCGAGCGAACACCTTTCACGTTTCACTTTTCACGTTTCACGAAAAAAATATGAAACACAAAATCAAAAATATTCACTTCGTCGGCATCGGCGGTTCGGGCATGAACGGCATTGCCGAGGTGCTGCTGAATCTTGGCTTCAAGGTGAGCGGCTCGGATCTGTCCGACAGCGCGGTGACGCAGCGCTTGCAAAGTTTGGGCGCGACGATTTACCAGGGGCATGCCGCGCAGCATTTGCAGCATGCCGATGCGGTGGTGGTTTCCACGGCGGTGAAGGCGGACAACCCGGAAGTGATCGCGGCGCGCGAACAGCGCATTCCGGTGGTGCCGCGCGCGGTGATGCTGGCCGAGTTGATGCGCTTGCGCCAGGGCATCGCGGTAGCGGGCACGCACGGCAAAACGACGACAACTTCGCTGGTCACCAGCGTGCTGGCGAAAGGCGGCTACGACCCGACCTTCGTCATCGGCGGACGACTCAACAGCAGCGGTGCGAATGCGCGTCTCGGCACGGGCGAATTCATCGTGGCCGAAGCGGACGAGTCGGATGCGTCGTTCTTGTATCTCACGCCGATTCTGGCCGTGGTCACCAACATTGATGCCGACCACATGGAAACCTATGACCATGACTTCAACAAACTGAAACAGGCGTTTGTCGATTTCGTAGAGCGCCTGCCGTTCTACGGTCGCGCCATGTTGTGCGTGGATGACGAGAACGTGCGCTCAATTTTGCCGCGCATCAGCAAGCCGGTCACCACTTACGGCTTGAATGAAGGCGCGCAAATCCGCGCGGTGAACGTGCGGCACGAGGGCGGCAAAATGTGCTTCACCGCGCTGTGTCGCCACAACACGATTCCGCTTGATCTGGAGATCACGCTCAATCTGGCGGGCATGCACAACGTGCTCAATTCGCTGGCGGCGATTGCGGTCGGATTGGAAGTCGGTGTTGCGCCTGCTGCCATCGTCGCGGCGCTGGCCGAGTTCGAGGGTGTGGGAAGACGCATGCAGCGCTACGGCGAAATCCCTCTTTCGGCGTTGCATGGTGCAGCCCCTCACCCTAACCCTCTCCCGCCAGCGGGCGAGGGGACGAACGCCGCTGCCGGTGGCAGCTTTACTCTTATTGACGACTACGGCCATCACCCGGTCGAAATGAAAGCCACGCTGGCGGCGGTGCGCGGGGCGTTCCCCGGCAAACGTTTACTGCTGGCGTTCCAGCCACACCGCTTCACGCGCACACGCGATTTGTTCGAGGATTTTGTGAAAGTGTTGAGCGGCGTGGATGCATTGGCGCTGGCGGAAATTTATGCGGCGGGTGAAGCGCCGCTGGTGGCGGCAGACGGGCGCGCGCTGATGCACGCCTTGCGCGTGGCGGGGCAGAGCAACGCGGTGTTTGTGGAGAACATCGCCGACATGCCGCAAACCATTTTGCAAATGGCGCGCGACGGCGACGTGGTGCTGACCATGGGCGCGGGTTCCATCGGCGGCGTGCCGAATCTGGTGAAGCAGTTGGCGCAAAAATGAATATGAGCGAAGCGGCGAAATTCAGTGAAGAGCTTCGGGGCGAGATGAGCTTCGAGGTCGATATGCGCCGCTACACCACGTGGCGCGCGGGTGGCATCGCGCAGCGTATGTATCAGGCTGCCGACCTGGAGGATTTACAAAATTTTCTGCGCCAACTGCCCGCCGATGAGCCGCTGCTCGCGTTGGGACAAGGCAGCAATCTGCTGGTGCGCGACGGCGGACTGCGCGGCACGGTGTTGCTGATGGTGGGTGCGCTGACCGAGTTGCGCCAACACGGCGATCAGATGTTGTACGCGCAAGCCGGCGTGACGGGCGCGAAGCTGGCGCGTTTCGCCGCGTTGAACAACTTGTGCGGAGCGGAATTTTTTGGCGGCATTCCCGGCACGCTGGGCGGCATGTTGGCGATGAACGCGGGCTGTTACGGCAGCGAGACTTGGCAGAAAGTGAAACGCGTGCAGGTGCTGACGCGCAGCGGCGAATTGCTGGAACGCTTGCCGCAGGAATATGAGATCGGCTATCGCCATGTGCAACTGAGTGCAGCGAGCGAAGAATTTTTTGTCGGAGCATGGCTGCATTTCGATCAAGGCGATACGGAAACCGCGCGGCAGGAAATGAAAGCCTTGCTGGGAAAACGCAACGCCAGCCAGCCGCTGGATTTGCCCAATGCCGGTTCGGTCTTCCGCAATCCGCCGGGCGGACATGCGGCGAAGTTGATCGAGGGCTGCGGGCTGAAAGGCAAGCGCATAGGCGGCGCGCAGGTGTCGGAGAAACATGCCAACTTCATCGTGAATGTGAATGAAGCGACAGCGGCGGATATTGAAAATTTGATAGAAGAAGTACGGGCGACGGTGTTGCAACAGGCAGGAGTCGATTTGCACCCGGAAGTAAAAATTATTGGTGAAAAGAAATGAATACGGTGACAACTCAATCCTCAATTCTCAATCCCCAATCCTTCGGCAAGGTGGCGGTGCTCTTTGGCGGTCGTTCCGCCGAACGCGAAGTGTCGTTGAAAAGCGGCGCAGCGGTATTGGCCGCGCTGCAACGCAGCGGCGTGGACGCGCACGCGTTCGATCCGGCGCAGCGCGATTTGCACGAGTTGCTGGAGGAAAAATTCGAGCGCGTGTTTGTCATTCTGCACGGGCGCGGCGGTGAAGACGGCACGGTGCAGGGCGCGCTGGAACTGATGGGCATCCCCTACACCGGCAGCGGCGTGATGGCCTCGGCCATCGCGATGGATAAGTGGCGCACCAAGCTGGTGTGGCAGGCTGCGGGCTTGCCTGTGCCCGAATACGAGGCGCTCACCGGCCCCACTGACTGGAATGCGGTGGCAGACCATCTCGACCTGCCGCTGTTTGTCAAACCTTGCAGCGAAGGCAGCAGCGTGGGTGTGACCAAAGTGAAGACGGTGGAAGAGTTGCCCATCGCTTACGCCGCTGCGGCGCAACACGACAAGGTGGTGATCGCCGAAAGTTTTATGAGCGGCGGCGAATACACGGCGACCATCCTCAACGGGCGCGCGCTGCCCATTATCAAGATCGAACCGGCCAACGAGTTTTACGACTACGAGGCGAAATATCTGCGCGACGACACGCGCTATCTGTGCCCGAGCGGTTTGAGCGCGGAACAGGAAAACGAGATGCAGCAACTGGCGTTGCAGGCATTCCAGTTGGTGGGTTGTAGCGGCTGGGGGCGCGTGGATTTTTTGCGTAGCGAAGACGGCAAACCTTACTTGCTGGAGATCAACACCGCGCCCGGCATGACCGACCACAGTCTGGTGCCGATGGCGGCGCGGCAGGCGGGCATCAGTTTCGAGCAGTTGGTGGTGCAGATTTTAGGATCGGCGCATGTGGGATAACACGCCACTGCTGCGACACCTCACCCACTTGCTGTTCGGCATCAGCCTGGGCTTGGTGCTGTACGGCGCGGTGCGTTACGTGTTGCGGCTGCCGGTGTTTCCGTTGCGCGCGGTGGAGTTGGTGGCCGCACCGCAGCGTGTTGCGCCTGAGCAGATTGAAAAAATTGTGCGCGAGCAAATCAGCGGGAATTTTTTCACGGTCGATCTGGATCGCACGCGGCAGGCGTTCGAGCAGTTGCCGTGGGTGCGCACAGTGAGTGTGCGGCGCAAGTTTCCGTGGAGTCTGGAAATTGAAATTGAAGAGCAGGTGGCGCTGGCGCGTTGGAACGCGACGGCTTTGGTGAACACGCACGGCGAGGTGTTTGTGGCGCGCACGGAACAGGTGCTGCCCGCATTCATCGGGCAGCCGGAAAGTTCGGCGCAGGTGACGCAGGTGTACGGTGAATTGAACGCCGCGCTGCAACCGATGCAGCAGCAGATCGCGCAGATCAGTTTATCGCCGCGTTTTGCGTGGCAGGTGAAGCTGGACAATGGCATGGTGCTGGAGTTGGGGCGCGAGCAGATGCAACAGCGCCTGGCGCGTTTTGTCGCGGTGTATCCGTACAGCCTGGCGGCGATGGAACGTCCGGCCAACCACGTGGATTTGCGCTACCGCAACGGCTTCGCGGCGTATGTGCCGGGCGGCAATGTTTGAAATGAAGGAACAGCGATGAGCAAGAACAGAGAGAACAAGCATTTGATCGTGGGGCTGGACATCGGAACGTCGAAGATCGCGTGCATCGTCGCCGAGATCAGGCCGGAAGGCACGCTGGAAGTGATCGGTGCGGGCATGCACCAGTCATCCGGCATGAAGAAGGGCATGGTGGTGAACATCGACGCGACGGTGGGCGCGATTCAGCGCGCGCTGGAAGAAGCCGAACTGATGGCGGACTGCAAAATTAAGGAGGTTTATACCGGCATCGCGGGCAGCCACATCCGCAGTTCCAACGCCAACGGCATGATCAAGATCAAGGACAAGGAAGTGGCGCACACCGACATCGTGCGCGCCATAGAAACCGCCAGTTCGATCAGCCTGCCCAGCGACCAGCAGACGCTGCACATTATCGAACAGGAATTCAGTATCGACGGGCAAGGCGGCATCAAGAAGCCGCTGGGCATGAGCGGTATGCGGCTGGAAGTGGAGATTCACATCGTCACCGGTGCGGTGTCGGCGGTGCAGAATATTTTGAAGTGTATCCACCGCTGCGGTCTGGAAGTGAACGAGATGATTTTGCAGCCGCTGGCATCGAGCAAGGCGGTGCTGGCCGATGACGAAAGAGAGCTGGGTGTATGTCTGATCGACATCGGCGGCGGTACGACCGATGTGGCGGTGTTCACCGGCGGTGCGATCCGGCATACGGCGGTGATTCCCATCGCGGGCGACCAGATCACCAACGACATCGCGATGGCGTTGCGCACGCCGACCAAGGATGCCGAGGACATCAAGATCAAATACGGTTGCGCCTTGCGCCAGTTGGCCAACGATGCGCCGATTGAAGTGCCCGGCGTGGGCGAACGCAGCGCGCGCACCTTGTCGCGGCAGACGCTATCGGAAGTGATCGAGCCGCGCGTGGAAGAGTTGTATTCGCTGGTGCAGCAGGAACTGCGCCGCAGCGGCTTCGAAGATTTGTTGTCGTCCGGCATTGTGCTAACCGGCGGCAGTAGCGCGATGCAGGGCATGATCGAATTGGGGGAGGAGATATTCCACATGCCGGTGCGGCTGGGCTTGCCGCGCAATATCGGCGGGTTGTCCGACGTGGTGAGGACACCGCGTTACGCAACGGGTGTGGGTTTGCTGTTGTACGGGCTGGATCAGTATCAGCGCAACGAAGTGACGCGCGTCAATTCGGGATCGTTCAAGGATGTGATGGCGAATATGAAGTCATGGTTTCAACGCAATTTTTAACATTGGGCAGTTCGGGTTCTGTTTTGCAATTTTTAAAGGAGAAATACTATGTTTGAACTGATGGATGCACAGCCGCAGGGCGCAGTAATCAAGGTGGTTGGCGTGGGCGGTTGCGGCGGCAACGCAGTCGATCACATGATCGAACAGGGTGTGCAAGGCGTTGAGTTCATCGTTATCAATACCGATGCGCAGGCGCTGCGCCGCAGCAAGGCGCGCGTGCAGTTGCAGATCGGCGCAAACCTGACCCGTGGTCTGGGTGCGGGTGCCAAGCCGGAGATCGGTCAGGCCGCAGCGGAAGAAGACCGCGAGCGTATCGCCGAAATTATCGGCGGCGCGCACATGGTGTTTATCACTGCCGGCATGGGCGGCGGCACGGGCACGGGCGCGGCTCCTATCGTGGCGCAAGTGGCAAAAGAACTGGGCATTCTCACCGTGGCCGTCGTCACCAAACCGTTCGCATTTGAAGGAAAACGCATGACGCTGGCGCAGACCGGTATCGAAGAGCTGGCAGTTCATGTGGACTCGCTCATCATTGTGCCGAACGCCAAGCTGATGGAAGTGCTGGGCGGCAAGACCACGCTGCCGGAAGCATTCAAGGCGGCCAACGGCGTGCTGCAAGGCGCGGTGGCGGGTATCGCTGAAGTCATCAATGTGCCCGGTATGGTGAATGTGGACTTCGCCGACGTGTGCACGCTGATGTCCGAGAACGGCATGGCAATGATGGGGGCGGCTTCCGCTTCCGGTGAAGGCCGTGCGCAACGCGCTGCCGAGCAAGCCATCGCCAGTCCGTTGCTGGAAGACATGGATCTGTCCGGTGCGCGCGGCGTGTTGGTCAACATCACCTCCAGCAGCAACCTGACTTTGGATGAGTTGCACGAAGTGATGAACTGCTTCCAGTTCGCAGCAAGCGAAGCGACCGTCATCGTCGGTTCGGTGTTCGACGAAACCATGGGCGACGAATTGCGCGTGACCATCGTGGCTACCGGCTTGGGCGCACCGCTTGCACGCAAACAGCCGAAGCCGGTGCTGGCGTACGAAAAACAGCAACGCACGGGCACTTATGATGCTGCTCCGGCAATCAACTACAGCGAGCTGGACATGCCCGCCGTGATCCGCACCGGTCGTCACCGCGAAGCAGTGGAAGCAATGAAACAATCCGGTGTTGAGACCTTGGACATCCCGTCGTTCTTGCGCAAGCAGGCGGATTAAACGGAGCTGAAGCGGCGCGGCGACGGGCTTTCCGTTCGCCTGTGATAAACTTCGCACTGTTTTAATCAGGTATTTTTCAATGGTCAAGCAGCGCACATTAAAGACGGTGGTGCAGGCGACGGGAGTCGGCCTGCATTCGGGCGAGAAGGTTTATTTGACTTTGCGTCCGGCGGCAATCGACAGCGGCATCGTGTTTCGCCGCGTCGATCTGGCGAATTCTCCCGACATTCGCGCCGAAGCGCATGCGGTGAACGACACGCGGCTTTCCACGTGTCTGGAGTCGCACGGGGCGCGGGTGGCGACGGTGGAACATCTGATGTCGGCCTTGGCGGGATTGGGGATAGACAACGCCATCGTCGAATTGACCAGCGCGGAATTGCCCATCATGGACGGCAGCGCGGGCACGTTCATTTTTCTGCTGCAATCGGCGGGCATCGTCGAACAAGCGGCGGCCAAAAAATTCATCCGCATCAAAAAAACCGTGGAAGTGAAAGACGGCGACAAGTGGGTACGCTTCGAGCCGTTCAACGGTTACAAACTCAGCTTCACCATCAATTTCGCGCACCCGGTATTTGCCAACACCAAACAAAACGTAGTCGTCGATCTGGGCACGCATTCGTACATCAAGGAAGTCAGCCGTGCGCGCACTTTCGGTTTCATGCAGGACGTGGAGAACATGCGCGCGCAAGGCTTGGCCTTGGGCGGTAATCTGGATAACGCCATCGTGATGGACGAGTACCGCGTCATCAACCCGGACGGGCTGCGCTTCGAGGATGAGTTCGTCAAACACAAAGTGCTGGATGCCATCGGCGACTTGTATCTGTTGGGGCATCCGTTGATAGGCGCATTCTCCGGCTTTAAATCGGGGCACGCTTTGAACAACGCCTTGTGCCGTGCCTTGCTGGCGGACGAGACGGCGTGGGAGATGAAGACATTCAACAAGCCGGAAGAGGCTCCCGACTTCCTGCGTCTGCAATTGCAACCAACCTAGATCGGCAAGCCGGTGCTGATTCGATTTGCACTGCTGCTTTCCGCGCTGCTCATTACCGCCTCGCTGGTGGCTTTCCTGTTAACCCGAGATCCGCGTTATCCCAGATTTGCTTTTCAGGTGGCGAAGTATATTGTGTATGTGCTGCTGGTGTTCGGGGCGCTGTATTTGCTGGAGCGTTACGGTCTGGTGGCATGGCGGGTGTTCGTTTAACCCGGCTAATCCATTAATCATCACGTTTTGAAAATGCAACATCGTGGAAACGCGCATGAATAGACGTTCTACGTCATCTGATTGATGTAGAGGCCATATTTATGCGCTTCTTCACGGGGTGCCATAATCAAATCACCGCAAGAATCTTCGCAGCAACCCAGCGAACTCCCCTCGCCCGCTGGCGGGAGAGGGTGGGATAAAAGGAGTCCCCATTGATTTCTTGTGGTGCGCTACAAGTCTAGACCCTGCGATTTCTGCGGAAGCGGGCATCGAAACAGGACAGGTCTAATTTGTGGTCGAGCAGGTGGTTCAAGGCATGCTCAAAAGTGCCCGGCAAAAGCTGTTGCTGCAAATCTACCGCGATCAATCGCGGGCTGGTGTCGATGTGTTTGAAGCGCGCCATTTATTTCCCCTAAATATCACCCCGCAGTTCGACCTTGATATTTGGTTTAGTTCACGGCACGATGCGGCATGAACAAACTTTTTCTACAGCTTCGTTAGGCCGTCCTATGCCATTTCTTCGCACATTGTTGGCGACCGATTTTCACGAGCCATCAACAAGGTGGCAGCGACTAACGGCTATCGACACAGCAAACCCGAGTTATCGAGGCAAATATCATCGCGTCCGCAGTTGGCTAATCGAGTTTGACGAAGAGGGTATGCCTTGGCGCGAAATTGGGCTGGACGAAAACGATGTGGTCGTGATGGCTGGCCCCAGCAAGAACGATTACGGCTTCTGGTTAGACACGAACATGCGCTATTCAGACTTCACCGGTGAGGCTGTAACTGAAGAATACTTTGAGAAATTATGGACAGTTTCTGGTGCGGTAGCCCCGTGACTCGGATTAACCTTTCGTTCGAGAGGGACTCCGCCACTGCGTGGCTTCGCTCCTCAACTCCACATTAGGGCTAATTATGCGAGTAATCATATTTCCAATAGTTCTGCTTGTTGCTGCTACGCAAACTGGCTGCATTGTTATTTCCAATCCATCATATCCAAAAGAATGGGCATCTGTTGAAGGTCAGCCAGAAATTTGTACTGTGCTTCCTGGGAACTACCTGAATAGTGGTAAGGCCGGGGAGCAAGGCAAAGGTGCTCCCCCCTTAGTCGCGCTTCTTTTTAGGGAAGCAAAACCAGCAACGAACGTGCGCATTCAAAAGAAAGCGGAAACAACCTTCCTGCTTGAGTCGGAAGCATCGGGAGCAATAGTCAACTCGCGCACAATAGAGGCCAAGTGTGGAGCAACGCAACTAACTATCCCTCCAGAAGAGCCAGAAGGTTTCGTAAATCGAGAAGGGGTTGTAGGTTATCAATATGATTCCACAGAGGTGCGGGTATCTAAAGATGGTGCGCTGGTCGTTCGTACGACGACAGGCGGTTTTGGAATAATGTTGCTTGTACCCGCTGGTGGTTTCGAATCACGTTGGTTTCATTACCCCAATGCGGAAGGGGCTGGTTTAAATGAAAAGCCCTAACGATTAAGGTTAGATCGTGATCGCGAAGCGCAGGCTTTGGGGCCTTGCCTTTTGTCTCAAGGCGTAGAAGTGGCAGAACACGGAAGTCAGCCCCAATGGGGCGGTTTGGCGCAGCTACCGACAATCTACTTTTCGGGCTAAATAACAATCGCTTAACCACTCAGAGTGTCATGAGATTCAGTTTTTATTGATTTATTTAACCCACCTTTACGCGAAGGCGCATGAATAGGCGATCTACGTCATCTGAACGATGTAGATGCCCTATTTATGCGCCTTCCCATGAGGAGGCCTTAGCGCCGCGCCAGCCGGCGCAAGGCATTTTTCAGCGGGCTTTCGCGCAAGTTGAGAGCCAGATTTTCCAGCTCTTTTCTGCCGTTGTTTCCTACTGTTCTGCGGGGCGGAATGACCGGCGCGGCGCGGGTGCGGACTTGCACGCGTATTTGAATTCCAGTAACCTGAATTCCCCTTGTTCCGAATGCGGACATCATTTCCGGGCTGATTTGGCGTAATTTTGCGGCCACAGCGCCGTTGTCTGCCGAAAGAATCAGCGTTTGACCGTGCAGTTGCATCACACGGCTGGCTTGTGCCAGCGAAGGAGGGGCGATTTGCTGATAGTGACTCTGCAACGCGGCCAATAATCTGGCTCGCTGCGAGAGATGCAGCAGGCCTTGGTTGGCTTGAAGAAATGCAGTCAGGCGAAGCGTCACGGCAGGGTGGGGATCACGTTAAAGGGGTAAGTTCGTGAATATTATTCTAGTTTCGAATCGTTTTGCAAAAGCGCGCAGTGTGACGCTGACGGGAACGCATGTGCTGGTGGCGGGAATGCTGGCGTTGGGCCTGTTTATTGCGGCAGTCTTGGGGGCGCAGTACGCCATCGTGCGTTTGCAACCCGGCGCTATCAGCAATGAACTGAAAGTCTGGTTGGCCAGCGCGCAGGAGGCCGAGCAGGTGAAGCAACAAACCTATTTGCGCCAGAGTCTGGATGCGATGGCCGTGCGTCTGGGGCAGATGCAGGCGCAACTCCAGCGTCTGGATGGTTTGGGCGCGCGTCTGGCCAAATTGACCGGCATGAAGCCGCAGGATTTTTCTTTCGAGCAACCTCCGGCGCAGGGCGGGCCTTTTATTCCCGTGCCCAGTCAGAAGGATGTTTCATTGGAAACGATGCAGCAGCAGTTGACGGGTTTGAGCACATTGCTGGGCGACCGCAGCGACAAGTTGGTGGCGCTGGAAACCATGTTGCAGCAGAACCGCCTGGACAAAAAGATGTTGCCGTCCGTCGCGCCGATTACTGCCGCCTGGTATTCCTCGAATTTCGGTTGGCGGCTCGATCCCTTTACCGGCCAGAATGCGATGCACGAGGGCGTGGATTACATGGTGCCCGAAGGCACGCCTATCTATGCTTCGGCGGGCGGCGTGGTGGTGTACGCGGACACGCATCCCCAATATGGTAATATGGTAGAGATTGATCACGGCAATGATGTTGTCACGCGTTATGCGCATGCTTCAAAACTGCTGGTCAAGGTCGGCGACGTGGTGCGGCGCGGACACGAGATTGCCTTGGTGGGGAGTACGGGACGTTCCACGGGCAACCACCTGCACTTTGAAGTGAGATACAAAGGCATCGCCCAAAACCCGGTACGCTTCCTGCAAAAAGCAGCCAGCTGATACGGTTGAATTCGTGACAGGGTGAGGTGTGTGCCTCACCCTTTTTTATTTGTTCGAAATACAGTCCAAGAAAATAACAGCATGATCTCCAAATTGTTGAAATCCGTATTCGGCAGTCGTAATGACCGCTTGCTTAAACAATATCGCCAGAGCGTAGTGCGCATCAACGCGCTGGAGGCAGAAATCTCGGCCTTGTCCGACGAGCAATTACAGGCCAAAACGACGGAATTCAAACAGCGGGTGCAACAGGGCGCATCGCTGGACGATATTTTGCCGGAAGCATTCGCCGTGGTGCGCGAAGGCGGCAAACGCGTGTTGCAGATGCGCCATTTCGATGTGCAGCTAATAGGCGGCATGGTGTTGCATTACGGCAAGATCGCCGAAATGCGCACCGGTGAGGGTAAGACGCTGATGGCGACTTTGCCCGCTTACTTGAATGCCTTGTCCGGCAAAGGCGTGCATGTGGTGACGGTGAACGATTATCTGGCGGCGCGCGATGCCGAATGGATGGGGCGCTTGTATCGTTTTCTCGGCCTGTCGGTCGGGGTCATCCTGACCAGCATGGAGCATGCGGACAAGCAGACGGCCTACGGCGCGGACATCACCTACGGTACCAACAACGAATTCGGTTTCGATTATTTGCGCGACAACATGGCTGCGCAGTCTGATGAACGCTTTCAGCGCGGCTTGAATTTCGCCGTGGTGGATGAAGTGGACTCCATCCTGATCGACGAGGCGCGCACGCCGCTGATTATTTCCGGGCAGGCGGAAGACAATCTCGATGTTTATCTGCGCATGGATAAGTTGGTGCCTAACCTGAAGCGCCAAGCGACGGAAGAAGCGCCCGGCGATTTCCACGTCGATGAAAAAAACCACCAGATTCTGCTGTCCGAAACGGGGCATGAGAACGCCGAAAAACTGCTGGCGCAAGCCGGGATGTTGCCGGTAGGCGGCAGTTTGTACGACCCGGCCAACATCACGCTGATCCATCATTTGTACGCCGCGTTGCGCGCGCACAACCTGTTTTTCCTGGACCAGCACTACGTGATTCAGGACGGCGAAGTGGTGATTGTGGATGAATTCACCGGACGCTTGATGGCGGGGCGGCGCTGGTCGGACGGTTTGCATCAGGCGGTGGAGGCCAAGGAGGGCGTGGCGATCCAGAAGGAAAACCAGACGTTGGCTTCGATCACGTTCCAGAATTATTTCCGCATGTACAACAAACTGTCGGGCATGACCGGCACGGCGGATACCGAAGCTTACGAATTTCAGACCATCTACAACCTGGAAACGGTCATCATCCCGCCGCATCGCCCGACGATACGCAAGGATCTGATGGACAAGGTCTATCTCAGCGCGCCGGAAAAATATGCGGCGGTGATTGTTGACGTACGCGATTGTTACGAGCGCGGACAACCGGTGCTGGTGGGCACGACTTCCATCGAAACATCCGAGTTGCTGTCCGGCTTGCTGGACAAAGCCAAGCTGCCGCACCAGGTGTTGAACGCCAAGCAGCATGCGCGCGAAGCCGAGATCGTGGCGCAAGCCGGTAGTCCCAAAATGATTACCATCGCCACCAACATGGCCGGTCGCGGCACCGACATCGTGCTGGGCGGCAACGTGGAGAAGCCCATCGAGCTGGTGCGCATGGACGAGTCGCTGGACGCGGCAACACGCGAGGCACGCGTGGCCGAATTGCGCGCCGCTTGGCAGCCTATCCACGAACAGGTCATCGCCAGCGGCGGTTTGCACATCATCGGTACCGAGCGCCACGAATCGCGGCGCGTGGATAACCAGTTGCGCGGCCGTTCCGGTCGTCAGGGCGACCCCGGTTCCAGCCGTTTCTATTTGTCGCTGGAAGACCCGCTGTTGCGCATCTTCGCCTCCGACCGTGTGGCTGCGATCATGAACCGCTTCAAGCTGCCGGAAGGCGAAGCAATCGAACACAGCTGGGTGACGCGCGCCATCGAAAACGCGCAACGCAAAGTGGAAGCGCGCAACTTCGATATGCGCAAACAGATTCTCGAATACGACGATGTGGCCAACGACCAGCGCAAGGTGATCTACCAACAGCGCTCGGAATTGCTGGAAAGCACCGACATCAGCGAAACCATCAACGCCATGCGCGAAGGACTGTTGGGCGACATGTTCGCCGAATATCTGCCGCGCGGCAGCATGGAAGAGCAATGGGATGTGCCGGGTCTGGAAAAGGCGTTGGCGGCGGAATTCCAGTTGCATCTGGAGTTGGTGTGGTGGATGGAGCAGGACAAACTGCTGGATCAGGATGGTTTGTTAACCCGCATTCTTGAGGCTGCGCAGCAGCAGTATCAGGCGAAAGTGGACCAGGTCGGCGGCGAAGTGATGCACGGTTACGAGCGTATCGTCATGTTGCAGAGTCTGGATCAGCACTGGCGCGAACATCTGGCGGCATTGGATCATTTGCGCCAAGGCATCCACCTGCGCGGTTACGCGCAGAAAAATCCAAAGCAGGAATACAAGCGCGAAGCGTTCGAATTGTTCTCCACCATGCTGGAAGCGATCAAACGCGATGTGACGCAAACTTTGATGAATGTGCAGATCCGCAGCGAGGCCGATGTGGCGGCGGCGGAAGCGCCCCACGCGCCGGAAAATGTGCAGTATCATCATGCCGATTACGAAGAGGCGCTGGCATCGGCCGACACAGCCGCAGAGGAACACAAGCCTTTCGTAAGGACGAACGAGAAGGTCGGACGCAACGATCCGTGCCCGTGCGGTTCGGGCAAGAAATACAAGCAGTGCCATGGCAAATTGAACTGAAGCCAACTATAAAAGGGAGAAGGAAATGCCGATTGATGATCTGATTTTGCAAACTTTGCACAACTCAACCCTGACCGAAGAGTTGCGCGATGCCGAGATTGAAACGCTGGGTAAGCTGTTCACTGTGATGGAATGCAAGGCCGGAGAAAGTTTGTTGAGTCCCGGCCAGGAGCGCTTGAAGAATTCGCTGATTATGCTGGCCGCCGGCGAAGTCGAAGCCACCGCAACCTTGAGCGGCGAGCAAGCCACGCTGCACTTGCTGCAACCCGGCGATCTGGCGGGCATTATCACGTTTGCCGGCGGCAATGTGTCGCAGATCAGCGCCACCGTGGTCGCCAAAACAGATTGCAAAGTGTTGCTGCTGGAACGTTCAAAATTCGAGTCGCTGATGAACACCCATCCGGCCATCGTGTATTACGTGATGCGCGGTATCGTGCGCCATACCCACGGCATTGTCCGACGCATGAACATGCAATCGGTGGAAATGAACAACTACATCCACCGTACCCACGGACGTTACTAGTCGTTATTAACGGGCTAGCCCGTTTCCCTCACCTCAATCCTCTCCCGGCGGGAGAGGAAGCAAACGAATCGCAACGCGAGTTTTTAATTAGGGGAAGTTAAATGCCGGTGAATCTCTCTGCGCCCGTCGCGGCAAATCTGTTGCCCGTTGCGGGCGTTTCTTTGGGCACTGCGGAAGCGGGCATCAAGCGCGCCGAGCGCCGTGACTTGCTGGTCATCAAGCTGGATGAAGGCGCGACGGTGGCGGGCGTGTTCACCACCAATCGCTTCTGCGCCGCACCGGTTACCGTGGCGAAAGCTCATCTCGCTGCGAACAAAGGCATTCGTGCGCTGATAGTGAATACGGGCAACGCCAACGCCGGCACCGGTGAGCAAGGCATGGCAGCCGCGCGCAACACCTGTGCGGAACTGGCGAAGTTGCTGGGTTGTGCGCCGGAGCAAGTGCTGCCGTATTCCACCGGAGTCATCATGGAACCGCTTCCGGTGGAGAAAATTATCGCCGGTATGCCGCAAGCGATCAGCAAGCTGAAAGCCGATAATTGGTTCGATGCCTCACAAGCCATCATGACCACCGACATCGTGGCCAAGGCGGTGAGCAGGCAAGTGCAAATCGGCGGCAAAACCGTCACCGTCACCGGCATGTCCAAAGGTTCCGGCATGATCCATCCCAACATGGCCACCATGCTGGGCTACATCGCCACCGATGCGGCAATTCCACAAGCGCTGCTGCAACAGATGGTGTCCGAGGCTGCCAACCGTTCGTTCAACTGCATCACCGTCGATGGCGACACCTCCACCAACGATGCGCTGATGCTGATTGCTACAGGCAAGAGCGGCGTGACCATCAACGAGGCGAACCGTGCAGCGATGCAAGCCGTTGTCACCGAAGTGGCGACCCTGCTGGCACAAGCCATCGTGCGCGACGGCGAAGGCGCGACCAAGTTCATCACCATAAAAATCGAAGGCGGCAAAGACGAAGCCGAGTGCAAGCAAATCGGCTACGCCATCGCGCATTCGCCATTGGTCAAAACCGCGTTCTTCGCCTCCGACCCCAACCTCGGTCGCATCCTCGCCGCCATCGGTTACGCGGGCGTGAACGACCTCGATGTCGAAACGCTGAAGCTGTATCTGGATGACGTGCTGGTCGCCGAAAATGGCGGACGCGCCGCGAGCTACCAAGAAGCAGACGGCCAGCGCGTAATGGCGCAAAGCGACATCTCCATCCGCGTCGTGCTCAATCGCGGCGCGGTGAACGCCACGCTGTGGACCTGCGATTTCTCTTACGACTACGTGAAGATCAACGCCAGCTACCGGAGTTGATTTTTAGGTACACCTGCTTGGAGAAGCCCGTCAATAGGCGACCTTCACGAAGGGCGTGATGTAGATCGCCGATTGGCGGGCGTTGCAGAGCAACCGATTTCGTTCCCTTTCCCACCGGGAGAGGGCTAGGGTGAGGGAACACTTGTTGTACTCCCCCTTTCTTTAAATCCACCCCCGTCGGGGGTAGCCCGACAGCTAGTTCCTTTCTTTTGCTTCGATATGGATAAACTCAACCAATTCCTCACCCGCGCCGAAGGTCTGCTCGCCCGTCTGGAAAACATCCTGCCCGGCGCTTTAGCGCAAGCGCCCGACTGGCAAGCTGCCGCCGCTTTTCGCTGGGATCACCAGCAACGCACGCTGCATCCCGTTGCCAATTTCCAGCGCATCGCGCTCGCCGACTTGCTCGGCATTGACGATCAGAAACAACGCATCCAGCAGAACACGCTGCAATTCGTGCGCGGCGGCACGGCGAACAATGCACTGCTCTCCGGTGCGCGCGGCACGGGCAAGTCGTCGCTGGTGAAAGCGCTGCTCAACGAATATGCCGACCAAGGCCTGCGCGTGATCCAGATCGACAAGCAAGGCTTGATCGACCTGTCGCACATCGTCGGTCTCGTCCAAGGCCGCGCCGAACGCTTCATCCTGTATTGCGACGACCTCTCCTTCAACGATGCCGAACCCGGTTACCAATCGCTGAAAGCCGCGCTGGACGGCGATCTGGTGGCCTTCTCCGACAACCTGCTGATCTACGCCACCTCCAACCGCCGCCACTTGATGCCGCAATCCATGCAGGACAACCTCGCCACCAAATACGTCGGCGACGAAGTGCATCCGGCGGAAAGCGTGGAAGAAAAAGTGTCGCTGTCCGAACGCTTCGGATTGTGGATTTCGTTTTATCCGTTCACGCAGGATGAATACCTAGCCGTGGCCGCGCATTGGCTGGGGCATCACGGCTGGAAGCAGGGACTCACCGATGAAGTGCGCACAGCGGCGTTGCAGTGGTCGTTGATGCGGGGCTCGCGCAGCGGGCGGGTGGCGGGGCAGTTTGCTAGGGATTGGTGCGGGAAGAAAAATTAACTTGTAGGTACTTCAAGGGGGCTGCAATGTTAGAAGAATTTTTCAAAAGGCTTAAAACTAAATGCATTTCTGTGCGAAGTGGCAGCAACTGGTGGATTGGATTCGTGATTTTGAGCGTGTTTCCCCTGTCCGTGCATGCAGAGGATAAATGGAGAGAGCTTGTTCGAGAGATTCAAGTCGCTTCAACGAAGAATGACTGGGATACGGCGATTGAGCTACTTAAACGTGCTCAATCTATTGCTTGTGGAGCAACTCGTATTGCAGATGAGAACCTGTGTGTAGATACGCTTTCTACGATAGGCTGGATATATTCCTCAAGAGGAATGATGCCGGAGGCCGTTCCATATTATGAAGAAGCCTATCGCTCTCGAATTTCCAAATTTGGACAATACCATGTGAAAACCCTAGGTCTTTGTGCGAATTATGGCGGCGCATTGATTGAGTCTGGGAGAGCTGGAGAGGCTGAAAAGGTGTTATTGCCTTGCGTGGAGGAGAAGAATGATGTTGACGTATTGACGCAGAATTCAGCATATCTTCAACTAGCCTTAGCACTTGCATCTCAGCATAAATTTGAGGATGGCGAGACATTAATACGAAAGCTGATGGTTAGGCTGGAAAGGCGTTCTCTGCAGGAGACTCCCGAATATGCAGATGCTTTATATGCAATTTCCATAAATATTCAGAAGCAAAATGGTGGAAGGTTTCGGGAGGCCATTAAGATTTTAGAGGAGACATTATCCTTAAGCGAGAAGGTGCATGGTACAGAGTCTGAAAGATATGCACGTTTCGAAGGGGACTTGGCAGAATTGTTACTAATCATCGGTAGGGTCGATGAATCGGAGAAACATGCAAGGCATGGATTGGAAGTATTCCAAAAGAAATTCGGGAAAGATCATCCAAGAACAGCAGCGGCAGAATATGTGCTAGGCAAAGTGCTATTGTATAAGGGTGATTATGAAGCCGCAGAAAATAGTTTTGAGGATGTGTATAAAATTTACGTGAATATATTCGGGTCGCAAAATCAATATTTGAAGGATGTGCAGTGGTACCTAATACAGGCGCTTGAGAAACAAGGTAAGGAAAAAGAAGCCAGAAAATTCGAGCAGAAAAACAGAATGTGGGTATTTCGCTAAACAAAAATTTCACTAGTCAGTGAAAACGTTGACTATAAGCTTGAAAAGTGTGAGCACAAAGTGCCACACGCTGTGTTTTTTGGTTATGACTTTCCTTCCCCTGTGCACCGCCAAGCGCAGGCTGGTCAGGGGATTTCGGCGAGGACTGTTTGAGCGTAGCGAGTTCCGCAGCCGCCTGACCAGTCGAGCAACGCAGGGAACCGCGCAGCGGCGGCGCACCGGGGGCGACTTCTTTTGGTTACTTTTTCTTGGCGAAGCAAGAAAAAGTGACTAGCTGTCGGGCTACCCCCCGACGGTTTTGTTTTTGAATTTAAGAACCCTAGCCTGTGCTTCGACAAGCTCAGGACGAACGGTCTCAGGTGGTCATGCTTCGACAGCACGAACGGAGATAAAGAGCGTTCCCTCACCCTAACCCTCTCCCGGTGGGAGAGGGGATTAAACCGAATGCTCCTCAACGCCCGTCAATAGGCGTTCTACGCTATGCGAACATTGCAGATCGCCTATCCATGCGCTTTCCCATCACATCGCCCAAATATTTCCCCCATCGCATCAAGCTCGAACGCGGCTATGTCACGCCTCCGCAACTGGTTTAGAATCCGCTCTCTATCTTGTTAACCGGAATCCGCACCATGCCTCAATACCGTTCCCGCACTTCCACTCATGGCCGCAACATGGCCGGCGCTCGCTCGTTGTGGCGCGCCACCGGCATGACCGAAGGCGACTTCGGCAAGCCTATCATCGCCATCGCCAATTCGTTTACCCAGTTCGTGCCGGGGCACGTGCATCTGAAAGACATGGGGCAACTGGTGGCGCGCGAGATTGAAAAAGCGGGCGGCATCGCCAAGGAGTTCAACACCATCGCCATCGACGACGGCATCGCCATGGGGCACGACGGTATGCTGTATTCGCTGCCTTCGCGCGATCTGATCGCCGATTCGGTGGAATACATGGTCAACGCGCATTGCGCCGACGCGCTGGTGTGCATTTCCAACTGCGACAAAATCACGCCCGGTATGGTGATGGCGGCGATGCGCCTGAACATTCCGGTGGTGTTCGTTTCCGGCGGGCCGATGGAAGCGGGCAAGGTCAACTGGCAGGGCAAGGTGAAAGGTCTCGATCTGGTTGACGCGATGGTGGCCGCCGCCGACAGCCGCGTGAGCGATGAAGAGGTGGAAGCCATCGAGCGTTCCGCTTGTCCGACTTGCGGTTCGTGCTCCGGCATGTTCACCGCGAACTCGATGAACTGTCTGACCGAGGCACTGGGCTTGTCGTTGCCGGGCAACGGTTCGCTGGTGGCGACCCACGCCGAGCGCAAGCAACTGTTCCTGCGTGCGGGGCGCTTGATCGTCGATCTGTGCAAGCGTTATTACGAGCAGGACGATGCTTCGATCTTGCCGCGCAGCATCGCCACCTTCGACGCGTTTGAGAACGCGATGACACTGGACATCGCCATGGGCGGTTCGACTAACACCGTGCTGCATTTGCTGGCCATCGCGCGCGAAGCGGAAGTGAATTTCACCATGAAGGATATGGATAGGTTGTCGCGCCATGTGCCGACGCTGTGCAAGGTCGCGCCCTCAAGCGAATATCACATGGAAGATGTGCATCGCGCGGGCGGCATCGTGGCTATCCTCGGAGAGTTGGATCGTGCGGGACTGCTGCACGGCGAGGCTGGCAGCGTGCACAGCAAGACGCTGCGCGACGGACTCAAGCAATGGGACATCGCGCAGACGCAAAGCGAAGAAGTGAAGAAGTTTTATCGCGCCGCACCCGGAGGCATCGTCACCACTATCGCGTTCTCGCAATCCATGTTGTATCCCGAGCTGGATGCGGATCGCGCCAAAGGCTGCATCCGCGACAAGGCGCATGCCTATTCGCAGGACGGCGGCTTGGCGGTGTTGCACGGCAACATCGCGCTGGACGGTTGCATCGTGAAGACCGCAGGCGTGGATGAAAGCATATTGAAATTCAGCGGACGCGCGCGCGTGTTCGAAAGCCAGGACGCGGCATCGGCGGGCATCCTGGCCGACCAGATCGTGGCGGGCGACGTGGTCATCATCCGTTACGAAGGTCCGCGCGGCGGCCCCGGTATGCAGGAGATGCTGTATCCGACTTCGTACCTGAAATCGAAAGGCATGGGCAAAGCCTGTGCGCTGCTCACCGACGGGCGTTTTTCCGGCGGCACTTCCGGCTTGAGCATAGGCCACGTTTCGCCGGAAGCGGCCAGCGGCGGCGCAATCGGCTTGGTACAGGAAGGCGACCGCATCGAGATCGACATTCCGAATCGCACTATCAACCTGGCGATCAGCGAGGCCGAGCTGGCGCAACGCCGCGCCGCGATGGAGGCCAAGGGCAGGCAAGCGTGGAAACCCGCCAGCGAACGTCCGCGCAAAATATCGGCGGCATTGCGCGCTTACGCGGCGATGGTCACTTCGGCGGATAAAGGCGCGGTGCGCGACGTGTCGTTAGTGGAGAAATAATGTAGGCAGGTTGTCCGAGTTTCATCCAACAGGGAGATGCCATGAAAGCCATTCTGATTGCCAACCCCAAAGGCGGCAGCGGCAAGACCACGTTGTCCACCAATATCGCGGGCTTTTTGGCCTCGCGCGGGCAGCGTGTGGCGATCCTGGATTTAGATAGACAGAAATCGGCGACACAATGGTTGGACAATCGTCCGCTGTCTCTGCCCTCCATCGAACTGATGCATTCGGAAGCGGAAAAAACTGCGCCGCTGGATTGGCTGGTGATCGACTCGCCCGCCGGACTGCACGGCAAAAATCTGGAACACACGCTCAAGCTGGTACACAAAGTGGTCGTACCCATCGCGCCCTCGGCCTTCGACATTCAGGCCAGCCGCGATTTTCTGGAAGCGCTGCATCACGAAAAGATCATTCGCAAAGGCAAGATTTTTGTCGGAGTGGTCGGCATGCGCATGGACCCGCGCACCCGTGCCGCGCTCACGCTGGAGCAATTTCTGAAAGGCTTGGATGTGCCGATATTGGCCTATCTGCGCGAGGCGCAGGCTTATGTCAACGCCGCCTTCGAGGGCAAGACCCTGTTCGATTTACCGCCTTCGCTGGCGGAGCGTGAGCTGGAACAATGGACGTATTTGCAAAATTGGCTGGAACACGCGGAATGATGCTGCTCAACATAAAAAGGACTGTCATGAAAAAAATATTTCCCGTTTTGATGTTGTTAACACTTGGCGCATGCCAGCCGGATACGCCCGCGCAACAGCCCCAGCCGTCTCCGACCGCAGCTGCGCCAGTGGTCGCCGCACCGCTGCCTGCCGCAGTCGCGCCGGAAGTCAAAGCCGCGCCGGTTTCGGAAGATGCCGCCATGCGCGCGCTAGCGCAAAAAAGTATGTGCTTCACCTGCCACACCTTAGATAACAATTTGGTCGGACCGGCGTGGCGCAAGGTCGCGGCGAAATATCGCGGGCAAAAAGACGCGGAAGCCAAGCTGGTGGCCAAGGTGGCCAATGGCGGCAGCGGGGCATGGGGCAGCGTGGCCATGCCGCCGAATTCGCCCAAAGTGAGCGATAAAGACATTCAAACTCTGGTGCGCTTCATTCTGTCGCTAAAATAACCCTGATGCGAGAGTGTCAACGCCTTTTGCAGCTATGACGTTGATGCATTACCTTCCGCGATTTTGCAAATCAGTCGGGGTTGTTTAGAATGCGGTCGGGGTAAATGCTCCGCTCGTCTCAGATGTAGTCAAACTCAATAATGGAGAGAACATGAAATCAATCGTTGTTAGCATGATCGTAGCCGCTGGCCTGATGACCGCCGGTTCCGCAATGGCAGTGGATATGCCCGCTGTTGCCTTGAAGAACAAATGCAACACCTGCCACAAAGTGGACATGAAGCTGGTTGGCCCGGCATGGAAAGATGTTGCTGCCAAGTACAAAGGTGTTGCCGGTGCTGAAGCGACACTGTCCGCCAAGGTCAAGAAGGGTGGCGCAAACGTTTGGGGAACAATGCCAATGCCGCCTAACCCAACTGTTAGCGATGCCGACATGAAGGAATTGATCGGTTTCGTGTTGGGTCTGGCTAAGTAATATTGCCGGAGCAATGCAAAAAAGCCGACGCGAGTCGGCTTTTTTGTTGCCTGAAAACCCTGAATTGACAAGGTTTGGAGGGCTACGCATAATCGGGACAACCTATTTATTCGCCGGATTTCATAATGTTTATCAGTAGATTTTTATTGCTTGCCGCATTTGGCCTCGCCCTTGCCGGTTGCGGAAAAAGCGAGACTGCAACGTCCGCCTCTTCCGACGAGCTGGTGGTCAAAATCGGCGCTGCCGCGCCGCTCACCGGTCCGCAGGCGCACGTGGGCAAGGACAACGAAAACGGCACGCGCATGGCGGTTGACGATGCGAATGCCAAAGGCGTGATGATAGGCGGGAAGAAAGCGCGCTTTGAATTATTGAGCGAGGACGATCAAACCGACCCCAAGACCGCCACCATCGTGGCGCAGAAGCTGGTGGATGCCAATGTCAACGGCGTGATCGGGCACATGAATTCCGGCACCAGTATTCCCGCCTCTTCCATCTATTTCAAAAACGGCATTCCGCAAATCTCTCCTTCGGCTACCTCGGTCAAATTCACCGCGCAGGGTTACAACACCGCGTTCCGCGTGATGTCCAACGACGCGCAGCAAGGTCAAGCGCTTGGCGAATTCGCCACCAAGGTGCTGGGGCTGAAAACCATCGCGGTGATTGACGACCGCACCGCTTACGGCCAAGGTCTGGCGGACGAATTCGCGAAAGCGGCGCAAGCTAACGGTGCGCAAATTGTGGCACGCGAATACACCACCGACAAATCGGTGGACTTCACTGCCGTGCTGACCAAGATCAAGGGCAAACAGCCCGACCTGCTATTCTTCGGCGGCATGGACCCGCAAGGCGTGCCCATGGTCAAACAGCTGCGCGCGCTGGGCATGAAGACACAATTCATGATGGGCGACGGCGGCTATACGCCGAAGCTGATCGAACTTGGCGGCGGCGCGGAAGATGGCACTTACGCTTCCCAGCCGGGTGTGCCGCTGGACAACATGCCCAGCGGGCGCGATTTCGCCAAACGCTATGAAGCGCAATTCCATCAACCCATCCAGCTCTACGCGCCATATTGCTACGATGCGGTCAACGTGATGATCGCCGCCATGCAAAAAGCCAGCTCTGCCGAACCCGCGAAATATCTGGCGGAGATCGGCAAGGTAGAGCTCAATGGTGTGACCTCGAAGATCGCGTTCGATGAGAAAGGCGACATCAAAGGCGGCGCGGTCACCGTGTATCAAGTGCGCCAAGGAAAATGGAATGTGGTGCAAACCATGGGCGGCGCGCCCGCAGCACATTGATGGCACTTAATAAATGTCCGTCATTCCGGCGCAGGCCGGAATCCAGTCAAGAAAACAATCCCCCGCATCGCGGGGACAAAATCCAAGGCATATTAAATAAAATCACTGGATTCCGGCCTACGCCGGAATGACGGATTGATCGTGGACATCCTCCTCCAACAAATCATCAACGGTCTGGTGCAAGGCAGCGTGTATGCGCTGGTGGCTTTGGGCTACACCATGGTTTATGGCATTCTCGGTCTCATCAATTTCGCGCACGGCGAAGTGGTGATGATAGGTGCGATGGTGGCGTTGGCCGCGTTGCAGGCTTTGCTGGCTGCCGCCTTCGCGCCCGTGCTGGCGGTGTTGTTCAGTCTTCTCATCGCAATGGCGGCATGTATGGTCTTGGGCTACGGCATCGAGCGTATCGCCTACCGCCCGCTGCGCAACGCGCCGCGCTTAGCCCCGCTCATCACCGCCATCGGCGTGTCCATCGTGTTGCAGAATTTGGCAATGATGATCTGGGGGCGCGAATACCATTCCTTCCCGTTGCCGTTCAATAGCACCTCGCACCAGCTCGGCGGCGCGATCATCAATGACGTGCAGATAGGCATCGTCGTTATCGCGCTCGCCATCATGCTTGGCTTGATGTGGCTGGTGCATCACACTCGCACCGGCAGAGCGATGCGCGCCGTGGCCGAACATCCCGCCGCCGCCACGCTCATGGGCGTGGATAACAACCGCGTGATCTCCATCACCTTCATGCTTGGCTCCGCACTAGCCGCCATCGCGGGCTTCATGGTCAGTGCCAACTACGGCATCGTGCATTACTACATGGGCTTCATGCTCGGCCTGAAAGCCTTTACCGCTGCGGTTCTCGGTGGCATCGGCAATCTGCGCGGAGCGATGCTGGGTGGCGTGTTGTTGGGGCTGATCGAAAGTCTGGGCGCGGGCTACATCGGCGATCTCACTGGCGGATTTCTGGGTAGCAATTATCAGGATGTGTTCGCCTTCTTCGTGTTGATCGCCGTGTTGATCTTCCGCCCGTCCGGCTTGCTCGGCGAGAAATTGGCGGAGCGGGCATGAGAATAAAACTAATGCTAAACCTAAACCCCTCCCAGCCTCCCCTTGTCAGGGGAGGAGCGGCCTCAGCCCTCCCCCTGACAAGGGGGAGTTGGAGGGGGTTTGAATTATTTATTGGGGAAACGGACTGTTTGGCATGAAACTGCGTCGCAAATCTTCCGGCCACCTTACCCTCGCCATCGCCCTGCTGGCGCTGCCCTTCATCATCGACGCGTTATTCGGCCACGGCTGGGTGCGTATCGCCGACTTTGCTTTGCTCTACATCATGCTGGCGCTCGGCCTCAACATCGTGGTGGGTTACGCGGGCTTGCTTGATCTCGGCTACATCGCATTCTTCGCCGTCGGTGCTTACACCTACGCTTTGCTCGGTTCGCCGCAGTTCGGCTTGCACTGGCCGATGTACGTCACGCTGCCGCTGGGCGCGCTGATCGCTTGCGGCTTCGGCGTGTTGCTCGGCGCGCCCACACTCAAGCTGCGCGGCGATTATCTCGCTATCGTCACCCTCGGCTTCGGCGAGATCATCCGCATTTTCCTCAACAACCTGAATGGTCCGGTCAACATCACCAACGGCCCGCAAGGCATCAGCGCCATCGACCCATTGCAGATTGGCGGCTTCTCCTTCGGCAACTCATACCAGTGGATGGGCATGCGCGTGGACGACGTGCATCTGCATTACTACCTGTTCCTCGGCTTTACGCTGCTGGTGATTTTCGTCTCGCGTCGTCTGGAAGATTCGCGCATCGGTCGCGCCTGGGTGGCGATACGCGAAGACGAAGTCGCCGCCTCGGCGATGGGCATCAATACACGCAACATCAAGCTGCTCGCCTTCGCTATGGGCGCAACCTTCGGCGGCATCTCCGGCGGCTTGTTCGCGGGTTTTCAAGGCTTCGTCAGCCCGGAAAGTTTCAGCCTGATGGAATCCATCATGGTGCTGTGCATGGTGGTGCTGGGCGGCATGGGTAACGTCGGCGGCGTGGTGCTGGGCGGCGTGATTTTGGTGGCGCTGCCGGAACTGTTCCGCAATGCGGCAGGGCCGGTGCAACTTGCGCTGCTGGGTAAAGTCGTGGTCGATCCCGAAAGTTTGCGCATGCTGATGTTCGGTCTCGCTCTGATATTGGTGATGCTGTGGCGACCCGCCGGACTGTGGCCTTCCACCCAGCGCCGCCGCGAATTTGATGCTGATGAGGCCGTGCTGCAACAAGAGCAGGAGACAGTCTATGACGCAAGCAAGTGACCGTCTTCTGGAGCTTATAAACGTCGGCAAACACTTTGGCGGTGTGGTGGCGCTGGCCGATGTTTCGCTGCACATTCAGCGCGGCGAAATCTACGGCCTGATCGGCCCCAACGGCGCGGGCAAGACCACGCTGTTCAACGTCGTCACCGGCTTGTATCAACTGGACAGCGGCGCATTCGACTTCGCGGGCAAACGCTACACGCAATGCAAACCGCACCTGCTGGCGCAAGCCGGTATCGCGCGCACTTTCCAGAACATCCGTCTGTTCGCCAACATGAGCGCGCTGGAAAACATCATGGTCGGTCGCCACCTGCGCACGCGCACCGGCATCTGGGGCGCGCTCACGCGCAACGCCGCCGCCCGTGCCGAAGAGCGCGACACCGTGCAACGTGCACGCGAATTGCTGGATTACGTCGGCATAGACCGCGCGCACCAGACGCTGGCGAAACACCTGTCCTACGGCGAACAACGCCGACTGGAAATCGCCCGCGCCCTCGCCACCGAACCCAAACTGCTGGCACTGGACGAACCCGCTGCCGGCATGAACGCCACCGAAACCGTGGCGCTGAAAGCATTGCTGCAAAAGATCCGCGCCAGCGGCATCACCGTGCTGCTGATTGAACACGACGTGAAGCTCATCATGGGTCTGTGCGACCGCGTGGCCGTGCTGGACTACGGCAAGAAGATCGCCGAAGGCGTGCCGGAAGAAGTGCGGCGCGACAGGGCGGTGATCGTGGCCTATCTTGGCGGGGAGGTCGCATGAAAATTCAAAATCAAAAAGGTAGGGTGGGCACGTTTTTGTGCCCACGCTGTTCATCGGCTATCAACCGCGTGGGCACAAAAACGTGCCCACCCTACAACTTGAATTGAGGTTGTAGATGAATCTGCTCGAAATCGAAAATCTCAAAGTCTCCTACGGCGGCATCCAAGCCCTCAAAGGCATCAGCCTGTCCATTGCCCAAGGCGAACTGGTCACGCTCATCGGCAGTAATGGCGCAGGCAAAACCACCACGCTCAAAGCGCTGGCGGGCTTGCTGCATACCGTATCGGGCAAAGTTCACTATCAAGAAAAATCTTTGCTGCACATCCCTGCGCATCAGCGCGTAGTCAACGGCATCGCCCTCGTCCCAGAAGGTCGCGGCATCTTCGCGCGGCTCTCAGTTGAAGAAAACCTGCTAATGGGCGCATACATCCGTCACGACAAACCCGAAATCGCCGCCGACCTCGCACGCCAATATGAATTGTTTTCGCGCCTGGCCGAACGCCGCACCCAACTCGCGGGCACACTCTCCGGCGGCGAACAACAAATGGTCGTCATGGCGCGCGCGCTGATGAGCCGCCCGAAATTGCTGATGCTGGACGAACCCAGCATGGGCCTCGCCCCGCTGATGGTGGAAAAAATCTTCGAAACCATCCGCAACATTTCCGCTCAAGGCGTGACCATTTTGCTGGTCGAACAAAACGCCAAACTCGCCCTCGAAGCTGCGCAACGCGGCTATGTGCTGGAGAGCGGCGCGATCACCTTGTCGGGAGCGGCGAGTGAATTGCTGGGGAGTGATGCGGTGCAGCGGGCGTATCTGGGGGCTTGATGGGAACGCCCTAGATTCGGGCATCTACGATGTGCGCGTGTTGTAGATCGCCTATTGACGGGCATCTTCACGCAATTTGGATTTGAATTCGTAGGGTGCAATAAGCGCAGCGCATTGCACCGGATGTTTAGTTATTCCCCATGCGGCGCAATGCCCGTTGGTTATTGCGCCCAGGCTTAGGGGTTAATGTTTGCGAAGAGTCCCAAGTTAACCCGTCGCCAGTAGCTGCTTAACTTTGGTTTGTAAAGAAACTGAAATCGAAGTAATGGCGCTTATTTTTTACCCATTCTTCTCCATACACACAATCTTCCCCCATCGGGATTCCGCTCAACGGCTTTCCCGTTGTGTCCTTGAGTTCCATAACAGATCCGAATCGGACTGAATATGAATTTTTATCGAACGGAATCGCCATCCAATAGGCTTGAGCAACCAATTCATTTTCCACCGCCGCAACATGGGTCTGCTTCAGGTTGTACCTGTTATTTAGCGTACCGTTCTTCTGAAACTTATTCCTTGCTTTGACGCTTATCGCATATTTTTTACCATCCTTCTCTGCGAGAAGATCAGCAAAAGGAAAATTTCTTCTTTTTGTATCGTTAAGATGTGAAATTTTTTCAAAGCCATTATCAACAAGAGTTTTAAGTGCGATCAACTCACCCAACTCACCTAAAGCTTTCTTCCTCAAAGCTTCTTTTTTGCTGTTCGTCTTCTCGCTGTCCATTAGTGATTATCCTTTGCAATGACTAACATGTACCGGAGTGGAATTGTTTTGACTATCTACAAATTACTTTCGGTTATTCCAACACCTTAAATAGCAACTTCGTCGCCAACACGATCAGCAGCACCGCGAACAATTTCCGCAGCAATTCCACCTTCATGCTATGTGCGGCCTTTGCGCCCAGCGGGGCGGTGAGCATGGTGGCGAGGGCGACCCAGAACAGGGCGGGTAGATAGACGTAGCCTAGGTGCGGCTCGGGCAGTGCTTCGAGGTGCGAGCCGACGGCGATGTAACCCAGCGTGCCGCCGACGGCGATGGGGAAGCCGATGGCGGAGGCGGTGCCGATGGCGTGGCGGATGGGCACGTTGCACCAGAGCAGGAAGGGCACGACGATGGTACCTCCGCCGATGGAAACCATGCTGCTCAGCCATCCGGTGAGTGTGCCGGTGAAGGTCATGCCTGCCATGCCGGGTAGTTGGCGCGCGGCGTGCAGGCGTTTGTCGATGAGGATTTGCGCGGCGGCAAAATACACGAACAGGGTGAAGAAGATGGCCAGCCCGCGCGTCGGGATGTGCGAGGCGAGCAGCGCGCCCAATGCGGTGCCGAGCAGGATGCCGGGGGTGATGCGGCGCACGACTTGCCAGTTCACCGCGCCGTGCTGGTGGTGTTTGCGCATGCTGGCGAGCGAAGTGAAGATGATGGTCGCCATCGAAGTGCCGAGGGCGAGATGCATGGAATATTCAGATGAAAAATGCTGCGCGTCGAACAGCATTAGCAGCACGGGCACCAGCACCAAGCCGCCGCCGACACCGAACAGTCCGGCGAGGAATCCGGCGATTGCACCGAGGATTAAATAGGCGAAATACCATTCCATTATTTTTTCACCAGTCGTGTCGTAATGAATTTCCACTCCGCCGGATCCAACGGCGTGATGGACAAGCGATTGCCGCGTTGCAGGGTGCGCAGGTTTTGCAGTTCGGGATGGATGCGCAGTTCGGCTATGGAAATGAGGGCGATCTTCTGCACCAGCTTCACATCCACATTGAACCAGCGCGGTGTTTCCGGCGTGGCTTTGGGGTCGAAGTATTTGCTGTTCTTATCGAACTGCGTGGCATCGGGATAAACGGGGCAGCACACGTTGGCGATGCCCGCGATGCCCGGTTCTTTGCAGTTGGAGTGGTAGAACAATACGCCGTCGCCGACTTGCATCTGGTTGCGCATGAAGTTGCGCGCCTGATAGTTGCGCACGCCGTACCAGGCCACGGTTTGCCCGGGCATGGCGGCGAGGTCGTCGATGCTGCAATCGCCGGGTTCGGATTTCATCAGCCAGTAGCGCATGGTTTTGTAGGGTGGGCACGTTTCATGTGCCCACGCGTCGGGATAGTCGGGGCAGTAATTTTACCGCGTGGGCACAAAAACGTGCCCACCCTACGTGGGAACGCCCGTCAATAGCCAATCTACGTCATGCACTTGATGGAGAACGCCTATTGACGGGCGTTGCGGGCAAGGTGTGTATTCAATTTTACAAATAAAAAGTGCGACCCCGAAAGATCGCACTGGAATGAAGTCCCCCGCCTGTGCCGTTGACTCAATATCTTGAACCTGGGTTCAAGAGGGTCGGTTCCCGGTTACATCAGGTGCATCCGTTATGGACGCTCACAACAGTAACTTTAATGGGGCGCAACCTAAGCAATAGCTCATTGGTTCAAAGAATTATGAATCTGACGAACACCGCAGGGGACAAACCTAGAACAACTCATCCTGTTCTGCCAACGTGGCATCGATGGTTGCCTGCATGCCTTGCATTCTACGCTTGAATTCGGCGAGGTCAAAGCCGCCGCCTAGGCGCGTGGTGAGCAGTTCGTGGGTGATGTTGAGTGCGGCCATGATGGCGATGCGTTCGACCGAGGCGATCTTTCCGGCATCGCGGATTTCGCGCATTTTTTTGTCCAGATAAGCCACGGCATCCAGCAGTTCCGCGCGCTCGTCCTCGGGGCAGGCGACGCGCATTTCGCGGTCGAGGATGGTGACATCGAGTGAACTGACTTTGCTCATTGCACGCCTTCGGGAAGTTGGGAGAGCAGGTTTTCCAAACAGATCGGAAGAGCGTCGTGTAGGGAAAGAGTGTAGATCTCGGTGGTCGCCGTATCATTAAAAAAAAA
>FZPU01000063.1_pt1 | contig 36778 bp, 38 predicted proteins | sample 1534781 | NCBI WGS metagenome assembly FZPU01 (sample SAMEA104161949, study PRJEB21768) | metagenome | isolation source: underground water
TTTTTTTTTAATGATACGGCGACCACCGAGATCTACACTCTTTCCCTACACGACGCTCTTCCGATCTTGCAGGTGATGCCGTTCTGGACCAAAACCATCGGTTCGCGCGACCAGAATTTATTCCATTTGCGCACCAACCTGCGTTATGGCTGCACCGTGCTGCGTCATTATCTGGACATCGAGAAGGGCGACTTGTATCGCGCGCTGGGGCGCTACAACGGCAGCCTGGGCAAACCGGAATATCCCAACATGGTGAAAGCCGCCTGGAACAAACACTGGACACCGACTATCAGCCGCATGGCCAGCAACGGCTAGTTATTTCTTGCTCTTGATGTAAGCCTCAACACTGCTGCGAGTCAGCTTGCCTTCCTGATAACTCACCAGCTCGCCTTGCGGATTGTATAAATAGGAAGTAGGCAATACTTCTATTTCGCCCACTTGCGCGGCCATGTCGTAATCGCCTATCACCAGCGGATAACTGACGTGATGTTTGGCGATGAATTCCTTGACCGATTTATCGGTTGAATCCAGCGCCACGCCGATCACCACCAGGTCGATTTTTTTGTGCGCCTCGTGCAACGACACCAGATCGGGGATTTCTTCCAGACAGGGCGGACACCAGGTCGCCCAGAAATTCACCAGCACCCACTTGCCGCGATAATCCTGCAAGCGTTGTTGTTTTCCCTGCATGTCGGTGAACACGAAAGGTTGAGCCGACGCTGCTGCGGCGCAGAGCAACAATACGACTGCGCCCAGCAGTGTCGGCAAGCGGCGCATCAATGTCCTGCTTTTTCTTCGTCAGCGCGTATGTCGCTCACATCTTCATCGCTCGATGAAGAATGACCGTCGGCGGCGTGCGTCAAATACAATGCCAACGCGATCAGCGCGATGGCGGCTCCCATATAGACCAAGTCAATCGGAGCTACGATATGCATGGAAATCGATTCTTCGAATAAGGTCACGATCATGATCATCAAGATCACTTTCGCCAGACGCGATTTCAAATCATCCAGATTATTGATGACCAGAATTTTGCTGGATGCCTTGCTACCGTGCGCTTGATCGATGTCGCTGATGAACAGTTCATACAGACCCAGCGAGAATATCAGCATCACCGTCGCCAACAGGTAGCCGTCCACCACTTCAACAATGTGCGACACGGTGCTGTCATGCAGCGCTTTGCGCGCCTCTTCGGTCATGCCCGCATCGGCATAATGCAGGGCATGCTGAAACAGGATTACCACATCCACCGTGGCGATGTAGAAAATGGCAAATCCCGCAAGCAGGCTACCGACGACGGCAGTCAAAATCACAAAGCGGCTATTCCACAAAGAACCTTCAAACAACGACTCAATAAACTTCATTCCATCTCTCCTTGATATTCCAACAGCAAAATTATTGGCCGCGCATTAAATCCGAAAAGACCGTGCACGGCAACCGCACTGGCTACAGTGTCCATATATCGCGCAAGGTCAAATCGCCTTGCGCGGCGAGGCGCTTTTCCAACCCGACAAACCAGGCGCGAATATCGTCGTCGCCGGATTGCCTGGGCAATGACGCGACATCCAGTAAAAATATCCGGGTCAATTCGCTCAACTGGATGCTCTCCGGCGCGCGCAGCATGCCCCAGCCCAGATCGGTAAGTTTGCCGACGATATTGGCTTCGGCCAGTTTATTCAAAATGCGCTCTACATCTTCATAGCCGATGCACAGTTGGCGCGACAGTTCCGGCAAATTTTGCACCACCCCATTCTGCAAACCCTTGTGCATCAGCTTGAGCATGCCCAGCGCGAAATAGAGTTGCGCTGCCTGATCGAGTTTCAGCGCATGTGTGCTGCGCCAGTGCGAGATGGAGGCGGTGATAATCGCGCCGAACAACAGCGTGAGCCAGGACATATAAATCCACAACAAAAAAATCGGCACGCTGGCAAACGCGCCATATACCAGCTTGTAGGTGGGAAAGTGCGAGATGTAAAACGCGAAAGCGCGGTTCATGGTTTCAAATGTCACCGCCGCAATCACGCCGCCGATGATGGCGTGTTTCATCGGCACATAGCGGTTCGGCACCACGCGAAACAGCAGCGTGAATGCGGCGGTAGTCAGGATGACCGGAACAATCTTCAGCGCACTAATGCCAAACGAGGGAAGCTGCTGGGTATATCCCACTGAAAATCCGATCAGCCACGAAGTCAGCGACAGACTGCCGCCCACCAACAACGGAGCCAGTGTAATCACCGCCCAATACACCAGCACGCGCTGCAACATGCCGCGTTGCCGCGATACGCGAAAAATGCGATGAAACGCATCATCCACGGTCAGTATCAGCCACATAGCGGTGACCGCAAGCAGCGCAATGCCTACGGCAGTCAAGCGCGATGCACTTTCGGCGAATTGCTCCATGTAACGCGTAATCATTTTGCCGCCGGTCTCCGGCAACATATTCGACAGAACGAATTCCTTGAGATGCGTCGCAATATCGGTGAACACCGGAAATGCAGAAAACACGGTGAGCATGATGGTGAGCAACGGCACCAGCGACAGCAGCGTGGTGAAGGTCAGGCTGGCCGCCATTTCGGTGCAGCGATCCTGCTGCAAGCGCACCGCCACGAAGCGCAAAAAACGCAACGCATCCAACACGCCCAAATTTGGAAGTTTCATAAGTTTTGATAACTGCATACAATGACCGAATGATACCCGACAAAGCCAACACCCAAAGCAACCCCAGAGCCGCGCGCCAATTGCTGCGTGCGCACCGCTACGGCGCGCTTTCCACGCTGTCGAAAAAATTCGACGGCCATCCGTTCGGCTCGATCACGCCTTACATGGTGGATCACGACGGCAACCTGATTATCCTCATCAGCGCGCTGGCGTAACACACCAAGAACATCAACCACGATGCGCGCGTCAGCCTCATCACCCACAATCAGGAAGACTCGCACATTCAGACACAGGGGCGCATCACTCTGGTCGGCTCTGCCGCACTTGTCGCGCAACGCGAGCTAATTGGCAAACGCTATTTGCGTTATTTCCCCGAAGCGCAGACCTATTTCGACATGCCCGATTTCGAGTTCTATCGCATCGTCCCGCAAGCGCTGCGCTATATCGGCGGCTTCGGCGACATCCATTGGATCAAGGCGGAAAGTTATCGAGTCCCGGATAACTCGCTCTGCACTGAAGAAGATAACTTGCTTGCCCAGCTCAACGCTACCCGCACCGCCTCACAAGGATGGGTGATCGGCATCGACTGCGACGGCTTCGATCTGCGACTGGGCGAGCGCACCGTGCGCCACGACTTCCCGGCACCCGTGCTCGACGGCGCTCAAGCACTGGCTTTGATACAACCTTAGCCCGATAAAAAGGGCATCGTGAACGATGCCCTTGAGACCCCGACGAATACCGCAAACTATCCGCGCACGCCTTTGAACTGCACGGAAAGTACGGGCGACTCAACCGGATTTTCCAACGACTGCTCCTTCTTTTCTTCTATCAGCGGAGCGACAACCGGATTCATCCTGACAGCTTCATCCGATCTGGCGACACGACTCTCTTGTCGGCTCAATTTTAAATCCGCCTTCATACTTGCAGGTCGATCAGGATGAATAGATGCCGCTTTTCGCTGTACTTGCCCCGTTTGAAAATCTGCCGCTTGAGCGCAACACAACAGCGCCATGCTCAGTAACAAAACACTCAATAGGACTGCGCCTGCCGCAAGATTCATCCCGACCTCCCAGAAAGTTCACACTTGCGGATGCGCCCTTTCCGCTCCCGTATCCAATTTGTTCAGCGCATGCAGGTAAGCCTTGGCTGAGGCCACCACGATGTCGGTATCCGCCCCTTGCCCGTTAACCACCCTGCCACCTTTGGATAGACGCACCGTCACTTCGCCCTGAGCATCCGTACCGCTGGTAATGTTATTTACGGAATATAGCAATAATTCGGTCTCGCTGTGCACAATTTGTTCGATCGCTTTGAATGTCGCATCCACCGGCCCGCCGCCTTGTGCTTCCGCTTGCAGCTGCTTGCCGCCAACGCTCAATGTCACATGCGCCTTGGGCAAGATACCGGTTTCGGAGTGCGCGCGCATGGCAAGCAGCGAGAAGTGTTCGCTCACATGCGCGAGTTCGCCTTCAGTGACCAGCGCTTGCAAGTCCTCGTCGAATATTTCGTGCTTCTTGTCGGCCAACTCCTTGAAGCGCGCGAATGCCTCATTCACCGCATCTTCCCCGTCCAGCACAATGCCCAGCTCCTGCAAGCGCGCACGGAAGGCGGCACGACCAGAGTGTTTGCCCATCACCATCTTGTTTGCGCCCCAGCCCACATCCTCGGCACGCATGATCTCGTAAGTCTCGCGGTGCTTGAGTACGCCGTCCTGATGGATGCCGGACTCGTGCGCGAACGCATTCGCGCCGACGATGGCCTTGTTCGGCTGCACCGGATAGCCGGTAATGCTGGATACCAATTTGGAAGTCGGCACGATCTGCGTGGTGTCGATGCCGGTATCGCAGGTGAACACATCGCGGCGCGTCTTGATCGCCATCACGATTTCCTCCAGTGCAGCATTGCCCGCACGTTCACCCAGGCCGTTGATGGTGCATTCCACCTGGCGCGCGCCATTCATCACTGCCGCCAAGGAATTGGCCGAGGCCATACCCAGATCGTTGTGACAGTGCGCCGACCAAATCACCTTGCCCGAATTCGGTACGCGCGCGATCAACTGTTTGAAATGCTCGCCCAACAACAGCGGAATGCTGTAACCCACCGTATCCGGCACGTTCAGCGTCGTGGCTCCAGCCTTGATGACTTCGGTAAAGATGCGCACCAGAAAATCCATCTCCGAACGCAACGCGTCTTCGGCGGAAAACTCGACATCGTCGGTATATTCGCGCGCCCATTTCACCGCCTGCACCGCGCGCTCCACCACTTGATCTTCGCTCATGCGCAATTTGTGCTGCATGTGAATGGGTGACGTGGCGATGAACGTATGGATACGCCCGTACTTGGCCGGTTTAATCGCCTCGCCCGCCGCGCGCACATCCTTCTCGCTGGCACGCGCCAGCGAACACACTGTAGAACGCTCGATCACTTTGGCGATACTGTGAATCGCGTCGGCATCGCCGGGACTGGCAGCCGCAAAACCCGCCTCGATCACATCCACGCCCAGTTTTTCCAACTGGCGCGCGATACGCAATTTTTCTTCTTTGGTCATGGACGCACCGGGGCTTTGTTCGCCGTCGCGCAAGGTTGTGTCGAATATGATTAATTTATCAGTCATGATTTGCTCCATCGCAATTGTTCATCCACGGCTCACACCAACCGAGCCGCCTGCTTTGATACTTTGAGGGTGGGTTTAGTTTGCGCGCGAGCGCAGCTTCAGCGCGGCCAGCAGGCTGAATGTGGAATGCGATTGCGAGATGTGGTGTGAGAAGTGCATGGGCTGGAATATAACGGCTTTTATTTGGTGGCGCAATAATCAACTCCATACAATTATCATTCGTGAGCCAACAAAAAACCCGCTTGCGCGGGTTTTCGTTTGCACAGCGGAACTTCGCCGAATTACTTCAGCTTGGTTTCCTTGTATGCCACATGCTTGCGTGCCACCGGATCAAACTTCAGGAACTCAAGTTTTTGCGGAGTGGTACGTTTATTCTTGTTCGTGGTGTAGAAATGCCCCGTACCAGCGGAGGATTCCAGTTTGATTTTCTCGCGTGCGCCTTTTGCCACAGTCGTTCTCCTTTATACCTTCTCGCCACGGGCGCGCATTTCGAACAGCACGGCATCAATGCCGTTCTTGTCGATGGTACGCAGCGCAGCATTGGTCAGGCGCAAAGCCACCCAACGATTTTCAGACTCAACCCACAAGCGGCGGCGTTGCAAATTCGGCAAGAAACGACGCTTGGTTTTGTTATTCGCGTGGGAGATGTTGTTGCCCACCATGGGTTTCTTCCCAGTTACTTGACAGACACGTGCCATGACAATTTCCCCAACCAGTTTTTCAAAGAGGCGCGATTCTACATAAACACCCGCAAAGACACAACCCAAAGTTTCAGCTATTTTTTCTATACAGCGCCGATTGGGCATGCGCCTGCAAACCTTCACCGAAAGCCAGAGTTGAAGCAATCTCGCCCAGTTTTTTTGCGCCTTGAGCGGAAACCTGGATCAGGCTGCTGCGTTTCTGGAAGTCGTAAACGCCCAGCGGGGAGGAGAAGCGCGCGGTACCGGAGGTGGGCAACACGTGGTTGGGACCGGCGCAGTAGTCGCCCAGCGATTCGGAGGTGTAGCGCCCCATGAAGATAGCGCCGGCGTGTTTGAGTTTGGGCAGCCAGGCTTGCGGGTCGGCCACGGAAAGTTCCAGGTGTTCCGGCGCGATGCGGTTGCTGATGCGGCAGGCTTCGTCCATGTCTGCGACATGGATCAATGCACCGCGATTTTCCAGCGCGGTTTTGATGATTTCTTTGCGCGGCATTTGCTCCAATAATATGTTGGCGCTAGCGGCCACGGCTTCGATGAAGGCGGCATCGGGCGACAGCAGGATGGCTTGCGCCAACTCGTCGTGTTCGGCTTGCGAGAACAAGTCCATCGCCACCCAGTCGGGATTGGTTTGCCCGTCGCAGATCACCAATATCTCGGAAGGTCCGGCGATCATGTCGATGCCGCAGATACCGAACACGCGGCGTTTAGCGGAGGCGACGTAGGCGTTGCCGGGGCCGACGACTTTATCCACTTTGGGGATGCTCGCCGTTCCATAAGCCAACGCCGCCACGGCTTGCGCGCCGCCAATGGTGAACACGCGATCCACACCGGACAGAAACGCCGCCGCCAGCACCAGTTGGTTTTTCACGCCGTCCGGCGTGGGCACAACCATGATGAGTTCTTCCACGCCCGCCACTTTTGCGGGCAGCGCGTTCATCAGCACCGATGACGGGTAGGCCGCTTTGCCGCCGGGCACGTAGAGTCCGACTCTATCCAGCGGCGTGACTTGCTGGCCGAGCATGGTGCCGTCGTCGTCCAGATAGTTCCAGGAAAGTTGCGTCTGCTTCTTGTGGTAGGAAGTGACGCGCTGTGCGGCTTGTTCCAGCGCATCTTTCTGCTCGGCGGGCAAACCTTCAAACGCGGCTTTCAATTCGCTTTGCGGCAATTCCATCGCGGCAGCATTCGCCAGCGGCAAACGGTCGAACTTGCGCGTGTATTCCAGCACGGCCTCATCGCCGCGTTTTTTTACGTCGGCGAGAATGGCGGCGACGGTCGCTTCCAGTTTTTCGTCGGCGGTTTCCTCGAAGGCCAGCAGCTTGGTCAGCCTGGCATCGAAATCATTTTGTTTGGTTGAAAGTTTTGTAATGTTCATTTGCTATCCATCTAGTTCGTCATTCCGGCGAAAGCCGGAATCCAGTTATTGATACATCACTTGCGCAGCAAGGACAAAACCAAAATGCATGTTGAATACAACCGCTGGATTCCGGCCTGCGCCGGAATGACAGTTTAGTTTTTAATTGCTTTGGCAAACGCATCCAGCATCGGCTGAATGGTTGCGCGCTTGAGCTTCAGTGATGCCTGATTCACTACCAGCCGCGAAGAAATCTGCGCGACTTCTTCCACTGCCGTGAGGTTGTTGGCCTTCAAGGTTGCGCCGCTGCTCACCAGATCAACGATGGCATCGGACAGGCCGACCAGCGGCGCGAGTTCCATCGAGCCATACAGCTTGATGAGATCGACATGCACGCCTTTGGCGGCGAAGTGTTCGCGTGCGGTTTTTACATATTTGGTCGCCACGCGCAGGCGCGCGCCCTGCTTTACTGCCGACTCGTAGTCGAAATCGTTGCGCACCGCGACCATCATTTTGCATTTGGCGATGTTCAAGTCCAGCGGCTGATACAAGCCTTCGCCGCCGTGTTCGTCGAGCACATCCTTGCCCGCCACCCCCATGTCCGCCGCGCCGTATTGCACATAGGTCGGCACATCGGAAGCGCGCACGATAATCAATCGCACGTCGTCACGGTTGGTCGGCAGAATGAGTTTGCGCGAAGACTCCGGGTCTTCTAGCGCGGTGATACCTGCCGCTTGCAACAGCGGCATGGTTTCTTCAAAGATGCGGCCTTTGGAAAGCGCAATGGTAATCATGTTGTGTTCCTATTTGAGGCGACGAATGTTAGCACCGAGCTGCGACAGTTTGCTTTCGATGTGCTCGTAGCCTCTATCCAGATGGTAGATGCGGTCGATTACGGTTTCGCCTTGCGCCACCAGCCCGGCGATGACCAGACAGGCCGAGGCGCGCAGGTCGGTGGCCATCACCGTCGCACCTTCCAGATGATCGACACCGCGCACCACCGAGGTGTTGCCTTCCACGTCAATTTGCGCGCCCAAACGGCGCAGTTCCTGCACGTGCATGAAGCGGTTTTCGAAAATGGTTTCCACCACCATCGCGCTGCCCTCCGCGATGCAATTGAGCGCCATGAATTGTGCCTGCATGTCGGTGGGGAAACCCGGATGCGGGGCGGTGCGCACGTTCACCGCTTGCGGGCGACCGTTCATTTCAAGATGGATGGTGTCGCCCTCGACCTTGATCTGTGCGCCTGCTTCGGTCAGTTTCTCCAGCACCGTTTCCAGAATATCGGCGCGCGTTTCGCGCAAAGTGATGCTGCCGCCCGTGGCCGCTGCCGCCACCAGAAACGTGCCGCTCTCGATGCGATCCGGCATGATGCGATGCGCAGCGCCGTGCAATTTTTCCACGCCGGTGATGGTGACGGTGTCCGTGCCATCGCCGACGATTTGCGCGCCCATCGCGCGCAGACAATTGGCCAAGTCCACGACCTCCGGTTCGCGCGCCGCGTTTTCCAGCACGGTCACACCGTCGGCCAATGCCGCCGCCATCATCAGGTTCTCGGTACCGGTCACGCTGACGATGTCGAAGAAAATGCGCGCGCCGTGCAGGCGTTTGGCTTTGGCGTGGATGTAGCCGTGCTCGATGGTGATTTCCGCACCCATCGCTTGCAAACCTTTGATGTGCAAATCGACCGGGCGCGAGCCGATGGCACAGCCGCCGGGCAAGGAAACACGGGCTTCTCCGAAGCGTGCCACCAATGGACCCAGCACCAGAATCGCCGCGCGCATGGTCTTCACCATGTCGTAGGGCGCTTCCCAGTTTTCAACCTTGCCGCCGTTGAAGGTGATCTCGCCTGTCGCCGCCTCCGCCACGATGCCCATCTGTTGCAACAACTTGCGCATGGTGCCGACATCGTGCAGATCGGGCAAATTGGTCAAATGTAACGTGTCGGCGGTGAGCAGGCTGGCGCACATGATGGGCAGCGCAGCATTTTTCGCGCCGGAGATACGCACTTCGCCGCGTAAAGAAATGCCGCCCTGGATAGCTAGTTTTTGCATGGGAAATTTCTATGGGATTCGAATAATTGCTTAGGAAGAAATGGGCAGCACTGCCGCCACATCGTAGAGTTTGGCCAGACTGCACAGGTTGGGCGGGAGGTTGACGAATGAAAGTTGCACGCCTTTCTCCTGCGCTTGGCGTGACCACTGCAACAACACGCTTACAGCGGAGGAATCCACGGTCTCGACCCCGGACAGATCGACCACCAGCTTGTCGTCGCCAGACTGCGGCAGGCCGCTGTCAAACAGTGCGCCTGCCGCTTTGCTGGCCGTATCCAGCGTCAAGCGACCGGACACTGTGATGCGATTTCCGTCGCGCTGCATCAATTGGATTGCGCCTTCTGTTGAATTGCCGAACGGCTTGCGGCCAGATTTTTATCGGCCAAAGTCTTGACCAGCCCGTCTATGCCCGATTGCTTAATCTGGTCCGCGAACGAACCACGGTAACTGATCACCAGACTCACCCCGTCCACCGTCACATCAAACGCTTTCCAGCCGCTCGGTGTCTTTTCCATCTCGTAATCCACCGTCACCGTTTGCCCGCTGCCTATCCTGATCAGATTGCGCACCGTAATCTCGGTCATGCTGTCGTCCAGCTTGATCGGCTTCACCTCTATCTTGGGGTCGGGATAAGTGACGAACACATTGGTATAGGTGCGCACCAGCATGGTACGAAACTCCGTGACAAGCGCCTTCTTCTGCTCATCCGATGCGTCGCGCCACGCGCGCCCGACCGCCAGTTTCGTCATGCGATCAAAATCGAAATGCGGCAGGATTTTCGCTTCCACCAATCCCAGCAAACGCTTCTGGTTGGCGACGATGCCACGGTCAGCATTCACCAACTCCATCACATCGTGCACCGTATCCCGGATCAACACATCGGGCGGGGGAATCTCCGCCCGCGCTACAGCAGGCATCGCCAACGTCATCGCACACAAAAACAATAAACAGATTTTTTTCATAGCACTGCAATTTTCCAAAAGGGCATGGCAAGTAGCCACGCCTGTGATTGAAACTTGCCATACCCATTCCCTCACCTCAATCCTCTCCCGCAAGCGGGCGAGGAAGCAAACGAATCGCTACGCGAGTTTCACCTTATTACGAGTTACTGCGCAGTATCCGCCTTGTTGAAAAGGAATTTACCGATCAACTCCTCCAACACCACGGCTGATTGCGTCTTTTTGAACTCTTCGCCCCCTTGCAACATCTTGTCATCGCCACCCGCCATCAGACCGATATATTGCTCGCCCAACAAGCCCGAAGTCAGTATGTTGGCGAACGTATCCTTGGGAAACTGGTAACGTTTGTCTATGCTCATCGTGACCTTGGCTTCATAGCGTTCCGTATCCAGCGTAATGCTGGTCACCCGCCCCACCAGCACGCCCGCGCTTCTGACCGAAGCGTTCGACTTCAAGCCGCCGATATTCTGGAAGTGCGCCTGTAATTGATACGTCTCCGACACGTTGTAGGTACTCAGGTTCCCCACTTTCAACGCCAGCACCACCAGCGCGGCGAGACCCGCCACCACAAATGCACCCACCCATAAATCCAATGTCGTTCTTTCCATTTGTCACCTCTAAAAATCCAAATTTCGTCGCAATACTGCGTTGCTCACAAAAAATTTCTCCTTACATATTACATATATGTCGCGTCGCAATTTTTTGCTCGCGCCTTGTCTTGCTTAGAACTTTGAATTTTTAGAGGCGACCAAGCTCAAGCTCCCCGAAACATGAACGCGGTCAAAATAAAATCCAGCATCAATATCGCCAGCGACGATTGCACCACCGTGCGCGTGGTCGCGCCGGACACACCTTCCGCCGTGGGCGGCGCATCGAAACCCTCGAACAGCGCGATGGCCGTGACCGCCACGCCGAACACAAAACTCTTCAACACACCGTTCATCACATCGTGCTGAAAGTCCACAGCGCTCTGCATCTGCGACCAGAACGATCCTTCATCCACCCCGATCACCACCACCCCGACCACATAGCCGCCGAACACGCCCATCGCCGAAAACAACGCGGCCAGCAACGGCATGGAGATCACCCCTGCCCAGAAGCGCGGAGCAACCACGCGCGCAATGGGATTCACCGCCATCATTTCCATCGCCGAAATTTGCTCGGTGGCTTTCATCAAGCCGATCTCGGCGGTCATCGCCGAACCGGCGCGACTGGCGAACAACAGCGCGGCCAGCACCGGTCCCAATTCGCGCACCAGGCTCAACGCCACCAACGACCCCAGCGCCGACTCCGATCCGAAACGTTTGAGCGTCTCGTAGCCCTGCAAACCGAGCACCATGCCGACAAACATGCCGGACACCAGAATGATGATGAGCGACATCACGCCGCTGGAAAATATCTCTTTAACGGTCAAATGAAAACGGCGGAAGCTGGTGCCCGAATAAAACAGGGTCAAGGCCAGAAAGCGCGTGGCGAAGCCAAGCCGCCACACCGAATTGATGCTGCGCCGACCGATGGCTCTGAGACTTTTGGCAATAGGCATCAGACGTTGACTCCCAAGTCTTGCGCGTAACTGTTCGCCGCCGAATAGTGGAACGGAATCGGACCATCCATCTCGCCATGCACAAACTGGTGCACGAAAGGCTTGTCGGAAGCGATGATCTCGGCGGGCGTTCCTTCCGCCACGATCACCCCTTCGGCAATGAAGTAAACGTAATCCACAATCTTCAGCGACTCCTGCACATCGTGCGTTACGATCACCGAGGTTGCGCCCAGCGCATCGTTCAATTTGCGGATCAACTGCCCCACCACGCTCAGCGAGATGGGGTCCAGACCGGCAAACGGCTCATCGTACATAATCAGCATCGGATCCAGCGCCACCGTGCGCGCCAGCGCCACGCGCCGCGCCATGCCGCCGGACAATTCCGCCGGCATCAAATGGTGCGTGCCGCGCAGACCCACCGCATGCAGCTTCATCATCACCAGATCATGAATGAGCTCATCCGGCAGATCGGTGTGTTCGCGCATCTGAAAAGCCACGTTGTCGTACACAGACATATCGGTGAACAGCGCGCCGAACTGGAACAACATGCCCATCTTGCGGCGCATCGCGTACAGGCCAGCCATATCCAACTCGTGGATGACTTGCCCATCTATCCTGACTTCGCCCCTGGTCGGTTTGAGCGCGCCGCCGATCAGGCGCAGCAACGTCGTCTTGCCGCAGCCGCTGCCGCCCATCACCGCGATCAGCTTGCCTTTGCCGAAGGACATGTTGATCCCGTTCAAAATGGGGCGTTGGTCATACGAAAAGTTGACATCGCGTATTTCAACCAGCGATTGTGTGGGCACAAAAAACCTTTTGCTCGATTGCGGAGCGCGCATTCTACCATCACTGCATGGCGAGCTTGCAGCACGCTCGGCATATCCGTCCCCAGCATAAGTGGTGACAATCACTGTGGGATAGCCGACAATACGCCAGCTGATAGCCACAGGATAACTGCCTTGAATTCGCTCTACCTAGATCATTTCGGCCTTATCTCCCCGCCTTTCTCCATCACGCCGGATCCGGGTTTCTTCTTTGAGGGAAGAGATCGCGGACTGTTCATGTCCGGCTTGCTGCACGCGACGTTGAATGCCGAAGGCATCGTCATCGTCATCGGCGAAGTGGGCAGCGGCAAAACGCTGATGAGCCGCATGCTGCTGGCGCGTCTGCCCGAATACGTTGACACGGTTTATCTGCCCAACCCCGCATTTTCCCGCGACGAAATCATCGACGTGATCGCGCGCGATCTGGGATTGACCGACACCACAGCAACCAAAGGTGGTCGTCTGGAAATCCTGCAACAGGAACTCATCCGCAGGCACGCCCAAAACCGGCGTGTCGTGGTGCTGGTGGATGAAGCGCACACCATGCCGCCCGACTCGCTGGAAGAAATCCGCCGCCTGTCCAATCTGGAAACCGACAATCACAAGCTGGTGCAAATCATCCTGTTCGGCCAGCCGGAACTGAACACCTTGCTCGAAGCGCCGCAATTGCGCCAAGTGAACGACCGCGTGGTTTACCGGCTGACATTGCGCAGCCTGTCGCATGACGATGCCCGCGCTTACCTCGATCACCGTCTGCGCGTCGCCGGATGGCGCGGCGGACGCATGTTCAGTTGGCTGGCGGAACGCATGCTGCTCGCCGACGCAACCGGTCGCGCACGCCGCATCAATCTGATTGCTGACAAATCGCTGCTCGCGGCGTATGCCGACCAAAGCCATCTAGTCAAAGCCAAACACGTGCGCCTGGCCATACGCGATGTCGGCAGGAATTTTACCTCCCGCAATTTTTCGCTGAACATCAACGGCGGGGTATTGGCATTGTGGCTGGTGAGCATCGCGGCGACCGTCGCTTTCACCGTCTGGTTTAGCGGCAGCCGCACAATTCCCGACAGCGACAGCGCGGCTTCTTCGCAGGGATCGGCATTAGCCGCAACGGACAAACCGCCCCAAGCGCGCAAACGAGTCTCCAGCCCCAATCGGCAAATCGCCAGCGCGCTGCCGGATTTCGCCGAAGCGCCCGTGCGAACCAGTTCGCCGCATGCTGCTGCCACTGCGGCTGCACCCGTCACAAATATCGTTACAGTTACTGAGAACAATGCGGCGCTCCCCGCCAGTCTTGCAGAACACCTCACGCAGGATTACAGCTATGCGCAGCAACAAGCTGCTACCGACAGTTATGCCATTCAGCTTGCCACCATCCAGACCGCAGACGCGGCTGCGGCATTCCTGTCGGCTGCCGACCAGGCCTTGACCCAGGGGCGCGTTTTCGTGAGGCGCTCGCCTTATGGAAAACAATCCGATTATCAGCAATCTAGGTATGTAATATACTTGGGCAGTTATGCCAGCAATGCCGCCGCAAACCGCGCCATTGCTCAATTGCCGGATGTCTATCGCCAAGCCCAACCGATCATTCGCACCTGGAAGGATATTATTGATGCGCCGTGGATACATTAGTGCCGACTGGTCACACCGTGTGTTGACCCGGTTGTTTATCGCCACGTTGAGCATCGGCATGGTTGCCTGCGCCACCTCCCCCGAAGCCACCAAACCTTCCACGCAACATATCGCTTTACCCGACACAGCAACCCCGTCCACCATTCCGCCGCTTGCCGACAACACCCCCTTGCCGCCGCCGCCCGTCAAGACCAAGTCGGCGGAGCGTTACAGCATCGTGGTCAATCACATTCCGGTGCAGGAAATTTTGTTTGCGCTGGCGCGGGATGCCAAGCTCAACATCGAAATACATCCCGACATTTCGGGAGTGGTAACGATGAACCTCATCGATCAAACGCTCACCGAAATCCTCGAAGCCATCAGCCGTCAGGTCGATATGCGTTATGAGCTGAACGGGCGCAACCTGACGATCATGCCCGACATCCCTTATCTGAAAAATTATCAGATCGACTATCCCAATATTTCGCGCAACGCAAAAAACAACATCAGCATCGCCACCAAAGTGGCCACCATAGGCAGCGGCCAAACCGGTGGAGGATCATCGGAAGGCAACGCGTCCGGCTCAAGCATATTGAATGAATCCAACAACCAGTTCTGGAAAACGCTGGTGGAAAACATCAAAGACCTGCTGCGCGAAACCGACAAGACCATGCCGGAAGGTTCCAGCGAAACCACCACCGAACAGAGCAAGCAGCAACAAGCCACCGCACAGCCCGGCAGCGCTGCCGCTGCTGCCAAATCCGGCTCGCTGGCAAAAACCTTGGCAAACCTGCCCGCGCAATTGTTGGGACAAGAATCAACCGTGACGCGCAAAGTCACCTACCGCGAAGCGGCCTCGGTCATCGCCAACCCCGAAACCGGCATCATCAGCGTGCGCGCCACCTCGCGCCAACACGCCAGCATCCGGGACTTTATCGACAAGGTGACCGTCAACGCCCATCGCCAGGTACTGATCGAAGCCACCGTGGTCGAAGTCGCGCTGTCCGACCAATACCAGCAAGGCATAGACTGGTCGTCGCTCTCCACCTCCAGCACCCGGGGGCTCAGCATCACCCAAGCCACGCCCGTCGGCGCTTTGACCGGCAGCATGGGCACGATCAATTACATTTTCAAAAGCGCATTCGGCGGCGCTGTTGATCTGAGTGCTTCCATCAAATTACTGGAGTCTTTCGGCAAACTCCACGTGCTGTCCAGCCCGAAATTATCGGTGCTCAACAACCAGACCAGCTTGCTCAAAGTGGTGGATGAGGCGGTGTATTTCAGTATTGATGTAACGCCTGCTTCTTATTCAAACGGGCAAATAACCAGCCCGGCCACTTACTCAACCAAGGTTTTCACGGTGCCGGTCGGCTTCCTGATGTATGTCACACCGCAGATCGGCGGCGATGACGATGTCACGCTCAATCTGCGCCCGACCATCACCCGCATCATCGGCTACGCCAACGACCCGAACCCGGTGCTGGCGCAAAACAACCTGATCAATCTCGTCCCGCAAATTCAAACCCGCGAAATGGAATCCATCCTGCGCGTGCGCAACGGCGAGATTGCGATTCTGGGCGGCCTGATGCAGGACACGCGGGCGGGCGAAACCAACCAGATACCCGGTCTGGGCAGCCTGTTTGCGGTTGGCAATGCGTTCAAGTCGCGCAACGACAAAAACTCAAAATCGGAACTGGTCATTTTCCTGCGCCCCATCATCCTGAATCAGGAAAACCAGCACGACATGCTGCGTCTGTACAAAAACTCCGCCTCCCAGGCCGAATGGCAGCAACAACAAATCAACATCAACAGTGAAAAGGCCACGCCGTGAGTTTACTGTTCGATGCACTGAAACAAGCCCAGCAGAACGGAGCCGGTGCAACTCAGGCTGAGCCACAAACCGCTTCGCCCGCCAGCCGCCCCGCAGCTTCTGCTCCGCCCGAACGTCCCATCATCAAGCGGGCCAATCCGGGAGGAGTCGCTGCGGCCAAGTCCATCATGTCCGCCACCGCGCGCCCACAACGCAGAAACTCGCAGCTGTTGGTCGGCGGCCTGATTTCGCTGTTGGTGGGCGGGCTGGGAGGCTGGTACTACCTGCAATTCCAGCTCAGCCCGTCGCCGCCTGTGGCAACATCCGCCGCCCCCTCATTGGCGCAAACAGAGCTGGCCGCGCAGACATTACAGACTGAAGCTGCGCCGCCCGCATATCAGCCGATAACCATCAACATCAAAGGCAAGGCGTTTCGCAATTCAAAAAATGTTCAACAAAACGAACCGGTAGTTCAACCACGCCCCGCTAAAACGGTCGCAACGCCCCCGCCGGTTCATATTGCGAAAAAAGCGCCAGCCGCCCCTGCCCCGAAAAAATCGCCTGCGCTTGCTGTTGTCGAGAATAAACAAGCAGCGCCTGTTGCCAGAAAAACGCCAGCAACCCGTGTCGCCAACAAATCGCCCGTAGCCCCCGTCGCCAAACAAGCGCCCAAAATACAAATGCTGGCCAGCGCCGATCCGCTCAAGGAAGGCTACGTCGCGCTCTCCGAAGGCCGTTTGGCCGATGCCGAGGCAAAATATCTCGATGCGCTCGCCCAGCACCCGCATGAAAAAGATGCGCTGCTGGGTTTGGCCGTCATCGCCCAGCGCCAGAAGCAAACCGAACGTGCGCTGGACTATTTCCAGCAGGTATTGAGCGAAGACCCGAACAATGTCCTGGCAGCAACCTCCTTGTTTGTGCTGTCAGAACAGGCAGACCCGGTGGCCGCCGAAGGTCGCCTGAAGCAGTTGCTGGAAATAAAACCCTCGTCGCCCGAGCCGCATTACGCGCTGGGCAATGTGCTGGCGCGCCAGAAGCGCTGGGGAGAAGCACAGCAATCATTTTTCCGCGCCTATTCGCTCAAGCCGGATAACGCGCTCTACGCCTACAATCTGGCCGTGGCGCTGGATCATTTGCGCAAGCCGGTGTCCGCGCTGTCTTACTACGAAAAAGCCGTACAACTCGCCAAGCCGGGAGACAACACGATCAATCTCCCCGCCATTCAACAGCGCGTGCTGGAACTGAACAACGCCGCTCCATGAGTACTGACAACCCCGTTGTAAAACACAAGCGCATTGGCGATATTCTCATCACTCGCGGCTATATCAATGCCGACCAGTTGCACATCGCCCTGCAGCAGCAGAAATTAACCGGCAAAGCACTGGGCGAAGCTCTGCTCGACTTGGGTTTCATTACCGAAGAAGCCATGCTGGAAGCAGTATCCGAGTCGGTTGGGCATGAGTCTATCGAGCTTTCTTCAATCATCGCCGATGCCTCTGCATTGGCTTTCGTGCCCAAACATATCGCCCTCAAGCACGCGCTGTTCCCGGTGAGCTACGACAGCGAACGCGGCGAGTTGATCGTCGCCGCCGCCAACCCGGACGACATCGTGGCGCGCGACACCGTTGCCACCCTGCTTGCCCGCGCCAGCCAGGGTATGCCAAAGCGCATCAAACCGCTGTGGCGCATCGCTTCCAGCGCGGAAGTGCTGGCCACCATAGACCGTTTCTACGACCGCGAGCTTTCCATCGACGGCATTCTGATCGAACTGGAAAGCGGGCAACTTGATCTGCTCGCGCTGTCGCAAGCGGGCGTGACCTATAGCCACCCCATCGTACGCTTGATGGACGCATTGTTTGCGGATGCCGTAAGCCACGGCGCATCGGACATTCACTTCGAGCCGGAAGAATCTTTTCTGCGCATTCGCTACCGCATCGACGGCGTGTTACGACCGATCCGCTCGCTGGCCAAGCCGAATTGGACAGCCATGCTGGTGCGCCTGAAAGTCATGTCCAGCATGAATATCGCCGAAACACGCGCGCCGCAGGACGGGCGCATTTCGCTCTCACTGTTCGGTCGCCAGATTGATTTCAGAGCCGCCGCACAACCGACCATACACGGCGAAAATTTTGTGCTGCGCGTGCTGGATAGAAAACGCAGCGTGGTGGCACTGGACGGATTGGGGCTGACCGAGTTCCAGTTGGCTCTGCTCAAACTCATGCTGGAAAGACCGGAAGGAATTCTCTTGGTCACCGGCCCTACCGGTTCCGGTAAAACCACCACGCTGTATTCGGTGTTGAACCACCTGAACACCGTCGGCGTGAACATCATGACTCTGGAAGACCCGGTGGAATATCCGCTGCCGATGATCCGCCAAACCTCGGTGGCCGAAGCGGTAAAACTGGATTTTGCCGAAGGCATCCGCTCGCTGATGCGGCAAGACCCGGACATCATTTTCGTGGGCGAAATCCGCGACAAAGACACCGCAGAAATGGCGGTGCGTTCCGCCATGACCGGTCACCAGGTGTTCTCCACTCTGCATACCAATTCCGCCATACGTTCGATTCCGCGTCTGGTCGATCTGGGGGTGCATGCCGAAATCCTGTCCGGCAACATTATCGGCATCGTCGCCCAGCGACTGGTGCGCAGGTTATGTCCGCATTGCAAAGCTACCTATAGCCCCGATGCCGCCGAAAGAACCATGCTGGGCGCGAGCGCGCAGGAAGAGATCACGCTGTACCGCGCCACCGGATGCCCGACCTGCGAAGGTGAAGGCTATAAAGGCCGTCTGGCGATTATCGAAATCCTGCGTTTCGATCGTGGGCTGGATGAACTGGTCGCGCGCGGTGCCTTGCTACAGGAAATGAACGACTACGCCGTGTCCAAAGGCTTTATCGAAATCGCCGAAGACGGCATCCGACGCGTGCGCGAAGGCAGCACTTCGCTGGACGAAATCCGTCGCGTGGTTGACCTCACAGATCGGATTTCCGTCTAATGGCGATCTACCGTTACCGCGCCATTTCCGACGAAGGCAAAGTCATCAAGGGAGAAATGGATGCGCTTAACGATTTCGATCTTGAGTCGCAACTGAAAAACAGCGGCTTGGAACTAATCAAGGCAACCGTCATTAAAACCGTAGTGCGTCCCGCGCGCAAAATGCCACGGCGCGAGCTCATCAATTTCCTGTTTCAACTCGAAATGCTGTTGCGCGCTGGCGTGCCTGTTCTGGAAGTGCTGGCCGACTTGCGCGATACGGCGGAAACCCCGGACATGCGCAACCTGTGCGGCGGCATTTATGAAAAAATCGATTCCGGTTCCAGCATATCCGAAGCCTTCGCTTCCAACCCCGGCGTGTTCCCGGAACTGCTCATCAACCTGGTGCGTGCCGGTGAAGCCACCGGACAATTGCCGGAGGTAATCCAGGAAATCGGACGTTCGCTGAAATGGCAGGACGAGCTCGCGTCGAAGACCAAACAGCTCATGATGTATCCGGCTTTTGTGATAGTGGTAATTACTTCGGTCGTGGTTTTCCTGATGGTGTTTATCGTCCCGCAAATCGTCAAGTTCATCATCAACATGGGACAGACCGTCCCTTTGCAAACGAAAATTCTGATCTGGGTATCCGATGCCTTCGTCAATTACTGGTGGTTAATTCTGCCCACTCCGGCGATTCTCATCATATTGTTAATGACTATCGGCAAACTTGATCCCCGCATTCAATATAAGCTGCATGCCGCCATTCTGGATGCCCCGTTCATCGGCCAAGTCGTCAAGAAAATTATTCTCGCAAGAGTAGGCGACACACTGGCTCTCACCTACCGCACCGGCATCCCGGTGCTGGAAGGACTCGATTATTGCCGCAACATTTCCGGCAATCTGGTTATCAAAGAAGCCATTGAACGTGCGCGCGACCGCATCGCCAACGGCGCACCGATCAGCCAGGGCTTCGCCAGCCAGAAGCTGTTCCCTTCGCTGGTGATACGCATGCTCAAGGTGGGCGAGGAAACCGGCGATCTGGACGGTGCACTTAAAAACATTTCCTACTTTTATAATCGCGACATCGACGAATCGATCCAGCGCGTACAGGCACTGATAGAACCCGCGCTGACCGTGGTGCTCGGCCTGATTATCGGCTGGGTGATGCTGGCGGTACTGGGGCCAATCTACGACACCATCAGCAAGATTAAAATGTGATGAACTTGAACCCTTGCACGTCATTCCGGCATCCCTCATCCCAACCTTCTCCCAAAGGGAGAAGGAGCGATTGTCTCCCCTGCCGCAGGCAGGAGCGGATCGGGGAAAGGGTGCCGGAATCCAGCGTTTTCAAACAACTGGACACCGGCCTTCGCCGGTGTGACGAACTATTAGAGATTTCCAGATGAAAACCGTCCTGCTCATCGATTCCTCCGGTTCGCGTTTTTTTCAGCGCGACAAAGGGCAATGGAAACTTTCCGCTGCACCAACAGCGAAAGACCAGTTGTGGGTGCTGTTCGATCTGCCGGAAGAGACGCTGGAAGTAATCGACATGCCGCAGCTGTTCGGCAGTGATCGCAGCAATTACATTGAGCGCAAACTGCTCGCCGCCTTTCAGGGAAGCCAGTATCGAACTTCGCTCCCGCTATCGGGTAACTTGCTAAAGCCCGGAAAGACGATGCTGAACGGCATCGTCACCACAAAAGACCTGGAGGCCGCGCTCGAAAAGCTGGACACCACCATGGTCGGCATCTGGGGCAGCGCCGCTTTGCTCACCCTGATGTCCAGAAAAAACGCGCTGACCGATGTCATGCTGGCGCTGCCCAGCGAGTACCAGTTGCGCATTGTGGTGATGAAAAACCGTATCCCGGTGTTAACACGCTGCGTGCAGCACGATGCCGAAAGCGACACCCACGAAATCCTGCTCACCCGGCAATATCTTGAAAACCAGCGCATCCTCGAACGCGGCAAGCCGCTGCCCTTGCTCTATCTGGGCGACAGCTCGGCATTGGGAGAACGCCTGACCAATGCCGGAATCTCTCTGCTGTACCCGCCGAAAGCGTTCGCCCCCAAGGGTGAGTCCGGCTGGCGGCACGCACTATTTGAATTCCTCATCACCTCGCCGCCCTGCCAACTCGCGCCGCTGGCATCGCGCGCGCGCCACCTCGCCGACAATCTGCGCGTATTCGCCTACCTCGGGACTGTGGCGAGTGTAGCCGCCGCCTTATTCATCAATGAAGGCGAGGTACGCGCGATGTACGATTTGCATGAACGTGAAGTTACGATCACGACCGACATCCAGCACGCCAGCGCAGAGCGGGATCGCCTCGCGGGGATCATCAAAAGCTCGGGAGCCGATCCCGAAATGGTGCGCAAAGCAACCCAGTTCGAATTGCAGGAAATCAAATCGGCTCCCGGCGCAAATGATTTTCTGCAAATTGCCGCTGCCGCCATTTCCAAATTGCCGGACGTGCGAATCCACGACCTCACTTTCCACGCCATCCAGGCATCGAACAGCAGTTGCATCAGCGCCTCATCCGCCGACAACGGTGCGCAAGAATTGGGCGACGGGCAGATGCGCCACGCGGAAATTCAATTCAGCATTTCCATGCCCACCGACAAACCGCCAAGCACCATCAGCGCGATGCGCAAAATAATTGCCGCATCGCTCACCGCGATCAAAGGCGTAAAAATACTGCAAAGCCCGCTGAACAACTCGCAAACCGGCGTACTCAAAGGCGGCTTCACCAATCTCGAAGAAGCGGATGAACCGTGGTGCGTTTCCATCCCCTGGAAAAATGCATCGCCGGATACTGCGGAGAAGCCATGAAAAATTACCAAAGTATTTTCAGGCATTCCCGGATTTCTATAATCGTATTTTCGATTTCGGTTTTGCTCTGTGTCGGCAGCGTAGCCGTTGTCTCCCGCCTCAACACGCAAGCTGCGAGCGCTTTGGCGCGGCAGCAATCCGCATTACAGGCCACGCGCAGCGAAATCCAGACATTGACCGGCGACATCGAATCCATCGAAACGCATCTGACCGGCTTCAAACATCTGGCCAATCTGGGGTTGGTCGGCGAACCCAGGCGCGAATTCTGGGTAGAAAGACTGGAAGCCATCCACAAGCAATCGGGACTGCCCCCCACTTTGCGCTACATTCTGAATCCCCCCAAGCCGCATTCGGACGGTTCGCCCAACGCTCAAACCGACATATCGACGGCAGAAGCACTCGACCACGATCTGCAAATTGAACTGTCGGGCATTCATGAAATCGAGTTCCTCACCTTTACCGACAAACTTTCCAGCGACTGGATGGCTCCCTTTCGCATCGAGCAATGCGACCTCCATCGGGGTAACGAACAAGGCCTTCAAGTCAATTGCACCATTCGCCTTTTTTCCCTACCGCTGCCGCCAAACCCTGTGGCAGCGCCGAATTAGCAATAGAGCTTCTCTAATAGTTCAAATTCCGTCATTCCGGCGAAGGCCGGAATCCAGCGGTTTAATTTAAAATGCCGTTACGTCAGTGCGTTGCACTGCACCAATATTTTTGCTGGACACCGGCCTTCGCCGGTGTGACGATTAATTAGAAATCCTCAATATTCCGCCACCAGCCACGCCGCAACCCGCGCCAATAGGCGATCCGCAAGCATCACCGCACGAAGATGCCCGTATTTACTGGCTGCGCACAATGCGACGGATACCAATGGAGTTGTAGGTGCGAATTTACCTCGAAGAGGTTCTTGCACCCTGTGGGTGTTCGCACGAACTTCGAGTTATGTGCGAATAAATTCGCACCTACAAACACTCTATCCATAGCGCGCCTTCCCAATCTGGCTAAAACATTTTCACTGGAGCGCCGCAACCACGCGGAGTAAACTCACCGCCACTAGTGGGTCGGCAGCTTTGGGCGGATTGATGAAAACAGCAATAAAACTCGGCAAGTTTCGCTTCGGCTTCGTCGCCTTGACGCTGACCGCGAGTAGCGCCGTGCTGGCATCCGGCGAACAGCTTGGCACCGTGTTTTATTCGCCTGCCGAACGCGCCTCGATTGTCGCGCAACGCAGTGGAATAACCGAAGAGGAAGAAGCCGTAACAACCTCCTATTACAACGTCTCCGGCATCGTCAAACGCGAAGGTGAAAAAAGCGCGGTCTGGCTCAACGGCAAACCCGTTTACGAGAATTCGCAATCTACAAACGCACCGCAAATCCGCGTAACCCCCAACGGCGTAACCATAGACGGCAAGCCCGCCAAAGTGGGCGAAACGCTGGACGCGACAACCGGCGAAAGCAGCTCAGAGTTGCCACCTGAAGCCGTCCAAGTCATCAAGTGACTATCATGAAAAACGCGACGAAAAAATATCAACAAGGATCGGCACTGCTGGTGCTGCTCGTGCTCATCATCGCTGCGGTGTCTTTCATCATTATCAAAGCGCTCAACAGCAGCACGGTGGCGGGACGCAGTCAGGCAGATGCCGCAGTGCTGGCACAGGCGAAACAAGCGTTGATCGGGTTTGCCGCAACCTATAAAGAAACCCATCAAAACGGCGAAGCCTATGGCTTCCTCCCATGCCCTGATACCAATAACGATGGCATTGCAGAACCCAATTGCGGCCTCGCAGGCGTTTCTGAAATTGGCCGTCTGCCTTGGAGAACGCTTGGTCTGCCGCCATTGCGCGACAGCGCTGGAGAATGTTTGTGGTATGCGGTCTCGGGACGTGCCAAGGACAATCCGAAGTCATCCCCATTCAATTGGGATACCGTTGGCCAATTTCCCATCATCGATGCGAGCGGCAACATTCTCGCCGCGACCGGCACTCACAACACACCATTAGCCATTGTATTCGCCCCTGGAGCGGTGATAACAGGACAAACTCGCAGCCTGCTAGGAACCCCTGTATGCGGCGGCAACAACACCATCGCCAACTATCTTGAAGGTGGCGACCCGATCTACACGGTGGGGGCTGCTGCCAATGCCGATTCCACCATCACTCTCGCCACCGCCGACAGCATTCGTCTTCAAACAAACAACGATCAGGGACAATGGATTACCAATAATGAAATTTTTGACCGCGTGATGAGTCGCACCGACTTTCCCGCGTATGTGGCAACCAACCTGCTGAACGCCGCACGGGATAACCTGAGCTTCCTGCCCGGAACTCAATCACATCCGTCCAACGGCACTATCAATGGTAGCGTTGAATATGGGCAAGTACCCAATACTGCATTGGCAGCGTCCAAAGACCTGCGAGCATGGCAGGACAACCTGCTGTATAAGCGCTGCACATCAGGCATCATTAATTGCCTTACCGTGAATGGCGCAAGCTGCCAAGGTGCAGTGTTGTTTTCAGGCGAGCGCTCTGCCGGGCAAACAAGAATCACCAATGCCGACAGAATTACCTGGAGTAATTATCTCGAAGGGACCGTGTTTGCTGATTTCCAATCCAACAGCACCACTTTTACTTCCCCGCCCCTTGTTCCAACAACGTATGTCAGAACACAACCTTCATTGGATGTTATTGCCTGCATTACTGCACCGCCAGCCGGGTCAACGCAAACAACCTTTGCCGGAAACTTCAGTGACTTTGTGACAGCAGGCTCTGGAGTCACCACAGATTCGACAGCCAAGACCGTCACCATCACCAACGCAGGCGGCACCTCCGGCGGCTGCTTCTGGCTGCCCAACCCCGTTGCATTGGCTGGCAAGACGGTACGCGCCTATTACGAATATCAATTTTCCAATGCCGACACTTTTGCATTGACTGGCAGCGGCACGGATAGAGGCAACGGGATTACTTTGGATTTTGTTGATGGCACATTAGGATCACCGACTGCGCTCTGCGGCCGTGCCACTGATATGGGCGCTTTTATTTCTACCGCACCTCCCACTCCCGGCGATACATGGGCGCTTGAATCTTTCACCATCGAAACCGATGTGCATAGAGACGCTGCAAATAATGACTCGGTGGAAAATCACACCGCGATCATGGCAAATGGAAATCTTGCGCATAGCGCCACTAATGGAAATCTCACCACCGCATGCAACGGCACTGCCGCCGGTTGCCGCTTTACCAACAGCGCCAGCCATCCTACTTGGGGAGCCAACCAATTTGAAGAATCACCCACGCCGTTACTGCACAACCAGCGCGTGGAAATCCACACCGGGTGCAATTCCACCTGCTCCACTTGCAATCCGGCCAGCCACGTCGCGCCCAATACCTACGCCAAAATTAGCACGTGGGTAGATTGCACGAACTGTAACGATGTTGCGACCGACAGCGCTCAAACGCCAAACATCACCCTTTGCCTCGACGCGGCTCACGGCACAGGTCTCAACCCGGCATTGAATACAGCCTACATCGCCCTCACCGGCGGCTTCCGCTCCGGCGCTGCCGCACAAAGTGTGACTTTGAGCAATTTCATTTTGCGCAGCGAATAACAGAAGAACATCATGCCCACACACATCACAAACTCAACTATTAAATCGCTTTCAACAAGCCGATGTCCGCCGGATAAACAATGTGGCTTCAGTCTGGTGGAAATGGCCATCGTGCTGGTTATTGTCGGTTTGCTAGTAACTGGCGGAATAACGATTCTTGCCACACAACAGGACATGCGTCGCATTCAGGACACACAAACCCTGTTGGATGCAGCGAAAGAATCATTAATTGGATACGCCGCTGCCCATCCCGCTACCGACAACCGCCCATTCTTGCCCTGCCCGGATAAAACGACACCCGCCGGAGTCGGAATAGCGCCCAATTTGCCTAATGATGGAATAGAAGATAGAACAGCGGCGGGAACATGCGTCACTCAGGAAGGCAATCTGCCATGGGTCACACTAGGGCTCACTAGCAGTGACATTTGGAGCAACCGCTTGCGATACCGCGTCACCGCAGCATTTTCTAACAGCGTTACTGGAATGACCCTCGGCAATCCAGCTATTCCAATACCTCCATCGACAGGAGACATCACCATTATCGACGCTGCAATACCTGCAAATCCTTTGGCAAGCAATATTCCGGCGGTCATCCTCTCGCATGGCAAAAACGGTTTCGGTGCACAAAATTCCTTAGGTATCACCAACCCTGCACCACCTGCTGCCAATATCAGCGAAACCGATAATGCCGATATGCTAGCTGTTGCCCCGCAACCAAGGTTTGTCAGCAACGCGCCCGTCGGTATTGGCGGAGACAACGGCGAATTCGACGACATCGTAACGTGGATTTCGCCCAACATTCTTTTCAACCGCATGCTTGCCGCAGGGAGGTTGCCATGAAACAAAAAACCGACCCGATGCATGAGCGTTACCTCGCCCATATACGCAACCGACGTGTTTCAACCATCGTCGGCATCATTGCCATTGCGCTCGGTTACAGCTTGATCGCCGTACCGCCCGGGACTTCGCAGGAGTGGGTGCTGGTGCGTGTGGTGCTGGGCTTCATCTTCATTCTCGTCGGTTTTGCAATGGCTGTCGTACCGCTGCTTGGCGATCTTTTCGGAACCAATGATTGAGTATGAATTCCTTACTGCTTGTCGAAGACGATCCCGCGCTGTCCAGTTATCTCGCATCCGCCCTGCAACAAGAGGGATTCAAAGTCGCCTGCGCCGATTCGCGCGCGTCGGCGCTGGCCGTCACCCCGCAACCGATGCGCGCCATCGTCGATCTGGGGTTGCCGCCCGCAGCCAGCCGCACCACGGAAGGGCTGATGCTGATCGACGCGCTGCTGGCACGCGCGCCCAAAACCAAGATTATCGTGCTCACCGGGCAAGACGAGGAATCGTCCGCCTTTGAAGCGGTGCGCCGTGGCGCATTCGATTTCATCACCAAGCCCGCCGCGCTGAGCAAAATCAAAGCGTCGCTCGATCGCGCGGAACTGTTTCTGAATCAGGAGCTCAAGCTGGAAGCGGTCGGCGAAACGCGCATCCAGATCACGGCCAGATTGTCCGACGGCCCGAAAGAAGCTTCGTCGGCAGTGGAAGAGCAACTGGTGCGCGGCGCGCTTGCCAACAGCAACGGCAACGTCGCCGAAGCCGCGCGCCAACTAGGTCTCGCGCGCGAACATTTGTATTACTACATCAAAAAATACGGCATCCAGCTCGGGCGTGCGCAGGAGACGCAGTAGCGATGCAAGCTGAAGTGAACTTCAAATATTTCGTCACACCGGCGAAGGCCGGTGTCCAGCAGAAACACACATTCCGCGCAGCGGACAAAATTGCAATGTTGACCCGCTATCGCAGGAGTTTTTAACCCGGATAATCCGTTAGAGCCGAACCCGCCCCTTCCCCCTTGCAGGGGGAAGGCTGGGATGGGGGTAGAGTGGTGAAACAGTAACGTTTCTACCCCCACCCTAGCCCTCCCCCTGCAAGGGGGAGGGAACGTGATGACTAATGGATTATTTGGGTTTAAATCAACTGGATTCCGGCCTGCACCCGCAAGGGGTACGCCGTGGTTGTAAGGGGCTAAAGCCCCAACAACACACGCAGCACCGGAATGACGGCACGTTTTATATGGGCATTCTGATTGTTTTCTTATCGGCGGCTGAACTCCTTTTTCAGAATCCAACACCATGACCTACTTCGACAATCTGGCTTTTACTTTTCTCGCCGCCGGCATCTCGCTGATGGGGGCGGCGTGGTATCTGGCGCGCTTGTCCAGCCAGTATCGCAGCACGCTTGCGGCGCTGCTCAAATCCATCGATCCCCGCCTCGACCCTTTGCAGCTTCCGGCTGCGGCGTGGCCCGCGCTGTCGCAGGGCGGCATCGCGCAACTCACTTGTACGGGCAAATGGTTCGGGCAACCGATCAATGTGGTTTTGGGTTCGACCACACAACACAAACCGCACACCTTGAATTTTATGATCGAAGTGGAGGATGACATTCGTCTCGATTTTCGCCTCTACGCCAAATCGTCAAGAGGTGAAGCGCAGTTGTTTGCCGAACACCTGTGCGATGTGTTTCAACTGCAAATGGAAGCGGCAGTTCAAGTCAAAATGTCCGCGCTTGCCGCCGCCATGTCCGAACAAGCGCGGCTCACCTTGTATCTGCAACACGACCTGCGCAACCTGGCGCAATGGGTTACCTGGCTGGCCGACGATTTTCCATCCGATCAAAACGATGCCAAGCTGCTCAATGCGGCCAAGCGCATCGCCATCAGCGTGCCGCATGCCTCCGCTCGCGCCGAACGTATTCTCGCCGCCACGCGCCGCATCAAGCCCAAACATCTCCAGCAAATTTTCGATCTGGCACACATCATGCGCCAAACCGCCGAACTGGCCGGCATCTCCATTCAACTAAGCGGAGAAGCCCGTGTTTACTTGCGTCTCGACCTGCTCGAACGCGCGCTAGATAATTTATTCACCAACGTCGCGCCCTTGCTGCGCGCGCGACCGGATGTGTCGCTGCCCGTAACCATTACGCAGGAACAACACCAAGCATGCGTGCGTATCGTGATGCCGCATCTGGATGCAACACCAATAAATCACCCCGAAAAACTATTTGAACCCTTCAGCAGCGGGCGCGTTGGCGGCCTCGGCCTGGGGCTGTACCAAGCGCGTAAAAGTCTGCGCGAAACCGGCGGCGACCTTACCGCCGCGCCCTGCGAACAGGGAATCGAATACACCAGAGCACCCAAGAGCTATATCACTCACGAACAGGACTCCCCCGCCCCCTGCGCGCAAGGCATCGAATTCACCTTGACTCTGCCCGTACCTGAAGATTATGCGCATTGAGTGGATATTTTTTACTTCCCGCCCGGTGCATCAACGCTACAATTCGTGCCGTAGTAGAAGTCACCCTTATTCCCCAAGGAGAAATCATGAAGAATAGTAAATTTTCCACCCGTCAATCCGGCTTCACGCTGGTTGAAATCGCCATCGTGCTGGTCATCATCGGCCTGCTGCTCGGCGGTGTACTGAAAGGGCAGGAGTTGATTGAAAATGCCAAGGTCAAGAATGCGGTCAAGGATCTGGATGGCATCAGCTCTGCGTACTACAGCTATCTTGATCGCTACAAGCGCCTGCCAGGTGATGATGGCACGCTCGCCGTTTTGACAGCTCGCGGTGGTGCATGGGCAAATATCACTTACGGTACCGCAGTACCCAACAACGTGCTGACCAACTTGGCTGCCGCCACGTTTACTGGCGCTGGTGAAGGTCTTGGCTTTTGGCAACATCTGAAAGCTGCCGGTTTGATTTCCGGCAATCCGGCTGACATCGGAGCAAACGCTGTACCCCGCAATGCGTTCAATGGTTTGATCGGCATACTGGGCGGCAACCCGGTCATCACTGGTGCAAATGGTAATTCGCTTTGCTTGTCTCAAGTTCCAGGCAAAGCAGCTGCTGCGATTGATGCCCAAATTGATGATGGCATTACCAACTCTGGAAACGTTCGCGCCACCCTCGGCGTAATCGGTGCCAACACCATACCTGGCGTTGCCGTGGTTCCTGCCGTGGCCGGTACTACTGGCTATGATGAAGCATTGCAGTACACTGTTTGCCGTACACTGTAATCAACTAGCGCGAAAGCGTAATCACGCTTTACTGGTGACCGCGCAAACGCACAGCAACAAACTGCACCAACAAGAACGCACCCTTCCGGGTGCGTTCTTGTTTCTGCCTGAACCTGTCTGCACATATCAACATCGCGGAAAGGCGCATGGATAGGGCATCTACATCAATTTAATGACGTAGATGCCCTATCCATGCGTTTCTCCATGAGGTGTGCTTGATGAAAAGGTGGTGTCGTAGGTTGGGCAAAGCGTAGCGTGCCCAACCTGATTGCTGCCAATATCGTAGGGCATGCTGCGCTTTGTCCAACCTACCTGCTAACCGATGTCAAAACATGACAAGAATTTGTAGAAAAAGCCCCCATCCCCCACCTAACCTCCCCCTTGAAGGGGGAGGAACTGTGCTCCCTCCCCTTCAAGGGGAGGGTTGGGGTGGGGATGGGGGCTGTGCTACTCTGATTTGACTCCGACCCATCCGGTTTAGGTTAATTCCTGCGCCAGCTTGTCCCCTGCGCCGTGTCTTCCAGCACAATGCCCGCCTCCAACAACTCCTTGCGAATACGATCCGCCTCGGCGAAGTTCTTGGCTTTCTTGGCGGCGATGCGCGCTTCGATTTGCGCTTTGATCGCGGCATCATCCAACCCTCCTGCGACCGTTTCGCCTTGCAGAAAATGCTGCGGGTCGCGTTGCAGCAAGCCGAGTATTCCGGCCAAGGTTTTGAGTTGCGTGGCGGCTTCTGCGGATTGGCTGCGGTTCACTTCGTTGGCGAGATCGAACAGCACGGCCACCGCTTCGGGCGTGTTGAAGTCGTCGTCCATGGCGGATTGGAAACGGGGGGAATATGAATCACCCCAGTCAACTGCACCCTCACCCCTAGCCCCTCTCCCGGCGGGCGAGGGGAATTGGCCTCCCTCTCCCGCCGGGAGAGGGACTGAGGGTGAGGGAACACTCTTCAGCGCCGTATAAAGCCGCGTCAACGCCCCCTTCGCATCATCCAGATGCTGATCCGAATAATTCAGCGGGCTGCGGTAGTGCGCGCGCAGGATAAAGAAGCGCACCACTTCGGCATCGTATTTTTTCAGCACTTCGCGGATGGTGAAGAAGTTGCCGAGGCTCTTCGACATCTTTTCGTTATCCACACGCACGAAGCCGTTGTGCATCCAGTAATTGACGAAGCTGCACTGGTGCGCGCCTTCGGATTGCGCGATCTCGTTTTCGTGATGCGGGAACTGCAAGTCCGCGCCGCCGCCGTGGATGTCGAAATGTTTACCCAGCAATTCCGACCCCATGGCCGAACATTCGATATGCCAACCGGGACGACCTTTGCCCCATTTGGAATCCCATTTCACTTCGTCCGCTTCGCTTTCTTTCGCGCTTTTCCACAACACGAAATCGAGCGGATCCTTTTTGCTGGAATCAATATCCACTCGCTCGCCCGCGCGCAAATCATCCAGCGATTTGCCGGACAGTTTTCCGTAGCCATCAAATTGGCGCACCGCGTAATTCACGTCGCCATCAACAGAAAGGTAGGCCAGCCCGTTGTGTTCCAGTTGCGCGATCATGTCCAGCATTTGCGGGATGTATTGCGTGGCGCGCGGCTCGCGGTCGGGGCGCTGCACACCCAGCGCGTCGGCATCCTGATGCATCGCGTCGATGAAGCGTTGCGTCAGCGTGTGGATGGATTCCTTGTTCTCCGCCGCGCGCTTGATGATCTTGTCGTCAATGTCGGTGATATTGCGCACGTAGGTCACGTCGTAACCGGAAGCCTTCAGCCAGCGATACACCATGTCGAACACCACCATCACCCGCGCATGGCCGAGGTGGCAATAGTCGTACACCGTCATGCCGCACACATACATGCGGACGTGGTTGGGGTCTATGGGGATGAAGTCCTGCTTGTCGCGGGCGAGAGTGTTGTAGATTTTTAGCATTTCAATTTCTTCTTACCTGAGCCGTCATTCCGGCGCAGGCCGGAATCCAGCGGGTTTATTTAATATGCAGCTTGGTTTTGTATCCGCTTCGCGGATGTTTTTATTTTGACTGGATACCGGCCTGCACCCGCAAGGAGTACGCCGTGGTTGTAAGGGGCTAAAGCCCCAACAACACACGCAGCGCCGCTATGACGGTTACGACTTTGCGCCGCGCACCAGCAACACCGGCACGGTTGCGCTGCGTGTCACGCTTTCCGCGACGCTGCCCAGCAGCAGGTGATCCAGTCCTTTGCGTCCGTGCGTTCCCACGACCAGCAAGTCGGCTTGCCACTGCGCGGCTTCCTGGCTGATGACGGCTCCGATGCGTCCGCTGTAGTCTTCCACCAATTTGGTTTCGACGCTGATTCCCGCTTCCGCCACGCGCGCTTTGTCTTTTTGCAGCAACTGTTCGCCCGCGTTGATGAACGCTTTGGTCACATCTTCCATCGGGAAAGGTGCCATGCCGTCCGCGCTCCACACCACGGGCAATTCTTCGCAAACATAGAGCAGGAGCAAGGTCGCATCCATCACCTTGGCGAGTTTGACTGCCTCGTTCAAAGCGGCCATCGAAATGGCGCTGCCGTCCACCGCAACTGCAATTCGTTTGTACATTACATTCTCCTCAGGCTTGTTCTTTAGGCCAGGAATCGCGCAACGTGACGGTGCGGTTAAACACCGGCCCGCGCCCGGAGTAATGATCGTGACGGTCGGTCACAAAATAACCCAAACGCTCGAACTGGTAGCGCGTTTCTGGCGCGGATAGCTCCACGCAGGCCTCCACCCAGCCTTGCACCACGGTGAGCGAGGCGGGGTTCAAGTATTTGCAGAAATCCACGTCTTTGTCCGCATCCGGTTCGGGTACGGTGAACAGGCGGTCGTACAGGCGGATTTCGGCGGGCAGCGCGTGTTGACACGAGAGGAAGTGGATCACGCCTTTGACTTTGCGCCCTTCCGGGTTTTTGCCCAGCGTGGCGTGGTCTATGCTGCATTTGAGTTCGATCACTTTGCCCGCCGCATCTTTCACCGCTTCGTCGCAGCGCATCACGTAGCTGTGGCGCAGGCGAATCTCGCCGCCCAGCGTGAGGCGCTTCCAACCGGATGGCGGCACTTCGGCAAAATCGTCGGCTTCGATGAATAATTCTTTACCGAACGGCACGACGCGCTTGCCCAGCTCCGGCATGTTCGGATGAAAATCCGCTTCGCGCGCTTGTGCGCCGTCGGCGTTGGTGATGGTCACTTTGAGCGGGTTGATGACCGCCATCACGCGCGGCGCGCGCAATTCCAAATCTTCGCGGATCGCACCTTCCATCACCGCCATATCCACGCTGTTTTCGCTTTTGGATACGCCGATGCGTTTGGCGAATTCGCGTATGCCTTCAGGCGTGTAGCCGCGCCTGCGCATACCGGCGATGGTGGGCATGCGCGGGTCGTCCCAGCCATAGACGTGCCTCTGGCTCACCAGTTGCAGCAGCTTGCGTTTGCTGGTGATGGTGTAGTGCAGTTCCAACCGCGAGAATTCGTATTGGCGCGGGTGGCAGGGGATGGTGAGGTGATCCAGCACCCAGTCGTACAGCGGGCGGTGATCCTCGAATTCCAGCGTGCAGATGGAGTGCGTGATGCCTTCCAGCGCATCGGAGATGCAGTGGGTGTAATCGTACATCGGGTAGATGCACCACTTGTCACCGGTGCGGATGTGGTGCGCGCGGCGGATGCGGTAGATGGCAGGATCGCGCAGATTGATGTTGGGCGAAGCCATGTCGATCTTGGCGCGCAACACCATTGCACCGTCGGCGAATTCGCCGTTCTTCATGCGCGCGAACAGGTCGAGATTTTCTGCGACGGAGCGGTCGCGGTTCGGACTGTTTTTTCCGGCTTGGGTCAGTGTGCCGCGATATTCACGCATCTGTTCCGGCGTGAGGTCATCGACGTAGGCCAAGCCTTTATTGATGAGTTCCACCGCAAAGCCGTACAACGCATCGAAATAATCCGAAGCCCAATGCACGTCACCGTTCCACTGAAAACCCAGCCAGCGCACGTCGTCCTGAATGGACTGCGCGTATTCCTCGCTCTCCTTCTCCGGGTTGGTATCGTCGAAACGCAGGTTGCATTTGCCGTTGTAATCTTTCGCCAAACCGAAGTTGAGGCAGATGGATTTGGCGTGGCCGACATGCAGGTAGCCGTTCGGCTCCGGCGGGAAGCGGGTGACGATACTTTGGTGCTTGCCAGCGGCCAGATCGGCATCAATGATGGTGCGGATAAAATTGGAAACGGGTGCGGCGGATGTGGGTGCGTTGCTGCTCATGTCGGTTTGAAAATGATGACGGAATCGGGATGCGCGATTTTACCCGAAACCCCGCGCGGCTGATGGCTGCATGTACGAACGGACTAAGCTGTGTAACGGAACGCCTTCTTTGGTAGAATCACTGCCCGTCGGTAGCCTGCCGCCATCAAAACTAATTCAAGAAAAACAAACACTATGGATATGCTAAATAAATTCAGTCTGGGTGTCGCACTGTTTGCTTTGTTCTCGTTCAGCTTGCCTGTCGCTGCTGATGAAATCCAGGATGCCAACAAGCTGTTCAAGCAGGGACAAAATGCGCAGGCGCTGGACAAGGTCAATGCCTTCCTTGCGACTAAACCAAAAGACGCGCAAGCGCGCTTCCTCAAGGGGCTGATCGTCAACGAACAGGGCGATACCGCCGGGGCGATCAAGGTATTTTCCGACCTCACCGACGATTACCCGGAACTGCCCGAGCCGTATAACAATCTGGCCGTGCTCTACGCCGGACAAGGCCAATACGAAAAAGCCAAGAGCGAACTGGAAATGGCGATTCGCACTCATCCCAGCTATGCCACCGCGCACGAAAATCTGGGCGACATCTACGCCAAGATGGCCAGCCAGGCTTACGACCGCGCGTTGCAACTGGACAAGACCAACACGGCCACCCAAACCAAGCTGGCGCTGATCCGCGATTTGTTCGGCAAAACTCCGCGCGGCAGCAAAGCCGAAACGCCCACCGTTACAGCGGCTGCGGCAACCACCGCGATCACTCCCGCGCCGGTAGCCAAGCCCGTTGCGCCCAAGGCGCTGGACACCACCGCACCGACAGCCGCACCAGTGGCGACCGCCAAAGTCGAGACTGCCAGCGGCGATGCAAAATCCGATGTGCTGAAAGCGACGCAGGAATGGGCTGCCGCATGGTCCGCCAAGAACAGCGATAAGTATCTCGCTTTCTACGCCAAGGAATACAAGACACCGGACGGTGCAGAGCGCGGCGCGTGGGAAGCGCAACGCAAAGAACGCATCGCCGCGCCCAAGTCCATTCACGTCGAAATCAACGATGCCAAAGTCAAAGTGCTGGACGAGCAGCACGCCAGCATCAGCTTCCGCCAGCTTTACCGCGCCAGCCACCTGAAATCGAATTCCACCAAGACGCTGCTGTGGGTTAAAGCCGACGGAAAGTGGCAAATCGCGGAAGAGCGTTCGGGCAAGTAATCCAACTGTCATTCCGGCGCAGGCCGGAATCCAGCGGTTTTATTCAACATGCTTTTAGCATTTGACCTTGCTGCGCAAGGGCGTTTTTTGAACTGGATTCCGGCCTGCGCCGGAATGACGAAAATTAAATTTATTGAGATTCACAAATGAAAGTCAGCACCCTCGCCGCCCTGTTGCTCGCCACCTGTTTCGCTCCGCTTGCGGCGGCGGAACCGGTTTCGCGCAGCATGGAGCAGGCGCTGACCAAGAGCATGCAGGCGGTGGGCAACAACCATCTCGACCTGGCGCTGAACGAAGTCGATTCGCTGCTCAAGCTCAATCCCAATTTCAAACTGGCGCAACTGGTGCGCGGCGATCTGCTGCTGGCGCGCTCCAAGCCGCTGACCGATTTCGGCAATGCGCCCAATGCCCCGCACGACAAATTGCAGGATCTGCGCGACGAAGCGAATGCCCGTTTGCAGCGCGTGCAACAACAACAGCCCATCGCCACGCCGAAATATTTGTGGCAACTGGACGCGCAACAGCGCTACGCCATCGTGGTCGATACCAGCAAATCCACGCTTTACCTGTTTGAAAACGCGAACGGCGAAGCGCGCTACGTGGCCGACTATTACATCAGCGTGGGCAAGAAAGGTTCGGACAAACTTTCCGAAGGCGACCAGAAAACGCCGTTGGGCGTGTATTTCGTCAACAGCCACATCGCACGCGACAAGCTCTCGGATTTCTTCGGCGCAGGAGCCTACCCGTTGAGTTACCCCAACGAATGGGACAAACGCGAGGGACGCGACGGACACGGCATCTGGCTGCACGGCACACCGGCCAACACCTACAGCCGCCCGCCACGCGCCAGCAACGGTTGTGTGGTGCTGAGCAACGACGACCTGATCCAATTGGAAAAGAATCTGCAAATCGGCATCACGCCGGTCATCATCACCAACCAGATGGAATGGAGCGACGAAGCCGACCGCAACGAGCGCGCCGAACTGTTGCTGTCCATCGAACAATGGCGCGCCGACTGGGAAAGCCGCGACACCGAAAACTACCTCACGCATTACTCGCCGGATTTTTCCACCAGCGGTATGAAGTTGCCCGCCTTCGCGCAACAGAAGCGGCTAGTCAATTCCGGCAAGACCTGGATCAAGGTGCAGATGTCCAACCTCAGCATCTTCCCCTATCCCAGCCAGCCGGAACTGGTGGTGGTCAACTTCGAGCAGGATTACCAGAGCAACAATTTATCCAACCGCATGCACAAGCGCCAATACTGGCTGAAACGGGACGGGCGCTGGCAAATCGTTTATGAAGGAGCTGCATAACAAATGAAATCCATCCGTATCGTTCTCGCATTTTTGCTGGTCGGACTGTGCGTCCTGCCCGCGCAAGCAGCAGCAAAAACAAAATCTACAACCCAAGGAAAAATGAAAATGGTCAAACTCACCACCACCCTCGGCAACATCACCATTCAACTCGATGCCGCAAAAGCGCCGCTCTCGGCCAAAAACTTTCTCGACTACGTGAACAGCGGCTTTTACAACGGCACCATCTTCCATCGCGTCATCCCCAATTTCATGATCCAGGGCGGCGGTTTCGAGCCAGGCTTGAAACAAAAACCGACCAGCGCCCCGATCAAGAATGAAGCCGCCAACGGAGATCGGAAGAGCGTCGTGTAGGGAAAGAGTGTAGATCTCGGTGGTCGCCGTATCATTAAAAAAAAA
>FZPU01000034.1_pt1 | contig 36120 bp, 40 predicted proteins | sample 1534781 | NCBI WGS metagenome assembly FZPU01 (sample SAMEA104161949, study PRJEB21768) | metagenome | isolation source: underground water
TTTTTTTTTAATGATACGGCGACCACCGAGATCTACACTCTTTCCCTACACGACGCTCTTCCGATCTGGTTTCAAGCAATCGCCATCAACCCTTTTTTTTGAATCACCGCCAGCAAACGCAAAGCCGGTCCGCCCGGTTTTTTGACTCCGCGCTCCCAATCTGAAACCAGATTTTTAGAGACGTTGAGGTAACGGGCAAAAACCGGCTGGGAGATATGTTCGCGCAAGCGCAGGGATTTGATTTCCTCGGGGCTGAGGGTATGCACGGGAGTCAAACAGGCTTCGTCAAATTCGCGCATGGTTTGTTTGTTGACTGCACCCACGTCGTGCAGCGCTTCCATCGTTTCGTGGATGGCGGCAAGTGCATCACTGCGATATTTTTTTGGCATTTTTTTCAACCTCCTCAAACTGTCCGTTTGCAAGCAACTCGCTCAACTGCGCATCCGTTAGCGACAAGACGTGCTTGGCCATTTTCTTGAACTGTGCTTCTTCATCCGCGCGAATGTTGCCAAGCTCGCTCTTGGAAAAGCCGTACACGAAAAACGATAACTCGCCCTTGCGAAAAAGCACGATGCTGCGGTAGCCCTTGGACTTGCTTTCTCCGGGGCGGGCGATCCGTTGTTTGATGACACCGCCACCCAAGTCTGCATCAATCAGCCCCTTCTCCGCACGTTCAATCGCATCCCAAAGCGCATCCGCCGTGATGTTCTCTTTCCGGGCAAAGCGTCCGAACCATGCGTTCTTGAAAACTTTCAAGGCGAGTCTCCAATGTTCATTGCGTTTATCGTATCACACAAGGTGTTATGGATGGCAAGTCAAAATGGGGATGGAATATGCACCTCGTCCGTAACCCGCTATTCACGGGCTTCTCCATCAAGTGTATGTCGCAGATCGCCTATTGACGGGCGTTTTCGTGAAGTGAGGTTTAGAAATTTGAATCCAGACTGGGTTTGTATCAAGCAGCCTGCAACACCCCATCCACCAACCGCATCTGCCTTTGCATTTTCCCCGCAAGTTCGAGGTCGTGGGTGACTATGATGAAGCTGGTGTTGAGTTTTGCGTTAAGGGTTTGCATGAGGTCGAACAGGGCGAGGGCGCTGGCGCGGTCGAGGTTGCCGGTGGGTTCGTCGGCGAGCACGCAGGCGGGTTGGGTGACCAGTGCGCGCGCGACGGCGACGCGCTGGCGTTCGCCGCCGGAGAGTTCGGCGGGCAGGTGGCGCACGCGTTGGGCGAGGCCGACTTGTTCCAGCATGGCGGCGGCTTGTGGGTGCGCGTCGGTGGGTTTCATGCCGCGAATCAGCAGCGGCATGGCGACGTTTTCCAGCGCGGTGAATTCGGATAACAAGTGGTGGAACTGATAGACGAAACCGAGCGAGCGGTTGCGTAGTTCGCCGCGCTGCGTTTCGTTCATTTTTGAAACGTCTTGTCCCAAAATGTTGACGCTGCCGCCGCTGATGCTGTCGAGTCCACCCAGCAAATGCAGCAGCGTGCTTTTGCCCGAGCCGGATGCGCCGACGATGGCGATGCGTTCGCCGCGCGCCACGTCGAGGTTCACGCCGTTCAACACGGTGACGCTCAAATCGCCTTGCGAGTAGGTCTTGCGCAGGTCGCGGCAGGAGATGACCGCACCTCCATCCACAAGTTGATTGGAACTCTGCCCTTCGACAAGCTCAGGGCGAACGGAGGAATGTTGTGTGGGATTATTCATAACGCAGCGCCTCCGCCGGTTGTACTTTCGATGCGCGCCAGCTCGGATACAGCGTGGCGATCAGGCTGATGAAGAACGACATGCCCGCGACTACCAGCACGTCGGCTTTTTGCAGATCGGAGGGCAGTTCGCTGATGTAGTAAAACTCTTTGGACAAAAATTGCACGCCGAATAAATGTTCGATGAAGGGCACAATCGTGCCGATGTTCAGCGCGAGCACGATGCCGCCCAGCACGCCCAGCCCCATGCCGATGAGGCCGATCAGCATGCCTTGCACCATGAAAATTTGCATGATGCTTTTCGGCGATGCGCCCAGCGTGCGCAGGATGGCGATGTCGGCCTGTTTGTCGGTGACGGCCATCACCAGAGTCGAAACAATATTGAACGCGGCGACCAGCACGATCAGCGACAAAATAATGAACATCATTTTCTTTTCCATCGCCACCACGCTGAAATAGTTGGCGTTCTGCCGCGTCCAATCGGTGGCATAGGTGTCGCGCGGCAGCTTGCCGTCCAGTTCGTATGCCACTTGCGGCGCGAGGTCGAGGTTGTGCAGACTGCCGCTGATGCCGCTCACGCTGTCGCCCATGCGATAAAGTTTTTGCGCGTCTTGCAGATGGATCAGCGCCAGCGAATTGTCATACGGTGCCATGCCGATTTCGAAAATGCCGACCACGTGAAATTGTTTCAGGCGCGGCAACATGCCGGCGGGGGTGATCTGCCCTTGCGGCGTGATGAGCAACACGCTGTCGCCGAGATGCGCGCCCAGCGAACGCGCCAGATCCACGCCCAGCACCACGTTGAATTCGCCCGCGCGCAGATCGCTCAACGCGCCGCGCTTCATCTTGTCTCCCAGTGCGGTGAGTTTTTGTTCCGCCTCGGGCAGAATGCCGCGCACCATCACGCCTTGCACGCTCTCGCCCAGCGACACCATGCCTTGCCCGTTGACGTAGGGCGCTGCGGCGCGCACTTCAGGCTGCGCGGCGACGATGTCCACCACGCGCTGCCAGTCGTTCAGTTGTCCGCCTTCGCTCATGATCTGCAAATGCGGCGTGACACCAAGAATGCGCGCGCGGATTTCTTTTTGAAACCCGTTCATCACCGACAGCACCACGATCAGCGCCATCACGCCGAGGCCGATGCCCAGCATGGAAATCAGCGAAATGAACGAGATGAAATGATTGCGGCGCTTGGCGCGGGTGTAACGCAGGCCGATGAAAAGTTCGTAGGGTTGCAAGGTGAGTGCCTAAATGGGTAACAGGTGTAAGTGTGTCATAAGAATGCTGTCCGGCTACTTCACCAACTGATTCATCTGAATAATCGGCATCAATATGGCGAGCACGATGATGAGCACGACGGCGCCCATGGCGAGGATGAGCAGGGGTTCGAGCAGGGAGGTGAGTACGCTGACGAAGCCGGTGACTTCCAGATCCTGCTGTTTGGCGACGCGGTCGAGCATGGTGTCGAGCTTGCCGCTTTTTTCGCCGCTGGCGATGAGGTGGATCAGTACCGGCGGAAACAGGCCGGAGGAGGCGAGGGCGCGGCTGAGGCTGACACCTTCGCGCACTTTTTGTGCGGCATCTTCAAGCGCATAGCGCATGGGCAGGTTGCCCACCACGCCGGAGGCCGCGCTCATCGCGGTGAGCAGCGGTACGCCGCTGCCGAACAGGATGGACAGGGTGCTGGCCATGCGCGCGGTGTTCACGCCCTGGATCAATCTACCCACGACCGGCAGGCGCAATAATTTGCGATGGAAGGCGGCGCGCACGGTTTCTTGTTTCAGCATCTGGCGCGCGGTGTAGGCGGCGGCGATGATGATTGCCAGCAGATAAATCCAAGTGGCGGCGAGCACATCGGTGACCAGAATCAGGCTGCGCGTGAGCCAGGGCAGGGCTTGGTGCGATTGCTGGAACACCGAGATGACTTGCGGCACGACATAGAACAGCAGACCGCCGACGATGATGGTGGCGACCACGGTGATGATGGCGGGATAGACGAAGGCGAGGCCGACTTTTTGGTGCAGCGCTTGCTGGTTTTCGCTGTAGGTGGCGAGCTTGTCCATCACGTTGGCCAGTTCGCCCGAGGCTTCGCCCGCCTTGACCAGCGCGCGGTGGATTTCGGGAAAGTCGGCGGGATGTTGCGCCATGGCGTGCGCCAGCGTGTTGCCCGCCAGCACGTCGGCGCGCATGGAGGCCAACAGGCTGCGCTGGTAGGCATGGTTGCTCTGCTCGATTAACACCGACATGGATTGCTCCAGCGGCAACCCGGCTTCGAGCAAGGTGGCGAGCTGGCGCAGCAACAAACTCACATCGGATAAAGACAGGCGGCGGCGCGCGAAACTAAATTGCTGTTTGCTGCGGCTCTCGTTGACGGTTTCCAGTTCGACCACGAACAGGCCAGAATCGCGCAACTGGTTGCGCGCCGCGCGCGCCGAATCAGCTTCGATCAGGCCTTGCTTGGGTTTGCCGTCGGCATCAACGGTTTGATAGTGGAAGGCGGCCATCAGGCTTGTTCCCTTTGACTGATTTGACCATGCAGAGAGTGTTCCCCCACCCCAACCCTCCCCCGGTGGGAGAGGGAGCTAGTGTGGAGGTGCGCCGGGGTTAGCCCCTCTCCCACCGGGGGAGGGGTTGGGGTGGGGGACGCTTGTGGATTAGAAATATGCACAGAAAACCTCAGTCGAATTTCGCGTTAATCCCGCGTCACCCGTATCACTTCTTCTAACGAAGTTTCGCCGCTGACCACCCAGCGCAACGCATCGTCGCGCAGGCTTAACATGCCGTGCTGTTGCGCGTATTCGCGCAGCTCTTGTTCGCTTTTGTGCGCGTGGATTTTGCTGCGGAATTTATCGTCCACCATCAGCAATTCGTAAATGCCGGTGCGGCCGCGATAGCCGGTTTGGGTGCAGGCGGGGCAGCCGGTCGGGCGGTATAACAGAGCGGGTTTGCCCGCTTTGGTCAGTACGTTCAATTCGGTGGCATCGGGTGCGTAGGCTTCTTTGCACGCGGGGCACAGGCGGCGCACTAATCGTTGCGCCAGCACGCCGATCAAACTGGATGAAAGCAGGAACGGTTCAACGCCCATGTCGCCCAAGCGCGTCACTGCGCTTACCGAGTCGTTGGTGTGCAACGTCGCCAGCACCAGGTGTCCGGTGAGACTGGACTGCACGGCGATCTGCGCGGTTTCCAGATCGCGGATTTCGCCGATCATAATTACGTCGGGGTCCTGCCGCAGAATGGCGCGCAAGGCGCGGGCGAAATCCATTTCGATACGCGGGTTGACCTGGGTCTGGCTGATGCCGTCGAGGTCGTATTCCACCGGGTCTTCCACCGTCATCACGTTGGTGACCGTGGCATCGACGCAGGACAGCGCGGCATACAGCGTGGTGGTTTTGCCCGAGCCGGTGGGGCCGGTCACCAGCACGATGCCGTGCGGTTGCGCGATCAGCGTTTCCATCTGCGCCAGCGTGGCTTCGCTCATGCCGAGTTTGGTCAGGTTCAAACGTCCCGCTTCCTTGTCCAGCAAGCGCATCACCACGCGTTCGCCGTGCGCGGTGGGCAGTGTGGAGACGCGCACATCGACCGGGCGACCACCTAAACGCAATGCGATGCGTCCGTCTTGCGGCAGGCGTTTTTCCGCGATGTCCAACTCGGCCATCACTTTGATGCGCGAGATCAGCGCGGCGTGCAAAGCGCGATGCGGCTCGACCACATCCTTCAGCGTGCCATCGACGCGGAAGCGCACCACGGTGCGGGTTTCGAACGGTTCGATGTGGATGTCGGAAGCGTTGTTGCGCACGGCTTGCGACAGCAGCGCGTTGATCATGCGGATCACCGGCGCGTCGTTTTCCGATTCCAGCAAGTCGGCGGTTTTGGGCAGATCGTGGATCAGCGTGGACAAGTCCATGTCCTGTTCCGCATCATCCACCAGCATCGCGGCGGACTCGTCCGATTGCGCGTAGGCATCGGCCAGCACGCGCTCGAATTCATCCGCCGCGACCAGTTTGGTTTCGGTGGGCAAACCGAGCAGGCGGGTGACTTCGGACAGCGCTTCGGGGCGCGCATCCAGCCGCGCAATGATGTGCGCGGTGTCGGCGCTACAGTCGGTCAGCACCACGCCGCGCGCCTTGGCAAACGTGTAAGGCAGCTTGCGCGCGACGCGGCGGTTGATGTTGGGAATCACTTGGCTGTCTCGGGCTGGGCGGATTCTTGTGCGGGCATGTCGCCGTCTATCTTGAGCGAGGGCCGTATCTCCGGCAATTTCGGGCCGCCCTCGACGTTCATCATGAACTGGGTGGGCAGCTTGGCATCTTCCTGTTTTTTGCTCATCTGCTCGTAGCGTTCATTGGTCACCGTGGCGTATGAATCCTTGGTCAGCATGATGTGCGGGCGAATGAATACCATCAGGTTGGTCTTGGTGCGCTGGCGCGTGTCGTAGCGGAACAGGCCACCCAAGAACGGAATGTCGCCCAGCAGCGGCGTTTTGCTTTGCACATTGTTCACCGAATCCTGAATCAGTCCGCCCAGCACCACGATCTGGTTTTTGTCCACCAGCACGCTGGTGTCGATCGAGCGTTTGTTGGTGGTCACGCCCGAGGTGGAAGAAGTCGAAGACGCGAGCACGCTGGACACTTCCTGATAAATCTGCAAACGCACCGAGCCGCCGTCGAGAATTTGCGGTTTGATTTTCAAGGTCAGGCCGACATCCTTGCGTTCAATGGTTTGGAACGGCGTGGCTGTGGTGGCGTTCGAGCCGGTGTTGGAATACGAGCCGGTGATGAACGGCACGTTTTGGCCGACCACGATCTTGGCCTCCTCGTTATCCAGCGTCATCAGATTGGGCGACGAAAGAATGTTGGCGTTGGTGTCGGATTCCAGCGCATGCGCCAAGACCCCCAGAGAACCGTCTTTCAATATGCCGAGGTTGAATCCCTGTCCGATGGTTTTGCTTTTTGCCGAAGATATGATGTTGTTGGTGGTGCCGTAGTTGGTGCCGCCTATCACTGTATTGCTGCCTTGCGACAGCGCCTGCCATTGCACGCCCAGCTCGGCAGCTTTGTCTGCCGTGACCTCCACGATCAGTGCCTCGACAAACACTTGCGGCTGACGCACATCCAGCCGTTCGACCACTGCGCGCAGATTGTTATAGATTGGCTCGGCGGCGGTAATGATGATTGAATTGGAAGGCACATCGGCCTGCACCATGCCGCCGCCGGTGGGCGCGCCGCCCGGTGCGGCGGGCGCGGCGGAAGTGTCGCCGCTCATCACCGCGCGCAAGGTTTGCGCCAGCTTGGCGGCATCCGCATTCTTCAGCACCACCACATGATAATTGCCCGGCGTGCCGGTGTCGTTGTCCAGCTTGGCCACCAGTTCGCGCACGCGCGCGATGCGTCCGGGATTGTCGGCGCGCAACAGCAGGCTGTTGCTGCGCGTGTCGCCCAGCAACACGAAGCGCTGGTTGCCGTCGCCGCTGGCGGCCGTTTGCGCCGCTTCCGGCATCAGCTTGTTGATGGTGTTGGCGAGGTCGATGGCCGAGGTATTTTTCACTGGGATGATGATGGGCGCATCCGCACTGGGCAGATCAATCGCGCGCAGGACTTGCTCGATGCGGCGCAAATTGCTCACGTAATCGGTGATGACCAGCGCGTTGCTCGACGCGTGCGCCACCACCAGATTATTCGGCGCAACCATGGGGCGCACCACGTTCACCATCTGCGTGGCGGACTCGTTTTTCAACACGAACACCTTGGTGATGATCTTGTCGCCCTTGCCGCCCGCTCTGCCCACCGCCTGCACATACAACTTCGCATCCGACTCGGGAATAATCTTGGTCACCCCGTCCGCATCCACCGCCGCGTAACCCTGCAAGCGCAAGGCCGACAGCAGAATGTCATAAGCCAGATCGGTGCTCACCGGCGTGGCCGACACGATGTTGATCGAACCCTTCACGCGCGGGTCAACCAGAAAATTCTTCTTCGAGATTTGCGAGATCGCTTTGATGACTTCCTGAATATCCGCGTTGACGAAATTCAGCGAAACCTTGTCGCTTTGCGCCGCAGAGGCGGGGAGGGAGCAGGCCAGCAACAAAGCGGCCAGCCAGATGTGTTTATGCCAACTAAGACTATTCAACGCCGTCTCCTGAAATTATCCAATTCTTGTTGCATGAGCACACGCTGCTCGGGAGGGATTGCTTCAATACCTGAATCGGCCGGAGCGGTCTGCGGCGTACTCTGCGCAGCACCTTGCGGCATGACCAGCATGGGCGTATTTGCTGTGTTCGCGTTGTTGGAAGGTGCGGACGTAATGCCGGTAGATGCGGCGGACACCGCCAAGTCCACCCGCTGCCTGACTCCGCCGCGTTCCAGCAAAACATAAGCCGCATCGGTTTCCACCAAACGCATGCCCGGACTCACCTCGCCGCCCAAGCCCACGCCGACCTGTTTGCCATCCACCAGCAACACCGCAAAACCCGCCGTCGGATGCGCGAACACACCGATCAATTTGTAGTTGCTGGCAGCGGCCACCGCACCGGCATCCACCTCCACCGCATGCCCGAACAACTCCGCCGCCGCATCGCTCTTCTTCCACGAAGTCGTAGCCGGCATCGCCACCTCCACCGGAGCGGCAAACACCCAAACCCAGCGCGCCAACATCACCGCCACCAACACCACACCCAAACTCTGCCACGAAAAAATCATCGTGGCCAAGCGCGCAGGATGGCTCGCGGCGGAAGGCGCAAAACGCGGCGGACGGGTAAATGGCAAGCGCATCAGCAATGGAAATAACCGTAAGCAAAAATTCGGCGGGGAGTATAGCAGAGGGCAGCGAAAGGCATGCAGCCAGCGCGGATATGGCTTTTTTCAACGGCGAAGGATTTCATGCGACAGGGAAAATCTCAAAAGCATACTGCCCGAAGATGCCCGTCAATAGGCGATCTGCGTTGTGCGAAGTGTGGAGAGTGGCGTATTTGTTGGGTTGCGGGTGAGGTGTGGTTTGCGTAGGTCGGGTCGATGCAACGAAACCTGCCGAATTCTTCCCCGATCTTGGAAACGGCAACTGCGATTTTTTTGTAGGTGCGAATTTATTCGCACACTCAATGCGCTATGTGCGAATGAATTCGCACCTACAAAGGCAGCGCAACGCGATGAAGTGGCAGCGTACTCATCAACAACTGCCGTTTCCTGATATGGAAAGTTGAAGGAGCTTCTCGCATTGATCTCGTCGAATTTGCAGCGAGGATTTAGCGACGCTCCTTCCCTTTTTCTGTTCGCTGCTCACTTTCCTTCTCCATCCGCTTCAACACATACCGCAAATCAAAATCCAGCACCCGTGCCGCAAGGCGGTCGATGGTGTTGCGAGTCGCGGCTTTGTGTTCGGGCGTGTCCTCATCATCTTCATCGTCGTGATCCAGAATTTTGTGCTCGTGGTCGAGCATCTTGCGCAGGGTTTTGATATGTTCTTTGGCATCCTTGGGTTGGTTGTGGCGGTAGGATTCTGCGGCGGCGACCATGTAGCGATCTAGTTGTGCGGCGAAGGCTGGATCAAGCAATTGCTTGCCAGGCCATGTGGCTACATGGGCGCGGATACTGTCGAGCAAAATGGCTGCATTAAATGGTAAAGGTATGGCAATCAATGGCGCGGCAATATTGCGCGTAACAAAGTCGTTTTGTTCTATCTGATCAAGTTGCGAAACAATTGCACTTTCTTCAGGATCAGGACCTTCATCTTTATAAACACCATGATTTTTCACCTCGCCTTCCAATTGCATGCTTCCGATTCCAGGTAAATCCAAACTTAAGAAACCAAAGTCGCGAACTTCGCTTCCCGGCATCACACCAATTTTGGGGTCGTCTGGTTGGTCTGATGTAAAGTAGAACCAATCTGCTTGTAAAGCCGCACTATTCAGCGGGTCTGCATCTGCAGCGCCATTCCATTTATTGGGTATGGACAAGGAATCCCCCATCCCCTGCACCGCCGCGATGGCTGCCTCAGGTGTTGTGATAGAGGAAATTGGCGGCATGAGCTTACTGCCATATATCCGAGTAACATTTCTGATCATAATTGAAGTGATGGGTTGCTTTGCCGATCCCCCATTGAAAACTGTGAAGCGATATGCAATCAAATTAGCTGCCGAAAGATGTAAGTTGGACTTGACCTTAGGCTCGATCTTGGTGGACGGATAAAACATCGAACGCATCAAATTTGCGCCGTTCCAATAGGTGATGATGTAATCACCATTGGCATCGCGCACGATGCTTTCGCCCGGATAAGAAAATGCCGATTGTGTCAACAGCAACATGATCAGTCCGGTGAGAAGTGAGTATTGTGATTTCATGATTATTCCTTCGCGTTATTGAGTCTGAGATGGTAATGAAGCCCGCTTCCGCTACCATGCAGATTTCCAACATCCACAGAAAACTTTCTGGCGCTACGTTTAAATACATCGCCATACACGATAGAACCCGGGTCGCCATTGGCCTTAACATCAATCACTGAACCCCTCCGGTGTTCAATGTGATGCTTGTGCCATTCTGTTGAAGGGTACTCCGCACTATCGCAAGTAAGAAAACAATCCAGCACACCTCCCCATTCCAGACTGGCATCATTGACTACGAAATCAGGATTGACTGGCTTCTTTTTCTTGAAGGTGTACACGTAGTAATACAGCGCGATTTTTTTCAACTTCTCTGCTGAAGCCTGTGTAAGAAAATGCGTCGCCGGATGATTGGTATCTCGGTTCGGTAACTTCAATGTGTAGAGAAATGGGATTTCCGGTATTTTTTCCAACCCGACCACCTTCACCTTCACATCTTTTGTCTGAGGATTGTTGGAGCATCCGTCGCAGGTAGCAGTAATGGTATGCGTGCCAGCAGCTTCCGGCGATTTAAAGTTAAAAACCACATTGCCGTTGCCGTCCGTCATGCCAGACCAGCATTCCGCATCCGAGGCGCATTCTGTATTCTCAATGCTTCCTCTTGGTCGCGTGCTATCGCCGTGGTCGTGACCGCCGCTGTTGGCTTCAACCTTGAAGCTGATGCGAACTTTGACGGGTGTGCTGGGCGGTTGGTTGGTGCTTTTGTTGACGACGGTGGCGGTGATGGGCAGGTTGTTTATCGTTGTGCCTTTTGAGGGTTCGATTTGATCGCCGCCTGATAGGGTGATGGCGAGGGAAGGACAATCTAACGTTATCCACGGGGCACCAGTATTTCCACTGAAATAGCCAAAAGTATATGGGCATTGCAGCGTATTTTCATCGCAGCTGGTTACTATCAGTAAGGGGAGGCCATCTTCAGCCTGCGCAGCATTCATACCGGCATAATAAGCTTGGACTGCGGCCAATTCGGTAGGGAATAAGCAGTTTTGGTAGTTTGGGTCTGAACAATAAGTATTTATCCATTTTCTGCAAGTGCTAGCAGCTTCAGCTCCACTAGATGCCACAAGGGTGAACACAATAAACAGACAGCTAATCCAACGCATCATTCGATGTTTCTGCATCCGAGTATTCATTCCGCACTCCCGTCTGGTGAACAATGGCGGCGACATTAACCGTATCTGGGGGGGGGCAGTCAATATGCCATTCGGCCTATGCATCGGCCTATATCTTTTTGAGATGCGTCTATACCAGTCAGTCGGGTTGGTGCAACGTAACTCGTCCTTGTCGCTTCATCCATTCAGGTGATTGCCATTACCCACCTGCCCGAAGATGCCCGTCAATAGGCGATCTGCATCATCCTGGAAACAACAGTTAAAAATGAATACTTCGATCATGCACGGCGTTACGCGGTTTGTGTAGGTGCGAATTTATTCGCACGAATCGAGCGTGATGTGCGAATGAATTCGCACCTACAAACACCTTGGCTGCGGTTTTTGGATCATGTGTGTTGCGGAGAATGGCGCGGATACTGCCTTGCGGGCAAGTTGGATGCATAAAACTCGCATGAGCCGTTTTTTTGAAAGCTTGGTCACGCGAATAAACGCGCCGCGATTTGATAGACTGCGCGCTGGATTTTTCTGGAAGGCAAAACAAATGACATCTGCTTCTAAATTTTCTGTTGTGCAACGCGGTTTTACGTTGATCGAAATCATGGTGGTGATCGTTATCATCGGGGTGCTGGCGGCGCTGATTGTGCCCAAGGTGATGAGCCGTCCCGACGAGGCGCGGGCCACGGCGGCGCGCACGGACATCGCGTCCATCGTGCAGGCGCTGAATCTGTACAAGCTGGACAACCACCGTTATCCCACCACCGAGCAGGGCTTGCTGGCGCTGGTGACCAAGCCGACGATTGCGCCCGTGCCGGAAAACTGGAAGGGCAACGGTTATCTGGAGCGCGTGCCGAAAGATGCGTGGGGGCATCCTTACCAATATTTGCAGCCGGGGTTACACGGTGATGTGGACGTGATGAGTTACGGCGCGGACGGCGAAAAAGGCGGCGAGGGTAGTGACGCGGATATTGGGTCGTGGGATCAGTAGTGAATCCGTCATTCCCGCGAACGCGGGAATCCAGAATAAATATCAACCCGCGAAGCGGACAAAGCAGGTGTTGTCCCGCTGCGCGGGGTTTTGTTTTTGGGCTGGATTCCCGCGTTCGCGGGAATGACGGGGCGCGCGGCTTCACTCTGCTGGAAATGCTGGTGGTGCTGGTGTTGGCGAGCATTATGTTGAGCTTTGCGGCGGTGCAGTTGCTGCCGGACGAGCAGGCGCAGTTGAAAGAGGAATCGGAGCGGCTGGCGTTTCTGATGGAGCAGGCGGGGGCGAGTGCGCGCGCGGGCGGGCAGGCGCTGGCGTGGTCGGGCAGCGGCAAGGAATATCGTTTCTGGCGGCGGAATAAGCAGGGCGAATGGCGGCGGCTGGAGCAGGATGCTTTGTTGCGTCCGCGCTCGTTGCCGGACGGGGTGCGCATCGCCGCGCTGGAGATCGGCGGTCGCGTCGCGCAACCGGGCGATATGCTGTTGCTGAGTCCCGAATCCGCCGCACCGGTGTTTCGCGTGCGTCTGGTCAGCGGCGAGCGGGTGCTGGGCGTGGCGGGGGACGGCATGGGCGCGGTGAAGGTGGCGAAGCAATGAATTTCAATATCCATTTTGGGGCAGGAAGAATATCCCCTCCCCCTTGCAGGGGGAGGGCTAGGGAGGGGGTAGAGTCTGCATCACATCACAACTCTACCCCCATCCTAACCTTCCCCCTGCAAGGGGGAAGGAACAGGTTCTGCTCTATTGGACAAGCCGGGATGAAACGCTCGCATTCGCGCGGCTTTACTTTGCTCGAAGTGCTGGTCGCGCTGGGCATTCTCGCGGTGTGCATGGCGGCGGTGGCGCGGGCTGCGGGGTCGGGGGTCAGTCATGTGGAGGCGATGCGCGAGCGCACGTTGGCGGATTGGGTGGCGCAGAACCGTATGGCATTGCATGTGGCGCGCGGCGACTGGTTGCCGGTGGCTGCGCAGACCGGCGAGGAGACGCAAGCCGGTCGAAAATTTTCCTGGCGCGAAGAAGTCAGCGGCACGCCGAATCCGACTATGCGCCGTCTGGTGGTGAACGTGTATGCGGCCGATGCGCCGGATCAGTCATTGCGCCAGATGTCCGGTTATCTGGTGCAGTACGCGCGATGATTGAATACCGCACCCGCAGAGGTTTCACGCTGATCGAGTTGTTGGTCGCGCTGTTTATTTTCAGTCTGCTGGCGATTGCGGGTTATCGCGGTTTGACCGCGCTGTTGCAGACGCGCGCGCAGCTCGATGTGGAGACGCGCAAATATCAAGCGTTGACGCGCTTTTTTTCGCGCATGGACGAGCAGCTGGCGCAAGTCATCAATCGTCCGGTCAGAGTGGCGGACGGCACGTCGCAAGCGGCCTTGGTGGGTTTCCCGGCTTCCGGCGGCGAACTGGAAGAGACGCAAATCGTGTTCACGCGCGCGGGCGGGCTGGACATGGCGGGAGGTGTGTTGCCGCCGCAGCGGGTGGGTTATCGTTTGCGCAATAACGAGATTCAGATGCTGCGCTGGGATGTGCTGGATCAAGCACCCAACAGCAAGCCTGCGGAGAATACGGTGCTGGAAGGCGTGCGCGAATTCAATTTGCGTTATCTTTCGTTGTCCATGATTTGGGAGAAGCAGTGGGCGCTGGTGTCGCCCACCGTGCCGCCGCCGAAAGCGGTGGAAGTGGAAGTGGTGCTGACGACGGGGGAGAAGATTTTGCGGGTGTTCTCGTTGCAATGAAAATGGAATGCATATTTTGCTCCCTTCTCCCGCAGGCGGGAGAAGGGCTGGGGATGAGGGTCTGCGCGTACCCTGAAATATTAAGTTGCATTGCCATCCCTCACCCCAACCCCTCTCCCGCTTGCGGGAGAGGGGCTTTAAAAAACAATCCGCAGCGCGGCGCTGCATTAATCACGGTGCTGCTGATCGTGGCGATGGCGACGGTGATCGCGGCGTTTATGGCGCAGCAGCAGGGTTTCTGGCAGATGGAATACGAGAACGGACGCGACCGGGCGCAGGCGCGCTACATCGCGGAGGCCGGGGTGGACTGGGCGCGCGCGGTGTTGGCCGACGACAAGGTGAATAATGATTACGACCATGCGCGCGAGATGTGGGCGATGAAGTTGCCCGCGATTCCGGTCGAGGATGGCGAGGTGTTGGGCTTGATTGTTGACCAGCAGGGCTTGTTCAATTTGAACAATCTGGTGCGCAACGGCGTGGTGAGTCCGGCGGATCTGGCGCGTTTGCAAAAACTGCTTTCCAGCCTGAGTCTGCCGCCGGAGTTGGCGTTGGCGCTGGCCGACTGGATGGACGCGGATAATGTGCCTATGGAAAACGGCGGGGCGGAAGACGGTTATTATCTGGAACTGCCCAAGCCTTATCGCGCGGCGAATCGCCAACTGTCGGAGTTGTCGGAGCTGTTGTGGGTGCAGGGATTCGATGCGCAGATCATCAAGCGCTTGAGCGGGTTTGTCGCGGTGTTGCCGGAGCGCACGCAGATCAATGTGAACTTTGCCACGGCGGAAGTGTTGGCGGCGGTGATTGACGGCTTGCCGTTGCAGGAGGCGCGGCAGATCGTGTCCGAGCGCAAGGATCATCCGTTCAAAACGGTGGCGGAATTTTTGTTGAAGCTGCCGCCGCATGCGGCGCAGGATACGACGGAGCTAACGGTGAGCAGCAAATACTTTTTGGTGGAAGGACATGCGGTGCAAGGACAAGGTGAATTTTTCGCGCAGGCGTTGTTGCTCAGGCAAAACATCTGGGCAACCGTAGAAAGGCAGAGCGTGCAATGAGCCAATTACGAATCTACTGGACAGCCGAATGGCAGGATGCGGCCTCGCCATGCGCCTGGGCGTTGCTGGACGAGCGCGGTGCGGTGCGCGAATCCGGCACAGGCAATCTGGCGAGTATGCCGCGCGCCGATGAATGTATCGCCATCGTGGCGGCGGAGCAGGTGTTGTGCGTGCCGGTGGCGTTGCCCAAGATCAAGGCGCGGCAACTGGAAACCGCGCTGCCGTTCGCGCTGGAAGAATTTCTGCTGGGCGAAGTCGCCGACAGTCATGTGATTCCCGGCGGCAAATTGGGCAACGGCGAGACGCTGCTGTATTCGATCAACCGCGAAAAATTGCGCCGCTTCATTCAGGCTTGCGAAAGCGTGTCTATCCGTTTGCGCCGCGCTATTCCCGAATACGCGCTGGTGATGGTGCGCGAAGGCGAATGGAGTCTGGCGTGGGACGGGCAGAACGGCATGCTGGCAACCGGACATCAAGCGGGCGGCGTGTTGGGGCGCGGCAGCGAGCAGCAGCCGCCCGCCGCGCTGATGCTGCGCTTGAACAGCGCGACACCGACTGCGCTACGCGTTTTCTACAAAGCAAATATCCCCGCCGATCTGCGCGTTTGGCCGCAGTGGAACGGCGTGGAAATCAAACGCGAAGAGCGCGATTGGGATTGGCGCAACGCGACCATCGCCGCCGATGCGCCCAATCTGTTGTGGGGCAAATTCGCCGCACCGGCGCGCTTGCAGGAATTGTGGCCGAAGCTGCGCCCGGCGCTGGTGCTGGTGTTGATTCTGGTGCTGGTCGAGGCGCTGGGCAGCAATCTGGAATGGTGGTCGTTGGCGCGCGAGAAGGGGCAGATTCAACACAGCATGGATAGTGTGTATCAGGAAACGTTCGGTGCTTCGGCCACGGTGGTGGACGCGCCGCTGCAAATGCGCCGCAGTCTGGCGCGCGCGCGGCATGCGGCGGGAGTCAACGACGATGGCGATTTCCTGCCCTTGCTGGACCGTTTCGCCACGGAAATGAATGCGCTGTCGGGCAGCAAAGTGAACGGCGTGCGCTACGCCGACGGCCAGTTGGATGTGGAAGCGCATCTGGCTTCGCGCAGTGCATGGGATACCTTGCAACGGCGCTTGAGCGAGCAGGGCATTCGCGCGCAAGTGATCGACGTGCGCGACTCGGGTAGTGCGGTGGATGTGCGTTTGAGGCTGGGGGCGATATGAAACCGGAAAATCCATTAGGCCGTCATTCCGGCGAAGGCCGGAATCCAGCCAAAAAAATCACTCTGCGAAGCAGACAAAGCCAAGATTTTGTCCCACTGCGTGGGCATTTTTTTATTATCTGGATTCCGGCCTTCGCCGGAATGACGTTATTTTTCTAATGGACTATTTGGGATGAAACTGTTTTCCGACAATCCGCAACTGCTCAAGCTGGCCGCGCGCTGGCGCGCGCTTTCCGCTTCCGAACAAAAAACGCTGACCTGGGGCGCGGCGATTTTGCTGCCCGCACTGATCTACGCGCTGCTGTGGCAACCGGCGCATACCGCGCTGGGCAAGCTGCACAAGAGTCTGCCGCCGCTGCGCGCGCAGTTGGCGCAAATGAAAATTCAATCGGACGAAGTGCAAACATTGCGCCAGCATGCGCAACCCGCCGTGCTGGATGGCGCATCGCTGAAAAAGATCGTGCAAAACGCCGCCACGCAGGAAGGCTGGGCTGCCCCGGCGTTCATGCTGGAACTCACCGAGCAGAACGACGTGCGCATCATCGCCGAAAGCATCCCATTTCCGCGCTTGCTGAATTTTCTGCGCGAACTGGACGCGACGCACCACATCCGCGTGGGCACGATTTCCGTCTCGCCGTCGTCCGCGCAAGGCGTGGTGAAAATCAGCGGCACTTTGACCAGTGGTGCGGAACAGTGAATTTACGTTTCTGGATAACCGGTCTCGCCTTCGTCGCGGTGTTCTGCATCAGCCTGCTGGTTACCGCGCCGGCTTCCATGCTGAGCGCGCAACTGCAAGGTTTCTCCGGCGGCAAATTATCGCTGGCCAACACACGGGGAACAATCTGGAGCGGCTCGGGAATAATGCTGCTGCAAAACGATACGCAGTATGTCTCCATGGGCAACTACGCGTGGAAGGTCAGCCCCGCCGGACTATTGGGCGGCGCGCTGGAATTTGAAGTGCGCCAGGGCGAATCCGCAGCGCCGATGCGCGTGCGCCTCGCCCCGTTCAAGCAGCAAGTCGAACTGACGCAATGGAACACCACCTTGCCCGCGCAAGTGCTGGGCATGCTCGCCCCGCAATTGCGCCCCTACCAACTCAACGGTGAAATCAAACTGAGCACCGACTCGCTGTCGTTCTCGCCGGGCGGCACGCAAGGCAAAGCCACCGTGGATTGGATGCAGGCCGGCTCCGGTCTGACCGACGTTTATCCGCTGGGCGATTACCGCATGCTGCTGGAAGGCGAGGGACAGAAACTCACCGTGCAACTTTCCACCCTGAGCGGCAAGTTGCGCCTCGCCGGTCGCGGACAAATGGAACCCGGCAAAGGCCTGAGCTTCAACGGCACCGCCCAAGCCGCGCAAGGCGAACAGCAAGAGTCGCTATCCGAACTGCTGCACCACATCGGCCCGGAAACCATACCGGGGGTTTATGCGCTGGGGTTGGTGACGCAGTGAGTTTGATATGCCACCTGCCCCGCGATGCCCGTCAATAGCCGATCTACGCCGTGCACTTGATGGAGATGGCCGTATTTAGGGGCTTGCGGGCAAGGTGGTAATAGAAAAACCTCAACAGGTTTGTATTTCGATAAAATTCAGCCATCTGGTTTTGAAGTAAATACAAGGGATATATGCACGATACTAGGCCGGGATTATTCGGGATTAAAAAAACCAACAGGGATTTTTCTCTCAGGGAGACTTGGGGGAAGAACCAATTCAATTCTTCTTTCCCCGCAGCACTGTGTTGTTACCTCGCTTCAAAAAACATTCAAGCCAATTATCTTTCGGTAGCCAACCAAAAATTTGATAAGAAATTCATTTCTATCCGCGATGTTTTTGGGATCGAGTTTGACGACGAAGATACTTATTTCGCTTTTGAATCCCAGCACACGCCTTACCAAAAATATGTCATCGGCTCATTGCCGCGAACCGATCTGGTTATCCAAAGGGCAAGCACCGGAGAGTGTTTGTCCGGGCTGGAAGTAAAGCTGGCCGCGCTCCCGGACGAAACGACTTTCAATTTGGCTGAAACAAGATATGGCAGTGAAATTGTGGTTAGGCCGGACACGATTGTTTACCTAGCTTGCAGTATTGCCTCCAAGCTAGGTAAGGATTTGGGCGAACTATTGCCGGAGATAGAAGTCGATGACTGGACTGAGCCAAGTCTTGTACTGAAAAACATTCATCACATAGTCGAGATTGTAAAAAATCTATCTTTGGCATTGGAAGCTAACCAGAGCGCGTTCCTGATTCAACCCATTTGGAAGACGTTGGGTAAATCCCCTGACTTGGCTGAAAACTGTCTGGATGTTTTTGTATGGAGCGAGGCGGGTTTTACAAATTTCATTTCCCAAATCGCAAGCGGCAACCCGAATTCAACCAGCATCAACCGACCGACCAGAACGGCGGTATGGCTTTACATGATGCTCAGTGAAATTAAAAAAGAGGGTCGCTTCAATCCCAAAATAATCATTGACTCGCTGTCCTACAACACCAAGAACGACAAGGCGTTCGCTTCGGCGGGTACTGTGACGCATCCGTTCATGGATTGCGCGAGATTGCTGAAACCCGTCATCACAAAATCCGAGATCAAGGACATTATTGTCGGGGGAGGCCAAAAGCTGCTCAGCCCGGAAAGGCGTTTTGACGCGATCCTGTTTGGCTCGCCGGGGTTATTTGAATGAGGTGCGTCGATCTTTTTGCGGGATGCGGCGGAATGTCGCGCGGCTTTGAAATAGCCGGGTTTGAGGTGGTGGCCGCATTTGATAAATGGGAAAGATCAAACGCGGTTTACCGGGAAAATTTCGCTCATCCAATTTTCGAGCAAGACCTGACCGACGAAGAAACTGCCGTAGAAAAAATCAGGCCGTTCTTGCCGGACATGATTATCGGCGGACCGCCGTGTCAGGATTTTTCCAGTGCCGGGAAGCGCGACGTTACGCTGGGGCGTGCTGATTTAACCTATCACTTTGCCAACATCGTTTGCGGCATCAAGCCCGAATGGTTTGTCATGGAGAATGTGGAGCAAATCAAAAAAAGCCATATTCTGACCGATGTGATCGAGCAGTTTTCCGAAGCGGGTTACGGGTTAACTTCCATCATTCTCGATGCCTCGTATTGCGGCGTTCCGCAGGCGCGAACCCGGTTTTTTCTGATCGGGCATCTGGGCGACAAGCACAACCAGTTGACGGGCATCATCAAAAAATCGCTCGCGCCAACGCCGATGACAGTCAGGGATTATTTGGGCGATCAACTTGGTATCGACCATTACTACAGGCATCCGCGAAATTACAGCAGGCGCGGCGTGTATTCTCTCGATGAACCCAGCCCGACTGTTCGGGGCGTTAATCGACCTGTTCCCAAAGGCTACAAATTAAATTCCTGCGACCCGGATAATATCGACTTGCATCAAATCAGGCCGCTGACCACGGTCGAGAGAAGCTGGATACAAACCTTCCCGCAAGACTTCAAGTTGTCTGGAACAAAAACCGATTTGGAGCAAATGATAGGCAATGCCGTGCCGGTCAATTTAGCCGCATTTATTGCCAAAGCGATTCGAGAATATATTTCTGTCGGCGCGGTCTCTCATCAATCTCAGCAGACATTGTTTAACGAAGAACTGTTGTTCCATCTGCCAAACCAGTCGCTGAATAAAACCACCAGTTTCCGCAAGCAGTTACGCCTTTAGTCCGGGTAAACCGCTGGTTTATCCATCACGTTCCCACCTATCGAATATGAATCATTTGCACCTGCTCATCCCCGATTTATTTCTGCCGCAGGACGCGGCGGCTCACGCTTGCGCCGGGTTGCGCTTGCCTGCTTTGGAGAAGTTGTTGGCGCGCGGCGAGCAAAGCGCATCGCCTGTGACGGCGCTGGAAAACTTTTTGTGCGGGCGCTTCGGGGTAAATGCGGTGGCTCCCGTGCGTGCTGCCTCCGACGGTCTAAATGTTGATTCTGGATTCTGGCTGTGCGCCGATCCGGTGCATTTGCAGGTGCAGCCGTCGCAGGTGGTGTTGCTGCCGGAGGTGGGATGCACTGCTGAAGAAGCTGCGGCGTTGTGCGTTACGTTGAATGATTATTTTGCCGGTGACGGTTTGCGTTTTTTTGCGCCGCATCCGCAGCGCTGGTATGTGCGTTGCGCCGACTCTTCCGACGTTACGCTGACCCCGTTGCGTGCCGTCGCATGGCGCGATGTGAGGCTCATGCAGGCGCAGGGCGCGGAGTCAACACGCTGGCGCTGCGTAGGCAACGAGGTGCAGATGTTGTTGCACGGCCATGCGGTCAATCAGGCGCGCGAGGCTCAGGGCTTGCCGGTCATCAACAGTGTGTGGTTGTGGGGTGCGGGCAGCGCGGGGGTGTTGCGCTCTGGTTTCGATGCGGTGGGCGGTGATGATGAGCTGAGTTTGGCGTTCGGGCGCGCGGCAGGTATTGTCAGCGCGACCTCCGTACAGGCGTTGTTGAACTGCGAAGCTGCGAATGCTTTGTGGGTTTGCGCTGCGCCCGCTGCGGCATGGCAGCGCGGCGATCTGTATGTCTGGCGCGAAGCGGTGCTGGCGCTGGAGCGCGAGGTGGCGCAGCCGCTGTTGCGTGCTTTGCAAAGCAGGCGCTTGCAGTCGCTCACCCTGGATGTTTTATCTGAAGCGTCAACGCAACGTTTTGAATTGAGTCGTGGCGGGGTGTGGAAGGTGTGGCGCAGCCGTCGTCCGTTGGCGCATTTCGCGGTGTAGAATCGGCCATCCGACACGGAGTCTCTGGCATGAACTTTTGGAACGAAGCGCTGGTTTTTTTCTGGGACGCGGAATCTTTCACGTTGCTGGCGCTGGTGCTGGGCATTTCGGCACTGCTGTTCCATTTTCATCGCGAAGACCGCGCGGGCTTGTTCAATACGCTGGGGTTTTATTTCGTTTGCCTGTTCGCGCAAATGCTCAGCGGTTTCATGCATGCGTCCGGTCTCATGCGCAGCGCGGACATCACGCATGAGGTGTTCGTCATCGGTGCCGGTATCGCGGTGATCCGTCTGGGCGGATTGCTGGTGTTCCGCCTGATATTGCCCTCGGTCAAACTGCATCCGCCGCGCATCACCGAAGACATTTTCGTCATCATCGCTTACCTCGCGTGGTTCATGCTGCGCCTGCGTTATGCCGGTCTCGATCTGTCCAGCATTCTGGCCACGTCGGCGGTAATTACGGCGGTGATCGCTTTTTCCATGCAGGACACCTTGGGCAATATTCTCGGCGGCTTGGCCTTGCAGATGGATAACTCCATTCAGGTCGGCGACTGGATCAAGGTGGATGATGTTGCTGGCAAGGTGGTGGATATTCGCTGGCGCTCCACGCTGGTCGAAACGCGCAACTGGGAGACCGTGGTTTTCCCCAACAGCCAGCTGATGAAAAACAAATTTCTGGTGCTGGGACGGCGCACCGACCAGCCGGTGCAATGGCGGCGCTGGGTGTGGTTCAACGTGTCGCTGGAGGTGTCGCCGTCCAAGGTGATCGCCGTGGTTGACGATGCCATCCAGCATACCGAGATCGCCAACGTGGCTAAGCAGCCGCAGCCCAATTGCGTGCTGATGGATTTGGATGCCAAAGGCTACGGGCGCTACGCCATGCGCTACTGGCTGACCGATCTGACCCCGGACGACCCCACCGACGGTGTGGTGCGCTGGCACATCATCACCGCGTTGCAGCGCGCCGGATTGAAGCTGGCGCTGGAAGAAAGCAGCGTTCTGCTCACCAAGGAAAACGAAAAACACGAAGAGGTGCTGCATCAGCGCGATGTGTTGTCGCGCATGAAGACCTTGCACCGCGTCGAGCTTTTTTCCGCCATGACCGAAGATGAGTTGAAGACGCTGGCTGGACATTTGCGTTATTTTCCGTTTGCGCGCGGCAACATCATGGCGCGTCAGGGCGATGCGCAATCGCACTGGCTGTTCATCATTGTCAACGGCGAAGCGGAAGTGTTTCTGGATACGCCGGAAGGCGGCAAGCGCCTGATCAATACGTTGAGCAAAGGCAGTTTCTTTGGCGAGATGGCATTGCTCACCGGCGCGCCGCGCCGCGCCTCGGTGATCGCCAAGACCGATGTCGAGTGCTACCGGCTGGACAAGGATGCGTTCGAGGAGATATTGCACGCGCGCCCCTCTATCGCCGACGAAGTCGCGCATATCCTCGCCGAACGCACCGCGCAACTGGATGTGGCGCTGCACGACATCGATGCCGCTGCCGCCCATCACGACATCGCCAAACAACACGGCGAAATCCTGGCCACCATCAAGCGTTTTTTCTCGCTGGGCATATAGCTGTTGTATCATGCGCACCGTTTTTGAATCTTAGAGACATAGAATATGAAACTGACCTTCCTGGATTTCGAGCAACAGGTTGCCGAACTGGAGAACAAGATCGAGCAACTGCGCTATGTGCAGGACGATTCCGCGCTGGATATTTCCGACGAGATCGACCGCCTGCAAAAGAAGAGCCAGTCCCTGACCAAGGACATCTACAGCAAGCTGACCCCGTGGCAGATTTCGCAGGTGTCGCGCCACCCGCAACGCCCTTACACGCTGGACTATATCCAGCATCTGTTCACCGATTTTGAAGAGCTGCACGGCGATCGCGTGTATGCGGACGACGCGGCCATTGTCGGCGGTCTGGCGCGTTTCAACGGCCAGAGCGTGATGGTGATCGGCCACCAGAAAGGCCGCGACACCAAAGAGCGCCAATACCGCAACTTCGGCATGCCGCGCCCCGAAGGTTATCGCAAGGCCATGCGCCTGATGCGTCTGGCCGAAAAATTCGGCATCCCCATCATGACCTTCATCGACACCCCCGGCGCGTATCCCGGCGTGGGCGCGGAAGAGCGCGGGCAGTCCGAAGCCATCGGCCGCAACCTGTACGTGATGGCCGAATTACGCGTGCCGATTATTTGCACCATCATCGGCGAAGGCGGCTCCGGCGGCGCGCTGGCGGTGGCCGTAGGCGATGCCTTGCTGATGCTGCAATACGCCACCTACTCGGTAATCTCGCCCGAAGGCTGTGCTTCCATTCTGTGGAAAAGCGCCGCCAAAGCGCCGGAAGCTGCCGAAACATTGGCCATCACCGCGACGCGTCTCAAAACGCTGGGTTTGGTTGATAAGATCGTGAGCGAACCCTTGGGCGGCGCACACCGCGACTACGCTCTGGCGATGCAGAACGTCAAAAAAGCCTTGAGCGACACGCTGAAACAGGTGCAGAACAAACCTACCGCCGACCTGTTGCAGGAACGCTTCAGCCGCTTGATGAGTTATGGCAAGTTCAAGGAAATCGAACTTAGCTGATTCGGTAGCGGCGCGCGCAGCGCCGCTGCTCCCCGCACACAGCAACATTCTGGTTGGACTTTCCGGCGGCATGGATTCGGTGGTGCTGCTGCATCTGCTGCACCAACTCGCGCCGCGTTATCAGTGGCAACTTTCCGCTTTGCATGTCCATCACGGCATCAGCCCCAACGCCGATGCGTGGGCTGATTTTTGCGCCGGACTTTGCGCGCGACTGAACATTCCCTTGCATATCGAACGCGTCAACATCGCCCCGTTACGCGACGAACTGGGTATCGAAGCCGCCGCGCGCAAATTGCGTCATGCGGCATTCGCCGGACAAGCCTGCGACTTCGTGGCACTCGCGCACCATGCCGACGATCAGGTCGAGACCGTGCTGCTGCAACTGCTGCGCGGTGCGGGGATTAAAGGCGCGGCGGCGATGCCTGTCCTAAGCCGTTCTGCTCCTCCCCTGACAAGGGGAAGCCGGGAGGGGTTAGGCTCTGATGAACTATTCGAGTTTAAATTGGCCACCGCGCAAACCCACGCCACCGTGCGCCCGCTGCTCGACATCCGTCGCGCCAAACTACTCGAATATGCGCAGCAAAACGGCCTGCAATGGGTAGAAGACGAAAGCAACGCCGACGACCACTACCCGCGCAACTTCCTGCGCCAGCGCCTGCTGCCGCTGCTCGAACAAAAATTCCCCTCCTACCGCGAAACCTTGACGCGCGCCGCGCAGAATTTTGCCGAAGCCAGCGAGTTGCTGGATGAGTTGGCGCAACAAGATGGGCAATTATTCCCCTCGCCCGCTGGCGGGATAACCAATGACTTGGCTGTCGTTTTTGGACAGCCTAGTCAGATGGCTAGTAGTTCCATCAGAGGGGCTAGGGGAGAGGGTTTTGAGAATCACCTCGAACTATCGCGCTTGCGTCCCCTCTCGCTATTGCGTGCCAAAAACCTCCTGCGCTATTTCCTGCACACCCAAAGCGCGCCCATGCCGCAGACCGTACAACTCGACCAGATGCTGCATCAATTGCTGGATGCGCGGGAAGATGCGACGGTGTGCGTGACCTTCGGCGGCTGGCAGGTGCGGCGCTATCAAAACAAGGCGTATGCCTTCCCCGCACCCGGCGAATTCGATCCGCACTTCGTGCTGGCATGGAACGGAGAAACAGAACTGGCATGGCCTGCGCTGAACACGCGTCTGATTTTTACACCGACCCAAGGGCAAGGCATCAGCCTGCATAAATTGCGGCAAGCCCCAGTGACGCTGCGTCTGCGCTCTGGCGGCGAAACCCTGCGCCCGCATCCCAAAGCCGCCACGCGCAGCCTCAAGAATCTGCTGCAACAACATCTCATCCCGCCCTGGCAACGCGAACGCCTGCCGTTACTATATTGCGGCGAAGAGTTGGTGAGTGTGGTGGGGGTGGCGGTTGCGGCGGAATATCAGGCGACAGATGCTGAATCTGGAATTGTCGTGGCATAACCGCACTACGCTGAAGATGCCCGTCAATAGGCGATCTGCATGGTTCGATTGATGGAGATGGCCGTGTTTGCCTCGCAGAGGTTCTTGTACCCTGTGGGTATTGACTTGCGGGCAAGAGGCTTCAAGAATTTTTTCAGCTAGCAAGCAATGCAACGGGATAAGCAGAAAACGCGGAGTCGTTAGACACCAGCGTCATTTCCTCGGCAAGCGCTTGGGAGATGATGAGGCGGTCAAAGGGATCGCGATGATGGAACGGCAAACTCAACAGACGCTGCAAATGCGCGGTTTGAATGGGCAAGATTTGAATTCCTTGCTGGCGCAGCGTGGCTTCTATGGTGGCAAGGTCATCCATCATGTCGAGCTTGCCGATAGAAATCTTGATAGTCATTTCCCACAGGCAGGCAGCACTCACCGCCACCTGGTTGCGACGGTCTTCAATCATCAAGCGTTGCGCCTTGGGGAGATTGGCGTGGTCTTCCAAATACCAGAGCAGGATATGCGTATCCAGCAAAAGTTTCACGGCTGGTACTCGGCGAAGTCATCCAGCGGCGCGTTGAAATCGTCGCTCATTTTAATGCGCCCTTTGAGCGCACCGGCTTTGCGCGGCGCGATGCTGCTCGCTTCCAAAGCGGGCACATCCGAAACCTCGATTGCGACCGTTTGATTTTTAAATTGCGTCCGGATGACTTGCAAAAACTTCTCGTTCAATTCGTCCGGCTTGAGTTGATAGCTTGCATGCATGATGGCCTCCGCAAAGGGTTGAGTGCTTGTGAGTTTACTTCAAGCATTGAATAAGCGGAACAAAACGAGGAATCATGTGTTGAATTGGGTGAGAATATTGCGAACCCGCCCCCAATAATTATGAAAACAACAAGTGCTTGAAGATGCCCGTCAATAGGCGATCCGCATACATTGCCACATGAAGATGCCCGTATCTACTGCCTTGCGGGGCAGATGGTATAGCGAAATCGAAAACAAACCGCAACAGCGCCGCAGTGCGAAAGGCAACAGGCCTATATATTCTTGAGCGTGGAAAGTTGCTGGCTTTGCTGTTAGATTGCGTGTGCGAAAGCGGGATGGGGAAGTGGGTGGAAAAGTATTGCGAACCCAATAATTTTCTATTTGTTAGAACGCAACTACTAAGGAGATGCCATGCTTTCCATAAAAACTTTGGGGTTAATGTTGGTTGTCTGCGCAGCCATACTATCCGGCTGCGAAACTATGCAGCCAATGCGATTTTATTCAAGTATTGACTCGCTCGCCCGACCTGACGCGGCAGCAATGAAACGCTATATTCTTGTACCCGGAGGCAAAGGCGTGGAAGTCGGCGACCTTCAGTTTCAAGAATTCGCTACGTATATCGACAAGGCTTTAACCGAGAATGGGTTCATAAAGGCATCAACCCTTCAAGAGGCCGATGTGGCAATTTTTCTTACCTACGCAATAGGCGATCCGCAAACCTATCAGTACACCTATTCGCTACCGACGTGGGGTCAAACAGGAGTGTCCTCCGCAAATACCTATGGAACAGTTTCTTCATATGGGAACACGGCAACTTACTCTGGCAACACAACCTATACGCCAACATACGGAGTAACCGGCTCCACTACTCACCTTGCCACCAACACGACTTACACAAGGTTCCTGTTTCTCGATGCCTACGATGTTGCAACCTACACCAAAGAGAACAAGATGAATCAGGTGTGGAAAACCAATGTCGTCAGCGTCGGCTCTAGTAACGATCTCCGTCTGGTCGTGCCGTATATGGTTGCGGCAATGAAGCCGTATCTGGGCACGAATACAGGTCGTAAAGTTGAGATAGAAGTCCGCGAAGATGATCCAGCTGTTAAGCTTCTTCGCGGCGGCCAAGCACCGGCAATTAAGTAATGCGCTTCGTCCAACCCTACGCTCAAGCGGGTCTGCGTAAAAGCACGCAGCCCCTTAGTTCCATGATAGAGCCTACAACAGGAGTATAGCAATGCCCGATCTTGCAACAATTGGCGCAGCACTGAGCAGCTTAAAAACCGCAACGGATATCGTTAAGTTTTTGCGTGAAAGTGATTTATCACTTGAGCGCGCTGAACTTAAACTTAAGCTTGCTGACCTTCTAAGTTCACTCGCAGACGCAAAAATTGAGCTAATCGAAGTGCAGGAGACCTTGGCAGAAAAAGACAAGAAAATTGCCGAACTTGAAGATGCCTTTCACAAGAAAGATTCTCTAGTCCGACAGAATGACGCGTATTACACAGCCGATGAAAATGGTAAGCCAACCGGAGTACCTTATTGTTTACGTTGCTGGGAAAATGATCATAAGCAAAGGCAACTTGTGCACGACTCGAAGGAGTATCGAATTCGAGTCTGCACCTCGTGCGGTCATAAATATGAAGGGCGCCTCGCTGGAAACATTCAGCCCCCGAAAGAAGAACAACCCGCATAGGTAAACCAAGTAATGAATTCAATATTGTTGCAGGCTATACAACAAGCCAAAGTTCTTGAACTTCGTTATCACGGCTACACGCGCATTGTTGAACCTCACGCTTATGGCCGTGACAAAGATGGCGATGAAATTCTTCGCTGTTATCAAACGTCCGGAGGAAGCGAAAGTGGTGAGCGTGTCGGCTGGAAGCTCCTTAAAGTTCGAGAGGCGTTTTCTTTCCACTTGACCGACACCGTATTCGCCGCTCGGCCAAAATACAAGCGTAATGACAAGGCAATGAATCATGTTTTTGCACAACTCTGAAACAGGCTCTAGCCCTACATTCAACTCGGAATCCGCAAAAGCGCGGAGCTGGTTAATTCCACGTTAGGCATCAGTTGTAGGGTGCGCAAGCGCACTACCATACTACCCCGCAACGCCCGTCAATAGCCGATTCGCATCATGGGGGCTTGGGGCCAAGTCTTGCATTGCGACATTGTGATTCTGCAAGACCATAGGCTAGGAACAGTGCGTTCAGATGCTGAAATCGTCAATTATTTCCTCGCGACTTTACGCGCGATTTCCTGCTTGCTCTGCCGCAGTAATACGATTTCGGATGGTTGCAGCATCCGGGGTGCGGATAAGATACCGAGCTTCTGATTCAGTAAGCGTGTCGAAGGTGTGACCGAATCGTTCTTGCCACCATTGTTCAAGTTCTGTTTCATGTTTGCTCCTCAATTCGTTAAGGCTTTCTTGCGTTAGCCGCAATTTGGCCGAATGCGGTTTGCCTGTCAATGCTGCCTTTGCCGCCGTTTGTTTTCGATGTGTAGGAGCGAGCTTGCTCGCGAAGTGCTTTCGCGAGCAAGCTCGCTCCTACAGAAAAAAATCGGCTAATAGATAATCCGAATTTTTGGAAGGTGGCGGAGCACTGCAATCCCCATCACCCCGCCACCCCATCCGCCCTCGGCTTCCAGTACGCAGACAGATACCGCACGCCCCAGGCCGCAAAGCAAATCACCCAGATCAACGCGGCTGCCAGATACCATTGCACTCTTGCTTGAAGCGCCAGCACATCCGCCAGTACGCGCAGTAGGGCGGCCAGTTGGATGCCGATGAACAGCAGTGTGACGGCATTGTTCACGCGCATCGGCAGGCCGGAATGTCCCAGTGTGACGCGCGTTGCCATGCCGATCAAAATCGTGGCGAAGCAGCCGATGGTCAGCGCGTGCAGCGGTGCCAGTCCCCATAGCGGTATTGCGTCGTGATTGGCAAATTGCGCGAGGCTTTGCGCGGTGAACAGCAGCATGGCGATGCCCAGCCAGGCGAAGCCGATGTGCAGCACGGCGAGCAGCGGGATGTGCAGGCTGCGGCGCAAGCCCCAGACGGTGCTCAGATACAGCGCGGCGAAAGCCAGCGGCGCATCGCACAGCCACAGCCACGCTTGCGCGCCGACTATTTGCAGCAGGAAATGCGTCACGCTGCCCGCCAGCATCACATACCAGGCCCAGTACGGTTGCGGCACTGACGGATTTTGCAATGCGCTCCCGGTGAAGAACGGGAGCATGCGGTGCGCGACGCTGGCGAATACCGGCAGCAGGAACAGCCATAGTCCGCTTTGAATAGCGAAGCGCAGCCATGTCTCGTTATCGTTAGCCAACCACACGCTGTAGGCGGCCAGACTGCACCAGCCCAAACACAACGCGATGAGCAGGATTTGCGGATGGCGTTTGTTGGGGTGCGTCGTGTCAAGCAGCACGCGCAACAGCGCATACAGCGCCACGCCCCAGCCCGCCAGTGTGCTGATCGTGGCGGCAAGCAATATGGCGCGCCCGCCCAACAGCCCGACATAAAAACCGCCTATGCCCAGCAGCAGCAAAACGAAGGCGGGCACATAGCGGCGCGCGGGGATTTCGCTGCCGTTCATCCAGCGCGGGAAGGTGGTCATCAGGAAGCCGAACATCAGCGGCGGGAATAGGCCGAAGAGCATCAGGTAGGCGTGGGCTGCGGCGGGCGGGAGCGGCAAGTCCGGCGGCTGGCCGACGAAGCCGTAGCGCGCCGCCAGTTCGAATAGCCACCACACCATGGCGGCGACGGCTTGCAATGCGCCGAGGAAGAGCATGACGCGGTGCGGCGCGGCGGTGAAGATGGACCAGCGTTGAGAGAGTTTCATTATTTGCTTTCGGATAGGGTTCGTCCCGGCTTGGGGAGCGGCAGCAAGGTTTTTTCCAGCTTCTTGCCGTTCGTCACCAGATCGGCCAGCGAGACTTTGCTCAGCACTTCGAAGAAGGCGGCGCGCGCTTCATCCAGCACGCCGGTCAATTTGCATGCGCCGGAAATGACGCACCGGTTTTGCGCGGGCGAAAAACATTCGACCAGATCGAAATTGTCTTCGGTCGCGCGCAATATCTGTTCGACGCTGATGTCCTGCGGCGGGAGTGCCAGACGGATGCCGCCGTTGCGCCCCTGGATGCTTTCGATCAAACCGGATTTGGTCAGTTGATGCGAGATTTTGACCAGATGGTTTTTGGAAATCGCAAAGCGCCCGCTCACTTCCTGAATGGTGACCAGTTCGTCCCGCCGCAGCGCCAGATACATCAGCAGGCGCAGGCCGAGGTCGGAGTATTGGGTCAGTTTCATATTGGGCTATCCATTGCGCATTCCCCGGTTGGAAATAATTAACATGTGCCGATGATACATGTTTGACGATACAATGCACAACGCAATCATTTTGTATTTCACCCACCGCCATTTTTCAAGGAGCCGATATGCCATCCATTGCCGAATTCATGCAGGACAACCACAAAACCTGCGACAACGATTTTGCTTTTGCCGAGGAGGCGGCGCTGTCCGGCGAATGGGATCAAGCCAAAAATGCGTTCATCATTTTTCGCGACGAGATGGCGCGCCATTTTCGCATGGAAAAAGAGCAACTGTTCCCCGCCTTGACGGCGGCGGGCGGTCCCGGCGGGCCGGTGCAGGTGATGCTGATGGAACACGAGCAGATCAACGATCTGCTGCGGCAACTGGAGGCGGCGCTGACCAGCCGCAATTCGTTGCGCTACGCAGGGGTGTCGGAAACGCTGTTGATCGTGATGCAGCAGCACAATCTGAAGGAAGAGCAAATTCTGTATCCGATCGCGGATCGTCTGCTGGCCAGAGACAGCGCGGCCATGCTGCAACGGATGCAAGCGGCTTGAACCATGTCCGCCAAGGCAATCCAACATCTCGACGTGCGCTGGCTGCCGCCGCCGGAGCCGTTCGAGAAAATCATGGGCGCACTGCGCACGCTGCCCGCCGTCAGCGCGCTGCAAGTGCTGATCCATCGCGAGCCGTTTCCGCTGTACGACGTGTTGCGCGATGGCGGTTTTGCGTGGCAGGCCACGGCGCTGGAGGACGGCAATTTTGAAATCCTGATTTCCCGCGCCGCATGAATATCGCCTCGCTCAGCACCGACCAAGCGCCGCCGATTTCCGTGCCGCTGCGTTTTTTTGCCATCGCGCCGCTGTTCCTGGTACTGGCCGCTTTGCTGCTGGCGATGAGCGACGGCAACCCGTTCGTCGCCGCGCAAACTCCGGCGCTGCTGGCCGCGACGCACTGCATCACGCTGGGATTCATGGCGATGGTGATGCTGGGGGCGACCCAGCAAATTTTGCCGGTGGTCATCGGCAGCCCGCTTCCGGCATCGCGCTGGGTGGCGTGGTTCACCGGCGTGCCGTTGGGCGCGGGCGCGCTGGCGTTGTGCGGCGGCTTCATGTCGGGCCATGCGCACTGGTTCAATCTGGCGTGGCCGTTGCTGGGGCTGGCTTTTCTGGTGTTCATCGTCGCCGCCCTGTTCAGTCTGTGGCGCGCCACGGTGCGCAATGTGACGAAGACCGCGATACTGTTGTCGATTAGTGCGCTGGTCGTTGCCGTCACTTTGGGCATGCTGCTGGCTCGTGGATTGGCTGCGGGCGCGGCACTGGACTACGCCGCGTTGTCCGCCGCACACATCAGTCTGGCATTGGGCGGTTGGGTGCTGCTGCTGATCGTCGGCGTGTCCTACCAGGTGGTGCCGATGTTTCAGATCACCCCGGCCTATCCGAAATGGCTGACTGCCTTTCTGGCTCCCGCTTTGTTCGCCATCCTGCTGCTGAATCTGGCGCTGCTTTTGATGGGGGCAGGGCAACGCTGGACTGTATTGGCGGGCATTGCATTCTGGCTGCTGTCCGGCGGTTTCGCGCTGGTGACGCTCAAGCTGCAAAGTCAGCGTCGGCGCAAGGTGGCGGATGTCACGCTGAATTTTTTCCGGCTGGGCATGCTGTCGCTTCTGCTGGCTGCGTTGTTCTGGCTGGCGGCGCTGCTGTTGCCCGCCGCCGACGCGCAATTGCGGTTAATGGCCGCCATCGTCTTCATCGCGGGCTTTGCCATGTCGCTGATTCAGGGCATGTTGTACAAGATCGTCCCGTTCCTCGTTTGGTTCCACTTGTTTCGCGGCGGCATCAATGCGGTCAAGGCCGGTATCCCGAACATGAAGGAAGTTATCCCGGAGCGCCTGATGAGGTGGCATTTGCGCCTGCATGGTGGCACGCTACTGGCCGCACTGCTCGCTCCGTGGTGGAGCGCGGCGGCGTGGCTCACCGCGCTCGGCCTGTTGCTGCAAGGCCTGCTGCTGGGTTGTGCGGTATTCACTGGTATCGCGGTTTACCGGCGCACGCTGCGGCGCATCGAACTGCTGGCGGTGTGAGTCACCTTCATCGCAAGCCCCGTCAATAGGCGTTCTACAAGGTGTTAAAAGTCTTGCGCCTGCGTTGGCCGTGCCGCTGCCGTTCACTGCCCAAGCCTTGTCGCGCATGGCTTGTGGCTGCGACAGGGCAGGCAAAGGCTGCTAGAATCGCGCCCTCAGAATTTTCTGATTCATATTCATTTTGGAGAGAAGCATGGCTGTTGAACGTACACTTTCAATTATCAAACCCGACGCAGTGGCAAAAAATGTCATCGGTCAAATCTATTCCCGTTTTGAAAACGCCGGTCTGAAGATCGTGGCATCGCGCATGACGCAACTGTCGCGCGCCGAAGCGGAAGGTTTCTACGCGGTGCATAAAGCCCGTCCTTTCTTCAACGACCTGGTGAGCTTCATGATCTCCGGTCCGGTGATGATTCAAGTGCTGGAAGGCGAAGGCGCGATTCTGAAGAACCGCGATCTGATGGGCGCAACCGACCCGAAAAAGGCCGACAAGGGCACCATCCGCGCCGACTTCGCCGACAGCATCGACGCGAATGCGGTGCACGGTTCCGATGCGGCTGAAACAGCAGCAGTCGAAATCGCGTATTACTTCCCTGCGCTGAACGTTTACTCGCGCTAAGTTAGTCCTGTGAAGCAAAACCTCCTCGATTTTGAACCGGATGCAATGACGGCATGGTTCGCGGAACACGGCGAAAAGCCGTTCCGCGCCAAGCAGGTGTTGCGCTGGATTTACAAAAGCGGGGAGTCCGATTTTGATGCGATGAGCGATTTGGCCAAGTCGCTGCGCGAAAAACTGAAACAAATTGCCTGCGTGCAAGCGCCCACGGTGATGCGCGAAGAGACCGCCTCCGACGGTACGCGCAAGTGGCTGCTGGATGTGGGCACGGGCAACGCGGTGGAAACCGTGTATATCCCGGAAGAAGACCGGGGCACGTTATGTGTTTCCACTCAGGCCGGATGCGCACTGGATTGCGCGTTCTGTTCAACCGGCAAGCAAGGTTTCAACCGCAATCTTTCTACCGCCGAGATCATCGGTCAGGTGTGGTGGGCAAACCACCAGCTTGGAAAAAATGAAGACGGCAACTGGCCGGTGACCAATGTGGTGTTGATGGGCATGGGCGAACCCTTGCTGAATTTCGACAGCACGGTCAGCGCGTTGCGCCTGATGCTGGACGATAACGCTTACGGCCTGTCGCGCCGCCGCGTGACGGTTTCCACTTCCGGTGTCGTGCCCGCGATGGACAAGCTGCGCGACGAATGTCCGGTGGCGCTGGCGATCTCGCTGCATGCGCCTAACGACGCGCTGCGCAATGAGTTAGTGCCTATCAATCAGAAATATCCGCTGCGCGAACTGATGGCGGCGTGCCAGCGTTATCTGGTGAAAGCGCCGCGCGATTTTGTAACGTTCGAATATGTGATGCTGGCGGGCGTGAACGACGGTGTGCAACAGGCGCGCGAGTTGATTGAGTTGGTGCGCGATGTGCCGTGCAAATTCAACCTGATCCCGTTCAACCCGTTCCCGCAAGCGCCGTACCAGCGTTCGGATATGGAGGCGGTAAAACGTTTTCGCGATGTGTTGATGCAGGCCGATATTGTCACCACTATCCGCAAGGTGCGCGGCGACGACATCGCGGCGGCGTGCGGGCAATTGGCGGGGCAGGTGCTGGACAAAACAAAAAGAACACAACGACTGGTGGAGGCGAGTAGATGAAACGCGTGATGGGTTTGATGCTATTGACGGCGCTGCTGGCCGGATGTGCCACTTCGCGTGAGCCGGACGAGCGCTCGCGCAATATTGCCAGGATACACACCGAATTGGCGGGCGCGTATTTCGAGCGCCAGCAATATGCGGTGGCTTTGCAGGAAGTCGCCGTGGCGATGCAGGCCGATGCCACGTATTCCCCGGCCTATAACGTGAGCGGGATGATCCGCATGACCCTGGGTGAAGACGATAAAGCCGAGGCGGATTTCGCGCGCGGTCTGAAACTGGATCCCGGCAGTTCCGAGATTCATAATAATTTCGGCTGGTTTTTGTGCCAGCACGGACGCGCTCAGGAATCCATGCTGCAATTCCAGAGCGCCCTGAACAATCCCTTGTATGCCACGCCCGAGGTGGCCAACGCCAATGCGGGAATTTGTTCGCGCAAAGCGGGCGATTTGAATGCGGCCGAGAATTATCTCCAGCGCGCGCTGGTGTTGCGGCCGGAGATGCCGGAAGCCTTGTTCGGTTTTGCCGATTTGAAATTCGCCAACGCCGATTACGCGAATGCCAAGCGATATTTTCAAAGATTTCAGCAAACAACGCAGGATATGAATGCCGAGCAATTGCTGCTGGGCGTGCGTATCGAACGCAAGATGCATGATCGGAATTCAGAGGATAGTTACGCTTTGCAACTGATGAAGCGCTTCCCCGATTCGCGCGAGGCACAGCTTTTGCAGAGGATGGAGTGATGGATACAAAACCAGTTTCGACCAGTTCCGATGAGTCATCGCCCAGCCCGGCAAGCGTGATGAGCGTGGGGGCAACTTTGCGCGCCGCGCGCGAAGAGCAGGGGCTGAAAGTTGCGGACGTGGCGGAGCGCATCAAGTTCAGCGTGCGCCAGGTCGAAGCGCTGGAGGCGGATGATCTTGCGCGCTTGCCGCAAGGCACATTCCTGCGCGGATTTATCCGCAGTTATGCGCGGGCTTTGCATTTGGATGAGTCTGTGCTGTTGACGGCAATGCCGGTCAAACAGGAGCCGCATCTGGAGGTCTCCGATGCGCAATCCGGTGGGGAAGCTTTTCCGACCACCGAGTCCTCGCGGAAAAAAAGCATGTATCTGCTGGCCGGCGCACTGGCGGTGGCGCTGGTACTGGTCGTTTTTGTCTTGAGTCACAACGACGCGCCCAAACTCGAAAACACCGTGATCGAAGAAGTTAAGTTGCCTGAATTGACGGCGGCTTCAGCTCCCGTTTTCGCCTTGTCCGAAGCGGCTTCCGCCGTGCAGCCTGCCATCGCACCAGCTGTTCCGGTTGTTCCTGTGCCTGTTGCGCCAGTGGCTGCGGTCGAACCCAAAAAACTAGCGCCGCCTACGCCGCCCAAGGCGGTTGAGCCGAAAAAGTTGGTGCCGCCTGTGCCGCCCAAAGCGGTTGAACCAGCAAAAGTTGTCGCGCCGTCAGCGACCGTTAAACCGGCAGCTACCGCCCTATCGGCACAAGCGCTGGAACAATTGAAGAAACGCCCTGTGCACATCGTGTTTGTTGAAGAGACCTGGATGGAAATTACGGATGTGAACGGCGAGTTATTGCTGTCGCTGACCGGGGCGGCAGGCAGCGAAAAATGGATTGGCGGCAGGAAGCGCGCGCCTTATCAGGTGACCATAGGCAAGGCCGGTGCGGTGCGCATCTACAACCATGGGCGCGAAGTTGACCTCTCGCAATACAAGCAAACAGGGCTTGTGCATCTGGTTCTGGAATAAGGCATGAGTCAGCTTTCTATACTTCGTCATCAGACGCAGCGCGTGCATGTCGGCGACATTGCCATCGGCGGCGGAGCACCCATCGTGGTGCAATCCATGACCAACACCGACACCGCCGACGCGCAAGGTACGACGCGCCAAGTGTTCGAGTTGGCGCAAGCCGGTTCCGAGCTGGTGCGTATCACGGTGAACACTTCCGAAGCCGCCCAGCAAGTGCCCATCATCCGCAAAATGCTGGACGACATGGGTTGCCATGTGCCGCTGATCGGCGACTTCCACTACAACGGTCACCGCCTGCTCACCGAGTTTCCCGAGTGCGCGCAGGCGCTGGCGAAATACCGCATCAATCCCGGCAACGTGGGCAAGAACCGCAAGGGCGAAGACCAGTTCGCCATCATGATTGCGGTGGCCAAACAATACGACAAGCCGGTGCGTATCGGCGTTAACTGGGGCAGTCTGGATCAGGATTTGGTAGTGCGCCTGATGGACGAAAACGCCAAACTGGCGCAGATCGGAAGAGCGTCGTGTAGGGAAAGAGTGTAGATCTCGGTGGTCGCCGTATCATTAAAAAAAAA
>FZPU01000069.1_pt1 | contig 35707 bp, 32 predicted proteins | sample 1534781 | NCBI WGS metagenome assembly FZPU01 (sample SAMEA104161949, study PRJEB21768) | metagenome | isolation source: underground water
TTTTTTTTTAATGATACGGCGACCACCGAGATCTACACTCTTTCCCTACACGACGCTCTTCCGATCTCCCCGGTTCGGTGAGATACACCTCGGTCAGGCAACTGCCCAAGTCGAGGTGGTTGCGCTGTGCGGGCAGGCCGCCGTTGATGGCGCATGCGCCGATGGCGATGAGGATTTTGCAGTTTTTGCGGAACTCGTGCAGCACGTGGACATTCTCCGCGTTGCAGATGCCGCCTTCGATGATGCCGATGTCGCACGGGCCGCAATGTTTGATGTCGGTGATCGGCGAGCGGTCGAATTCGACCAGTTCGAGCAAGGCGAACAGGCGCTCGTCGATGTCGAGAATGGACATGTGGCAGCCGAAGCAACCAGCAAGCGAGGTGGTGGCGATGCGTAGTTTGGGTTTGGCGGGGGCGCTCATTTTGAAAATCTCGCCATGAATTGTTTGGAAATGCCGAACCTGTTCCTTCCCCCTTGCAGGGGGAAGGTTAGGATGGGGGTAGAAAATATCGCGTCACTGAACATTTCTACCCCCACCCTAGCCCTCCCCCTGCAAGGGGGAGGGAATGATTGTTGTTTCTCGCTCATGCTGGATCCTCGCAAGCCGCGCAACTGCCGCCAACATCCCCCTGCCTCGGTGCATCATCCAGCGCTTGTGCGCTGATCGGACGCTGGTCGTAACGCCGTTCGCCAATGGGCACACTGAAGCCGACGCGCTTCTGCAATATCACGCCGACCGGGCACACCTGCATGGCTTTGTCGCTCAGCGCGATGTTGGTGTCTTTCAACAAACCCGATTCTGCGTTGACGATGAGATGTTTGCTGATGCCGCGACCGGACAGCGCGAACACGTGTTTGCCGTCCACTTCGCCGGAGGCGCGCACGCACAGTTCGCACAAAATGCAGCGGTTGAAGTCGAGCAGAATGTCGGGGTGCGAGGCATCCAGCGGTCTATCCGGGTACAGGTGGCGGAATCCGGCGCTATGCACTTCGAGGTCGTAACCCAGCGCTTGCAACACGCAGTTGCCGCTCTTCTCGCACGACGGGCAAAAGTGGTTGCCTTCGGCGAATAACATCTGCACCAGCGTGCGGCGCAGCGCGTTGAGTTCTTCGGTTTCGCTTTCCACATTGAGTCCGGCTTCGGCGAGCATAGTACAAGAGGCGGTGGTGCGCCCGTTGACCTTGACCGTACACAGCTTGCAACTGCCGTGCGGTTTGAACTCGGGGTGGTAACACAGGTGCGGGATGTAGTGGCCTGCGGCGAGTGCGGCTTGCATCACGGTTTGACCCTGTTCAAACGGGATTGACGCGCCGTCGAGTTGGAAGGTGGCTGTGTTATTCATTGCAGTCGCTCCAGTTCCTTCCCCCTTGCAGGGGGAAGGTTAGGATGGGGGTAGAGTTGCGGAACGATAACGACTCTACCCTCTCCCTAGCCCTCTCCCTGCAAGGGAGAGGGGATGAGTTTGCGGATGCATCCGAGTGGCGATCTTGTTTCATATCCCCTCCCCCTTCAAATGCGCACCCGCATCGTCGCGTCCGGTCATCTGCCTTGCTCTTGCCAGCGCACCGTCGAGATCGAAGGCCGGTTCAAAATCCAGCGATTTCAGTTTGTTTTCGTAGGCGGGGCGGAAGTGTTTGAGAGTGTGCAACACTGGGTTGCAGGCGCTGCGTCCCAGACCGCAATGCGATGAGATTTGCAACACGCGATCCAGATTTTCGATTTCGGTCAGGTCGTAACGCGTGCCATGTCCGGCGGCGATTTTGTCCATGGTTTGTTTCAAAATTGAAGTGCCGACGCGGCATGGGGTGCAGAAGCCGCAGCTTTCGTGGGCGAAGAAATGCACGAAATTGCGCGCCACTTCGAACATGTCGCGGCTGTCATCGAACACCATGAACGCGCCCGCCGTGGGCAAATCTTCGAAGCCCAGTTTGCGATTGAATTCACTTTCGCCCAGACACAGACCCGCCGGTCCGCTGATCTGCACCGCGCGCGTGTTCACCGCACCGCAATCCTGCAACACTTCGCGCACCGACACGCCGAACGAGTACTCGTAAATGCCGGGACGCGGGCAATCGCCGGACACGGAAATCAGTTTGGTACCGCTGGATTTTTCGGTGCCGATGGCGCGATATTTTTCCGCACCTATGTGTAACGCCAGCACGGCTTGGCAAAACGTTTCAACGTTATCCACGGCGGTCGGTTGTTGCAGATAACCGTGCGTCACCGGGAACGGCGGGCGGTTGCGCGGCACGCCGCGTTTGCCTTCCAGCGATTCGATCAAGGCCGATTCTTCGCCGCAGATATACGCGCCCGCGCCCAGATGAATTTCGATGTCGAAATCGAAACCCGGAAACCCCAAAATGTTTGTCCCCAGCAAGTTGTCGTCGCGCCTGCGTTGCAGCACGGCATTCAACGGTTCCAGCAGGTAACGATATTCGCCGCGCAAATAGAGGAAACCTTTTTTCGCGCCCACCGCCAGCGCGCACAGCGTCATGCCTTCAAACACCAGATCGGGCTGAAGGTTGAGCAGCACCCTGTCCTTGAACGTGCCCGGCTCGCCTTCGTCGGCGTTGCACACCACGTAATGTTCCGCGCCCTCCGCATTGCGGCAACCTTCCCATTTCAGCCCGGTGGGAAAACCCGCGCCGCCCCGCCCGCGCAGGCCGGAAGCCTTCACGGTTTCGACCACGTGTTGCCCGCCCAAGGCCAGCGCAATTTGTAACACCACGCCGGGCAACAGCGTGCTGCCCAGCACCAGACCGCTGCGGCGCACGTTGTTTTCGACGCGGAAAAATTCAACAGGCCAATCGGCCAGCGGCGAACGGTTGCGGATAAGCTGGCCGATCTCCATCACGCGCTGGTGCGTCAGGTGCGTGATGGCGCGCCCATTGACCAGCAGCGCCGGACCTTGGTCGCACATGCCGGTGCAGGAAGTTGTCCCAATGCTGACCAAGCCGTCTTCGGAAACCTTGCCCGGTTGCAGCCACAGTTGCTGGCACATTTGCGCCATCAAATCCTGGCTGCCCAACATGCGGTCGGTGATGTTATCGGAGAACAACACGCGGTATTCGCCGTGCGGCTCAAGGTGCAGGAAGGAGTAAAACGAAGCCACGCTTTCGATGCGGGCGCGGGGGATGGCGAGACTTGCGGCCAGCGAAGAAACTACGGCGGGCGCGATGTAACCGAAACATTCCTGCACTTCGCGCAATATCTGCAACAGCTTGCCCGCGTCGTTGCCGTGCCGCGCGACAATCTGCTCCAGCAGACACAAATCGCCCGTCGCCATGGAATCAAAACTTATTGCGTCATCTGGTTGCATAGTCAGCGTTCGGCAAGAAATCGTTGCGAATAAGTCTAACAGAAGCATCCGGGGATTTTGTTAAACAATTGTTGTGCCGGGCTTCAATTTTTATCAACCATTTTTTCGGCGCTATGTGAAATTCAGCGGGTGAACCAAAGCCCCCTCCCCTTCAAAGCATGGAACTCGCAAATCATTGCTCTTGCTCCCCTCGCCCGCTTGCGGGAGAGGGGCTGGGGGAGAGGGTGTGATAATGAAGAAAAGGTTTTTCAACAACGTACCCTCTTCCTACCCAGCAAGCAGGCGAGGGAACTGGGAGCAGTGAAATTCGACTCCATTAAGAGAATTACATACCCCACCTTCACGCCAACGCCCTATTTTCGGGCATCTACATCATGCGCTTGACGCGGATCGCCTATTGGCGGGCATCTTCACGGGGTGGGGTTTTGAAATTTCGCTGGGCACGGGGTATGTGCCTACGCGGCAAATGTTGGAATGTTAGAAACGACCCCGTGATTTTCCGCAGCTATGAGCATTTTAGTTTCGAGGACAAATTTCTCGGAAGGCCTGGCGCACGACATAGGGCTTCTTCGCCGCATAGGTTAATTAGGCCTGACAAGTTAAACACATCTGGCGTTTTGCCAACCTTAGTCCCATCGATTTCTTGGATCGTTAGGTCAACCAGTTCATCGTAGGCGGCGCTGGCTTGTCTGCTGACCTGAAGAATACAAGATGGTTTAGCGGACACAGATAAGATGCCAACAAGAGCACCAAGCTTCTGAGCTCCATCGTCAACAGCAGGGCTTGCGAAAAGAGCTCTAATCTTTACCAGTGAAGACCCGGGCGGCTTTTCGAGAAGCATGGAGAAATATTTTAAGTATTCAGCTTCTGCATCTTTGCATGATTTTCCAGTTAGCCCCAGAACAAATGGGTTTGATAGTGCTTTATCAGGATTCTCACCACATTTCTGCTCTTCCAGTACGGACAGCACCATTGCAAGATGCGTTGTAACCGCAAGTTCTCGCGGGATCTCCGATTCCAGCGCTGCAACTGCATCTGATTGTTTGTCTCGAAGCTGGAATTGCTTTGTAACCCAGTTTGAGCCAGCAGTAACCATGATGCTACCTATAACTGTAATTGCTATTGGGTTCTTAAGAAATGCCCCAAGTGAACTGCTCTTGGTTTCTTGGCGATTTAGCCGAGCGAGCAAATCGGAAACTTGGTTTAGAACATCATCGACAGTTGCCATGGTTTGATCTCCCAGTTTATAAATGCCAAACGTGAAGCTAAGGGGCGCGCCGAAGGCGCGTCCCAGCGACCGGAGGGAGCGAACTTGAGCGCAAGAGTAGGCTAGAGAACGCGCCCAACTAGAGAAAGCTTCTCATCGACCCAAACATCCTCCGGGCTAATAAAACCTTTGGAGTTAAAAGCGAACTCTTTGCCAGCACGTGCAAAGCATTCATAGACAAGTTCGGAGCAAATGTACTCGCGGTCTCGTTCCTTTCTTCCTATGCCAAGAGTAATGCGAGCCATTATTTTTGCGATCTCATCCTTGTCATAAGGTTGAGTCAACTCATCGATGCCGAACGTGGAAAGGACTCCAATTGTTTTGGATGTCACGTCCTTACAGCGTGCAAGGACTGCTTGCCCCTTATAGGGTTTGCCCTTTTCATAATCTTTGAGGTATTTCGATAAAGGTGCAAAGCGCACCCCCATGTCTTCAACGCTTTCCAGTAACAAAATACGATCAATGGAATCAAGACGAAACACAATGCCAACATGGCTCCATGGGCTTCCGGTCATTTTCTGAATTGCCTTGGAAATTAGATAGTCGCCAGAAGTGAAGAGAATATCTCCAGACCTAAGTTTTGCGCGAACATCCAAGTATGGAAGAACAGGAAGTGCCTTGATCTCTTTGCTTTCGATATGAGCCGCCATTTCTTACTCCTTTCGTTAAAGATGTTGCTGATGGTAAAAAAACCTAACGTGAAGCTAACATTCCAAAAATCTCGGGTTCAGTTTTAACATTCCATCATTTTCAAAACACGTCGCTCGAAGATGCCCGCCAATAGGCGATCTACACGATGTAGTCGTTGTAGATGCCCGAATATAGGGGCTTGCGGACGAGTTAGGTTGTAGGAGTGCTCCCCGCACGCGAACAGCGCGGTTGCACGATGGACGCGCAGCCAATATGCTGGCCGATGCGCGCGAATGGTTATGCCGGGTTGCGTTCACGTGATTCCCCTTTGTCGAACAAGTTGCGGCGTGCGTGGTTTCCCGTCGTTGCGGGTTTCGCTTTTGCGCCAGCTCCTGTTCTGGGGATTCCGCCGTTTGCCTCGCGCCGTGCGTGCGGGGCGATGTGCGTGGTGCGGATTGCAAGTGGGACGAACTGTAGGGGTGGCTGGAGGGGGGTGTCAATGCGGGGGCGAAAGAATATTACTTTTTTATCGCGGAATATCCATTTGCCATGATGTCCACTCGCCCGCAAGAGGTAGGCAGTGACTGTTTGGTGCTTAAGCCACAACTGACGTTCGGGTGAGGGGCGTTGAGTCTTTACCGAGCTTCTCGGTGCTCACAGACCCTCATCCCCAGCCCTTCCCCCGCCTGCGGGGGAAGGGAGCGCGCGTGTCTGCGACCTGTGATGTTTTGCAACGCCGGGATTCAATTCCGTTTGGTCGTGGAAATGCAATATCATGCCGGATTCGCGCGGGTGAAGTTCGTCTGAACCCGTGCGCAGTACGACAAAATTTATGTGGGGGGTGTCAATGAATATTAAGGAATTGCGCTGCGCTAATTTCGCGCAACGGCAAGCAGGATGCGGTGTTCCCTCACCCCAACCCCTCTCCCGGCGGGAGAGGGACTTTACCTTTTTCTCCCCCGTGACTGCGAGAGTGAACTGCGTTTTTCAAAATTAAATCAGTGCTTCCTTAGTTAAACTCCTTCAACCCTCCGCCACCATCTGGCGGACCAAGTTCAATCATCACACCCGGCATGTTAAGCAAACTCAATCCCACGCAACGCGAAGCGGTCAAATATCTCGGCTCTCCCCTGCTGGTGTTGGCGGGGGCGGGCAGCGGCAAGACCGGGGTCATCACGCACAAGCTGGCGTATCTGGTCAACGAATGCGGCTATGCGCCGCGTAATGTCGCGGCGATCACCTTCACCAACAAAGCGGCCAACGAGATGAAGGAGCGCGTGGGCAAGCTGCTGACCGGGCGCGATGCCAAAGGCATGACCATCAGCACGTTTCACGCGCTGGGCATGTTGATTCTGCGCGAGGACGGGCCGCTGCTGGGCTACAAAAAACAGTTTTCCATTTTCGATAGCGCCGACACCGGCAAGATCATCAGCGAACTGCTGGGCAGCCCGGACAAGCAGGAAATCCGCGCGGCGCAATCCGTGATGTCAAACTGGAAAGCCGCGTTCCTCACACCGGAACACGCGACCAGTCTGGCCGAGAACGAAGAGCAACAGCGACTCGCCCTGCTGTATGGCCGTTATCAGGAAACCTTGCGCGCTTACCAGTCGGTGGATTTCGACGACTTGATCCGGCTGCCGGTGGAGCTGTTCAAAACCCACGCGGAAGCGCTGCAACGCTGGCAGCACCGCTTCCGCTATTTGCTGATCGACGAATATCAGGACACCAACGATTGCCAGTACCAGATGATGAAGCTGCTGGCGGGCGACCGCGCCGCGTTGACCGTGGTGGGCGACGACGATCAGGCCATTTACGCCTGGCGCGGCGCGAGCGTCGCCAACTTGCACAACTTGCAGAAGGACTACCCTACCCTGCGCGTCATTAAGCTGGAGCAAAACTACCGCTCCTCGCAGCGCATTTTGCAAAGCGCCAACCACCTCATCAAAAACAATACCAAGCTGTTTGAGAAAAATTTGTGGAGCGAACACGGCCCCGGCGATCCGGTGCGCGTGTTCGCGGCCAAGGACGAAGAGAACGAGGCGGAGTCCGTGGTGTTGCGCATGTTGGGGCACAAGTTCGAACACGGCACACGCTTCGGCGATTACGCCATCCTCTATCGCAGCAACCATTTGTCGCGCGTGTTCGAGGAACAATTGCGCAACCACAAAGTGCCTTACACCGTGAGCGGCGGCACATCGTTTTTCGACCACGCCGAGATCAAAGACCTCACTGCGTATTTGCGTTTAATCGCTAACCCCGACGACGATCCCGCTTTCATCCGCGCCATCACCACGCCCAAGCGCGGCATCGGCAACAGCACGCTGGAGAAGCTGGCATCGCATGCCGCAACGCGCGGCGTGAGCATGTTCGATGCCGCGTTCGAGCCTGTCATGGCGGAACACCTGCAAGCGCGCCAGCACGAAGACCTGCTCACCTTTTGCAACTTCATCAACCGCATGCAATCGCGCGCCGAGAGAGAACCGTGCAACGAAGTGTTGGGCGATTTGCTCACCGCCATCGACTACGAGGTTTGGCTGTTCGACAGTTTCGAGCCGCGCCAGGCCGAAACCAAATGGAAAAACGTGCAGGATTTCGTCGGCGGGATGAATAAAAAATCCGAAGCCGACGAAAAAAACATGATCGCCATGACGCAGTTGATCGCCCTGCTCAACCTGCTCGAATCGCGCGATCAAGAAACAGATGCCGTGTCGCTCTCCACTTTGCATGCCGCCAAAGGCTTGGAGTTTGGCCATGTATTTTTGATCGGCGTGGAAGAAAACATCCTGCCACACGAACGCAGCGAAACCCCGGAACAAGTCGAAGAAGAACGCCGCCTGATGTACGTCGGCATCACCCGCGCGCAACGCTCGCTACAGATCAGCTACTGCACCCGCCGCCGTCGCGGCAAGGAACACACCGGCTGCGACCCCAGCCGCTTCATCGCCGAACTGCCGCAGGCGGACATCGTGTATGCGGGCGTGGTGGTGGCAGGCAATGCGCCAGCGGTGAGCAAGGACGAAGGGAAAGACAAATTGGCGCGGATGAAGGCGATGCTGAAGTAACTACGACACACTTCAAATCAATAATGAGCTGAAGCGTAGTTTTCAAACCGCGTGAATTCGCCACGGAAGGTGAGTTCGACTTTGCCGATAGGGCCGTTACGCTGCTTGCCGATGATGATTTCGGCTTTGCCTTTGTCCGGCGTATCCGGGTTATAGACTTCGTCGCGGTAGATGAACAGGATCAAGTCGGCATCCTGCTCGATAGCGCCGGATTCGCGCAAGTCGGACATCACCGGACGCTTGTTCGGGCGTTGTTCCAGACTGCGGTTGAGCTGGGACAGCGCGATCACCGGCACATGCAACTCTTTCGCCAGCGATTTCAATGAGCGTGAAATTTCCGAAATCTCGGTCGCCCGGTTTTCGCTCGACCTGCCAGCCGGAGACGACATCAACTGGATATAGTCGATCACAATCAGGCCAAGACCATTTTTTTGCTGGCGGCTCAAGCGCCGCGCGCGCGAACGCAGTTCCAGCGCGTTCAAACCGGCGGTCTCGTCGATAAAGATTGGCGCATCGTTAAGCAGACCCAAAGCATGGGTCATGCGCGACCAGTCGTCGTCTTCCAGTTTTCCGGTACGCAAAGTGTGCTGATTTAATCGACCCACCGAGCCGATCATACGCATCGCCAGTTGTGCCCCGCCCATTTCCATACTGAAAATCGCTACTGGCTTGCCTTCCAAAGCCACGTTCTCCGCGATATTGATGGAGAATGCGGTCTTACCCATACTGGGGCGACCTGCCACGATGATGAGGTCGCCGGCTTGCAGACCGGAGGTCATGCGATCCAGATCGGTAAACCCGGTCGCCGTGCCGGTTACGTCACTGGTGTTGTCCCGCCCATACAAGGTCTCGATGCGTTCCACCACCTGCGTCAGCAGCGGCGGCATCGCGGTAAAGCCCTGCCGTCCGCGATCACCTTGTTCGGAGATTTCAAAAACCTTGCTTTCGGCTTCATCCAATAGTTGTCCGGCATCGCGTCCCGCCGGATTGTAGGCGCTGGTGGCGATCTCGCTGCCCACTTCCACCAACTTGCGCATGATGGCGCGCTCGCGCACGATTTCGGCATAGCGGCGGATGTTGGCGGCGGAAGGCACGTTCTGCGCCAGCGTGCCCAGATACACCAGACCGCCCGCCTTTTCCAGTTCGGCGTGGCTCTCCAGCGATTCGGCCACGGTGATGACATCAATCGGTTTGGCGTGTTCGGTCAGACGACCGATGTGCCGCCAGATCAAGCGGTGTTCGTGGCGGTAGAAATCGCTTTCGCTCAGCAGGTCGGCGATCTTGTCCCACGCGCTGGTATCCAGCAGGATGCCTCCCAGCACCGACTGTTCCGCCTCGACGGAATGCGGCGGAAGCTTGATCGCTTCAAGCTGGGAATCGGCAACGGGAGCTGAATAGTTTTGCATGGTGTGACCGCAAATTTTGGGAAGGGAATTTTACACTGCCGGGCGGCTTTGCATCGTCCAAAATCCAGAAACAAAAAAGGGCTGTCGCCAGCCCTTTTTCTGCACTACATGATAGGCAAAATTACTGTTCGCCCAGCACCGATACTGTGACGTTGGCCACTACATCCGGGTGCAGCATGACGGTGATCGGATGATCGCCGATCTGCTTCAGATGACCGGTTGCCATACGCACTTGAGCCTTGTCCACTTGGTGACCTTGAGCTACCAGAGCAACTGCGATGTCAGCGTTGGTTACGGAACCGAACAGCTTGCCATCAACACCGGCCTTTTGCACGATTTGCACGGTCAAGCCTTCCAGCTTTTCACCGCGCGCTTGCGCATCAACCAGCTTGGCTTGATCTGCCGCTTCCAGCTCGGCACGACGTGCCGCGAAATCCGCCACGCTGCTTTCCGTCGCGCGCTTGGCTTTGCCTTGCGGGATGAGGAAGTTGCGTGCGAAACCGTTCTTGACTTTGACCACATCGCCCAACTGGCCGAGGTTAATCACTTTTTCCATCAGAATAACTTGCATGATCTACTCCTTAGTGCAAATCGGTGTAAGGCAGCAAAGCCAGGAAGCGTGCGCGCTTCACGGCAACGCTCAATTGGCGCTGGAAGCGCGTCTTGGTACCGGTGATGCGAGCCGGGATCAGCTTGCCGTTCTCGGTGATCATTTCCTTCAGGATGTTCAGATCCTTGTAATCCACTTCCGCGATCTTCTCTGCGGTGAAACGGCAGAATTTGCGGCGCTTGAACAATTGACGCGAAGAGCTGTTCTTCTTGTCATCTTTTTTCTTAAATACACGAGCCATGTTGTGCCCCTATCTCAATGTAACGTTATCAATGTGCAACACCAGTTGCGCGATCTTCAGGCTGCGCTGCGCGAGGAAACCTTCGGCTTTCACCATCTGGCCGGGTTGCAAACGGCTGACTTGCTGTGCCGCTTCGCCCAGTGCCAGTGCCGGAACATCACACTGGACTTGGCGCTGCATCCCCGCTTCCTGCTGCATCGAAATGTGGCGCAACTTGAACGCCACTCTCGCCAAACCTGCCGGGGTGTAGCGCAAGCCTTCCAGCTCGACCACTTCCCCTTCAATCACACAACGGTTGCTGCTCAATCCGTATTACGCAGCCGCTTCTGGAGCTGCCGCTACTGCTTCTACTGCCGGAGCAGGTGCTGCCACATCGCTGTTGAACGAACGCGACTTCTCTTCCTTCATCATGGCGGAAGGCGCAACGACTGCGGCCTTGGTCTTGATAGTCAGATGGCGCAGCACAGCGTCATTGAATTTGAACGCGTGCTCAAGTTCGTCCAGCGTGGGCTGATCGACTTCAATGTTCATCAACACGTAATGTGCTTTGTGGATTTTCTGGATAGGGTAAGCCAGTTGACGGCGACCCCAGTCTTCCAGACGGTGGATGTGACCGTTCTTGCTGGTCACCAGTGTGCGATAACGCTCGACCATCGCGGGAACTTGCTCGCTCTGATCGGGATGCACGATAAATACGATTTCGTAATGTCGCATCTCATCTCCTTGTGGTTGTAGCCCCCCATCATGCGAAAGACGGTGGAGCAAGGTTAAAACTACGGGTAATTCCGCTCGATCACCGACTTACGGTTTTCAAGGGAGGGCGGATTATAGCGATATTCTGCCCGCAGTCAACCGAACCTGAGTACGTTCATGATTTACAAAAGACATTGCCACTTGAGAGTGTTGGATGGCATGATTCCCGCCCAATAAATCCAGCCACCTCATCTCCATGAAGTTTCTCCACGAATCCAGTTACGACAAGCTCATGCGCTTGCCCGTTGTGCTGTTGTTTGCTTTCCTGTCGTTGCGGGAAATTTCCTTTCTCCAGAGTTTCCTTGAAAACAATCCGGTGCAGGCTGACGTTCATTTCGTAGCGGCACTCAGTGCGCGCGTTTCCCTGATTCTATTTTTGTTGCTGCTGGTCGCATTGAATCTGGTTCGATCCAAGCCGGTCAATAAAGCGCAGGGATGGCAGCCAAAAATTTCCGCATTGCTGGGGCTGACCGTAGGGAGCTTGATGTTGTTCCTGCAACGCGCCGAAGCATCACCTTGGCTTGACCTGATCTCCGCTCTATTGTTATTTGTCGGCAACTATCTTTGCATCGTTGCCCTGCTGCATCTCGGGCGATCCATCAGCGTCATGGCCGAAGCGCGTCGCCTGATTACCAGCGGCCCATACTCGCTGGTCAGACATCCGCTTTACTTTGCTGAAGAAATCGCCATGCTCGGTACTTTTCTGATATTCCGCTCGTGGGCTGCCGCAGCCATTCTGTGCATTCACTTCGCATTCCAGGTGCTGCGCATGTTGAATGAAGAGCGCGTCCTGTGCGAGACTTTTCCCGAGTATCAATTATACAAACAACAAACGGCTCGCTTGATTCCGGGCTTGTGGTAATTCAATGATGGCGCGAAATATTTTTATCGGCACTTTGGTCGTGATTTTCGGGCTGGTCTCGGCAGTGATTTTGTTATTTGGCGAGAGCCCTCATTACCCGATAGTGCGCGCACAAATCCCGGGCGGAGTTACATTGACCTTTATCGGGCAGCCCAAGAGCCGAAATCAATGCGAAACGGCCAATGCAAGCACTGCCTCTGCGCTTCGCGCAAATTGCGCCCAGTGCGTCATTGATCTGGCTGCTTGCCCCGACAAACTGGAAGCGTTATGGGACAACGCCATGTCAAACCGGGCCATCGGCGTATATGCGGTTCACAGTGAAAGCCAGCGCATTTTGATTGATGCACCGTCCGCAATGGCACAACAAATTTGTGACAGCATGGCTCTGCAAATCACCCGGCAAGGAACAGAGGCCGGTCGCTGCATTTCCCCCAACACTTCGCTTTAAGCCCTACTCGACTCCCCACTGCTCCTGACGTTGCGACGGAACGGGAATGTAATTTTCCAGTTTGGCAGGACGGTATTGCAAAGTGCGTTCATCCAACAGTAGCGTCATGTCGTAAAGCTGAACCTCGCGCCCGAGTTTGGCACCTCCATCGCGGATGAGCGGCTTCCAGATGAAATGGGCAACCTTGCTGGATGACTTGGTGAGCATCGCATCGAACGGAATATTCACGTACAGGCACTTGTCGAAACTTCCCTCGCCGAACTGCTTGGCCGAGACATTGGTCTTGGTAAAGTAGCCGCCGATACGCACGCCATTCTGAAATACGCGCGACATTTCTACAGTCACGCCGACATCACCCGCCAGATAACGACCCGCGCTCAATTCTGCCAGCACATCGTTCCATCCGGTGTCCCAATATAACGTGGCGTGTCCGGTATCAACCTGATAATCGCGCAGCGCAAAATCTTGCCTGAAATCCCGCTGGCGCACCCGGTTCACATCGACACCCAGCGCAACAGGACTACCCAAAGAGCGATACAACCACTCCGCCCCCACGCCAGCATACATGTTCTCAAGATACCCGACATACACGCTGATATATTGGTTGTCGGTCAACTTTCCCGCATGAGTCAATTGCAGGTTGGGCATGGTGACGCTCGAAGTGGTCAGGAATTCCCGCATATAGGTTCGCACGCGCGGCAGGTTGCTGGGCGCGGTGTATTTAAATTTGCCGTAGTTATCCAACAGCGCCAATTGCACGCTCCCTTGCAACCAGGTGTCTTCGCGCAAACGCAACTTGGCGCGACCTTCGGCAAATATCTGATAGAGGATGAATCCATCCGGCCCTCCGAGGTTGTAGCGCAATCCCACTCCCGGCTCGGCTTCGAACATCGAACGCGTACCCTGATAAAGCTGCTGAGCCGGTGCTACTGCCGCAGTCGGCTCAACAGTTTGCGCGACGACTGCATCACGCTGTTCGCCGGGTGGTAGCGGTTGCGTATGTTGACGTACCCATGCACTGCGGCCTGTCTGATGCTCGACCAACGGCATGCCATGCTGATTTTGCACCAGCGTAAACTCATCAATTTCAGGCGGCGCATCACGATGCAGCACGGCATTGGCTCGATCAATGCGATCGCGCCAATAAAACGCCTCGGCATCATCAATGGTTACGCGCAATTCATGTCCACGTTGTTCGAAACTGGAAACCGGCCAAGCGGTTTGGTTTGCCAAGTCTATTGCTGTCACGTCGCCAATCGCCGAACGTTGCGGCCGATATGCCGAAACGGGTACAGGTGCGGGATCGTCCAGTTTGGGTATTGCCATTTTCTTCAAATCGGTTTGAAGCGTAATGCTCAATGTCACTGTATTGCCGCGCTCAATTCCCAGTGACAACTCTATTGCCCGCCCTGCCCGATACACTGCACCGACATTCCATGGTGAATCCTGGCGCTGGTTGTTGCTTTGGGGTTCATGCTGATAATTATTGCCGTCGTATTCCAGTTTTAGAACCAGCGGCTCCCACGGAGATTGGTATTGCAGGCCGCCAAACAAGGCGGTTGGTCCGCGAAAATAACTATTTACAGAAAAATTGCCGCTCACACTAATTTCCCGCTTGCGGGTATCAAAAGAAGGACTGAGTAACGACAAGGGATTGCGCAAATTGCCTCGCCCCCCCATATACCCCCAGCCCAACCCCGCACTCCAATCAAATGCGCCTGCACGCTTGTTTGCAACAAGGAATTCACCGGAGAACAATCCAGTACCAGATATATCTCGCAATCCCACTGCAACTTGCGGCAGATATGCCGTCTCATCCAGCAAGTTCAATTTAACATCAATGCTCTTGTCCTTATAGGCCTGATCGCCCGCAAACGAAGTACCATAAAACCTATTACTCACGCTGGAATAGCGGAAGCCGAGCTCCATCCAATCCAAAGACTGCAAAAAGAAATTTGTATGCGAATAAGGATAAGTGCGGCTCAGCGTCATTGAGCCGTGTCCAGTTGTACGCATCCGCGCAGTGGGAGTTTGCAGCAAACCCGCCCCGCCCCAATCGTTGGATGTAATGACGGGATCAGTCAGGTGATCGTTATTGCCCTTGGAAAATTGATTGTTCGTATCCTCCGCATCAATAACTATTTTATTCTCAGGTGCGATTCCTTGCGTTGCCAGGAAAGTAGATAACTCATCAGATACTGCTTCAGTCCACTTATCTTTCCGCAACGGAACCCATATCCATGCACCGGGGGCGGGTTCATCTTGTTTTTGTAAATTCCAAACTGCAATCCCAAAGCGGCTGACTTTGCCATCCGGCTGAACAACCCATGCCCAATCAACTTGATTGATGGCATCAGGAACACAGGCTGCAAAATATCTTCTGGCAGTAAAACCGGACTCTTGCTTCAACTGACAGCGCTTCCCATTCGAGGTCAGCAGCGTAATGGTGCGTGGACGCTTGGGCAGAAACACGCTATGTTCCGGGAGAATGATGGGATCGTGATTCGGATTGGCACCGAGCCAATCTGCATCGACAATTGAAACGGGAACACGCCCAGTGATAGGCATTCCGGCGACCCAATCATGCAGGCGATGGATCGCATCTTTATCAGCCCCCGGAGAGTCAGTAAGCCGATTAAGCAAATCAGTTCGCATCCTTGCTTGAACTGCTTCCTCACCTGGAACACGCCAAAGCAAGCCCAGCGGATAGTCATTGGCAGTGATGGTTCTGGACGACAACCATGCGCTCATGCGTTGCTGAATTTCCTGCGCATGGGAGCTTGGTGTCGAAAAAATTAGCGTGCAAAAAAACAGAACCAACGAAACTGACGGAGTTCGCAAAACCCGAATTAGCAGCCTCGAAAGAGAGACGCTTTTCGCGCTGGCATAACGACACATCGACAATATGTTTGTCACTTCTGGTCTCCCGCACGCACCGGCCAGTGTTGCCAGGAGAAACATAACTTCGATGAGACACATTGCTCGCCATACACCACAATTGTTTTCCCATCGCGCAGATCAACTGCGTAACGCGCAAGTGGCAATACTTCCGCCGGCTGCTTCTCAATGCGCTCTTCAAACCATGTTAGCTGTTGAGGATCAATATTTTTTAATTGTGAGTCCTTGGGGGGAGCAATGCGCTGCAACACTAGTGAATCCTGCACGCCATTGTGATAGCCCGGCATCACATCGCGAATTCGTGTCCATCTGAAAGGTTCTTTGATCTCGGCAAGCTCAGACCAGGCAGGCAGTTCGGGAAGCACCACGCTTCGCCATTCCGTAGCAAGACCTACCGCCGCAACCAGCCGTCCATCCCTGAAACGCAGCACTTCACGCTCCGCGCTATACCAGACATTGACGGTGTTTGCGGAATCGATATTTGATGAGTTTGATGCCATGAAAATAACATTGTCATCAACCACCAGCCTCAAATAATGGTAAGCAGGATCAAGCATGACACGCTCATAACTACTGCCTTGCGGGCTGACATGATGCAGCATCAACATCATCGGATCGGATACGGACGAAGAACATCCTGCCAGAAGCAGCAAAAATGTGAATGTAGTAAAGCGAGATATCAGAAATATCATCAAAACCACTTCTGATCTACTAAGGAAATTTTCAAATCTTACAGACAAAAAAAATCCTTGGCGAAATGCCAAGGATTTTTCTTAAGTGATGCAATTAAGGCGTTGTACCAGTACCGCCTGTGCCACTGGAAGATGATCCACCAGCAGCAGCAGCAACTACGGCCACGCCAGCACCAGCAGCAAGTAAGGTTGTAGTGCTAATCCCGCCAGCTGCAGCAGCGGCAGCACCCGTACCAGCAGCCGGAGCAGCTGCGACAGGTGCAGCCGGAGCAGCTGCGACAGGTGCAGCCGGAGCAGCCGGAGCAGCTGCGGCCTTGGCCGCAGCCTCGGCAGCGGCTTTCTTCGCGGCAGCATCAGCAGCAGCCTTGGCAGCAGCCTGCTTGGCAGCTTCTTGCTTGGCAGCTTCAGCAGCGGCTTGCTTGGCGGCTTCTTCCTTTGCAGCCAAAGCAGCCGCTTTTCTTTCTTCCTCTTTCTGTACAGCCTCCGCAGCGGCTTTCTTGGTCAGCTTCTTCTTCACAACCTTCTTGGTTGTTGTCGGAGCTGCATCAGCTGCTACCGCGTTAAAGCCAGTTGTGGCTGCAAATAACAAAGCAAATATCAATGCGATTTTTTTCATGATTACTCCTTACGAAAATTGTCCAAACAACCGAAAACCCTAACCTCCACACCTACGCCTGCGGAGTATAACATCACTTCATCCATATAAATCAAGAGTAACTCAACGCGATGAAAACAACTAACACACAAATCACAATAATCGAATTTCCCCACCTAAACTGGACCAAACAGTTATTCAATACTTCCCTTCCTTTTTGTAAGGAAAGAGACCCTCCCGTTATAAGTAAACGCAAGGTATAAAAAAGAATCAGCAAATCACATTTGATAACGTTCCCTTCCTGATAGACCTTGGAATAAAGCTTTTCCAGTTCTAGACGTTCGCTTGGAAGCAGTCCGTATTTTCCGACCACTTGCGAAATGCCGGAAATACCCGAGGGCGAATCGAATCTGGATTCCCACCTTCCCGTTTTTTCAAGAAGATCAAGATTGCGCTGAGGCAATGGCCTGTTTCCGATGAAACTCATCTGCCCAATAAATACATTAAACAACTGCAATAGCTCGACTACTTGCGTTCGTTCCAGCACCCTCCCAATCGGGGTGTAAACCTCGCAACTAAGCGGAATATCCAAATAGCCGTCACGCATAAATCGCTCTTCAAGGCGATACTTTGGCGAAGTTGCATCCGCGACCATAGTCCTGAATTTAATAATGGATACAGTTTTATCCAAAGACACAACGCGGCGCGAGCAATAAAAAATTGGACGGCCTTCCAATAGCCAAATAAGAACCGAGACCAGTGCAAATATTGGCAACAAAACAAGAATGAGAAGTCCTGAGCCCACAATATCCATTACTCTTTTAATGACTCTATATTTCTTCATGACACTGCCTCTTTAATCCCGGTTAATTTTGCGAGTTCACCTTCGAACTGCTCTAACACTGCATCATGCCCGAAATATCTTTCCGCAATCAAACGCCCCTTCCTCCCTTGCTCAGCTCGTTTATCAGGATCATTTGCCATTTTTTTCAAAATATCCGCCAACGCTTTTGAATCACCTGGCGGGGCAATTTCACCACAAGAAGCAACAACCTGACCAACTTGTGTATCAGAAAACGTCGTAGCCAAAACAGGTCGGCCACTAGCCAACATGCCCAACAACTTGGAAGGCATCAGCAAGTCAGCAACATCCGCACGCTGAGGCAACAGATGAACATCCGCCACATTCAACAGATCATTCAATCGATCCGTGGGTTGTAAAGACAGCCAAACAATATTGGATAACCCTTCAGCTTGTTCTTGTAGCCTTATCTTAGCAGCCCCTTCGCCACATAGCACAAATTGTACACAATCATCGCCCGCAAGCTGGCGTGCAGCATCCACCACCACTTCAAGGCCTTGCTTTTCACCCATGTTGCCCGAGTAAAGAGCCACAACCTGATCCTTTGATATTCCTAATTCCGCACGAAATGAACTCTCCAACTTCATCGGAAAAATTTCGTGAATATCTACCCAATTCTGAAACAAGAATGACTTTGAACGATTTACATTTTTACTCACCAACTTCTCCATCATTTTTGGAGAAATCGTAGAAATGCGATCAAATCGATTCATCAGCAGATGTTCACACCATAGAGCAAATCTTCGCGCCCTTGCGGATTTGAGGATGCCCAACTCAAATGCAGCATCAATTTCAAAATCCTGAATGTGCAACCATGATTTTGATCCGCATAACTTTGCAGTTAGCCATGATGTCGGCGCGCACATCAAAGGAGGCTCGATTACCAGAACCACATCCGGCTTCCAGAATACCTGCCACAGCATAACAGGCAGACTACTTAAGGCAAAACTTGCCAAATGCAGTATGCGCTTTAAGCCGGAGAGTTTTTTTGGAATCCACAAAGGACAGCGCCAAACATCAACGCCTGAGATACATTCTCGACGAAAACTTCGCGAGGTATAGCCTTTCGCCACCGCCCATTCCGGGTAGTAAGGTGGTGCCGTAACCACCCTCACCTCATGCCCGCGCGCCACCAGCCACTCCGCCATCTCGCCTGTGTATTTGCCGATGCCGATTTTCTCAGGATGGTAATTTGTACCGTTAATCAGAATGCGCATTAGGCTTCAAACTTACTTATCTTCTTCATCGCCAGAAAAGCACTAAGGTGCAACTCTATTGAAGAGTAAATCCGCCTGGATACAATCCCCATGCTGGTCGTATGAAGGGTTATACACCCCTGCCAAACTGAAACCCATAGAACGCAAATAATCAACAACCTCTCCTGCCAGCCTTTGGCTCTTATACAACTCTACAAAAGAGCATTCACAATATACATAATCAAACCTGTCAATCAAACTTCTGCAACCGGCAAGAGCCTGCAATTCAAAACCCTGAACATCCAGCTTGAGCATAGCTGGACGAACAATCTCATCCCTGCTCAAAAATTGGTCCAGAGTTCCCACTGCGACTTCCAAGGTACCAACCTCATGCGTTCCAGGAAAATAATCCGATTGCGCCTCACCTATCTCAAGCAAAGAAGATGAATCGTCACGCGCTGACAAATGAATTAATTTTCTTTCGGCTTTCTCGCCAATCGCAGCAACATGCAACTTAACATCGCGATCTGATGAAAACACATTTTGAAATAGTGCAGCCACTTCGGGCAAAGGCTCGAATGAAACAACCTTCGCGCCAGAAATAGCACGGGCAGCCAACGCAAACTGACCACGGTTAGCACCAATATCAATCACAGTTGCTAAAGGTCGATTAAGAGCCGCCTTATGTTCAACGCCTGCCATAACCAGATGCTGGAAGAATGCGCGGCGCAGCATGGGGTGCAACAAAATAATTCGCAGTTTTTTTAGCCGCAGCATGAGCAATGAAAAAAATGTCAAATTGATTACCTCTTATATTGGATTATTATTTCAGTAGTGTTCGGCAATTTTGATTAATACAATTTGAATGGGAATTTGGATTAGTCTTGTCCATTGATGTTCACATAATTCATTTCGCTCAACTGGCTTTCAGCGAGGATTTGCGGGCATCAAAGCATTCCTGCGCTCGCTCACCAAGCCAAGACTTGTCTGCCTTGGTGAAAGCAGGGGCGGCTCAACATTTCAAATGGTTATACTGATCACCGAGAATGTAGTCAAGACACATAATGAATTGCTATCGTGAAATAAGTTTTGGTTGCCATAACATACAAGTGGATCAAAAACGAGGCATCGCATATACAATTTTACAACCCCTGTCCTGGCTCTTTATGAGAAATCCCAAGAAGTTTGATCTTTTTCAATATCACCACGTATTCGATATCGTTAATCTTGATATATGCGTTACATTTATGAGCAATGCTTAGAAGTGGAAGTGAACCGCTGCCTCACTGGTCTGGCCGGAATTCCAAAACAAATAGTGTTCGGCGGCAAATCACGGGTAACTACTGAACGTGCGCCAACTACACAGCCCTTACCAATCTTCACACCGCCAATAATGGTTACACCAAAACCAATTAAGTTATCTCCCTCCAAGACAACTGCACAAGACCCTGCTCTTGGCGCAGAAAATATTGTATGCTTCGGATCATCAAAGGGATGGTCATTCCCAATTACAGCAACATTACTAGAAATCAAAACATCATCTCCTACCATAATGTTCTGTTCTACGTGAAAGTTTAGGCCAACTGCAACATTATTACCGAACCTCGCCATCTCTGGTGCCAAAATGTAGCAACCTCCACCAAAAACAACATTTTTTCCCACCGCAAGTCGGCCATTTGATTGAAAAAACAGCCTAAGATACCTGAAATATCTTACAACAAACCTAATCGGCACAACCCAAATCGGCACATCTCTATATGGTCCAGCCATAGCAACTCACTTTATTTTTTTCTGTTATTAGTTGTATATTGTTTATAAACAACAATTATTATAATTCTATTGTTTACTAATTGATGAAACAACAGCATCAGCCCATCTTTCAATTGAGTGAAGCTTAATAACCTCCTGATTCCTCTCCCCCATTTGTTTCCTCAGCTCATCATTCTGATACAACATCATAATGCTGGAAGCAAGCGAATCCACATCACCCAAGGAACAGATATATCCATTCTCTCCATCACGAATCAACTCATTCGCACATCCTACACGGTCAGAAATAATCACAGGCAAGCCGAATTCCATCGCCTCATTTACTACCAACCCCCATGCTTCGCTTACACTTGGCAAAACAAATACGTCAGCCGCTGCATAATATTCGGCAAGTCTATTTTTCTGATGGAAACCAACAAATTCAACACAAACACCCAAGTTAATAGCTTCTTGTTGCAAAACTCCTTCTAGCGGCCCCGCTCCCACTAATACAAGTTTTGGTTTTATGCCTGCAACATAGCTTTTTTGCATCGCCTCCAACAAAACAGATAACCCCTTTTCAGCGCTGAGCCGTCCAACATATAGCAACACAAACTCATCATGCCACCCCAATTGGTTACGCAATCCATCTCGCTTACTCATGGCTCTAAACGCCATATCCCCAAACTTTTGCGTTGGATTGCCAATGACAAATACTGAGGCGGGATCATCAACGTACTGCAGAGCATATTCTTTCTGATCGCTGCCGGTCGCTAATGTGCCCTTTGCATATTTGAACACTATGCGTTTTATTTTCTCCCTAACTTTACTCACAGCCCGAGTTTCATATTTGGTATTGGGAGCGAACAAGAAATATGGCTTCCCAAGCAAAAAACACATAGCGGCGGCGGCCAAACAATTCAAATCTCCGTAAGAAATTACCAATACATCAAATTTTCCAATAATCAATGGCCAAGGATTAGGGAAGCGCAACTTAAATTTAAAATAGCCTGCATCATCCGCCACCTCTTTAAGAACGGCATATCGAAACTTCCATTCTGAACGATCCATTTGCCAAGCCTGCAATTTTGACCCTGCAGATTGAAAGCGGCATTCAAAATCAACATCATCTCGCTCAGCCAAGCAATTAAACCGATCAACCCAGTATGGCGATGGAAAAAACATAATCCATCTAATGCGCAATCTTTTTTTTGACACTAGTTTTCCATTTTCAAAATTTAACAATGCCTTTCAAGTTGGGTAGAAATTATGCCCACTTAGTCCCTCTGAAAATTTTGTGATTGCAAATTCCTGCTTTATGCTTCTGCACATACTGCATCATCTCGACCAATACTTCATCCGTCAGAAAATTTGGTTGTAGGCCAAGCTCCAACAGCCCCGTATGAATTGGGTTGTAATAATGATCTTCCTTTTCTTTGCGTGGATTTTCAATGGTATTGACTGTGACATCCAATCCGAGATGCTTTCCGGCTGACTGTACTTTTGCCGCCAACTGATTAACACTAAAAGTCTCGGTAAACTGATTAAAGATTCGCAGCTCACCAGCATCTGCCGGATTCTCTACAGACAACCTTATGCAATTCAGGGTATCTTTGATATTTAGATAGCCGCGTGTCTGCTCGCCTTTACCATATACTGTTAGCGGATAGCCACTCACCGCCTGCACTACAAATCGATTAAGCACGGTGCCAAACAGTTCGTCATAGTAAAAAAATGGCAGAAGTTGCTCGTCAATGCGATTCTCATCGGTAAACAAACCATACACTGGTCCTTGCATCAGATCGGTTACTCGCAAGCCCCACATGCGCACATAATGCCAAAGTAGGTCAGTATCCATAATCTTGGTGGTGTGATAAAGACTGCCTGCCTGGCGTGGATAGAGAAATTTTTCCTTACGGCCATTATGCTCAATATTCAACCAACCCTCTTCTATGTCAATATTGGGCGTACCATATTCTCCCATGGTACCGAGTTTTACTATATGTGCATTAGGACAGAATTCACGCACAGCAAAGATAACATTGGCAGTCACACCAATATTATTTCTAATTGTCAAACTAGATGCTTCTCTCCGTAACATAGAATAAGGTGCGGAAGGTTGCTCAGCGTAATGGATAATGACATCTGGAGAGAAGCTCTGAAAAACTTTTGCAATAAAGCTCCAGTCAGTAAGGTCGCCAATAAACACGCCCATCTCCAACCCAGATATTTTCTTCCACAGACGTACTCGTTCGTGCAAATTAGGAACATCAAACAAGGCTTCAACATCTTCCTCTTTTGAAATATTTCGGCGCAGGTAATTATCCACCACTGCCACTTCATAGCCTTGTTTTGATAAGTGCATTGCTGTAGGCCAACCCAAGTAGCCATCGCCACCGAGAATTAATACTCGCATCATTCCCCCTGGTTTAATAAACCGCTATTAAGTAAATATGTATGTAACTGCGCTTCGGTCAAAGGTTTCTCAATCGAAGAATTGTATGGATTGCTCACTTCGCGGCTTCGCTCACCTTCATACATATATTCAATTTTTTCATAAAGCGAAGCGAATGCTGGTACAACCACAAAGTATTTTTCCAGCTCGATGGTTCGACGCGTTTCTTCACCATTCATAAGCTCTTCGTAAAGCTTTTCGCCGGGCTTGCTGCCAATATGAGAAACGGTGATGCTTGCAGGTGAGTGTCCATAACTCGCAGCTAACTCTCGTATCATAATCGTAGCAATATCTTTAATACGTGCTATCGGCATTTTTGTAACAAACACCTCTCCTCCTTTAGCAACAAAGACCGAATCCATTACTAGCTGAACCGCTTCTGACAGTGTCATAATGAAGCGAGTCATTTCTGGATCAGTCAGAGTGACAGGACCACCAGCTTCAATCTGTCGCCTGAACAAGGGTATTACCGAACCGCGCGAACCTAACACATTACCAAATCGTGTTGAAGCAAATATGGTGTCATCTTTGTGCCGATGAGCATTAGCCGCCGTTATCAGACGTTCGCCCATTAATTTTGAAGTCCCCATTACATTTGTTGGATTCACAGCTTTGTCGGATGACGTGAAAAGCACCCTCTTAACCCCATTGGCAATGGCTGCATCAATAACATTTTGCGTCCCTAAAATATTGGTTTGCACGGGATCGCGTGGTGATTGCTCGCACAAAATAACATGCTTTAATGCTGCTGCGTGCAGTACGATATCAACCCCCCGCATTTTTCGCATAAGCTTATCCTTGTCACGGATATCACCAATATACAGATGGACATTCGGAAACGCTCGATACTCTTCACTGAGAAAAAATAAATCGGTTTCGTTATTGTCTATTCCTCTAACTTCCAGAGGAGATTTTTCTACAACTTGGCGTAACAACTCCCGACCTACCGTACCGCTAACGCCAGTAATCAAAACTGTTTGATTCTTCCATTCCGTATTCATACCGCCAGCTCCTTTTATCCGCCCACAAATTAAAGTTCTCAATACCGTCTAATCACACTAGCGCTATTAATCATTTACAACCAGCATAAATGTCGCCATCCCCCAAAAATACATTTAACTATTCGTCAGCTTAACTTGCGAGGTATCTAGCCCAACCCCTTCAACAAACAGAGGCGTTTCTCCTACTTCAAGATGACAATTATTGGATAATGCAACCGCTCTCCCTACCATATCCTCAACACGAAAATCTCTGCAACGTGACAGAGAAATATTCACTAGCCCAGATGTACTCCAAACAACAATAATTCTCTTACCATTCCTTCCAAAACTTACAAGATTAAGTGATGGTGAAATCTGTTCCCAAGTTCCTTGTCCGTCCGCATCACTAAGCCAATGCACTGTATTGGCATAAGCAGCATAAGCTGGCTTTGGAGTGTCATCCTGATTGAGTACAGAAAAACCAGCCTCACTAAGACTGCCTGATTTGTACTTCAAACAAAAGAGCAATGCAGCATCAATGTGCTGAGTTGATAATAAAACAAGAGCACGGCTTACATAACGAGCCTGTGTTAGTTCATCTACAGCTTTTGGCCAAGTTCCTTTACCAGTTGTCCAGCCAAACTCGGTCAAGTAAATCGGAAGGTGGCCTTTATCAATTGAGTCTAAGTATTGGTTCATGTCCATGACGCGCTGAATAAATTCAGCCTCAGGTGCCGTACCATTTACGTAAGCATGCATAGCGATGCCATCAAGCTTGTCCAGTAATCCCAGCTGAACCAATTTTTTAAACTTCTCCAAATTGATGGTTGCAAGACTTGGCCCAAGTACTTTTATATTACTATCTGCTTCATGAATGGCTTTAGCGGCCACACTGAAATAATTAACCAATTCTTCATCCGAAGCCTTCCAACTCCCCTCTGGCTCGTTGAGAATTTCGATAAATCTTGCTTTGGCGGGATCATTCGCAACTGCCCACTTAATTAGCTCGGCAAAATGTTCCCAATTTTGCGGCGGATACATATCTTTATTGGTCACTTCACCCGTAGCCCCATGTAACCATGCGGGAATGACCGTCAATTGCTTGATCCAAGTTTGATCATCAGTTAACCCTGATTCTTTCCATGGATAAATCCACCTAAATCCTTGCTGCGATTCGGCATAGCCTTTAATATGAAAAAAAGTTCTATTCCACCTTCCGCCAGCCGTCACGGCTTGGGAGGGCGAAGCTTCAGCCCCAAAGAATCCAAATCGTGACCGCTGACGTACTGCTTCAGATATTTTCGCGCCAACAACCGCAGCATTAGTTGACTTCAGGAAAGAGATGCCATTTAGGAATTTTACGTATGCCTCAATTTTATAAAAACCTTTATTAAGTGGAATGTTCAGGCTGGCATCCCCTCGCTTAATTTTTAATAGTTTTACATTTCTCCCGTACTCATCCATCACATAAATTTCACCATCTGCAATGCTATCAGAATCCTCTATTTCAAGTTTAATACTCCCTTTTGAACCAACGAAAATATTGCCTGATGCATTGGACTGGAAATGGATTCCTTGCGCGAGACAATTAGCAGATTGAATGCCAAAAACAGTAACAACGACCGATAGTAATTTCCAAATATATTTAATTTCAAGCTTTTCAAAGTTAACAAAATATACCTGCATAGCTAACGTCATCACATTCCTATTCTACTTAGACGTGAGTGTTACGCGCCAAATTGAACAAATTATTTGCAATACTCAACAGTCACCCGCATCGGGTGTTTATATTAAATATTGAGTCGCAAAGATCAACCCACCTCTTTAGAAAAAATAGTGGTATTACGATATATTCTCAGCAACTACACGAATAAACTGCTCGACTGTATTTTCTTCAAATATTCGCGCGCCATTTTTTCCACACTCTGTTGCGAATTCTTTATTCTCGACTAATTCCTTAACCGCCAAAGCCACACTTTGAGTATCCGATGCCCTCACCACGATTCCCAGCGAATACTTATTCGTGTACCAACCAATTAGACCGCATTCTTCCGCAATGACAGGCAACTCCATACATCCCGCTTGTACTAAAACGCCGCTCATTGCGTAATGGTTCAGATAACCTAGCCACACAATATCTGCAGCCGAAAACACTATCGATTGCTGACCTTCATCAAGAAAGTCGTTAATCACATGCAATCTGTTTTCATGGAATAATTGTTGCGCATCGTGGTTGCACTGTAGCCACGATTCAATTTCTTCGCTCTGCTTCCCTGCCAATAAAATATGCGTATTACGGGGAAAATCCATTTTCCCAGTGGCTGCCAGCAGGTTACTTATTCCTTTACGCAAACCAATTGCCCCAAAGACAATTATTAAGAATGTTTCTTTCGGAATGCCAAGTGTCTTCTTCGCCTCTTGCTTACTTGTTTGCTCAAGTTTTGCAGCCGGGTCAGCCAAATAGACCAACCGGGCGGAGTGCTTCGGATAAGTGCGAGCCATGTAACCGCACAAACTTTCATCTATCGAAAATAAACTCTTTAGTGTTTTGTTGTGCATCAAATGAAGAAAAATCCGCTTCTTCACCCATGCCATACGCTGAACCGGAGCCACTATGCCAGAGGCGGCGAAATGAAAAGCTGGACGCATCACAATCCCAGACCACGGTGTACTTCCAAATGGGCTACCCAATAAAGCTACTGCATGCATACAGTAGTCAAAATAAGGAACGAACACGAGTTCGATTTTACAACTTGCTGCGATCAATCGATAAATCTCGCCGAACAACCTACGAAAGGCAAATTCGCGTTTTATCAGACCCAGAATATTTTGTCTTTTAATTAAATCACCGAACAATTTGTCCGGAAAAACATGCATCTTTATATTCTGTTTTTCCGAAATGATTTTCTTGAATGCCAAATGGTTTGATGCTGACTCAGTCGTTGCAACATGCACCTGTAACCCCTTATCCGCCAGCCCTGCAGCCAGACGACCGGCATAAACTGCGCGATGTCCATCACATAAGGGTTCGATCAATAGGATGCTTTTCACTGCCATTCGCCCGAATCGCCATTCTTCTGGTATTGAGACCATATCAATTTCACATTGCGTATTATTTCTCAGTTTTGTCTTTACCACTCAAAGTCCTTATCCCGCCATTTATAGTGCGTCAAAAATACGATTTATGCAGCTCTAAAACGGTATCAAATAACTTATTAGGCAATCTTTGTTATTAGTCATCCAACAGGCGGATTTCATGCTATCAGTTTTTCATTTTGCTAAGAAATTAAGTCAGTCGTAAAGAAACTGCACTGTAACTTGCAATATGGCTTCAGGTGTCGCTGTTTCCGCTTGTAGAACACCTTGATGTATTCAAAACTTGTCGCTCACCAAAATTGAAATGGCGTTTAGGAGATGCGATGTAAAATCGCAAAAATGCAGATAGAATCCAAAAGTGCCAGATGGAGTAATCAATACGCGCCCGTTGCAATGCCGAAAATGCTAACACCAGCACCATGATGCCCAAAATGGCAACTTCCCCCTTACCCAGCAAAGCGGAGCGAATTGCTATCCACATTAACACCATGCTTGCAATAATATAGAAAACGTAGCCCAGTACACCTGCATCAGCCAAGGCTACCAACCAGCCAACAGGTGGCTGCCCTATTTCTTTTGCCCCCGAACCAACTCCTTCTGGATGAGCCAAAATCAATTCGGATAATTTTGTTATGTACTCGGAGCGCTCCCCATATGAAGTTGTATTTTGACTATCGCCACCCTTTGATTCAAGATAATTCTGCGTCACCTCAATCAAATCGGCATTGGCTTGATAGAGCACAAAAAATAATACAATTGCACCCATCGTTATAAATAGCGATTTGTACGACCCCCATTTGAGCAGATATGCCACAAGCAAAATGGCACCAGCCATCATTGCCCCTACTGACCAAGTCAGCAAAAGTGCAACAATCATTACACCGACATACATCATCCGCTGTTTATAGAATGCCCAAAGAATGGCAATTAGAAGCATGAACGCGAAAGTCCCCGGTTCATCCGCAAATGATTGCAACCGGACTATAGTCCCCCCTCCGGGTAAATATATACTCCCCCACACCAATCCAAGAGCATAAATATCTCTCGATGTTCTCTCAATTCCCGGAATATCTATTGTCCCTATTGGTGAAAGAATATTCATAAATACGAGTATCACCATAGCGATGCCTGTTACCGAACAAATAAATACTAGGTCAGTATAGCGATCCAAGGTCCATCTATATACCGCCATGGGCAAGAGAGTAAAGAGCATTGCAGCAGTAATTACCCTCACAAAGAAAATGGTAAGACTAGCAGGCGTAGTTGAATCCGCATGCCATATGGACGCTACCGCAAGAAAAAAAATGTACGCCCCATAAGATACAAACAAAACAGCTAACCAAAGGTTGGAAAGTATATTTTTTTGTGGCAAGCGTATCCTTGGGGAATAAAGCAGGGTAACCAAATTCGCCAAAAATAAAAACAAAAAGCCAAGATTGTATAGACCATGCGGAAAAAAAGGATCTACAAAAAATGGGCGTGATAAAAAAGAATATGCCAAAAAAAGAACCAGCCCCCATTCTCGTAGAGAGTGGGGGGAGTGTGTGTTGTCACACAAAATTTGTGTTTTCATTAAATTGGCTATGTTTATTTATTAAAGCATAGGCGTTGGATAAATCATGGAATATTCCATTAGGCATTCTTTCTTCCTACGAAATAGCGCCGAAAAATCCTGTTAATTAAAAACAATATATCAATCTTGTTGTTTGTTCTGGTTGGATAAAAGTCATTCAATGTCGCTATTCCATACTTGCGCGCCTTGAATCGTAATAAATGAGTTAAGAAGATAGTATTTAGTTTCTTTATCAGCGCTGTATCAACAACATAATTTTCCGCAAAGTACCCCTTAGCCAAGTCGTAATGCAAAGGAACTTTACCCAATGGGGCGGATATCGAAATTGAACCTTGATGGGTTCTAAAAAATGAAAGTGGCTCATTTAGTACAGCGAATTTAGAATAATGCTGGGCAGTCAGCAAAAATAAAAGCAGGTCGTTGCCGATTGCATGAATACTAAAATCACTTGAAACTCGATTCGGGATATGTAGCATCAAATTATTCTTTACATCAGTAGTTCTAAACAATGCGCATCCTGGCGATAGCGGAAATTTTCCATTACCATTTAGTAAGATACCTTCTATGTACCTCCTGGAATCAACAACTGATGTCTCTATTGATGCATATAGTCTATTACTTCTATCCCCGACAAATTTCTCAAATAGATATGCAGATGAATACACAAAGCCAACTTGTGGATCGTTGAGATATGGAAGTGTTTTAGTTAAAAAATCAGGATGAATTAGATCGTCTGACCAGAGTATTTTTGTATATTCACCTTGCGCTTGGGCTAAACAAGCAAGCCAATTGCGCACTGGGCCAATGTTTTGGTTATTACGAAATATCCTTACCCGTTTATCCTTTGCTGCAAATTGTTGGCAGATGATCCATGTTCCATCTGAACTTGCGTTATCTCCTACAATCACTTCAATGTTAGGATAGGTCTGCCCAAGTGCTGACTCAATGCACTCGGCAATATAGTTTTCTCGGTTGTACACTGGAATCAGAATGCTAACTAGCGGGCTTGGAATGCTATTCATACCGACTTATTCCTTAGAACAAAATATGCTTCAAATGGGCCGATCACGGCAAACAACGACAGACTTGCGCATGTAGCCAAAACCACACCTTCCACCCCAAAACCAATATATTTGGTCAGAAAAATTGCAATAGGGATATTAATAATCATGGCAAGAACAGCTGAGTACAGCTGAAGCCTAATCTTTCCAATTCCATTTAGAAAAAAAGCGAAAATATTGTTCCATGTGGATATCAGAATAAATAGCCCCATGCTTAAAACGACAGGTACTGGCACAACCAATTCAGTCCCTATCCAAATTTTTATGACTGGCTTCGCCATCAATACAAACACGGTAACTGCTAATACAATCAAACCAAACATCCACAACTGTTTTCGCATGACTTCTCTTATCCAAGCATAGTCTCCCCGATGGTAAGCATCTGTGTAGGATGACCATAATGGGGTTATAAGCATTGCGTAGCCCATTGTAATAACCCCAAAAAACTTAAAGACAACGTCGTAAGGAGTCACAAATTCAGGCCCAAATAATTGAGCTATTAGGATTTTGTTCGTAGTGAAGATAACCAGCACCGCAATTTGAATCACGAAAAACTGCAATCCCAAATTCAACAAGGGACGGACATGACTGAAATCCAATGACAGTGTAGGGAGCAGGCTCAAATTACCTTTGTAAAACCAGCCACTCAAAATAACATTTGCCCCGACTATGGACACGCCATATGCGGTGGCTAAATAGAGCAACGATGCGTCCGTTGTTTTGGTTAAGACATAAACAAATACCAGCGATAGCGCATTGATCAGGAATTGCCCCATTACGACTAAAGACGTTTTTTGTACCGCATTGAGCACCGAGTTAATCAGGCTTACCCAGAAATTCAGGGCAATAAAAAAGCCGGTGATCAACACGGCGTAACTCAGTGTCCTGGTGCTCAGCAACTGCGTGTTGAATACTTTTTGCCAAGGCACCATAAAAGCGGCGAGTGCCAGAATCACAAACACCGTGAATGAGATCAGCCCAATCAGGCTATAGGCCGATGAAATATAGCTTTGCGCTTCATCAGTCTGATTCTTTGCAAGCGCCTCGGCCAGTTTATTGCGCAAACCATTGCCCAATCCCAAATCAAAGAAGGTGATCCAGGTCATCACCGACAACATTGTTGACCAAACTCCGAATTGTTCTTGGCCTAGGTAATGAATCATCAAAGGGACAGCCAAGAACGAGCAGGCTACTGCCAGTCCCTTGAATACCACCGCACCTTTTACTTGCCGCAAATAGTTCCGCGACCTCTCCTGCGAGACAGTATTTGTCATTTGCTGCGGCTGACCCATTCCATCATTCTTTCCACGCCGTCGCGGCTGCCCACCTTCGGTTGCCAGCCCAGCAGTTTCTTGGCCTTGGCCACGTCGGCCACGAACACTTTCTGGTCGCTTTCACGCGGTGGAAGCTTGTCGTAGCTCAGTTGCACGCCGGTGATGGATTCGAGCAGGGCGAACAATTCCAGCAACGACAGGCTGGCTTCAATCCCGCCTCCGATGTTGAACGCATTTCCCGACACAGAATCAATCTTCGACAGTGCGGCAAAGTAGAGGCTCACAATATCCTCGGCATGCAGCACGTCGCGCACTTGCTTGCCGTTGCCGGAAATGGTGAATTTTTGTGTGCTGCCTTTGGCGGCTTCGTCCGCTTTCTGGCAGAACCAGCCGATCCAGCCTTGGTCGTAGGTGGCGAACTGGCGGCCTCCGTACATTGAAGAATGGCGGAACACGACGGTCTTTAAGCCAAATATGCGCGCATAGTCCAGCATGTATTGATCCGCCGCGCCTTTGGAGCATCCGTAAGGGGAATGGAAATCCAGAGTGATCTTTTCGTTGAACCCTTTGGGATGCTGGTCGCACACGTAGCGCGTGTCTGTTTCCGTGTAGGTGAATTGTTCGAGGTCACCATAGACTTTGTTGGTCGAGGAATACAGCACCGCTGTTTCGGGGCTGAAGTCGCGCACCGCTTCGAGCAGGTTATGGCTGCCGACCACGTTGATCTCGAAGTCCTTGCGCGGATCGGCAATCGAGGTGGTCATCGCCACTTGTCCGGCCAAATGGAATATGGCATCCGGTTTGGTTTCTTTGACGATGCGGGTTATGTCGTTCTGGTTGCGGATGTCGGCATGCACAAAGCGGAACTCGCCCTGGCTGCGCAGCCAATCCTGATTCTCCGTGGCTCCCAAGCGGGACAGGTTGTCAAAAACGATGACTTCGTCGCCGCGTTTCAGGGCTTCTGCCGCCAGATTGCTGCCCAGAAACCCGCAGCCGCCGGTTATCAATAGTTTCATTGCTTGTTTCCTTCTATGACTAGTTTCAGGCCTTGTTCCAGCGTATGTCCGCAACGCCAACCCAGTTTCTGCAAGGATTCCGTATCTGCTTGCGAAAGCATCACTTCGCCTTCCCGATAAGGATGTGCCCCAAAGTTAAGCCGGGTTTCCGAATTTGTAAGCCGATGCACCGTCTCGACAAATTGCCGGATGGTGACCGCCTCCCCGCTCCCTACATCAAATTCTGCAAACCAGTCGGCTATCGCTTCTTGTTTCTCCAGCAGCAACAGGTAAGCGGCGACCACGTCGTCGATATATATGAAGTCGCGCCGCTGCTCGCCCAAGGTGAGCTTCAGTTCCGGCGCATTCATCAGGCAGCTGTTGATCACATGAGTGGTAAATTTCGTATCGTCATCACCGGGGCCGTAGAAATGCTCCAGTTTCAGATTGATAAAGCGGATCTTTTTTTGCCTTGCAAAATAGCTTCCCCATTCTGCGAACTGTGTCTTGGAGAGCGAATACGTGTTCAGGAACTTATCCAGCGCCGTGTCCGTGTTCAGAAACAGCGGAACATCCGTTGCCGCAGCGGCATCCAGCAGCTTGAGCGGAAAGCTCAAATTGGCATCCGCTATCTGGCTGGCACTTTCACCATTCCTGCCGTAGCTGGTTGCGGTGTGGATGACGGCATCGATCTTGCCATGTTCTTTGAACAGCGCCCGCAAATCGAGACCGTCCACATCGAGCAAAGTGATTCTTGGCAAGATAGGCGCAAGCCGACGCAGCGATGAGGTTTGCCGCTTGAGCGCCACGACAGTGTGACCGGCATCCAACAGCGCTTTGGCAAGGTGACTACCGAGGTAGCCCGTTGCGCCCGTCAGTAATATTCGTTTACTCATCGAACTAGAAATTCACACCAAAGAACGCCTCGATCTTCTCGACCACGAACCCCAGCATCTCTTCGTTCAATCCCGGATACACGCCGATCCACAGTGTGTTGTTCATCACCGTATCGGTGTTGGCCAGTTCGCCGCTGATGCGGTAAGTGCGCCCCGCGAAGTACGGTTGGCGCGTGAGGTTGCCCGCGAACAGCAGGCGCGTGCCGATTTTGTATTGGTCCAGGTATTTCAACAGTTCGACGCGTTCCACTCCCGCCGCTTCACGCAGGGTGATCGGGAAGCCGAACCAGGACGGTTCGCTGCCTGCGGTGGCTTCGGGCAGGATCAGGAATTCTTCGCAGGACTTCAGGCGTTCTTTGAGGAAAGCGAAGTTCTGTTGGCGCGCTGCGATGAAATCCGGCAGTCTGTCCATCTGCGCCAGCGCGCAGGCCGCTTGCATATCGGTAATCTTGAGGTTGTAGCCCAAATGCGAGTAGGTGTATTTGTGGTCGTAACCTGAAGGCAATGAGCCCAGTTGCTGGCCGAAGCGTTTGCCGCAGGTGTTGTCGCAGCCCGGCGCACAATAGCAATCGCGTCCCCAGTCGCGGAACGATTCGATGATGGTGCGCAACTCGCGGTCTTTGGTGAACACCATGCCGCCCTCGCCCATGGTGATGTGGTGCGCGGGGTAGAAGCTGCAAGTGGCGATGTGGCCGAAACTGCCGACGTGCCTGCCTTTGTAGCGCGAGCCGAGCGCATCGCAGCAATCTTCGATGACCCACAGCTTGTGTTTTTCAGCCAAGGCCATGACGGCATCCAGATCGAACGGGTTGCCCAAGGTGTGCGCCACCATGATGGCTTTGGTCTTGGGGGTGATCGCGGTCGCGATTTTGTTCGGGTCGATGTTGTAGGTGGGGATGTCAACATCCACGAATACCGGCACCATGCCGTTCTGCAACATGGGGTTTACGGTGGTGGGGAAGCCTGCCGCGACGGTGATGACTTCGTCGCCCGGTTGCAAGGCGCGCGCGCCCAGCTTGTGCGAGGTGAGTGCGGTGAAGGCCAGCAGGTTGGCCGAGGAGCCGGAGGTGGTGGTCAACGCGTAAGGCACGCCGACGAATTCGGCGAAGCGTTTTTCGAAGGCTTCGTTGAAGCGCCCTGTGGTGAGCCAGCCATCGAGGGAGGCTTCGACCATGTTCTTCAGTTCGGCAGCGCCCAGCACTTTGCCGGAGGGCGGGATGACGCTGCTGCCCGCGTTAAACGGCTTGTCCGCGTATTGCAGCGCGCTGTATTGTTCGACCAGTTTCAATATTTGTTGTTTTATTTCTGTCTTTTCCACTTCCAAACTCCCGCTCAGTGTCTTTGAATGCTTTTGTTGTAGGCGCTGATCTGACTCAAGGTCAGTTCGCGCATGTCTTTCCCGTCGCTATGGGCACGATGCCATTCAACGATCGCGCTCAATGCGTCTTCGAGATGCCATTTCGGATGCCAGTCCAGCCGCGCTTTGGCTTTGGAACAATCCAGCTTGAGGTAATGCGCTTCGTGCGGGTGTTCGCCGCCATCCAGCGCCCAGCTCGCGCCCTCGCCCCACGCTTGGGTCAGTTTTTCGACTATCCATTGCACGGGTTTGGCATCTTCGTCGGCAGGGCCGAAGTTCCAGCCTTCGGCATATCCCGCGCCTTCTTCGTAGAGCTTTTGTGCCAGTTGCAGATAGCCCGCCAGCGGTTCCAATACATGCTGCCAGGGACGGATGGCATGCGGGTTGCGGATGTTGACGGGCTTGCCTTGGGTAATGGCGCGCATGATGTCGGGGATGAGCCGGTCGCCGGCCCAATCGCCGCCGCCGATGACGTTGCCCGCTCTGCCGGAGGCGATAGCGACTCCGTGGGTTGAATATTTATCGGGATGGAAGTAGGAGTTGCGGTAGGCGGCGGCCACCAGTTCCGCGCAGCCTTTGCTGCTGCTGTACGGGTCATAGCCGCCCATGGCTTCGTTCTCGCGGTAGCCCCACACCCATTCGCGGTTCTCGTAACATTTGTCGCTGGTCACGTTGACCACGGCTTTGACGCTGGAAGTATTGCGCACCGCTTCCAGCAGGTTCACTGTGCCCATGACGTTGGTGGAGTAGGTTTCGACCGGTTCGATATAGGAGTAGCGCACCAGCGGTTGCGCCGCCATGTGGATCACGATTTGCGGCTGGTGTTCGGCGAACACGCGGCGCAGGTGTTCCAGATCGCGGATGTCGCCGATGAGGCTGGTCATGCCGTTGGCGACTTCCGCGACTTCGAACAGGCTGGGGTTGGTCGGCGGCGCGAGCGCATAGCCCACCACATGTGCGCCCATGGATTGCAGCCAGAGCGACAGCCAGCTCCCTTTGAAGCCGGTGTGTCCGGTCAGCAGGATGCGTTTGCCTTGCCAGAATGCCGGGTTCACTTCCACACCTTCCACGGCGCTTTGCCGGTTTGCCATAGTTCTTCGAGGTGCATTTTGTCGCGCAGGGTGTCCATCGGTTGCCAGAATCCCTGGTGGTGGAATGCGGCAAGTTCGCCCTCTTCCGATAGCCGTTCCAGCGGTTCGCGCTCCCAGGTTGTTTTGTCGTCAACGATGTAGTCGATGACTTCGGGTGACAGTACGAAGAAGCCGCCGTTGATCATGGCTCCGTCGCCTTGGGGCTTTTCGCGGAAGCTGTTGACTCGGTTGCCTTTCATGTCCAAAGCGCCAAAACGTCCGGGCGGCAGGGAGATCGGAAGAGCGTCGTGTAGGGAAAGAGTGTAGATCTCGGTGGTCGCCGTATCATTAAAAAAAAA